>Ga0180432_10005503_pt1 | contig 16825 bp, 15 predicted proteins | sample SS_ome_10_FD_132414 | JGI IMG/M metagenome (GOLD analysis project Ga0180432, IMG submission 132414) | Hypersaline lake sediment archaeal communities from the Salton Sea, California, USA - SS_1_MS_2 metaG | ecosystem: Environmental > Aquatic > Non-marine Saline and Alkaline > Hypersaline >... | reverse complement strand
TCAGCACATGTAATCTGACAATGTGCGCTAGTCGTTCGACCCACGCCAACCGCTGTCGATGGCTTCCGCCTTCTTTTGGGTAATCAGCTTGAAGTGCGCTGCCTGGCGGATCGGCTTGGCCGTGGTGCGATTTTCCGGATCGATCAACCGCGGCGCCGATTGCGTCGAGTTCAGTTGCGTGCTCGGTTCTGGAATCGGCTTGAGGTTTGTCGGCGGAGTCGTTGGAGCCTTCTTCGTCTCCTGCTCGTACGTCGATTGCGGTTGGCCGTTGTTATTCGGTGCGATGGTCGGTGCCTCGGTGGCCGGGTCGCTATACGTCTCGCTTACGCCGCAGGTTGAGCAACCGCTGTCGCCGACCGCACAGCCGCCGACACCGCAAGCGCTCGTTCCGCAGGGGTCGCAACACACGCTGGGTGTGTATCCGTAAACTACCCGCGGGTTGGAATAAACAACGCGGCTGGTCGTGTACGGGAAATACCTGGTTTGACGATTCCAGTACGAGGTCGGACGATAGTAAGTGGTCACCGGGACTGCCCGATAGGCGGTGGTGTAATACGTTTGCGGAACGTAAGACACCGTCTGCGTCGTACAGGTCGAGCAACCCGGCACATAGGCTGGAGCGGGCGCGGCAGCCACGGCCGGCGCGTAGGTCGTCTGGCCGCCACAGCAACCGAACAGACGGTCGAGGAACGCGCAGGCTTCGCTTTCCGCCGGAACGGCAAGCATCATGGCTCCAAGAGCCAGTACCACGATGAGTAATCTGTAACGTGCCATTTCCAAGTCTCCTATTCTGGGAACGAGGGGATTTGTCGAGTCGTTGAGTGTCGCTTCACAAGTCGCAACGCCGTCGCGACCACATATGCCTATCCGAAAACGAACCCGTTTTCGGAGGAACTCTTAATTTCCATACGTTCGGGAAACTTCAACAGATCGGTTTGCGGCGGAATCGTCAAGGGGCGATTGCCCGGATTCGACCGATTGGTTGAAATTTGCCTCCACGTTGATTATACGCGTCAGTCAAGCTTTTCCGGTCATGGCGACTGTAAGGGCCGCATGCCGCCGGCGCAGGCCACGCCGATACCATAAACAACCCTAGTTTACTTTCTTGACCCAGGCGGTATAAATTCGCAAGAAAATCACGCGGGGGATGACTGCCGGCGCCGGCGCGACTCATAAACGTCGTATAGATCGAAGAGCATCTCGCGAAGATTGCCCTCCTGTCGGGCGTATGCCTGTAGAACGTCCCGCTCATCGATCAGCCGCTCGTAACCTTCCAAGAGCCGATCAACCAGCAATTGGGCCGTTTCGGCATTCGATACAGTATCAAACAGCTTGGGAAAATCGATCGGCACATGCGACGTGATCACCAATCCCAAGCGGCGGCGTCGGCAGAAGAACTTCAAACGAAAACGTCCCCAAGGGCCGAGTTGCTCGTAACCGTCGACCACCATAACCGTGGAAGGTGACAACCGGCCAAGCTTCCGCAACTTAAGAGGCAATCGTCGCTGGCCGTCGTGCAGTTCGACACGGACGGTTTCGTGGCCGGCGCGATGCAGTTCCGGCACGAAGCAGGCCAACAGCGAGGACTTGCCCGAGCCGTGGGGGCCGACGATTTCTCCCTGCCAGCCGTTCCTCCGCAAACGCTCTATCAGCCCCCGGCAGCTTTGTCCCTCGGGAAACAGAAACGTCACGGCCCCGGGTCGAATGCGGCGGGTTGAGAACGGGTTTTCCGAGGGGGCCGTATCGGGAGTCATCAGACGTGTGTCACTCTCTGCAATGAACGGGGCGCCATTACTGCTCGACCTCTTCCGGCGGCGGCACATTGCCGAGTTGAAAACCCAGTTCGGCCACGATCTCCCTGCGGCCGACAAATGCGCGAACTCGAACGCACCAGCGGATTTTCACGATCAGTCCGTCATAGCTGAGCGGACTCCGCGGCAGGGTAGTGCTGAAGCGTTCCGGCCGCATGGGGTCGATGAAGTCGCCGTCGTCGGTGCTCTTGCGCCAGAACTCGTGAACGTCGAGATCCTCGTCGCCCTTTCCCTCGCTGTACCAAAGCACGGAGACTTCGACCGCCGAAAGTTCTTTTCCGCCAAGACTGGTCGCGTCGATAGTGTATTGCCCGGAAAGAATCTCGCCCGGTTCGTAACTTCGACTTCGCCCGACGATTGGGCCCTCGGCCGGTTCCTTGCCGTCGAGTTGTATGACTATGTCGGATGCGTTCATGCTTGACCCCCGTCGCTTGCGGGACGAATGACAACGGGAAACGAGCGGCTATAGTCCGGCCAGCCGGCAATGTCGCCGTCGACGACGATCTGCCAGTTGATTTCGTTATGGTCGGCCTTCAGAGAGTGCATGGCGTCGGCGGGGATGTCCAACTCGCACTCTGCCTCGAAGGGCAGCCCGCGATGTATCTCGAACCCTTCGCGTCGATAGAGTTCCACGCGGCGAACTTCTCGCGACTCGGTCCGCGTGTCGGTGCCCTGACGATAGGTGGCCTCTTCCTCGCAGACCAGCGAAACCGCGATCGAGTTGACCGACAGACGCCCCGACTGCGAGAGAAACAAATCGCAGTGGTCGCCCGGGTGTAGGGGATGTCCGGAAATCTCAACCAACGTGGGCCCCACGCCGGTGGTTATCAATAACTGTCTTATGAAGAGGAAGACGAGCCCGATACCGACCAGAACGAAAGGAGTGATGAAGATCGTGAGAAACCACTCGGGGTTGCCTTCGAGGTGGCTGTTGACCGCGATCGCGACGAACACCGAAACGATGCCGTTCCAAAACAGACACGCCATCAACACTCCGAACAGTGCCCAGCCAGGCGACGTCGCCATGGGGAGGCGGAAGTCGAGCGTGGTGCCGGGGCTGTTGGTTATGTTGCTGTCGTCGGGAATGTTGGGGAATGTCTCGCGCGAAGAGAGCCCGGCGGCCGCCTTGTGTTCGGCCGACTTCCCCCAATGCAAAACGGTGTAAATCAACCCTCCGCCGCCGACGATGATGAAAACCAGAGGAATCAACGCCATCAGCGGCATCCATCCATAACCGCGCACCAGGGCGACAGTCTTCGGCTCAAGCGGATCGTACCAGCAGGGATAGAGTTGGTTGTTTTGGTCGTTGTGGATTATGAAACTGTCGAGTGTTGCTTGCTTGTCGTCGCGACCGCTGGAATGAGTGGGCGGAATATCGTAGGCCCAAACGCGGTACGTGCGACCCTTAACCTGATACTCGATTTCCAACTCAGGCCGGTATAGTGTGCCGTCCTCGCCGGGTTCTTCGCTGATGCGTTTGTCGAGCACCCGGCAGGAAGTTTCAGCGAAGTCGTTGTTCAACCGCCACAGAGGAACCAGCAGGGTGATGACGACCAGCGCGAGAAAGCCGATTCCCGCCGCCAGAAAGACGGTGAAGAATAGGGCTTCGCCGAGTCGGCCCCACCTTCCCGAGCCGGTTCGCCGGTCGCCGCGTTTCTTTGGGTAAAATCGAAGTCCACGAGGCAAGACAGTCTCTCCACCGCGATAGCGCCGCACGAGCGACGCGAGTACAGATTTGTAGTGTGATTAGAGCCCCATCGTCGCAATCGCGCATTTCGCAAGGGCATGCGCGAGCCCTTCACTGACTGCTTGTCAGCCAATGCACGACGGTGAAAACGGTCGTTCCCCGGCACTGGCTGACAAGCAGCTAGCGGCACCCCGAAACGGAAAACCGGAAAATCGCTCAGCTTGCCGCGACGGCCACCTGCTGATCCTTGCGTTTTCGGCTTCGATAGAAGCCCACGCCTTCCAGGGCCAGGTAGACTTCTTCCAGGGTCTTCTCGCCGAAGTTGGAAATGCTCAGAAGATCATCGCGGGTACAATGGAGCAGATCGTTGACGGTGAAGATTCCCCGCTCTTCCAGACAGTTGGTCGTGCGGACCGAGAGTCCGATCTCGGCAGTGCTCATTTCCAACTTTTCGGCCATGCCCTCCGTCCGTGTGTCCATGTTCTTCAAGGGGATCTTTGTGCCCATGGGTTCCCTCCCGTACAGGTTCGCGAATATAGTTTTGTTCCCCGTCGGCGTCAGAACCAACCTGAATCGTACCAGATGGAACCTTCGCCGACCCTCCGCTGAGAGGAAAGTATAGCCGTTCCGCCAAGTTTGGATAGTATCGATTGCGGAAAAAGGGAGGTTTTCGAGGTATTTTCCGGGAGGAGGGTTTCCCGTCGAATTAGCCCTCGTTGGCCTCATCCCCCACGGGGATGGCTCTGGGGGCGGCGTCCGCTTCGCTGTCGGAAGATTTACCCTCGATCACTTCCTGCAACTGTTGAGGGGGAACCACCACGCCGCAACTTACGATGAACTGGAACGCTTGATCGATCGTTATGTTCAGATCGATCGTCTCGCTCTTTAAAACAGTCACGGTGAAGCCGGTCACGGGCATGGGTGATGTCGGAATCAGCACCGAAAGCACGGGCTCATTGGCCGCCGAGCGTATATCCAGCATGCTCTCGCCGGTTACCATACCCAGGGCCCAAATGCCCTTGCGGGGGTACTCAACCGCGACAACCCGCGTATACTCGACTTCTCGTTCAGAGAATAGGAAATCGCTTACCTGTTTTACCGAGGAGTACACGTTGCGTACCAAAGGCAACCGATGAATTCCGCGTTCAAACAGGTTCCAGAAGAAACGCCCAATGCCGGCGGCCATGAACTTGCCCAGCAGATACAGCAGCAATACGAATACCGAAAGAAAGAACGGTATCACGAACTGCGGGCGAAGGTATGTGAGATTTACGTATTCGGCGTAAATCGCCTTGCTTGTCTTGGGTGTCTCCTGGCCGCGCTCCACCATCGACTTCTTTACCGTTTTGTAAACGTCTTCCGGCACGAAAGAGCCATTTGGCAACTTGGTGTACACGCGGCCGTCTTTCGTGTGTGGCGGGGGAGGAGTCTCAATCGGTACCTCATCGTGAGTTTCCTCAAGGTATCGTACCAGAGCCCCGCGAGCGCCGTTGGTCACCGGTTGCAGAATGTAGAAATTGACGGTGTTGCCAACCCACACGAAGATAACTATAGTCAGAAGGGGTGGTGCCACAACACCCATACCCCGGAGGACCGCCGCGCGGAAGGGGTGGATATTCTTGTTATCGTCGCTGCCGGGTATGTCGCTCATTAGATCAGCCATGCACTCTATTGTTCCGCAAATTCCGCCGACCACAAGGCCTATGGGCGTTACGCCTCACTAATATACGCCGAAGTTCGGCCAAAGGCACAAATCTGACGGATCCGGATACGGCCGACTAGCCGTGGACTGATGAAAACGTGTTGAAGAAGTGGGACAGGCACCACAACCGACAGCGTGTTTGGCAGACATAGAGCACAATATGTGTATGTCGCGGAGCCGGTCCCCTTCTTCGTCACTCCAGTCTAACCGGCCCCTTGCACACCCGCTCTGGCGACGACGGCGGCAAGGACCGTTTCGGCCCCCGCCTCCTTCAGCGCGCGAGCCGCTTCGCTGCAGGTGGCGCCGGTGGTCAGGATGTCGTCGACGAGCAGCACTCGGGCGCCATCGAGATCAAGCCGCTTTCGCATCCGAAAGGCTCCTTTGACGTTGTGGAACCGCTGACGTGGTGATAAGTCAGCTTGTGGCAATGTGTTACGGCATCTAACCAGGGCCCGTCGCCGCATTGCCACTTTAAGACCGACGGACACGCTTTGAGCGATAATCTCGGGGCTGTTGGTGCCTCGCCCGATTCTTCTGGTCCAGTACATTGGCACCGGAACGACGAGATCGGCCTCCGCGGATGCCAACAGTTCGAGGCGTCTGCCGACGAGAAGCCGGCCGATACTGGCGGAGAGCGAGTCGTCTTGGGGTCGTTTCATCCGTAGAACGGCCGCCCGCAATTCGGAGTCATAGCCGCCCAGTGCGATAACCCCATCCGTCCTTAGCGGGGCATCCATGCAGCGTCGACATCGGGAATTGGAAACTACTTTCTGGCCAACCGCTCCGCAGCGGGGGCAAGCGGTCAAGGTTTTCGGGCCCAATCTGGTTCGACATTGCCCGCAAAGACCAATGTTTCCGTCCTCCGAGGACAATTCTGCATCGCAATACGTACAGCGAGGGGGAAACAGCAAGGACAATCCCGGTCGGGAGAATCCGGCCACCCGCCCCAGCATGTTTTGCACGATTCCGGCCATTCGCTCGCTCTTATAGACTTGTGCGGTTCTTGCATGGTGCATCATCGCGACGCACCATGATCTTCGTCTTCGGCAATGAAGACTGTCAAGCCCCAACCCTTGCTCCAGTTCCAAACCGGCTTGACTCGAAACCCCGCCTTAACCTATGCTGCCGCTGCCATGGTGGACAATAATAGCCTAAGTAGACGAGCGCGATGGGCGGGCGGAGAGCCGATCGTCAGCCAATTGATGGCCCGAACCGTGGCCAATCCGAAGATGGTTTCGCTGGCCGCCGGGTTCGTCGACTACGACACGTTGCCGATTGAACCTACCCAGACCGCGCTTGACATCATCTGGTCGGACGAAGAACTTGCCCGGGTGGCGTTGCAGTACGGAACGACGGCCGGGTATGCGCCGCTGCGCGAGGCCGTGCTCGAACACATGCTCGCGGCCGACGAATGCACGGCGGCCGAGATGAACGTTTCGCTCGATCAGGTCGTAATCACGTCCGGCAGCAACCAGATGTTGTTTCTGGTGTCGGACACGATTGCCGATCCGGGCGATATCATACTGTGCGGAATGCCGAGCTACTACGTGATGCTCGGCTTGCTTGGAAATCTCGGCATTCGGCCCGTCGGAGTTGAAACTGACCGCCACGGAATCATCCCCCAAGCACTCGACGAGCAGTTCGATCGCTTGCGACGGGAAAACCTGTTGGATCGCGTGAAGGCCGTCTACGTGACTCCCTATTACGATAATCCGACGGGCGTGACCATAACACACCAGCGGCGAGGTGAACTAGTCGAGACGGTCAAACGCCAGACCACCAAACGCCAGACCACGGGCAACCGGATATACATCCTTGAAGACGCCGCCTATCGCGAACTCCGCTACCGGGGCGAGGACATCGCCGGCATGCGATCCTTCGACCCCGAGGGTAACACGGTAATATACACGAGCACGTTTTCAAAATCCTTTTCGCCGGGCATCCGCACCGGCTGGGGTGTCTTGCCGCCGCGACTGGTCGACTCCGTACTGGCGCAGAAGGGCAACATCGACTTCGGCTCACCCAACTTGAACCAAGTGCTGATGGCGGTGGCAATGCGGGAGGGCCTGTTTCAGCGGCACCTTGCGACGATGCGCGACGGCTACCGCGTCAAACTCGACGCCATGCTGGCCGCCGCCGACGAGTTCCTTGCTCCCATTGAGGGCGTAAGCTGGCTAAAGCCCGAGGGCGGTTTGTACTTGTGGCTGGAACTTCCGGAGACGGTCGACACGGGGCTCGACGGACTGCTGTTCGATCGGGCCGTCAAGGAGGGAGTGCTATACGTGCCCGGCGAGTTCTGTTATCCGCAAGAACCGAATCCGCCGAAGAAGAACATGTTGCGACTGAGTTTCGGAATACAATCCCGGCGGAGCATTCACCGAGGCATGGAATCCCTGGCCCGGGCGATTCGGGGATCATTATGACGACGACAAACACCAACCCGAAGCGCAAGCGAGGAGAGAAACGGCCGACCCTGCTCTCCTCGCTTGCGCTTCGGGTTGGTATGAAATATTCCAACAAAGCCCCACCTTAACCCCACAGCGAACCTTTCTTCGACAATACCAACAAGCAGAACATAACCGAAAACCCAATGCCAACCATCGACCGCTACTTGCTGCGTCAGTTCCTGCAGACGTTTCTGATCTGTTACCTGAGCCTGACGGGCCTTTACATAATCTTCGATTTGTTCACCAACCTGGAGGAGTTTCTCCGCGTTGCCGACAAGTGCGGCGGCTTGGCGAAGCTTCTGCTTACGCACTACGGGTACCGCTCGATACTCTTCTTCGACCGCACCAGCGGCCTTTTGGTGTTGGTTTCGGCCATGTTCACCGTCGCCTGGATACAACGTCACAACGAACTGACGGCCCTGATGGCGGCCGGTATTTCGCGTATCCGCGTGGTCAAGCCGATTATCGCCGCGGCGGTGGTTATCGCGTTTCTGTCCGTGGCTTGTCGCGAACTTGTGATACCGCGTTTCGGCGAGGAACTGGCCAAGCGACCGACCGACTTGGCCGGCGACATCGGTCAGATCATGCAGCCTTGCTACGACAACAAGACGGATATCTTCTTTAGAGGAAAAAGCACATTCGGCGACCTGAAGCGAATCAAAAAGCCCAACCTGCGGCTGCCGCCCGAGTTGAGGGATTACGGCGAGAACATTGTTGCCGAGAACGCTTTCTACAAGGAGCCCAAAGGAAACCGCCCGGGCGGATACCTGATGGACGAGGTTAGAAAACCGAAGAATCTGGCGGAGAGCCCTTCGCTGAGTCTTCCCGACGGTGAACCGGCGATCATCACCCCGCGCGACGCCGATTGGCTTGAGCCGAATCAGTGTTTTGTCGCCAGCGAGATGACCTTCGGCCAATTGACCGGCGCCCGTTCGCGGGAATACGAATCGACGGCGCAGCTGATTTCCGGCTTGCACAATCGCAGTTTGGACTTTGGCGCCCCGGAGAGAGTCGCCATTCACTCGCGAATGGTGCAGCCGATATTGGACGTCACACTTCTGTTCCTCGGCATGCCGCTAGTCGTATCGCGCTCAAGTCGCAATGTGTTCGTTGCCATCGGCATGTGCGTGGGCATAGTGGCCACGTTCCTGCTGGTCGTCATCGGCCTACAAGCATTGGGCAGTTCCTACTGGATGGACCCCGCCAGGTCCGCCTGGATACCGCTAATGATCTTCGTCCCGCTGGCGGTCGCCTCGGCGAGTTCACTGTGGGAGTGATGTAGTTGGTAGTGGTTAGTGGATAGTCACGAAGCAACGGCGCTTCCGCTTTGCGCGTCACTAACCAGTGACAACTACCCACTACTCCCATGCCCCGGCTTGTAGAAGCGGCCGGCGAGTTCGGCTTGGTGGTTCTCTTCGCCGGCCAGGGTGGCAATCTCTTTCAGGAAGCGCTTGGTCAATTCCTCCAGGGCAGCGCGGTCGCTATTGCGGCCGTAGTATTCGGAGATGTCGATCGGGCGGCCCACGGTCAGATGCACCGTGGCGGACATGAACAGACAACCGTAGGGAGTGCCGTCGTATGGAGACCCCTTAACGTAACACGGAATCACCGGCACCTCGGCTCTGATGGCGATAAGCGCCGCGCCGGGGCGACCGGGCAGCAGCAGCGCGTCGGTTGCGTTTATGCGGCCCTCGGGAAACAGACCGACCAGCCCACCCTCTTCGGCACAACGAATCGAAAGCTTGGTGGCCGCCGTATCGACGCCCGTTCGGCCCACGGGTATCGCCTTGACGGTACGCATCATGCCGGCGAGAAATGGGTTCAGGCAATATTCCTTGGCCACCAGCCAACTGACCGGGCGGTCGACCGTGAGCGCGATGAAAGCCGGATCGATCGGCCCACGGTGATTGCAAACGAACACCGCTCCGCGCCCCGGCGGAAGCCGCACACGACCACTGGTCACGGTTCGCCACAACACCCGGCACATGACGTAGTTAAAAGCGAAGATCGGTGCCTGGGCCAACGTGTAATGAGTCCGCCGCCACGCGATAATCAACCAAACCGCCACGGCGACGACGAAGGCCGCCAGAACCGATACCGCCAGAATGTCTGTCACAAGGGGGGAAAGCATGGGTAGGTTGCCGGTAATTGGGTTCATGGGGTGCTTGGGAATAATCCGCCTGAATTGTATACTATAGCATAGTTCGATGAAAGCTTGTGATAGGGGTTAGGGAGCGGCGGCCAGGGCTTAGGGACGGAAGTTGCCGAGCCGTAGGGTACGCCGCGACGCACCATGCGGCAATGCAGACCGTCGCCCCTGGTGCGTCGCGCCGCACCCTGCCGGCTTGCTTAGTGGATAGACGCAAAGGATACCTTCCGCCTCCGCTTGCGAGTGGCTCATGGCTCACCACTCAAAGCCGCGTCCTCACCCATTTTCTTCCCCGGCCTGGACAACGACAATAGAAGAAACACACCCATGCGAATCGGCCTGATAAGCGATACCCACGGCGACGCACACAACACTCGGGCGGCGGTGCGGATGTTCGAGAGCCTCGAAATAGATATACTGATCCACTGCGGCGACATCGGCTCGGCGGAGGTCGTCTCGCTGCTGGCTCCCTGGCCGACCCATTTCGTGTTGGGAAACATGGACCCCGGCAACGGTCTGTCGAAGTCGATCGTCGACGCCGGGCAGAACTTTCACGAAAGATTCGGCCAGTTGGAAATCGACGGCCGCAAGATCGCCTTCCTCCACGGCGACGACTCGCAACTTCTCAGAGACTCGATCGACTCACAAAGCTGGGACCTGATCTGTTTCGGCCACACCCACACCGCCACCCATTTCCGCCAAGGCCAAACGCTAGTAGTGAACCCCGGCGCAATCCGCCGCACGGCCAGCCCCTCGGTCGCGATAGTCGATCTTCCGGAAATGGAACTGACGCCGGTGCGTTTGGCGTGATGCCTTCTTTTGCATGGGCAATTTTCGGAGATGTTATACGCGAAGGGTGTCTGGGATAAGCCGCAAGGAACGCGTGGTGAAGCCCCGGAATGGGCGATCCGGGGCTTCGTTGCTCGTGGCTGGCAACTCATCCCCAGCCACTCGAAGGCATACTTTGCTGTTCTCTCGCGATCGAGCGAGGCGGATATTGTATCTCTCGGGCAAACCTGCAATAATAAATCGTGTCTTTTGCGTTCTTATGCGTGGGATTTCGCGCGAAATGGTAAGGAGTTAACAGAATCCTTTGCGGTTCCGGCCTGACCAGGATGGGAACTGCCTTTTTCGAGAGGGGACTTGTGATGAGAATAGGACTGTCTCTTGTAAGTTTCGGCCGTCGTGTGATGCTGGTGGCATCCGTGCTGGCATGTCTTGCCGTTTGCGGCGTCGGGCTATTGCCGGCTTGCTGCGAGGCTGGGTCGATAAACATTCCCGCCTGGACCTTCGACCGCGGCAACGCCAAGGTTTTCGCCAACCCGTACATGTATGCCGACTACCGCGATAAGTATCCCCAAATCGTCGCCGGCGAGGGTGGCGAACTGCCCTGGGTGATCGAATATGATCTGAACATTCCCGCCGACGCCGACTATAAACTTGAAGTCCATTACGGCTCGCCCGAACCGCGACCGTTGGAGGTTTGGCTCGACGACAAGAAGGTCGGCACCTGCTGCGGCGGCGTGACGGGCAACACGGCGCCGTTTCCCGACAGACATCCCCTGCACGCTCGCCCCCGGGACGAGGCCGGATTCCACGGCCTGGAGTGGGAAGAGGGCTGTACGGTTGCTGCCACCAAGGGCAAGCACACGCTGAAGCTGACAAGCCAAGGCCCGCCGCCGAACCTGTATGCCTTGCGATTGACGGCCGAAGTTGAGTTCCCCAAGGATTGGAAGCCGGCGCCGCGGAATCCCAAAGTGGGCAGCATGGCGGCCCTGCAACGTCGGCTGTTCCTGCCGCCGGGCGCAGTCAATATCGCGTCGTTGCGGTTGGCCTTGGAGGACATGATCGTCGAACTCGGCTCGCGATATCCCGGGGGCCCGGAATACTTGAAGAAGCTGGCCGAGTTGGAGAAACAGCAAGACGCGGTCAAGGAAGGCACGCCGGAGCAGAAGCAACCGATCGAGGACGCGCTGAAGGCGCTTCAACGCGAGGCCATGCTGGCTCATCCGTCGTTGAAATTCGATAAGCTGTTGTTCCTTAAGCAGGTCCACGTCGGTTGCAGCATTTACACCGAGCATCTTTCCCGCACGCCCGGCGGCGGCAACATCTGCGTCCTCTCGCCCGTGGCTCCCGACGGCAAGGTTACCGAACTGGTTCCCGAGTTATCCGGCGGAAGATTCGGCCGTTTTTCCCTTTCCTTCGACGCCACGAAGATAGTGTTCTGTCATGCGAAGCCGGAACAGCGGTTTCGGATCTATGAAATCGACATCGATCCCAAGTCCGGGCAGAGAGTCCCCGGCAAGGAAGTGCGGCAGTTGACCTTCTCCAATGATCTCGAAGCGAAGACCATGAAGTTGTACGAGGGCAAGTTCTGCGGCAACGGTTACGACGACGTCGATCCTTGTTACACGCCCGACGGCCGGATAATGTTCGTCTCCACGCGTGCCCATCGGGCGGTTCTCTGTCGAGCGGTCACGGCAACGACCTTGCACGTGATGGAGGGCGACGGGTCGAATTTGCGTTGCATCTCCGGCGGTCAGGTCAACGAGTTGGCGCCCGGCGTATTGGACGACGGTCGAGTGGTCTATCCCCGTTGGGAATACGTCGACAAGGGTTTCGCCAACGCAGTTAGCCTTTGGACCGTGCGTCCCGACGGCAGCGGTACGGAGCACGTCTACAAGAACACTTGCGTGCTGCCGTGCGCGATGATCGACACGCGGAGTATTCCTGGAAGCCAGCGAATCATCACGGTCGGTGCCGGGCACCACGGCGGCCTGGAAGGTCCGGTGATCTTGGTCGACAATCGCTTGAATCGCCGCGACTCGATGGGAATGACGAACCTTACGCCGGAGATTTCCTATCCCGGCATGTTCCCCACCCGGGGCAAGGGCGGTGCCGGCAAGTTCCGACACCCCTATCCGTTCTCCGAGAAGTTCTACCTCATTTCGCACAATGCGCCCACGTCGGAAGAAAAGCGTCGATTCAGCATACACATGTTCGACGCTTGGGGCAATCGGTCGGAGCTTTACAAGGATCCGGACATCTCCTGTTTCCTGCCCGTGCCGCTTCGCCCGCAACGCATGCCGACGCGGATCAGCTCGGTCGCCCGGCGAGAAAAGCGAGATTCCAACGGTGGCGAGTACGATCCGGAAAGCCTGGCAACGGTGTTCTTGCAGGACGTCTATCGCGGGCTCAAGGGCGTTGAGCGAGGAAGGGTCAAGTACCTGCGCGTGATGGAAGCCCAGATTCTACCCTGGGAACTGGCCGCCAACGCGAGAGGCATGGGCCAACAACTGTCGGTCGTCAGCCTTGGAGCCGATCCGGCACTTAAGAAGATCCACGGCATCGTCAAGGTCCACGAGGACGGTTCGGCCTTCTTCACCGCTCCGGCCGAGAAGAATCTCTTCTTCCAAGCGTTGGATGAAAACTTCATGGAATTGCAGCGAATGCGGACGTTCGTCAACCTGATGCCGGGCGAGAAGAAGTCTTGCGTGGGCTGCCACGAAGTAAGACGGCTATCGCCGGCGCTGAAGCAATCCAACCCGATGGCGCTGGACCATGAAGTGCAGCACTTGCAGCCGCAACCGGGGCACAGCGGGCCTCACATCGTGTGTTACCCGGAGGACGTGCAGCCGGTGCTGGACAGGAACTGCCTGGGTTGCCACTCCGGCGAGAACCCCAAGGGCGACCTAGATCTGTCGGGGAAGCCGACCGATATATTCAACGTCTCTTACGAGAACCTCTGCAAGAAACGTTTGGTAAGCTACCTCGAAGGCGGCTTCGGCAGCGCCAATCTGCCGGCCGAGTTGCCCATGACGTTCGGCTCGCACCAGAGCAAACTAACCGAGCGGATCATGAGCGACCCGTGCAAATCGAACCTCACTCGCGAGGAGTTCATCAAGATCGTCACTTGGATCGATTCCAACGTCGTGTATTACGGTTCGCACAAACGGTAGGAAGACAGGCGGGAGCAGGAGCAGAAAGACTGCCGCCGTGTGCTGTTGGCTGTTTGTCTCCCAACGGCATCGATCAAATAGACTATTGCAAACAAGTAGACCGTACCAAAAGCCACCTACGAAACGCGCGCCTTGACGACGATTTTCGTCACGGGGCCGGGCGTGTCGACCGCGATGCCGGGCATGTGGGCGTCTTCGGGAAAGAGGATTACGAACGAGCCGGTCGGAACGGTCACGAAGTCGCCCTCGCCCTGGTAAAATGCCACGTCGTTCTCTTCGTTGTACGGTTCGCTTTCGGTCAGACGGCCGATCGGCGCCCAACCGATCCGCTCGATGCCTTCGGCGACGTACTGGATGTCGATGTATTTGCGGTGCGCTTCCCATTTCCCCTCGGCAAGCGGTTTGCTCTGGTACTGCTGGACCATGGCAAACACGTTATCGCCGTCCAGTTCGTGTCGGCCCGGTTCGCGGGGAGTCTCAAGAGAGTCCAGTGCTAGGGCTATTCGGTCTCCGAGCCCGCGGTAGAGCGAGGCGTTTTCGAGTCGGTCAATAATCATGGGGCGTCTCTTTTCACGGTAAGGAAGATATTCCGGTTAGATGCTTGGTGTCTTACTCCGGGGAAGTTTCGGCTGAGCGTTGCTGTTTGGCGAGTTGCTCCTTCAGTTGGGCTATTCGCTCATTGATCTTTTGCAGCAACACCTTCTCATCCACGGCCGGGGCATTCGGCGCGGAAGCGGAAGCAAACAACCTGACCACCGCGGGTGTGTCGGCAACCAACACAACATACCATTCGGGCGAGTCGTCCACGCCTACGGTCACGTTGTTCGTCACGTGGTGCGTTTCCACGATTCGCTCAATCCGCCGCGCTGCCGCCGGATCGTACTTCATCTCCTTTAGGATATCGCGCGTTATCACCGCCCCCGGTTTGGCATTGGCCGCTCCGCCACCGCCGATGTCGTGCAACAGGGCCGCCACTTGCGCCGTTTGCGGATCGGCGGCACGCATTTCCGGAATACGGTCCTTGAGCTTGAGGATCGCCTGGGCCGTCTTGAGAACCGGAAACCCGTGACCGGGGTTCCGTCCTTTTGCTTTACATTTCTTGATGACCGAGTCGAGAACCTCTTGGATCTGTTGCTGATTCTCGGCAGTCGGCTGAGCGTCGGGCTTTCGCCACAACCAGCGGAGCGAGTCGGGCAGTATCGACCCGCCGTGCTTGCCGCTATGCTTTCCGGTGCCGCCGGCGAACTTGTAGTCGTACTTCTTGAACTTCAAGGCCGCCTCCATCTGCAGGTTGGCCAGCCACCAGTTGCCGTACTCATTGTCCAAGTCGTTGCTGCCGCCTTGAAGGAACACGCGGATCGGCTTGTTCTCCGTGGAGCGGATCAAGGACGGGTAGGCGTGGCCGCCGCGGATGTTCGTGAAGCTGCCCACGTGGCTGAGCACCTTGCGAAAAGCGTCGGGACGTTGCCAGGCGACGGTAAACGCGCAGATGCCGCCGGACGACATGCCGCAGATCGCCCGGCACTCGGGATCGTCGGTCAGTTTGTACTGCTTTCCGACCTCGGGCAGGATCTCTTCCATCAGAAAGCGGGCGTACAGGTCGCTGAGCGAGTCGTACTCGAAGTTACGGTTGCTGGCCGCCCCGGGGGCGTTCGAGGGCGGGTCGATCAGGCGACCGGGGTTGATGAAGACGCCGATAGTCACGGGCATCTGGCCCTTGTGGATCAAATTGTCGAAGACGATCGGCACGCGAAAGCCGCGGTTGACGTCGACGTATCCGTAGCCGTCCTGGAAGACCATCACGCAAGCTGGTTTCTCGCCGTCGTACTGGGCGGGCACGTAGACCCAATAGTCGCGAGCCGTGCCCGAGAATATCTTGCCGCGGAAATCGAACTTCGTCACCTTGCCGCAAGGCACGCCCTCTTGCCGCATCGAATCGGGACCCAGCTTGTACTGCTCGTCGCCGGCGAAGACGGGAGCAGCCAAGAGGAACGTCAAGAGCACGACGACGGTTTTCATTGCGGTTTCCTTTCGTGGATTAGTCCGCGGTTTGTCTGTCCGAGGGTATGGAACCTGCTTTTGCTCAGTTTGATTCCGCCTAAAGGCGGGACTACGAACTAGGCTTTGTCTCAAAACGCCAATTTCACATCGTATCGTAGGTACTGCAGGATGAACGCCATCTTGAGCATGCCGCCGAAATTCTTGGCGGTCTTCTCGAAACGGGAGAAGATTCGCCGACTTTCCTTGAGCCAACCAATCAGACGTTCAACAATGTTTCGCCTCCGATATGTATCGCGATCGAACTCAACGGGGCGAGCATCGCGATCTTCGTTGTCCTTTGACGGAATGACTGGAAATATATCCAATGCAAGGAGATAGTCGTCAATCCAATTTGCGCGATATCCTTTGTCACCGCCGATAGCGACAGGCCAAGCAATGCGCCGCCCTTCGCCATCGAGCAGTTCCGCGTCCGCACCTTCGAGTAGCGTGTCCAGCGCCGTCGATTCGTGTGCTTGGCCAGGCGTGAGGTGAAAGTGCAACGGATGGCCTAGGCCATCGCAAAGAATATGGATTTTCGTCGAAAAACCGCCGCGAGAACGGCCTAATGCATGATCGGCCGGCTCTTGCGGGTCATTTTTTTTTCCCGCCGCCCGCCGCACATCGAGCTGCCCTAACAATGGTTCCATCAATACACCATAACTCCTGGTCAATTTCACCAATATCCACAAACGCCGCTTGAAGTCTCCGGAGGATATTGTCCAATGTACCGTCCGAATTCCATTGATCGAACAACCTCCAAACCGTTTTGCAGGGACCGAACTCCTCGGGCAAATCGCGCCAAGGCGCTCCCGACCTTAGAATCCAAAGGATTCCGTTAACAACCTGCCTCCTGTCACGAGGCCGTCTTCCCGTGGCTGCACGCTGGGGAAGCAAGTCCGCAATCAAATCCCATTCATCATCCGTCAACAATAAACGAGCCATTGTCCTGCCCTCCATGGCTTTAAGTGATTTTGCGAATTCTCGCATCTTCACTCAAATCCTGGAATAGCAGTTTTGAGACAAAGCCTAG
>Ga0180432_10005501_pt1 | contig 16827 bp, 23 predicted proteins | sample SS_ome_10_FD_132414 | JGI IMG/M metagenome (GOLD analysis project Ga0180432, IMG submission 132414) | Hypersaline lake sediment archaeal communities from the Salton Sea, California, USA - SS_1_MS_2 metaG | ecosystem: Environmental > Aquatic > Non-marine Saline and Alkaline > Hypersaline >... | reverse complement strand
CCAACTAGTAGCATAACGAAATGTAATTATATCTCCTGGTTTTACTTGTCTAAGATTTCTTCTTATTTTTAGTTCGCCTCTATCAGCTAAATTTTTTGCTCTTATCGTCATGTTTTTTACATTTTCATATGCTACATTAGCGCCCCAACTTCTTAAATAATCTAATACTGCAAGACTGCAATCGTAACGATTATATCTTCTTGCACCACCTAACATATAAGTTGTATTTGAATACATGCTTACCCAACGGGTTAATAGCTCTTCTTTCATTGCATCATTATATCGCGTATGAGTCATTTTTAATTTTCTTAAGCGCTCATTAACGGATCCAATAAATTTTTCAGAGTTAACTAATTTCTCTAATCTTTCTATATAAATTTCTTGTGCTTTCCAAGTTATTTTAAATGTTGCAAATCCTACAATAACGGCAAAAACAATATAACGAAACGCTGCGCTAGTAACGATAGCCTTTACAACAATATATGTAGCTTTTATAAAATTTACAACAGGTATGAACATTTTATTGTAAATAAAATTTTTAATTTTTTTTATATGATTTATAAATTTTCGTACAGAGTTTGGTAGTTCCATTTTATCTTCTTTCATAGTGAACTCCACTATTTAATTATATTCAATTTATTTGGTTAATTCTTGTCTCTTTTTCTCAATTATAGCATTTAGCTCATCCAAATTGGCTAGACCATCTCTATCAATTCTAATTTTTTTAATGTTGCCTTCTTCTATTTTTTCTTTTCCAGTTCTTATATCAACTATTCTTACTTTTCTATTCATAAAAATAAATCCTCCACCAAAAATTATAATCAATTGTTCCAAAACTTTCTACTTGTGCTCTATAAAATAACCCGGGTACAACTCCACTTGTTCCTTTAATCATTTCAAAACACTGAGTATAATATTCATATCCGTTCCAGCCCTTTTTTATATAATCGCTCAATATAAATTTTGACAATTCCAAAATATCCACTCCAACAGTTAATCCATAATACACAAAATAACCAAGTACATCATTTTTATCAATAATACTAAATTCTACAAAATCATCAATATGTACATCATTACGATTGTTTACAATTGCCCAATATTCACCTCCGCATATTTCCCTTTCTGTTGTAACTTCAACGTCAAACATGTTTATTTGTCCTGAGCTCACAGTATTACGAAACTGTTCCTTTTTTGGGTACATTCCTTTAGCTGTTTCGAGTGTTGGTGATATTATTGGATATCCATCAGCTGTTAAATGACTATTAATAGTCATTTTTAAATTACCTTCAGGATCGTAACTATTTAAAATTAATCCTTTTTCTTCCATTACTATATGCCTTCTCTAGTTTTAATTAATTCTCTTCCATAGTCAAAAAGAGATTCTATAGAGGTTATTAATTCAGGAGACAACAAATCATTTATTACTTTTGATTGTTTATATTCTAAATCATCATGTATATAAGAATAATAAGATTCTATTTTATCTACGTCACCATCTAAATCGTAATCTTCTACTCTCATTTTATGCATAACAAAAGTTGCCCCTTCTGGAATATCTAATGAATCTATTAAAACATCGATAGATGATAAATAAATTGATTGAATTTGATTTATAGTTTCTTGGGTTAGTACATCATCCTCAGGGTTTGGATTCCCATAAGAAACGAATGACTTAGCTTTTGTTAATACTGTTTCTCCGGAAGTATATGTAATTTCATAGAAACTTTCAAATTTTGTTAGTGTTTCATTTCCAAAAGCAATCGCTGTTTTAAAAATAATATCTTTCATTTTTTATACTTGTTTAATAATAACTATTTCTCCACCATCTTGAACATAATATTCATATTCTTCTTGTGAATGAATTAGACCATTAATCCAATAAATAGTTATTTTATATCCTATTATTCTTATACCTTCATAGAAATATTCTTTTTCTTCAACTATTTCATCATACGTCCCATCACCGTTGTCTTTATTATACCAAATTTCTTTTTTTAATAATCTTCCATCATATTCTTTTACTAAATATTTTTTTTCGCCAAACTCTGAGGCAGTGTGCACATTTACAACTTCTTGAAGTGTAGTTTGTTCCTCAGATGTTAATTCATCTTCAAAATATATTTTTAAGTCATCATTTCCTTCTAAAGTTATTCTAGAAGATAATTGACCAATTTCAGCATTAGCATTAATTTGAATAAGCAATTGCTCTATATCGACTAGATCTTTTGTATATTCATAAATTTCCATTTATTTTACCTTCTTTATGACGAAATTGCTACTATATGGTGCGATAATTAATGTAGCTGAACCAACAATTGCAGCTCCTTGAACTTTAATTTTATCTCCGGCATTTAAACTTAAAGTGCATGCAAATTTAGGAGAATTATACCCAGCAGCAGAATTTCTATGATAACCAAAAGCTCTAGTTCCTAGAACTTCTGTATAACCCCCTCCGGTATCTAAAAATAAAGCAATTCCACTTTGAGATCTTGTAATGCTAGTGCCATTCATTGTTACTCGTGCTGTAATATAATAGGTTCCATCTTTATTAACTGTTATTTCTGTTGTCGTTGATGAAAAATATGTAGAGTCTGCTGCCGCTCTTTCTTGATCAAAAATAATATCAGTTTGTGTTGCAAATATAGTTTGTGTTGTGTTTCCTACATATCGTTCATATGTAGGAACGTTTTCTAAATTATCAACATTGCCAGTAGAATCTTTATAAACTAAATAGTTTAAATCAGTACTATAATAAATAGAATTGTTTGGCATGGATGCATCAGTAGCAGAAGTAGGACTAATACTTCCATCTGAATTAATAGTCATCAAATCAGATCCGTCACCAATTCCAAGAGAATCAAAAAATCCTTTAAGAAATCTATTTGAACTAGAACCAATATTATATGATGAATCATCTTCAGCTTCTATATGACCTTTAGATAATATTGCGTTCCCAGAACTATTTATTACGTGAATAGCGGCCTTTACTTGAGCAGTGCTGCCAGCTGGAACTTCAAATTCGCCACCAAAGGCGTACGCAGATTGTGAAGTAGGATCAATATATCCTTTAACACCAATTGCTTCAGACTCTAGAAAACTATCCCAATTAGCATCTCTTCCTCTTGCTTCGCCCCATAAACCAATTATTTCTATAGGAGCATTATTTCCAGAATTTCTTGTATTTATAGATTTAAATTTATTATATGCTCCACCAGGATTTCCAAAAAATCCAGGCGATGAATTTGTAACTTCAACATCAGTCCCATAGCTTCTATGAGGAAATACACCCGCAGAAGCATTTACAATCAAATTAAGACCGGTAGGTTTATTAGCAAATCCTAAATTTCCAGTTAATTTGCCGTTATATAATATACTAATAGAATCAGATAAAGAACCATCATTATTGGCATTAAATCTATCTGACCATATAACTTTTGGTCTAACAGTTCTTTCTCCTATATCGTAAACACTATCATTTTCAAAAAATATATTTCCATCATGTGTTGTTTCTGCGTCTATACGAATTGTGTGATCTGCATAAATTTGAATTATAGAACCATCGCCGTTATCGGAAATATTCACAAATTCACTAGAAGAAGTCCCACCTAATTGAGTAACTTGTTTTTTACAATTTAAATAAAGTGCTTGAGCGTCTGTACCACCAACAGATATTGCTGCATTGCCACCACTTCTTCTTATAGTTAAATAATTTGTCCCATCAGTGTGATATAGTTTTATTCCTCTGCCATTTTCTTTTGGTTTATAATAATAACTTCCGTCCTCTCTCCATAAATCGTTATCATAGAGTTCTATTAAAGCACCTTCAACATTATTACTAATAAAATATCCTGCAGAATCTTCTATACCAATTATAGAAGCTCCTTCGTTATTAGACGTAGAAGCTAAACTACTAGCTCTTATTGTTAATGGGTCTGAATTATCAATTGTAAAATCTGTCGCCCAATCAATACCAAGCTCGTCATTTCCAACACCAAAAAATCCTAGTCCAGAATCTGAATCTAGTAAATCTATATCTATATATTGTCCTGTAATTGAAATACCGTAACGACCTATATATTGTCCTATCGATGTTATAATTTCCCATTCGTCATCATCACTATTCCAAATTCCAAGTCCATCTATATTTCGAATTCCGTGTGTTTCATTAGAAACTAATTCACTTGATCTTTTTCCAAAACCAAAATTTATATTAAATGACGTTGGTGCATCAGAACTTGTTGAATTTTCATATGCTTCTCCATCAAAATCTACTACTTGAAAATCTGCAGATGTTGTCCATGTATTTGCATAAACACCGCATTGATTATTTGTTGCTGGAATATCATCTCCATCTTTAAGAAATATTGCAACTACTCCATCTGCATTAATACTATTTAAATCATCAGCTTCAAATACTGATTCAGTAATTCTTCCAGTGTCTGCATTCATTCTTACTACTAATCTTTGCATAGCAGTAATTGCACTAGTTTCAATTGACACATCCGTTTCCGATGTTTCTGCACCCTGATTTGCAACAAATGTATATGTTCTAGCAGTTGTATCTCCATCAACAGTTAAAATAACTTGGTCTCCGACTGTTGGTTGATCAGAAAAATAAATTGCTGCAGCAGGCAAAATTCCGTCACTATTTAATGTGCCATTTTTAAGTTGATCTCGATGGAGCACTAATTCTTTCCATATAAGAATGCCTGTTAAATCTACTGATGTTGATAATTTGGTGAGTTTGAAACCCATTATCTTTTGAACCTTTTATAATCGATCATTTCTATTATTAAATTTTTTGTGGCAGTCCCTGTTAAAATATTTCCTTTTACTATAATTGTTTCAATGCCGCCTCTCAATGCTATATCATCTTGTAATACAAAATTATTTGGAACCCTAATCCTTGTATGATTATCCGGATTATCATCATAATCCTTTCTCATAAGCCTATCATGGAAAAATATAATTTCAATTTCCATTCCAGTGTCATTTATTATCTGTAATTCTGTTGGATAATAAACATATATTGATTTTCCATTGGCGGAATCAACTGTTTCAGTAAAATGAACATCTTTAATTTCTTTATCATTTCCTGTGTTGAGTTCTACCAATGTTACTATAAATCTTCGATTATACATAACATATTTATATTAAAACGATCTGTAGAAAAAAATATATAAAAAAAGGGTGCTAAAATAGCACCCAAAAAAAATTGCGAAAAAGACTTTAATGACTATAACTGTAAGCTTAAAAAATTAAGCTTTTTCAAACTTATTACATTCGGTAATGCTCGATTCTGGTAATTCTCCTTCTAGCAATAGACACTTCTTATAAACCGTTTTAATTGATTTAACGGTTTTCGATGTTTGTGTTCCAGGAATACGTATTCCCGTCCCGGGATGAATTCCTGATCTTATTTCTTCTCCTTCACCTTCAGAAAGCGTTTCGTATTCCATAAAATTTTTGCATGTTTCGCAAATAGATGGAATTTCTTTTAATTTTAAACTCATCAAGTTTTTCTCCTTTGTAAATTTTAATGGTAAAATACTTCTATATAATTTCCATAAACATAACCTGGTTTTTCAAGAGCTAATGCTGTTTTTCTGGCATTAATATTTTGTTCCAATTTACTTATCCATCCTCTTCCTCAGTTATCGGATCATCATCTTCAAGAAGCGTTTCTTCTGTAATTCCCATTGAATTTAAAGCTTCTTGATATTTTTCGTTTAATCTTTCATTCCATTCATTTAATAATGATTTTCGTTGTTCTTCCTTAAACGAATTCATCATTTTCCAAAGTTCAGTATATTTCCATTTAAGTTCCTTGCCATCTTCGGTTACATAAGTAAATTTTGTAGTATCATTATAACTTCCGTCCATTTTAGCTTTTGCACTAGATTTTGCTAATCCATATTGAGTTAATAATTCACTAATTCCGCCATAAGGATCTATACCTTTATTGAAGTACATTGAAAGAAATGTATATCTTCCTTTATATGCCATACGATTTTTAGTTGTCTGTAATTTCATTCGAATTCCTACAGCAACTTCCGTTTTAGGATCTTTAATTTCTTTGCTACTCATCATATTAATAGTTAAAGAACTTGCATATTTAAAGCCAGTTCCTTTAGCACTTATGACTTTACTTGGACCAAACATTACTCCAATGTTTGCAGTCAAATGAGCAATCCCAATAACAGTAATATTAGCTTCTTTTAATTTCTGATTCACAGCTCTAAAGAATGCTCTCATCTTTTGTTGAGGCGTCATATCTTTCTTATCTTTATCAGCAGCAATATCTTCAATTTCTTTATCAGAGGTTAAATTAGAAACAGAGTCAATTACAATATAAATAGATGGAAGTTTATCAGCTCCTTTAGATAACTGCCAATCAATAAGTTTATTGATTATACTAGTCATCTTTTCTATTGTAATTACTAGTTCTTTCTGTTTTAATTTCTTAATATCTCCATCGGCTTTTTTAATTGCTTTAGAAGTTGATGGACTTATAAGTCTTATTTTCGCTGCAATTTCTTCATCACCTATAATCTTAGATGTAAATGAACCTCCAGTAGCATCTTCAATATCCATTTTAAAGCTTGTTCCACCATCTTTGATGTTTTCTCCAAGCCATACATCACTTAATAACGACTTTCCTTTAGCTTCTTCACCAGATATTAAAATGCATTTAGTAGATGGTACTCCTTTAAACATATCGTCAGATATGATCCAGTTTAATGCATATGAGCCAGAATGCGTCCAAAAGGGTACTTGTTCATGCTCACTTAATGTTTTTACATCAACTCCCGCTGAGGACAAAAAATCGTCTAAATCTTTATTAAAATCTTGTATATTTTCCTTATCAGTCTTCTTTTTTCTTGCCATATTGTTGTCCTTTAATCAAGATATACTGTTTGTGCTATAAAAATACTTGAAATTTCATTCCATTCTTCATCAGAAATATCTCTATTTAAACATGCTTCACATTCTTCTTTGGTCTTAAATAATAATTTATCTTCGGATATAAGCTTTTTTTTAACATCTTCTTTAATCATTTTTGTTCCTCCTTTTAAACATTTTCTTTTTCTGTAACTATTACAATTGACATATTTAATTCTTTTATTTCTTTCATATATTTTTGAATTATTTTAACAGTATCAAAAATATTTAAGTCTATTATGTAAACTACATAATGTATTGGAGTTTCATTAATTTTGGGAAATTTATTTATACAATATGTATATATTTTTTCTAAAAATGAATTTAATAAAAATTGATTGTTTATACTATTAAATATTGTTGGCGTGATGTTTTCAAAAAATTCATATTTATAAATTCCAGATGGATCTATAATTAAATTTTTTGTTCCTGTCTTTGAATGTTCTTTTATAAAATTTATAAAATCAGATCTCAGTATTTTTATAATAGTTCCTTTTTTCATATTTCCTTAGTTATTATTCGGCGGCGCCTTGCGGCGCCGCCGTTATTTTTAGTTTAGTCAAGTTCATCTAAAAGATCTTCAATGTCTTCATCATCTACTTCTTCATTTTTGACTTTCTTTGCCTTCTTTTTTGTTGTCTTTTTAGAATTACTTTTCTTTTTTGATTCTTCTTTTACATCCTCTTTGATTTCTTCAGTTTCTTCAGTAATGTCTTCTGCTTCTTCTGATTCTTCTGAGTTTCCGATAACACCTTCTAGTGTCTCTTTAACTACGTCATAATCATCTTCATAAGCAATCCAAGTTTTAAGATCAACTCTTTCTTCCATAAGTTCTTTATCTGTGTCATTGAGTTTGCGAGCTCTATTCATTACAAATGAATCTTCATATGAAATATCCCACGCGTGTTTTCCAGTACTCTTTTTGACAATCTTAAAATCTCTTCCAGAATCAACATCAATTAAATCATAATAATCCTTTTCAGGATCTATTTTTGTAGAATCCTTGTCAACCCAATTATCTTCAACATCTCGCCAGAATGGAATTCCCATTTTAGCACAAATAAGTCTCATAAGTTTTCCTTCATTTGTTTTATCAACAAGTACTTTAAATTCTGGACCATCTTTTAGAGGCTCACCGTCCTTATCGGTATAAAGAATTATGTTGCAAAAGAAATTTCTTTTTCTCTTAAGAATTCCACCAATCTTAAGAAGATCTTCGTCGTCTTCTTTTCTTCCAACTGAATAAAATTGTTGTACTGCTTCATCAATTGGATCTCTCTTTTTAGAACCATCTACATCATAGCTCTTTTTAGTCCAAAGATAACGACCATTACGGTTGTCCTTATCTTCAATATCTTCTGGAATCCAATGATACGAGTGAGTGTGATAAAATAGATCGTTAGGATCTACTGGAGGAAGTATACGTATTTTATACGTACCAAAATCTGGGGCAAATTCTAATTCATTTGCTCCACCCGAAGCCAATGCTTTTTCAGCTTTTTCCTTCAAAGTTTGTCGTAGCTTTTCTGCATAGCTCATCTTTTGTTTAGCCATATTATAAGTCTCCTTTATAAGTTTATTATATTACTTTATAGTTTTTGTGAACTATTGTAATCATTTTATAATTGTATTATTATATTACTGTTTTTGTCTAAAAAAACTATTTTTTTAGAGTATTTCTTGGTATATTTTTTCCAGGACCAACAACATTTAATGTACCAGTTTCTAAATCAACATTATATTGCATTGTGCCTGGTAATTCGTGCTTGATAAAAAGCTGATCAATAAACGCTTGTTCTCTTTCTTTTGACTCTTTAATTGCTTTCATAATTTCTTCTTTTTGTAAATCAACTGCAGCATTTTGTCCAGCTAATTGAATTGTTCGTTCTCTTAGTTTTGTTAAATAATTAACATCTTCTTTTGATAATGTTGCAGCAGGAGAAACAACGCCGGTATTAGATTTAACATTATCTTCTACACTTTTTTTGACTTTTTCCAAATCAATAACTGATTTTTCTTTAGCTTTACTTAATTCTTCTTCCATTTTTTCAACAACAGCTGTTTCCTCGTTTATTGTTGTTCCTTTTTTCTTTTTTGCCATAATTTAATATCCTCTTTTAATTCTTTCTTTAGTAATTTTAATATATTCATCATTATTATCAGAAATTATAAAATCTCTGTTTAATGACTTCGCTGCAACCCCAGTTGTGCCACTTCCACAAAAACAATCAAAAACCATATCTTTTTCATTACTAAAAACTCTAATTATTCTTTTTAGTAATGACACTGGTTTTTGTGTAGGGTGCTTTATTCTTTCTTTGCTCCAAGGTACTAATGGAGAAATATCAGTCCATACGTTACTTAGAACTCTATATTGACTTCCATTTTTTCTTCCGAAACCTTTTGTTTTTTTCTTTATCGTAGAGTAACTTTTATTAAAAGTATAAAAATCAGGATTTTTATTAAACCATAAAATATCTTCCCGAGTACTTATTAAATTTTTAGAAGCACCTCTACCTTTAATTCTATCCCAAATAATCCAATTTTTTAATTTTAAATTACCTTCTGAATAAATTTCTATATTGTTTATTGTTTTTACTACAGAACTCCAACCTTGAAAAATTATACAATTTCCTGTGTGTTTTAAAATTCTATTAAAATGTTTGGTTATAAATTTCCAATCTAATTCGTCTTTATCCCATTCGGCATCCTTATAGTTTATTTCGTATGGCGGATCGATGCAAATTAAATCAATTGATTCATCTTTAAGTGTTTTTAAAATCGATTGATAGTCACAACAATGAATTTTCATTTCTTTTTTTTCCTTACCGCCTTTACGTATTTAGAAATATATTTTTTATCGCATATAGAATTGTATGCGCACCATTTGCATTTTTTTTCTTTTGGGTTTGCTAATGACAGGTCCGGATTTAATGTATATTTTTTAACCTTTTGTAATTCATTATGCAATTTAGAAAAATATGTTTCGACTGTGAATTCGCTTATTCTTCTTTTTTCTTTAAAAAATAATGACTTTTCTTCTCTATTTAAAACAAGATAACAAAACAATTCCGGAAGTGTTTCATAATTTGAGTATAAAAAATATTCGTATACCATTTTTTGATACGCATTATCCCAGTCTACAAAATAATAATTATTGCTATCTTTAGTAACCTTTAAATCATAAATTCTGTGATATTTAATTTTATTGTTATATTGATGTATATCTAAAAATCCTCTAATTAGTATTTCTTCATCCCATTTCCATAATACATTAAATTCTTCTTCTGGTATTATTTTAGCACCATCATCAATATAAAAATACGCAAGAATAAATTTTGCAAGAGATAACATAAGTTTGTCATTTTTTGCCCAAAATTTATCTTTTGCCATGGCAATTTCTTTTGACTTTTTATAATCATCTTTGTGCTTTTCTACTTCGTTTTCATATAGCTCATGAAATTTGCCTTTTGTTTCGGCAATAATTAAAGTATCTTTTTTGCCTTTATTTCTTGATTCAATAGTTTTTTGAACTACTTTATGGAAGACCTGCCCAATTAGATTTCCTGGCCAAACAGTAGGTTTTTCTTTAATGTCAGCGCGTAGATATCGATAGTAATATTCACGAGGACACGACTGGAATAAACTTAATTTACTATAACTTAATTGTACCTTTTCACCTTTAGATAAATCTGGTATTCTAAGTTGTATTTCCGTTTTTTTCTTTTTTGCCACTAAATTTTTCCTTTATTTTTTTTATCAATTTTTTATCAGGCCAAATTTCTATTGTGCCATCTGGATAAATTAAAATTATTTTTTTATTTAATTTACGTGCAGTTCTATATGTCTGCCATGTTCCAGATCTTAAAATTTCTTCTTTTTGACAAGGACATACTAACAAAATTTCACACGAATCAACAATATCTTTGTTCCTATCTAGATATTCTTTTTCTCCCAAAATGTGCACTTCAAGACTATCTCTGTCCGATGGAAATTCAATATATGTATATGCTCTTAATTTGCTGTTAGTTGGTGGGTGAATTATTATTTTTTGAAAAATTTTATTTTTAATAATTATTTCATGCGATTTAGCATCTGCGCCTATGCAATCACCGTGATGAAATTCACAAAAATCATATTTAGAATTCATCTTTTTAAGTAATTTTGTAAGCGATCTAATTTGTTTTTCAGTAAGCTCTTCTCGAGTTCCAGTAAAGCCTAATATCATGATATTTTCCTTTATATAAAATTATATTATTAATTATTTAAAATTGTCTAAGTTTTTTTAAAATGTTTGTTGATCATATTTTTCATGTACTTGAAACTTATTTGCAATACCGGGAGTCTTGACAGTACCCTCTTCATAATATACATGAAAAATGTAAGTTCCAGCCTGATCTATATCGCCTGTTGTCAAATGATATTGTGCATATTTAGGATCATCTGGATGTGCATTCGCTGTCCAAATAACTTCAGTTTCATCCGGTTTTAAAACATGAAATTCTACCTTATCAGCGTCTGTTAAATCAATTCCAGTATATGATTTGATTGGAACTTCAGCGTCTTGGTAAAGTTTATAATCTATATATCCCAATTAAAGTTCTCCTACTCTCCAATGTTTTAAGTTTTTATCCCACACTGCAAGCCATTCTCTTTCATCCGGTAATTTTATTTCAATTAAAAATTCATCAACTAATTCATCATATTCCGGACTATCTGTTACTTCAACTTCTATATATTTATTTGATTGCTGCGCCCAAATTTCTATTTTATCTCCAAGTTTTACGTCAAACCTTTTATTTTTTTTAAGTTCTTTAAGTTCTCTAAAACCAATCTGTTCTATGTATTCTTCTAATCTGCTCATTTTATAACTTATTCTAATGTAATTTTATATTTACTAAATTTAGTATTTTTTAATGCATCCTTAATTTCGCTTTTTGATTCTTTCATTGTCGTCGGCGATTGTGACATCATCATAAAAACTATTTCTTTTTCTCCAGTGACATTTACAGACTGTATACCATTCATGATCCATACACCTTTATCTTTTAAAATATGTTCTAGTTCTTTTTCTTCTTTTGGTGTTCTAAAACCTATTTGTTCTAAATATTCTTTAAGTCTACTCAACTTGTGGTCTCCCATCTTTTTTTATTTATGTTCCATATAATACGTTGTGCAACTCCATTTTCATCTGATACTAATGCACCAAAAGTTCGATAAGTACTATCATATTGTGGTTTTGTTTGTATTATTACATTTAAATGACTATTAGTGTCTGGAATAAAAGCTTTTAATTTATCATTAATTTCAATTGAACTAATTTCTTTTTTATCTCTAAATCCTACAGCTTCTATATATTCTTGTAATCTACTCAACTTCTGATTGTTCCAATTCTATTTCTGTTTTTATAATCGACGGACCAATATCTACTTCATCAGTTAAACGAGAATCTTCTAATCTAACTTCTTCTTTTATAAAACTTGATTTTAACCAAATGTCACTCATTATGCACTCTGATTAAATGTTAAAATTCCGTTCGCATGCCATGAAATTGTGAATGTAGTTCCCGAAGTTGTCTTGTCTCCACCTAAGTCAAATAAAGCAATTAAATAACTTGTACTTGGAGTTCCGCTATCTTTATACAAAACTGCGTATGCAGCTGTAATATAACTTGACGGCCAACTAACGTCGTCAGCATCTAATACTCCATCAGCTATATCTATATTAGCAACAGTATTCCCGCCTGTCGTATAACCGTTTGGAGGTGGTCCGACTGGATCTGCAACTACTTCATAACTACTTATATCATCATAAGCATTGTGATTGTTTGAATGAACATAAGCATTCGTTAACAGTGCACACTTAATTGTGTCGTCATCCAAATCAATTTCATTCTTCATTAAATTTTCAAAAAAACTTTTAAATACATGATTTGCCATTTGTTTTTCCTATTCTATTATTTCTAATGCATCGCTCATTATTCTTGGATTTAATGAGTAATCAATATAACTTCCATCATAAGGTTGTTTAATAATTCTGGATATTTTTACTTTATTTATTTTTGGTTTAAAATATATTTTTATTTCATCTCCGTCGTCCGGAGGTACTTCAAATTTAATTCCAAAATAACTTTCTGAATCAATAGTTTCATCATTATAATCAGGATCGTTTGATCCCCAATCTATAGAATAATGACTTGGATAATATGTCGCATCGTTTAGTGTAAAATATAAAAATTCCCCTGCTCTATTTGTCCCATCCAATACAAATGTATCTTCAATTCCATCTGCTATAAATGACTTATAACTTTCTATATTTGTTGTTCCTTCATTTCCAAGGTAACTAAAAACAATACCATGATCCTCATGCCAAAATTCAATTGTTGAATTTAGTTCCGCTGTATTTAATTCTTCTGATAACATAAATTTTTCTATAATTACGTGATATGGAGTATTTGCATTTATGTTATGAACGAGGGCGTGTTCAACATTTATTGTATAATCGTCAACAGCAGGATCTAATTTTGCCCAAAAAATAAAATCTTCAAAATCACCTAGTACATAATCTTTATCAGGTTGATATAAATCTACATATTTAGTTAATACAACTTCTGATTGTGTGTCATTTGTAATTGTTATTTTCGCAATTGCAGATGAATTGTCTTTTCTAAAATGAATTCCTGCGAATTTTATATTTCTCATTATGTAATCTCCCAATCTACTGAATGACCAACAGCATTTGCTTCAGTTACCGATATAGTCTCCGATTCTGTACTTATATAATAATAACCTACTTCTATTGTTCCTGGTTTATAATTATTTCCAGAATCATAAATTGTTGAAAGACCTTCTACGTTTGCACCAAAATTATCTTTATTTATTTTATTTGCAACATCAACCACATCGTTCCAAATTTTGATATTATCCATTTTTGCTGAAGCTTCGCCGCATTGTGGATTATGGTCGCCAGCATTATTTGTCCATCCAGCCAATCCAAAACGGCATACATGTGGATCTTCATCTATTTGTCCCAATAATATACTTCTTATTTCCGAACTTATTGATGTTCCAAATATTTGTATATTATCTCTATATAATACTAAATGATTTGATCCTAATTCGCCATCATCAGTAAAATCCCAAGCAATACCATAAAAATGACCGCCATCGTAAACAGGATAGCCTGATGTTGTCCAAAATGGCGATCCCGGGTTATTAAGATTGCCGGAATACCAACTATTCCCATTAATGAATATTTGAATTAAATTAAAATCTGGTCCATCATCACCTATTGCTGCAATTCTTACGCCAGTACTATTTGTCCAATTTTTATGTATAATCCAGAATTCATTACATGTAGAAGTATATGCATCATTATCATCCGTGCGCTCGCCTCCATCGGCATATCCCCACCAAGTGGCGCATCCCTTAGATAATGTCGGTTTAAATCCGCCATAATGCGCATTATAAAATGGATTTCCATAAAAATACATATGAGCACCAGATCTTCTAGATCTATGATTAATTACCATAGATTCTCCATTCCATAAGCCGTATAGCCAAGCAGATCCATCACCAGAAGTTATATATACTGGGGTAAAACCAGCCCACATGTAATCCAATCCATATGGTTTTGCATATTCATGCCATGGATCATAATAATATTCTGTATAATCAGGATCATATTCGCCGCCGTATTCTGGTGTAGTTAAATTAGAATAGTTTTCTAATTTACTATGAAACAATACTTTTGGTAATCTAAATTTTCCAATTTTTGGATCAACCCAAATTTCATTGTTTTGCGGATGATCTATAGTACTTGTTAGGTCCATCGCAATCGGCGTTAAATTCAGTCCTGTTGGATCAGTTACATTTTTTCCATCATGAACAATTCTAATTTTGCCAGTCAATGCACCACTAGCAGCATCATCCCAAATGTCAGGTGCAGTTCCACTACCATCAAGAGGCTGTCCATAAATATAATCAGTATCTTTAATTAAACCAGTAGCACCGGCGCCTGAGTTATTTGCTAATTCTATTGGAGTTATTCCAAAAGTTCCCTCTGTTCCTTCTTTAATTATATTTTTCGCTAATTCTAATTGAACTTCTATTCCATTACCTATCCCGGCCCAATTTTCGCCTGTAATTGTTATATTAGAATCTTCTTTAGTTATTATTTTTGTTCTTCCCATATTTTATTCCTCAAAACTTCCAGGTAATATTGCCATTTTAGAATATACAAATTGATTTGGTGCATTTACATCTAAATCTATTGATTTATGTCTACTATTATCGTTATTATAATAATGTAACATTTGTATGCCCGTATTTGTCGATCCTACCATTAATATATTATGATTAGGAGAAAATCTCATCGCTCTACATTCTCCACTATCGCCTGATTGAAATAATGTAAATTTAGGTCTATCAAAATAATATGATCCAGCCCAATATTCTAATGTCCAATAGTTAAACCATTCTCCTGAACCTTCTCCATCATCAAACTTAAGTTTCTTTGCTATTAGGCCGCCATCGGTAAGACTTAATCTTGAATGTATTGCAAAAATTCTTTCTTCAAAAGCATCAACATTAAAAAAGTAATACGCTGTAGAACCATTAAGTGCTCTCCAAATTATTTCTTCTTCTTCTTTTTCTATGTCAACTAAAACTACACCGTAATATTGAGAAGTTCCAGGAGCTGCATTAGAAATTCCTACTGTAATGATATGTCTCCATTCTCCTGTAGGAGTTTTAAAACAATAAGAATTAGGTGCTATGTCACTAACATAATTATCAGCAGTAAAAACTAGTTTGTGATCCGCTTCATTATCTGATTGTATTTCCCATACTGGTCTATTATATTTATATATTTGACCATTTGCGGCATAGTTACCTGCAATTAATTCTCCAGAATCTGGTAATAAAATTCCTCTAATTCCTGCTGTAGTATTGTTAAATATATTATTCCATATTCTTGTAGGAATTCTTTTTCCATTAATCCAATCTATCACTAATAAATCAGTTCCTTGAGAATTAGTGCCAGCCGCTAAATAAGTTGTAGGGTTTTGTTTATTATACGACGTATCGTCTTCTTTTTTAAATGTTTTTCCTGACATTTTAAATAAACCAGTTTCACCAACATTAATTGTTGATGTTGCAACACCAGCCCATCCTTCACCTTCATTTCTATTTACTAGTCTTCCATTATATTTATAAATAGTAGTATCACTAAAATTCCAAGCTTCTCCGGTTTTTAAATCAATCATAGATAGTGGATTCCATTGAATTGAACCTGTACCGCAAAGAAATATCATATCATCAATAATTTTTACATCATAAGTTTTTTGTCCGCTCATTATTAAATTATCAGTTCCAGCTTCATAATGTCGAACATTAATTTTTCTAACATCTCTTCTTGGCATTCCTGATGCACTAATATCACTTAAAAATTCGTCTAATCCAGCTATAGTAATTCCATTATCTGAATAACCCCAAACTTGAAAATAAAAATTTGGAACATTTACTCTAGAAGGCATAGTGACTTCGTCATATTCAATATAATTTCCTGAAGTCCAGCCAATAGTTGGCAATGCATCTGTGCCACCTGCAGATAATGACATAGTGCCACTTACAGTTAACCTTATTCCAACATGATTTGAACCTGCATCATAAGCTTCAGCATTAGAACCTGCTGCTGTCAATCTTGAATTTACATGCGATATTACTGTTGCTAAATCAGCGCAATTTGCAGTTAATGTAACATTATCTATTCCGCCGCCATCATCAATATTAAAATCTTGTGGTGTCGATGACCAGTCGAATCCGCTCGATAAATCTACTGTACCTTCATGATATGCATAAGAATATTGAGGTATATTATTAT
>Ga0180432_10005500_pt1 | contig 16828 bp, 14 predicted proteins | sample SS_ome_10_FD_132414 | JGI IMG/M metagenome (GOLD analysis project Ga0180432, IMG submission 132414) | Hypersaline lake sediment archaeal communities from the Salton Sea, California, USA - SS_1_MS_2 metaG | ecosystem: Environmental > Aquatic > Non-marine Saline and Alkaline > Hypersaline >... | reverse complement strand
TTGGCCTTGTACTCACGGCTGTGTATGATAAACTTTGGCGGTGACAGAGGTCAGAGTTATAACGAATCGGAACAATGCCGGCACAGGAGCGGGAAACGGGAAGGACCGACAGAAGACGCCGTTCGCGACGTAAACGCCGTTCGCGACGTAAACGCCGTTCGCGATGAAAAATCCCGTTAATGACGAATGAAGTTCATCATTAAAACAACATTGAAACTGCTGCTCTTTTTCTTTCTCCTGGTTCTTCCCATCGGTCTTTTCATAACCTTCCTCGCCCTCAGTATGAGAGGTGTACCGCTCTGGAACCTGGGCCTGCGCAATATCGTGGATTACGGCTTTAATTACCTCCCCCACACCGTTGTGGTTTCTTATGTGCTCGCAGCGCTCATAACCGTATCGTTGGTCGACAGAATAAAGGTAAAATCCCTCTTTGCCGTTCATGTACCGGTAATCATAGCCGGAATCATAACGGGCGCCGGGCTCTACTACATGCAGGAAGCTCCCGTTTATGCGGACACGGAACTGAATGTCGGGAAAAACACTTTCTTTAAGAATGACGTTTTCAGCAGCGCGGACGGCCTCAGCATCATGACGAGAGGGGCGAACACGTACCACGTTTATAACAGAAAAACGAACACGCTTTCGACGTTTGTAAGCCGAAGGGAAGCGGCCTCTTCCCTGAAAGCCGACCTCGACAGGGGTACGTTCCTTCTGTACGGCCCCGACGGCCCCGTAACCGTGCCCCTCCCTCCGGGGAGAAGAAACGAAACACTGGTCACCATGGGGCTCGTTGTCAGGTACGCGGAGCGGGCACGGCTCGTCTATCGCCGCATCCATGCATCGTCCGAAGGTCTCGGAACGAACGAAAAGCTCATGCTTGCGGCCGCGCTCGTCCTTTCGACGCTCATGATCCTGATCCCGCTGGTCTGGACACTGAACGACAGCGGGTGGAGGTGCGCCGGGCTCTTCGGCATCTTTTTCTTTCTGGGGCTGGCCCCCTATTTCTCGGGATTCCTCATCACGATGCTGAAGAGATTCGAACCGAACCTCTTGTTTATGGGAGCATGGAAATTTCTTTTTCCGGCTGTCGTATTCGGAGGGGTCGGGATCGTTATCGACGTTATAGCAGGTCTGGCGAAAAAAGCGGGAAGATAATGACAGATATGCTATCGATCGAGGAAAGAGTATGAAAGCCTCAAGGAAAGCGCTGATCTTTCTCTTCCTGAGCACCGTCACGGCATTCGGACTGGTCTACCTGTATTTTTGGCTCACGGACGGCTCCGGCGGAACCGAAGGGATAACACGGGAGCTCATGGGGTCCGTCATCGCGCGCCGGGCCCTGGTACGGTCCCTGTCGGTCCTTCCGAGTATTGCGATATTCGTTACTATTACGGCCTTTTCGGTCCTCTTCACGCTCGCTCCCTTCCAGGAGGAGTTTTCCTATTCGGCGGTTGCCGTCCCGTCTCACCTGTTTCTCCTCTTGCTCATCGTCTTCATCGTGCTCTCTCAACTGCTTCTTATTCCCAAGACCAACAGGGAAACGGAGTGGAGGATATATCACGCAAACGCGGAAGAACGAGCCCTGAGCTTGAGCGGACGGTTCGCGCGTGAGGGTGATCCGCGAAGGGCGGTCACGGTTCTGGACACGTACCTGGAAATGGATCGTATGAACGAGACTGCAGTAAAAAAACGGGAAGAATTCCTGGAAATGCTCCGGAAACGATCCTCGGATTTCGGAAAGACGATGGAAGAAGAGACGCGCGGAACTGTTCAAACGGAAGCCCCGCCCACCTACTACGAGCGGGGAAAAGCCGCTCTTCAGCGTGAGGAATATCATCAGGCCCTCTACTACCTTGAACGGGCGCTTACGCTCCACTCCGACAACGCGGAGCTGCGGGAGCTCTATGCAAGAACGGAAAAACGGGTCGGCCTCCTCATCGGCTCCCTGACTGAAAACGAGGAGGAAATCCAGTCCCTCATACAGCGCAAGGGGCGGGCACTCGCATACATCGAGCAGGAGGATTATTACGCGGCATACGAAATACTCCGCGAGCTCCACGAGCGCTATCCCGGTCTCGGCGACCTGGCCCTCTATCTTCATACCGTCGAGGAAGAGCTGAAAAAAACCGACTTCCTTCCGTCGGAGCCCCGGAAATACGAGTGGCTCCCCTCGTTCGACTCCATCATCTTCATGGACGGCGGAGGATATATAAACACGGTGCGGCGCCTCGTGGTCTGGAACGACACCTATTACTTCTACGGTGTCGACCGGTACCGACCTGACGGGAGCAAAATGTGTTCATACCTCTACGGGAAATACATTGAGGGGAAGATACTCTTGAAAAACGACACCGGTTTCGTCGGGCCGGCCTGCGATGAATCGGTCATTGTCCCCCCCGTGGACCCCGCGATTCTTCCCTTTATCATGGACACCGGAACCCTCGATGACCGGCTCACCGTTTACGAGCGGTTCAGTCTCGGGGATAAACTTCTGAGCGCGGGTGTGGACGTGGAAGACGCCCTCGTCTATCTCTCGAGGCAGCTCGGCATTCTTTTCGCCGTATACGTGCTCTCGCTTCTCCTCGGCACAATCGGTTGGGCGAAGAGGTCCATATATGAATTCCCCCCCGTTCTGAAGCTCATCATATTCATCGTGACCGTTCCCCTGCTCTCACATCTCCTCCTTTTCCTCTACAGGGGTGCAAACGATCTGCTCATCTATTCATTCAGGTACGTGCAGCGCTCCGTTTTTCGGAACACGAACGTGGCGGTCTTCACGGCCCTGGTAAACGGCATCATAGCCCTGGCCGTTACCTTCTTCTTTCTCTCTAAATCGAGCAGAATCGATTGAAACGGGAATTTCGGCATGTGTCAGGCGCGTTCAGGAGTTCTGTTCGTAGAGTGAATCGATCAGCTCCTCGGCATCCTGATTGGAATCGTGGCTGATGGTGCAGCGGCCCTCGAGTATCGTTCCGTTCTGTATGATAAGCTCCGGTGTCTGTATGTCCCCGAGTATCCTGCTTGTGGGCAGAAGCAGGACCCTGTTCGTCGCCTGTATGTTGCCGATAAGAATGCCCTCGACCACGACGCTCGAGGCCTTGATATTCGTTTTGACCTTTCCCTTGGGACCGATAAAAACCTTGTCGACGATGAGTGCTTCCCCTTCGAACTTGCCGTCGATACGAAGGGATCCCTTTACGGCAAAACGACCCTCGAACTGCGACCTGGCTCCGATCGTGCTGTTGGTTTCCTCGCCCATCATATTGGCCATTGTAGGCCCTCCGTGTTCTGCTTCGTGTTTTGCATCCTGCTAGAGATTGGGTATATTGATATATCGCGTAAACTCATCGACGAACTCGTGCATCTCCTTGAGCGCGTTCCGAACTTTGCACCCCTCGAGCTTCCGCTCGCAATCGAAATTTCCGATGCTGATCGTATCATCGGGTTCGAGAACGATGATGCCGTCCCCTGCCAGGTCGTCGAGAAGTATCGCGAGAAATGCCCTGAGGTCCTTCAATATCTTGTCCAGCGCGAGGAGATACCGCTGCCGGGCCTTATGCACGGCGGATTTGTCCTTTTTCAGGGGCATGGCCGGCCGCGCCTCTTTGTCCTGGGATTCCACCTCCTGCTCATACTCCTTGAGGTACTTTTTTAAATCCATGTACCGCGGATAAAAGGAATCACGCTGGAGTGCGTAGTTAAAATCGATCTTCAGGTAGTACTCGCTCATCAGGGGGAGGTAGTTGTTTTCCAGGAACCGTGCGTACGCATTGATCCGCTTGATCTCCGCGTCTCTGATTGTTTCCTTCTCCCCCGCGTCACCGGAGGAAAACAGGGGAAATCCGTTCCGGTTCGTATCTTCTTCGCCTGACGCAGGCTCCGAGACCTTTGCCGCCGGTAGTGACTCCTGCAGCTCCTTAATCGACATCTTGAGTTTCCGGATCTCCCCGGATACCCTCTTTTTCTGCAGGGTGTCCGTTGTGGTCTTGTAGACGCCTTCGAGCTGCCTCAGTACGAGGACCTTTTTCTCGAGCTCCCTTTTAACCGTCTTTTTATCATCCATGAGAGATACCGAACGCCCTGTACGGTCCATATAAAAATAATCTCTATCCGCCTGAACGAATAGAGATTATTTATTTTATAAAATACATCCACAAACGGTTACCAGCCGTCCGTCATATCGTCCTCGTCCCGGTTCTCCTCGACATAAACATCGGTTATCGCCCTGATCTCATCGAAATATACGTAATAGACGCCGTAACTGTCTTCAGGATCGGTTCGTATGCTCAAACCGTTCAGGCTGATGCCGCGCCAGTCGGCATTGTGATAGTTGTACTGCTCGATGGAGGAGGGAAGAACCGCGTTTATCTGCTTCCATCCGACAAAATCCAGCGGTCCCAGATCGATATACATCTCCCTTCCCCGGTAATCGAGAATGTGCGCGTAGAGCCGGTGCTTAAAGCTCCTTCCGCACACCCATACGGTCAGGGCTTTGGTGATGCCCGGGATCTTGATCGGTTTGTTTGGGGTCACGGTGAAATGTGCGTATCCCCTCTGGTTGTAGGCGACCTTGACACCGAGCACGTATTTGTTCTCAACGCCGTCGTTGGGATCGATCTCCGGTATCTCGAGCGGCCGTCCCCGTCTCTTCATCGAATAGATAACGCCCTGGTCGATCGGCATGTTCGAATCCCAGGTATCGGCGTCCTCCATATGAGTAACCGGAATATCAGCCAGCAGCTGCGTTGCAGTCTCCACACCTACTTTGAGGTCTTCCACATCCTGTGCCTCCTGGGCAAACAACGCCAGTGGAATGAGGATGAGGAAAAGAACGGAAACGAAGATTAGTACCGGCTTCATTTATACTGTCTCCTTTTCATCGTTTGAACCTGGAAAGTCGTTCACATTATTCGTTGGAACCCTCCAGATTCCAAATCTCTCTCGATGTATCCGCCAGCGTATCGCCGTCGAAGCGCTGCCTGTACATGTCGGTAAGTACTTTGAGATGATCGAAGTATATTATGAAATCATCCTGGCGTTCCGTGGGTTCAGTTTCTATTGCAAGGCGAACGAGCGAGAGCGGTTTTTCCATGGGAAGGTACCGCACGTGCTGGGGTATCTGATTGGGGATATCCACGCTCATGTTTCTCCATCCCATGAAATGCAGGCTTCCGAGGGGAAGCTTGTGCACGATTCCCCTGTAGTCACGGAGATGCGCCTCGAGCTTGTAATGATAGTTCGCGCCCCATACCCACACATTCACCTTCTTGGCATGGCCGGGTATGACGATCTCTTCCTCAGGGTATATCCATATCCTGTTATGCTCCTTCCGGTTGAACGCGGCCCTGACACCGAGAACGTACTTGTTTTCTTCACTGCCGCCTCCTCTGGCCAGGGCGAGGGGAGTCCCCTCAATACCGGTTTTTACCTGGGGAAAACCGTCCGCCGTAAACCTGGAAGCGCTGGCCTGCCAGTTACGGTCATTTGTTTCAAAATCCTCTACAACTACGCTATTGATATCCTCCATTTGAAAACTTCGCCCGAACCCGAGATCCATGTATTGCGCATAGAGGAAGACGGGGAGCACGATAAAGAGGAATATCAGAGCCAGTGTGAAGAATCTGGGCTTCATTCTCATTCTCCTTGTTTGCAAATGAAAATCACATGCGCGGCCCGGCAATCGGGCTCATTCACTCCGCCCGATTCAGGATCAGCTAACCGCTTGCATATGGAGAAATAGACCGATAACCGTTACACTCTGCTTCCATATATATCGGTTCTGATTTTGCAATTGTTTAACGATAATTTTAAATATATGGGACGAATCCCACTTATTTAGTATAGAGCCTCGGAACTATCCCTGTCAATAGCATATAATCCGGTTTTCCGCATGGTCTCATACCCCTCATGGGCCATGTAGGAGGAGCGTACAAAGGGGCCGGACGCAACACAGGAGAAGCCGAGCTCCCTCGCCTTCGCCTCATACCGTGAAAAGACGGCGGGAGCTATGTATTCATATACCGGGATATTTGCCTTCGAAGGCCGTATGTAGTGTCCGATGGTGACGGCGTCGCATCCCGCGCTTCGTAGATCGCAAAGAACGGCCTCCACCTCGTCCTCCGTTTCCCCAAGGCCGACCATGATTCCCGACTTGAGAAGAAGGCCGGGGTACCGGTCGTGAATATATCCGATAAACGACAGGGACCGTTCGTAATCCGCACCGGGCCTCACAGGGGGGTATAACCGGGGAACGGTTTCCACGTTGTGGTTGAAGACATCGGGTTTTTCACGGGCGACCGTGTCTATTGACTCCCTGTTTCCCATAAAATCGGGTGTCAGCACCTCAATCCCGATATCGGGGTCGTAGTCGCGAAGCATTCGTATGCATCGAGCGAACTGGGCCGCACCGCCGTCATCCAGGTCGTCCCGCGTTACCGATGTGATTACCACGTACAGCAGACCCAGCTTCCGGACGGCCTCGACCAGCCGCACGGGTTCATCATCAGAGAGGCCCAGCTCCTCCCCTCCGGACGCCTTGTCTATCGCGCAGAACGTACAGCCGCGTGTGCAACGATCACCGAGGATCAGGAAAGTGGCCCTTCCTTTTTTATAACACTCGGAGAGGTTGGGACACCGCGCACTCCTGCATACCGTGTTAAGTCCGAGATCTCCCAGGAGGGACCCCAATTCGTGCCGTTCACTGGAATACTCGATTTTTTTCCTCAGCCAGGACGGTTTCCTTCGACGAAAGTCCATCCCCCGCTCCCTCTCGTTTTCAGCCTCTTTCGAATCGTGCATAATACCGGTACGTCCTCCCGTGGTTGTTCACTTTAAAAGGTAATTGCCGGGGACCGCCCGGTCAACAAGAGGTAGGGCCGCCTTTTTACCAGCCTTCCCTGCCCCGAAGGATGCTGAGAAGGAATACAGGGTGTTCACAACCCGTTGACAGCGTGTGGATAATTCGCAGGGACCGGTGTGGAACCGGCCTTACTCCGAGGCTGGTCAGGAGTTTTTCTTGCTGAAAACGAAGGGCCCTTCCAGCTTGAGCCGGGCCTTCATCGCCGTCATGGTATTGACCGCGACACTCCTCTTTTCGAAGGGGCCGACCTGGACGCGGTAGAAGGTTTTTCCCTCGACAGGAGCTTCTTCAACCACAACACGGTACAGGTTCTTCTCAAGCCGTTTTTCCAGAATATCCGCGTTCTCTTTCTTTTCGAAGGACGCCACCTGTATGAAATAATCCCCCACGGGCCTGTAGGTACTCGCGGGGAGTGATTTCTTCACCACGGCTTCGGGCCCTGACGGAGTCCCGACTGCCTTGACCGGAGCCTCGGTCCCGGAACCGGGGGCTTTTTCAACCGGGATGTCCCGCACTTTGGTTTCCGGCTCGGGAGTCTGTATGGTCTTTACATCGATGTACGACTCATCCTCAAGGGGACTTTCGAACAGGTCCGCGATATCGATCTCCTCTTCTACGGGCGGTTCCTGCACCTCGACCCTGCCGCTCTTCTTGAAGAGGCTCGAGGTTTCAAGCCCGAAGAAGCCGTTCCTGCCGGAATCCTTTCCCCCGCCCACGAAGAACCCGAGTACGAATATACCGATGAGAATGAGCCCCAGTATGAAGGCCATCCAGAACAGTCTTCCCGTATCCAGGTTGACCTGGTAGTATTCCCTGCCCTTCTTCTTTTCCTCTTCCATATCATGTCCCCGACCTGAGAGCGGCAATCAGGCTCTCAATCGTGTTTGTAAACGCTCTCACGCTACCGTTGTTTTCTATTACCTTATCGACAGAATCCAATTTTGCCTTTATAAGGATTTGGGACCCGAGCCGGGCCGCCGCCTCTTCCTCGGTTACCCCGTCCCGCATGACCGCCCTGCGGACCGCGATATCGTGGTCCGCGGTTATGGCGAGAACAAAACCGCAGTACCGGTCAAGTCCCATCTCTATCAGGAGGGCCGCGTTGATAACGGTATCACCTTTCTCCTGCAGGAGGAGGGCGACCCGCTCCCTCATCCAGGGATGAACGATGGATTCGAGCCTTTCCCTGAGCTCGCGGTCCCCGAAAACGACAGCACCGAGCTTCTTCCTGTCGACACGTTCCCCGGACATGACTCCGTTACCGAAGACCTCCCGGACCCGGTTTCTCTTCACCTTTAGGGCTTCGTGTCCGATACGGTCGACGTCTATAATAAAAAAACCCTCTTTCTCGAATATGGATGCGGCGAGGTCTTTGCCGGAGCAGTAGCCGCCCGTCAGTCCAACCACCATGTCAATGCGCCTCTTCCCAGTTCTTTCCAACGGCTATGTTGACCTTCAGCGGAACGTCCAGGGATATCGCGTTTTCCATTCTTTCCCGGACGAGCGAACTGAGCTCTTCGATTTCGTCGGAGGGCGATTCGAATACGAGCTCGTCGTGCACCTGGATGATCATCCTGGACCGCAGCCCCCCCTTCAGCAGGTCGCGGTCGATATCGATCATCGCCTTCTTGATGAGGTCGGCGGCCGTACCCTGAATGGGAGTATTGATCGCGATCCTCCGAGCGGCTTCGTAGATGTTCCTGTTCGCGGAATTGATCTCGGGTATATACCGCTTCCTTCCCGCGACCGTCTCGACATACCCCTTTATCTTCGCGTCATTTACGAGCCCGTCGAAGAAGTCGCGTACACCACCGTATTTGAGAAAATAGGTTTGTATAAATCGGGAAGCCTCGTTCCTCGATATCTTCAGCCGTCTCGAAAGACCGAACGCGCTGATACCGTATATGATACTGAAATTGATCGTCTTTGCCGCCTGCCTCTGTCCGTCGTTTACTTCCCCTTCATCGATACCGAAGAGGAGGGCCGCGGTCTCCCGGTGAATGTCCCTTCCCTCCCTGAAAGCCCTGACAAGCGAACCGTCCCCGGAGAGCGCCGCCAGTATTCTGAGCTCGATTTGAGAGTAGTCGGCGGACAGGAAGAACCACCCCTCCTCGGGAATGAAGGCCCTCCGTATGGCCCTCCCCTCCTTCTCCCTGATCGGTATATTCTGCAGATTGGGAGCGTTGGAGGAAAGCCGGCCCGTGGCCGTAACGGTCTGGTTGAAAGAGGTATGTATCCTCCCCGTTTCATCCTTGATCATCGCCGGGAGCGAATCGATGTACGTGGATTTGAGCTTGGAGAGCGTCCTGTGCCGGATCACGAGCCCTGGCAGCTCGTAATCCTTCGAGAGTGCGTCAAGTACCGATTCGTTCGTGGAATACCCGGTCTTGGTTTTTTTCAATGCCGGAAGTTTCAGCTTCTCGAAAAGGATGTGTGAAAGCTGCTTCGTGGAACGAACGTTGAATGTCTCTCCCGCCAGATCGTATATCTTACCTTCGATGCGCCCGATTTCATCCTCGAATTCGATGCTCATGGTTTTCAGGCAATCCGGATCGACCCGCACGCCGGTATTCTCCATCCTGCCGAGCACCTCGATCAGGGGGACCTCTATCTCCCGGTAGAGGTCCCCCAGCTTCTCCTCTTCGAGCTTCCCTTCGAGAATGGTGACGAGCCTGAGTGCGATATCGCTGTCCTCTCCCGCGTATTCGCCGACCTCCTCGAGGGAGCAATCGAGGAGCGACCCGTCCTTTTCCTTCACGAGGTCGGTATAGTGGATCGTCTCGTAGTCGAGGAGGTCCTTTGCGAGCGCGTCGAGACCGTAGCGCCCCTTCAGGGGATTGATGAGGTACGCGGCGATCATGGAATCGCCCGTGATTCCCTTCATCCGGACGCCGTACTTCAGCAGAATCACATAGTCATACTTGATGTTCTGACCCTTCTTCTCTATTTTCTCGTTTTCCAGTAGCTCCTTGAGCGTATTCGAGATAAAGTCCTCGGTGAATCCCGTACCCTCCCTTGACCTGATGGGTATGTAGAACCCCTCTCCCTCTTCCACGGACATAGAAACACCTATGACGCGGGCCGTCACGGGGTCCGTGGAGGTGGATTCGGTATCGAATGAAACCCGGCCCCGCTTCAGCACGATCTTCTCGAGCGCCCTGTACTCCTCCACCGTACTGATGACGCGGTAATGTCCCCTGGAGGGAGCGGCCTGCGGCTTTTCCGGGATTACGCGTTTTTCCGGAGCAAGTTTCTGCAGGTCCTCCGCAATGGTTTTGAGCTCCTTTTCCAAAAGCATCTCAAGACCAGCCTTACCCGGAAATTTATCCAGCAGGCAGTCCTCCATGTCCATATCAACGGGCGTGTCCCGTCTGATGGTTACGAGGTCCCTGCTCATGAACGCATTCTCCCTGTTCTCCTCGAGCAGTTTCCTGGTACGCTCGCTCTCCACCTCCGCAAGATTGGCGTACAGGTCGTCGATCGAGGAAAACCGGGTGAGGAGCTTCACGGCGGATTTTTTTCCGATACCCCTGACTCCGGGCACGTTGTCCGACTGGTCTCCCATGAGCGCGAGGAGATCCGTCATTTTTTGCGGAGGCACACCCCACATCTCCTCCACCCGCTCCCCGTTTATCACGTCTATCTCCGATATCCCCCGCCTGTTCGCATAAACCGTGACGTTTCCGCCCACGAGCTGGAGTATGTCCTTGTCCCCGGAAAGAACGATCGAATGGATCCCCGCGGATTCCGCGGCCAGGCAGAGTGTCCCGATGACGTCGTCCGCTTCATAGCCCTCGCACTCCGCCCTGGCGATCCCGAGGCCGTCCATGAGAGACCGGATAATCTCAGCCTGCTGATGAAGGTCCTCGGGCGCCTTCATCCGCTTGGCCTTGTACTCGGGGTAACGCTCGTGCCTGAAGGTCGGGCCCCGCGCATCGAATGCGCAGACGAGGTATTCGGGCCGCTCGTCCTGGATGAGCTTGATCATCATACGCATGAATCCGAAGATCGCCGATGTATTCTCTCCCTTTGCCGTGATCAGCGGCCTGCCTATAAATGCATAATAGGCCCGGTAGATGAGGGAATGACCGTCAATTATATATATTGTCTTCATTCGGAGGCCCTGCAGTGCGTGATTTTATACAGATCATGTTTTATACAGATCATGATAACAGATGAAATTCGAAATTACAAAAGATACCGGGGGTGGTTGGTTCTCTTTTATAAATCAGGCGCGGAGGTCGACGATTCTGGGAAGGGAATTGGAGTGCACGGAGGATATCTTTCTCACGTTTTCGAGCTTGCTTCTCGTAGAGCAGGACTGTTCCTCGAGGAGTCCCCTGATGGCAAGGCTGTCCTGGATGACCGATTCCTGGAGCCCGTCGATCTCCTCCATCTTTGAATGCACTTCAGGGTCATTCCTGAGCCCGATGAGATCGGGAACCACGAACTTCATGAGCTCGTTTATATCACCGATGATGAACCGCTCGTTCTGGGAGAGCTCATAGAGGAATTCATAGTTACCGTGCTCGAAGGCCTCGCGCTCTCCGCTTTTCATCATCACGAGCTTTATATAGAATTCCTTGATGGAATCGAGGTTCCTGATAAGCCGTTTCTTCTTATCCTGCAACATCGATGCCCCCCTCTTTTCTCATCTCTTCCATCGCCGGATTGGGGCTGTTCTTTATAATCCGGCTCCAAGACTCACGGAGCTCGGCGGCCATGTTTCTGACGAACGTGATGGGAGCGGGGTCCTTGTTGACATTCGCCTCGATGAGCTTGACGTTGAAAAATGAATATATACTGAGGAGTTTCTCGCTGAGCTCGCCGACGTTCATATTGAGGGCGATAATGAGCTCCGAGATAATATCCTGAGCCTTGAGAATATTGGTATTGACCTCGTCGTATCGTTTTTCAGGTATGCTTTCCAGCGCACGGTCAAGGAACCTGATCAAGCCGTCATAGAGAAGAACGATGAGCTTGCCCTTTGACGCCGTTTTTATCTGTGTCTCTCTGTAGCGATTGACCTTCTTCCGTTCCATGCAGAGACCCCTGCCTCTTTCTCAATATATGGTTATATCAGGGTGAAGATTTACCCTTTGCTCGGTCCTTTACAGCAGTGATAAAGCAAGGCAAAACCTGCGGGCAAGTGGCCCGACGTTCGTTTACCTATTTATCGGAGAGGTACAGGGCAAACTTTAAGAGGCCCCGAGTTTTTGGGCCAGGAAGCGCTCCGATTCATCTCCCGACATCCGAAGGTCCAGTTTCTTATATATCCTGTTTCTCAGGGTGAGGGTCAGCGCGATTTCATTCGAAAACCATTTCACGGACGGCGGAATCATGGTGAATCCGGATTCTCCGGTCCTTATTCTTCGCGGCGGTTTACCTAGAACGGGCCGGGCCGTCATCGCCGCGCCCCTGATCGGTATGCCGTCGGTTCTCCAGTCATGGACCTTTATCGCTCGGCCGCTTGCTTTCTCCGCGATCGCCTCTTCGAGCTCCTGCCGGTACCCGGTCAGGTTCCTCGATCCGCGCAGGAGCGAGGTCTCCATCGTTTCCGGGGTTTTCAGGCGAAACCCGGAAACCAGAACGTGTTCGTAAAAGAACGTCCGGCGTGCGTACACGCGTAAACCGGGGTACCCGAAATCGAATCCCGCGAGGTGTATGTCGCTGAATCCCATGGAGCAGGCGAGGACAAACGCCAGAGTCGAGACGGCGGTGCAGTTTATAATATCCGGGGAAATATCCTTTTTCACGAGCAGTGGAGATGAAGGATGACGGGTGAAGTAAACGTACTTCTTTTCAAAGGCGGAGAAGACGCAGGGAAAGATGAGGGGATTGACCACGGCAGGAACCCGCGCGAGCTTATCGGGGGCCAGCCCGAGAAAATGAAAGAACACGGCAGGCTGCGGATCGATGGACACGATCAGATCGGGCATCATTCCGTTCCTGACAAGGGGTTTGACCGACGCGTCGGTCGCAAGGAGGAACACCCCTTCCCTGTGTTTTTGCAGGAGATCAATCGAACGATCGAGAGAGGGGCCCGCACCCGTGATCACCGCGGTTCCCTCGAACGAACCGGCGAGTGCCGAGACGGGGAAGAGGCGTGTCCCGGATTTGACGTTTCCGATGAGATTGTTCATCCACCGGACCGAGAACCGCCCGATGGTCATACCGTCGTTGATGAGGCTTTCAAGCCCGATTCTGACATCCCGTTCGAGCTTCCGGTAGGGATCCAGGCCGCGCAGCCCGGGATAGCTGAAAATGCTGATTCCCCTGCCGAGGAGAAAATCGTAGCGGGATCGAATAATACGAGCATAATCGTCGGCATCGCTCCCCGCACGGAGCTCCACCCTTCGGTCCTCAAGAAGCGTCCGGAGCTCTTCACGGTCTTGAACGGCCTCGAGGAGCTCCGGAACGGGCTCGAGGATGACGATCCTGTCGATGTCCTCTCTCGAGAGAAAGGGTGTGATGTGGTATCCGAGTCCTAGACCGATTAAGATACAGGTGTCTCCGGCCCCGGCCGCGTTCCGCTTGAAAAACCTGATCCCGTCCCGCTCCGGGTCGCGGGCCGAATAAAAGAGGAGCTTCTTCCCGCCGGTCTCGATTTCGAGTGTGGGTTTTCCCGACTCAGTACGCCGGACATTTATCCTCATACGAGTCCCATCCGTTTGAGGCATCTGTCGAGCTGATCCATCGCATAGTCTGTATCGGCACCGCCGGCTTCCGTCGGGCCGTAGAATAGCTCCTGCGCGCGGGCTCGATCTTTCGGCCCGAAACAGGCTCCGGCTTTCATCAGATGACGCGCCATGGCCTCTTTAAACAGGGGCTCGCGGGTTAGGCGCAGGGGACGGGCCGGGGGCTCTATGCCCGACACGGTCCGGAGGGCACGCTTCGGGTCCGCAAGCTCCAATCCCTCTACAAAGGCGCCGTTGTTCAGCCGCATAACGCCCGAGAGATTGACCTCACGCTGCAGCCAGTCCCTGTAGAGAACGAGCTTGTGGGAGGAAACCGCCCTGCCGCCGCGACAGTCGTCCACGAACACGGGCACATCGGCCCTGAGCCTCTCCAGCACGACGGTCTGCCAGTTCTTCAGCCGCCCGGTCTGCACGAGAAAGAGGTCGTCGAAACCGCCGCCTCGAACGTGGCTCAGGACCCCGTTATAGGTGAAATCAAAACCCGCGAGAAAGAGGGGTGAGAATCCAAGAGAACGGGCGAGCAGAATCATGACTATGGCCGCCGTACCCTGCATCGGCAGGGTCAGCGAGCTCTCGCTGATTACGGGCAATGCACGCTCGAGCGGCAGGCCGTGGGAAAAGAGGAAGACATCGCCCTCCCAGTTTCTCAGAAGGCCGTAATCGGCGGAATAGGTGGAGATGAGCGGAATTCCGGTACGGCTCTCCCTGTACCTGTTCCAGAAACTCCCGTCGGTCGTTACGGCGAAATCGGGCTCGAGTCCCCTGCCGGCGAGGAAAGGCACCGAGGGCAGCAGGGACATGACGACCGCCCTCCCGCGGAGCCGGGCGATCTCCGGTACGGCACTTTCCAGCCCGGGGCCGGATGCCGCGAGAACCGCGGGCCCGGACAGGCTGGACTCGAGTTTTTTCGTGCCGAAATACCTCCGTGAAGAGGAGATATTGTGCAGGATGTTGCGCACCCATAAACGTTTCGCGGAGCGCTCGGTCCGGACGGACGCATGCCGTTCCCGGTACAGTCCGCGTATGATGGAGGCGGCCGTCCCGAAATAATTTCGTTCGAGGGCCATGCTGCGGCCGAATGTCACAATCCTGTACCGGTCGTACCTAAGAAATCGCGTATTCGCCCTCAGCTCCGCCTCGCTCAAACCGATGAAGAGGAGCAGGCCCCCGAGCACGTCCGTTTCGAGAACATGAAGCGCCGCCTTGAAAACGACCGTGTCCGGTTCTATGACCACGCCGGGTGAGGCGCGCCCTTTTCGCAGCAGGTTGACGTGGTATCCGAGCCCGATTCCGAGGAAGAACACGGTTTCCCCTTCAGCGGGGGCCCCGTCACCGGGGGCCCCGGCAGCCGCCGATTCAAAACGGGCGGCTTCCTTCTCGGGATCATGGGGGGAGGCGAGATAGCGTCCCGCTCTCTTTGCCGTGAGATGGCCGCTCTCCGACTGCTCAAGAAACAACTCGTCCGATCCCATTACCTTTTCGTATACGGACGGATGGGACCTGCGCAGATATTCGAGGTTTTCGGCAAAGCGCCGTTTGTGGATTTCTGAGGCGGGGTGCATGGCGCGTTATTCCACGAGCTGTATGATCTCGGCCACGCTCGTGCTCTGGTTCGGATAAACCGTTCTCTTCGGAGCGAGTGAAATGGGCATATCGGGAGACTCACGTTCGATGAGCGCCGATACGGCGGACCGAATGTCGTCGAGAACGGCCGCGACTTTCCCGTCGTCCTCCAGGGTGATAAGTATTACGACCCTGTTGAGTGAAACCGTGTAAGCCGACCCCCATTTTCCGGTCTTTCCGTCGATAACGGTGTGAAAACGCTTGAGCAGGGTCCGGTACCGGCTATACCCCTTGGTAGCTATTACTTTCTTATAATTACGGATTATAAAGGACACCACGTGAAGAGGCGTCTTTTCCTTTCTGGCCTTTTCCGCTGCACGGCCGAGCAACGACTCGAAAACGGCAAAGGGTTCGAGCCCTATCATCTTTCTGTAGAGGAGATAGGGAACGAGGCCCTGCGCGACCGCGCCGAGCCGTTTCTTCATCCCCGTGCTCACCTTACCGGCCGCTCCCCTCACCTTGTGAACGATGAGGGCTCCGAGGACCTCCTTGTTGAAGAGAACGGGAACAACGATGAACGTATTTAAGATACTCATATCCTCATCGCCCGTTTTCAGCCTGGACAGCCGCTCTTCAAAATCCTCGGGTATGGCGGGTTCGCCCGCCCTGAGTATAGCGTTGATACCGGAATCCCGCTTGGAGATCCTGTACCTTTTCAGGACGCTCTCCGGTACTCCCGTGGACCCGTAAACGGAGACGGCCCTCCCGTCCCATCCTCCAGCGACGACCGCCGATGCGATTCCGGTATGTGCCGCGATATGGTTAAGAACAGCGGAAAAATCCGCCTCGTATATCCGCTCGAAGTTGTAGAGCTCGAGCCGCGATACGAGCTCGTCCCGTTCCTTTTCCAGCTTATCAACACGGGATGAGAGATTTTTTTCCATAACCTCCGCACACACGTGGAAGGAGGCGAGCCGGGCGAACTCGAGCAACCGGTCCCGGTCGATACGGAGCCGTTTCGGCTGGAGAGCGAGGAGAACAAAACCTCCGATATAATCGCCCAACCCGAGCGTTACGACGGACCACGGTTCGTATGCTGCGAGGAGGTCGGCCTGCTTCCGGACTCCGCCGCGTATAAAATCATCCGATTTCAGGAATTTTTCATTGTTATGAAGGAATTTTATGAAGGCTGAATGAACGCCGAATCTTATCTTCCCCGTGCCGGGGCCGTTCTCGACCGCTCTACCCGCGGAACGCCGGACCCTGAAGGCCGTCTTCGTGGGTGTAATGAGAAGTGCCGCCTTGCCTCTGCCGAAGCGCATGAACGCCTCGAGAAGAAAGTCGAAGAACGCGTCACGGCCGCCGGAGCCCAGAATATCCGAAAAGAGGTTGAGAAGATCGAGGTGGGCGTCCCGCTCCAGGTATAAATCCGCGAGATCCAGAGGGGACATCCGGCTCTCCGCTTCCTCCACTTCGGGTTCGGCGGCCGGACCCTCCTTCTTCACCGGTACCTCTTCTTCCTCAACCGGGAGCGCGGTTTCTATGTGCTCCTCTATGACCTGTACCGCTTCGCTCAGGTCTACGGGCGTTTCCTCTTCCGCTTCAGCGGGAAAAATCTCCACGACCGCGCCGGTAGCTTCCATGGCCGGAGGCACGACTTTCATTTTTTCGGCCGCCCGCTCCAGAAGCCCCCTGCCCGCAGGCTCCG
>Ga0180432_10005497_pt1 | contig 16835 bp, 11 predicted proteins | sample SS_ome_10_FD_132414 | JGI IMG/M metagenome (GOLD analysis project Ga0180432, IMG submission 132414) | Hypersaline lake sediment archaeal communities from the Salton Sea, California, USA - SS_1_MS_2 metaG | ecosystem: Environmental > Aquatic > Non-marine Saline and Alkaline > Hypersaline >... | reverse complement strand
GATTGTGGGGAATCTCGCTACGAAGTCAAAGCGGCGCACCCTCGTTTCGAGGATGCGCCGCTGTGTTTCCCTGGGTTGCGGCTTCGGTCTAGCTGGGTTGCGCTATTCGCTGCGAAAGCCCGATGTTGCGGCATTTGAGCAATCGATTACAATATGAAGACACAGGAGGAACAGTGATGGCGACAAAAGAAAATGGGTCCCGGCTGCTGATCACACACGCTCGCCTGGCTACGCTGGGCAGTTCCCCTCGCATCATCGAGGACGGCGCAATGCTCGTCAGGCATGGCCGTATCGCTGCACTGGGCACGACTGCCGAGTTAGCTGCGCGTTATCCTGGGGCAGAGCGCTGGGACGCGGCTGGCCAATTGGTGCTCCCCGCTTCCATCTGTGCCCACACGCACTTCTACGGGGCCTTCGCCCGCGGCATGGCTATCCCAGGCGACCCACCTGCTGACTTCACCCAGATCCTCGATCGGCTCTGGTGGCGGTTGGACAAAGCGCTCACGTTGGAGGATGTGCGCTACTCGGCACTGGTCTGCCTGATAGATGCAATCCGGCACGGCACGTGCACGCTGATTGACCATCACGCCAGCCCCAACGCAATCCCGGGGTCGCTCGACGCGATCGCTGAAGCGGTGCAGGAGGCGGGCCTGCGGGCCTGCCTGTGCTACGAGGTCACCGATCGCGACGGGACCTCGCGAGCCCAGGCCGGCATCGCGGAAAATGTACGCTTTGCGAAGGCCCTGCGCTCCGGCCCCACGGCCCAAGTCGCGAGCAGCTTCGGTCTGCACGCGTCGCTGACGCTATCTGACGGAACGCTGGCCGACTGCGTCGCCGCCGGGGCGGGTTTGGGCCTGGGCTTTCATATCCACGTCGCCGAGGGTATCGCTGACCAGGAGGATTCGCTGCGCAAGTGCGGCCAGCGGGTCGTCCGCCGTCTGCACGATGCCGGCGTCCTGGGCCCCCGCACGCTGGCCGTTCACTGCGTTCACGTGGACGAGAGCGAAATCGCCCTGTTGGCGGAGACTGGCGCCTGGGTCACACACCAGCCGCGCTCCAACATGAACAACGGTGTGGGAGTGGCACCGGTCGAAGCGATGCTCCGCGCCGGGGTGAACGTTGGCCTGGGCAACGATGGTTTCTCTAACCAGATGTTCGCTGAGATGAAGGCGGCGTACCTGGTGCATAAGCTGGCCCAGCGCGACCCTCGAGCGATGCCCGGCGATCTGGTGATGCGCTTGGCCTACACCGACAACGCGCGCCTGGCGCGTGTTTTCTGGCCGGAGACGGAACTAGGCGAGTTGCGCGAGGGCGCTAGCGCGGATTTGGTCTTCCTGGACTACCACCCCACGACTCCGTTGACGGCGGCCAACCTGCCGTGGCATCTGATCTTCGGTGTCGAGGCATCCGCGGTGACGGCCACCGTCTGCACCGGGCGGGTGCTGATGCGTGACCGTCACATATTGGCGCTCGACGAGGAAGCGATTACCACGCGTGCGCGAGAGTTGGCGGCGCAGGTGTGGCGGCGGGTCTGACTACCCCGGTTACTTCATACCTCTATCGCCTCTGGAATCACGATGGGGCGACTTCTGGTTTCCTTGTACAGGAATCTCGATAGAGCTGTCTGTATCTGCTTCTCAACCTGCTCCGGGGGGGTTCCAGGCTTGGCCGATGCCGCGGACAAGGTGACCTGTTTGGCCTGGGCCATCAGGTCTTCCGCGTCGGGGGCGAAGACGAAGCCACGTGTGATCAGACGCGGATCTCCCACGGGCCGACCCGTCTGGCGATTGTAGCGGATGATAGGGGCCACGAAACCGTTTCGTCCCAGCGCTTCCCGTTCGCGCATCAACCTGGGCCCAATCTCGCCTACGCGCGTTCCATCTACGAAGACGTATCCACCGGGCAAGCGCTCTCCGATCTCCAGTCGCTCGCTCAAGGTCAGCACATAGCCGTTCTCGACCACGCCGATGTTCTCCTCGGGGATGCCGACTTGGTGTGCGAGGTTGCCGTGCTGCCTGAGGTGCCGCAACTCGCCGTGAATGGGGATGAAGAAGCGCGGACGAAGTATGTTGATCAGTAGTTTCTGCTCCTCCTGACTGGCGTGGCCCGATACGTGCACGGGAGCCAGCGGATCATAGCGCACGTCTGCACCTCTTTGGAACAGGCGATTGATCACACGGTGAATCAGTTCCTCGTTGCCGGGGATCGTGTGCGAGGATAGTACCACCGTGTCCTTCTCTTGGATGCGCAGTGAGGAGTGTTGCCCGACTGCCAGACGGCCCAGAACGGCCATCGGCTCACCCTGGGAGCCTGTCGCCATGATGACTGTCTCACGGGCGGGCACCTTCTTGATCTCACCCAGCGAGAGCAGCATGCCATCGGGAACCTTGAGGTAGCCCAGTTGGCGGGCCATCTTGGTGTTCTCCGCCATAGTCCTCCCGGCGATGGCGATCTTGCGGCCATGCTCGGCGGCTACGTCTACGACCTGCTGAATGCGCGAAATGAGCGAAGCGAAGGTCGCCACGATCAGTCGGCCGGGGGCTTGGCGCATCAACTGGTGGAACGCGTCGCTCAGAACGGCCTCTGAGGGGGTCGAGCCGGCGCGATTGGCATTGGTACTGTCCGACAGAAGCGCCAATACGCCGCGACCGCTGAATTCGGCCAGCTTGGCGTAGTCGGTGGGCCAGCCGTCCACTGGTGTGTGGTCGAATTTAAAGTCGCCGCTGTGCACGATCAAGCCAGCCGGCGTTGTGATGCCCAGCCCCACGCCATCGGGGATGGAATGGCAGACGTGATAGGGCTCGATGGTGAAGGGGCCTATCTCAACCACGTCGCCGGGGGCGAACGTATTCAGTTGGGCCTGCTCGAGGACGTGTCTCTGTCGCAGTTTGACCTCGATTAGTCCGCGGGTCAGCCGCGTAGCGTAGACCGGGACGTTGAACTCCTCGAGGAAGTGAGAAAGCCCACCGATGTGATCCTCGTGGCCATGTGTAATGATAACGGCGCGTATTAGATCCTTCTTTTCGCGCAGGTATCCCCAATCGGGGATGATGTAGTCAATCCCAAGCATGTCCGACTCGGGAAACATGATGCCCACGTCCACGATGATGATGTTGCGGCCGTATTCAATGCTCAGCATGTTCTTGCCGACTTCCCCCAGGCCGCCCACGGGAGTGATGCGCGGTTTCTCAGTCATATCAGTTTACTCCAATATGCATGCCACCAGAATGTATGCCGACAGAGACGATTCTCTGTCTGAAGCTTGTGGATGGAATCAAGAAGCACCGCTTGCTGGCGCTTCTGTCGAGACGGTGTGGTTGGTCGATCTCGTGTGTCACGTATACCTTGCCGAAAACCTCGGACGGAAGAAACACACGATTCGGGTCTCCACCTAAACAGATGTTAGCACGCACCATCGGTTCTGTCAAATTCGTTAAGACCTGACAGGGTTTCCGAAACCTGCTAGGTCTCCAGGGCATCAAGGAGCATTCAGCAGAAAGCCCCGGAGCCTAGCGCGCCGGGGCTTTCTGGGTGACAGCAGCGGAAAACCGGTCTCTTGGCTTTCGCGTGCTAGCCGCGTAGCATCTCAGCGACGGGCTGCTGGGACCTGCCGTTGCTCTTCAGCGCCTCTGCCGTGTCGATTTCAAGCTCTACGTCTGGCGTGAGCGCTGTGCTCAGTACCTGGTCCATGTGCTCGACCAGCACGAAGGACAGCTCGTCCCGTATCTCTTGAGGAACGTCCTCCAGATCTATCTCATTCGCCTGGGGCAGGATCACGGTCTTCAGTCCGTGCCGGTGGGCAGCCAGTACCTTCTGCTTGAGGCCGCCTATGGGCAGCACCTGTCCCTGCAGTGTTACCTCTCCAGTCATGCCCACGTCACTGCGCACGGGACGTCGGGTCAGGTCTGAGACCAGCGAGGTTACCAATGTCACGCCTGCCGATGGGCCGTCCTTGGGGATGGCGCCTGCCGGGACGTGCAGGTGGACCATCTTCTCATCCAAGGCGTCTGGGGCGAGGCCTACGTGCTCCAGTTCACCCTGCACGTAGCTAAGCGCGATGCGAGCGGATTCCTTCATCACGTCGCCGAGTTGGCCGGTGAGAATCAGGTTGTTCTTGCCCTCCATCACGCTAGACTCGACGTATAGCACCTCCCCGCCGGTGGGTGTCCAGGCCAGGCCCGTCGCCACGCCGGGCAGCTCGGTGCGCAGCCGCGAGTCATCGCGGAAGCGGGGTTTGCCCAAGAGCTCCCGCACCTGTTCGGGACCCACCTGCATACTGCATTCGAGTTCGCACGTGGCGATCTGTGTAGCGATCTTGCGTAGCGCCCGCCCGATCTCCCGCTCCAGATTGCGCACCCCTGATTCGCGCGTGTAGTCGCGGATGGTGGCTCTCAGCCCGTCTGGGGTGAACTCCGCCTCCTCTGGTTGCAGTCCGTTGGCCCTGACTTGGCGCGGTACCAGATACCCCTGGGCAATGTGTACCTTGTCGTACTCGGTGTAGCCGTCAATCTCGATGACTTCCATGCGGTCTCGTAGCGCCGGCGGAATCGTGCTCAGTGTATTGGCTGTCGTGATGAAGAACACCCGGCTCAGGTCGAAGTCCACGTCCAGGTAGTGGTCGCGGAAGGCGTGGTTCTGCTGCGGGTCAAGCACTTCCAGCAGCGCGCTTGCCGGGTCTCCGCGCCAGTCGGTGCCGATCTTGTCTACCTCATCCAGCATGAAGACCGGGTTGCGGGTTCCCACGCGCTTGAGTGCCTGAATGAAGCGACCCGGCATTGCGCCGATGTATGTCCGGCGGTGTCCCCGGATCTCCGCCTCGTCACGTACGCCGCCTAAACTCATGCGGGTGAACTCTCTCCCCAACGCCCGGGCGATGGAGCGTCCCAGGCTCGTCTTGCCCACACCCGGAGGTCCTACGAAGCACAGGATGGCCGTCGAGCGTTCGTCGTCGTCCTCCACCCCTCGCTCCAGCCGCAGCTTGCGTACCGCCAGGAATTCCAGGATGCGCTCCTTGACCTTCTCCAGGCCGTAGTGATCCTCGTCCAACACTTGCTCGGCGTGGGCCAGGTCGAGGTTATCCTCTGACAGGTCGTTCCACGGCAGATCAGTCAACCAATCCAGGTAGGTCTTGATCACCCCCGCCTCGGCTGATTGGGGGTTCATCTGTGCCAATCGGTCCAGTTCTCGCTCGGCCTCCTCGCGCGCTTCCTCTGGCAGGTTGGCTTCCTCGACCTTGCGGCGGTAGACTTCGACGTCAGACCCGTCCCCGTCCTCGCCCAGCTCCTTTTGAATGGCCTTGAGCTGCTGGCGCAGGTAGTAGTCGCGCTGTACCTTTTCCATCTCTGACTGGGCTTCCTGGCGGATCTCTTGGCCGAGTTCCAGTACTTCCAGTTCGTGCTGCAGTACGGCCAGCAATGTGCGCATCTGGGCCGCCAGGTTGTCCCCTGCGAGTATTTTCTGCGCCTGCTCGACCTCCAGGCGCACGTTGGCACTGATCGTGTAGAGCAAAGCAGCCGGGTCGGCGATCTGGCTCAGCATGTCGACGATGCCCTCAGGGACCTGTGGGAGGAACACAACCAAGCGTCGTGCCAGCGCCAACAACTCCCGTCGCAGGGCCTCGATCTTGGCTTCGTCTCCCGCTACCTCGGGAGCAGGCTCTACCTGTGCCTTCAGGTAGGGCTCTTCCGCCAGCCACTCAGTGATACGTATCCGCGACAGGCCGCGCACCACGATTTGATAGCTATCGTCTTCCAGGCGCAGTGCACGCTCAACCTGAGCCACTATGCCTACTTGATAGACACCGTCGGGACTTGGCTCCTCGATGGAGGGATCAGTCATAGCTACCAATGCTACCAACCGGTCGCCATCAAGTACCTCCTGCAGCAGACGCACCGACCGCTGTAACCCAACCGCCAGGGGCAACAATGAGTCCGGAAAGGCCACTACGTTGCGCAAGGGCAGCACGGCTAGCTCCCGGGGTTGGTTGTCGTCTCGGATGTCTACATCTATCTCGTCTTGTCCTCTCTTGCGAATCAACGGCAATAACATCTTTCACCTCGAATCTGGAGCGCAAGACACAATCCTGCCTGATGGTTTACGTCTTACGCAGTATACTTCGTGCTGCATCGGCCGTAGCCCGCGGCATAGCAGTGCTGCTATTCGATGCTTCCACGTCGCTATACCATTGCCCGATTATCTCACTGGAGCATTGGAAACGCATTTCCACGGTGTTAGAGTTGCATTAGAAATACCTGGTAGTGGCGCTTTTCGTAGGTAGTTGACAGAAGATGCTCCATGCATAGAATATGACGTGGGGCGGCCTTTCGTACACGTGCAGCCCTCACGATGGTTCTTTCACCATTGATGCATTCGGTTGGCTCAGCGGTTGGCTGTATGATGGGACCCGAAAGGAGGATGAGCCATGTCGACAGATGCAGAATCCACAACACCGGGGATTGATGTGTCTCGCTGGCAGGGTAAGATGAACTGGGAGTTGGTAGCCGCTGCAGGGTATCGATTCGTCGTCATTCGGGCCACGATAGGCGACTATTACACCGACCCGCGCTTCTACGTCAACTGGAGCGGGGCGCGAGCTGCCGGTCTTCTCGTTTCTGCCTATCACGTCGTCACGCCTGATCGCTCTGTTGATGCACAAGTTGCCCGTCTTTTCGATGTCTTGGGTGATAGGAAGCCTGACCTGCCGCTTGTCCTTGATGTGGAGCTGAGCCGTGGAGTGGGGCGTGCTGGTATCACGGCGTGTGTCCGCGACTGCTTGCATCAGGTGGAACAACAGGGTGGTCGCAAGCCCATTGTCTATACCGGCAGGTGGTTCTGGGATCCATACGTCCTGCCATCGCCAGAGTGGGCAGAGTACGATCTGTGGATAGCCAATTATCGGGTGCCCGCTCCCACTCTGCCTGCTGGCTGGGACAGTTGGAAGTTCTGGCAGCACTCGGACCGCGGGCGCGTTCCGGGGAGTGGTTCAGCACGGACGGACCTGGACTGGTTTGCCGGAAGCTACGAGGATCTGCTGCAGTATGCTCAGAAGAAACCACCGACGCCCCCGGAGCCTGAGGGCGGACTGCGCGCCTGTGTGTCTGTCCCCGTGCTCAGAGTCCACAATGGACCCGGCGTGAAATACGACCACGTCGGTGACCTGCACGCAGGTGACGTGATCAACATCGTCGCTATCGACGGACAGGATGCTTGGGTGGAGTTTGACCCGGGTAAGTGGGTTTCTTTCGCCTTCCGCGGCGAGCGATCCATGGAAATTGAATGAACCCGTCATCGGTTTGGGCTGAGTGACATCAGGGGGCTTTCATCGGCCTGCAGGATGCCGCTGGCTCCGAGGGCGGCGCGATCTTGCATCATATGTCGTGTGTTGGTGACGCGCGTCATCGACGCGTGGGTTTCCCTTGGTGGAGGTGACTGTGCGTATAGCGGTGTTTGGTAGTGGTGCTGTGGGAGCGTATTTCGGCGGGCGGCTGGCCCACGCTGGTGAGGATGTCGTCTTCATCGCCCGCGGGAGGCAATTGCAGGCCCTGCAGGACGATGGGCTGCGGGTGGAGAGTATCAAGGGCGACTTTGCCGTGTGCCCCGTGCACGCGACCGATGATCCTGCCCAGGTGGGGACGGTAGACGCGGTCCTGGTGGGCGTGAAAGCGTGGCAGGTGCCCGAGGCGGCGCAGGCGATGGGCCCGCTACTCGGGTCGCACACGTTCGTCGTGCCGCTACAGAATGGGGTGGAGTCGCCGTCCCAGTTGGCAACGGTGTTGGGATCCGAACGCGTGTTGGGGGGCTTGTGCCGGATCGTCAGCTTCGTCCAGGAGCCCGGCCACATCCGTCACGCCGGGCTGGAGCCCTACGTAGCCTTTGGCGAATTGGACAACCGGCCCAGCGAACGGGCGGAGCGACTGCGCGCGGCATTCGCGCGGGCAGAGGTAACAGCCGAGATTCCGCCGGATATCCAGACAAGCTTGTGGACGAAATTCCTGTTCATTGCATCGTTCAGCGGCGTGGGTGCGGTCACGCGTGTGCCGGCCGGGGTGCTGCGTAGCGTGCCGGAGACGCGCCACATGCTGGAGCAGGCCATGCGCGAGGTGCTCGCTGTGGCGCGTGCGCGCGATGTCGCCCTGCCAGAGGCGGCGATTCCCGATACCATGGCCCTCATAGACCGCTTGCCGCCTGAGGGTACTGCCTCGATGCAGCGGGATATCATGCAGGGTCGGCCCTCGGAATTGGAATCGCAGAATGGCGCAGTCGTGCGGCTGGGCCGGGAGGTGGGTGTAGCGACGCCGCTGCACGCCTTCATCTATCACAGCCTGATGCCGCTGGAGATGCGCGCGCGGGGACAGGTACAGTTCTAGGCCTGCTGTTTGCGCGTGAACCTCACAATGGTATAATCCCTCCTGCTATGGGCAAATGGGCCGCCCTTCTATTGCTCTTGATGGCGCTCTCGCTGGCCGCGTGTGCCCCCGAAAGCTCCTGTGCCGTTACCCTTGTCGCTGACGGCGAGACGCGCACTGTCCCCACACGTGCGCTCACCGTCCGCGATCTGTTGGCTGAGGCAGGCGTCGCGCTTGATGAGGACGACCGTGTGATCCCGGCGGAGCCCACCTTCATTGAGGATGGGATGACGGTGCGCGTGATCCGCGTCGAGGTGCGCACCGAGACCGAGCAGCGCGAGATCCCCTTTGAGCGGACGACCGTGCGCGATGCATCCGTACCCGCCGGTGAAACGCGCTTGCTGGAGCCCGGCGTCACCGGGGTCGAGGAGACGACCTATCGTGTCACTTTCGAGGACGGCGTCGAGGCCGAGCGCCAGATAGTGCGGCGGGCTACCCTCCAGGAGCCTCGCACTGAGGTCATCTTGGTCGGTGCGCAGGTGGAAATCGCGTCCGTTCCGATCACCGGTACCGTGGCATACATCGCCAATCGGAACGCCTGGGTGATGCAGACCACCAGCCGAAACCAGCGACGACTGACGCACACGGGGGACCTGGATGGCCGTGTCTTTGCGCTCTCGCCCGACGGTTCCTATCTGCTCTTCACGCGCGTGGGTTCCCCAACCGTCACGTCTGAGGTGGCGGACGTTGGTCGTGCGTCTGCGGACGTTGATCCTGCATCCGCGGATGAGTCTCCGGCTTCCGAAGAAGGCGATGTGGCCACCGCTACTCCTGCTGAAGAGAGCGGCGGCGCGGATACGGCGGACGTTGCGGAAACTGATCGTGCGTCCGACGAGGCAGTCCCCTTGAACTCGCTGTGGGTTATAGACACCGCCGCTGTCACCGCTGAGCCGGTGCGAGTGGACGCCACCGGTGTCCTTTGGGCTGACTGGGAACCCGAGTGCGGGGTCAACCGCGAGAACGTTGGCTGCCGCATCGCCTACTCGACGGGCTCGCCCGCCGAGGGAAACCCTGGCTGGAAGGCGGAGAACGATCTTTGGATCGCGCGTCTCCGTGGCCGCGACAGCCAGTTGCTGAGCCAGCGGCGCGTTGTCGAGCCGAGCGCCGGTGGCTCGTATGGTTGGTGGGGCACTGTTTATGCCTGGTCTCCTGATGGTCGCTATCTGGCCTACGCGCGCGCCGACGAGGTTGGCGTTGTCCGTGCCTACGACGGCGCAGGCACCTTGCTGGCCCGTTTCCCGCCATTTCGCACCTACGCGCCTTGGGTCTGGACGCCGACCGTCAGTTGGTCACCGGGGGGCCAGTTTATCGCCACCACACTCCATGGCCCGGCCCCGACTGGCGAGGATCCCGAAGACAGCCCCGTGTTTGACGTCCACGCCCTCGCGGCCGATGGCACGCTCACGGTGAAGCTAGTCAGCGAGGCTGGCATGTGGGCTGCGCCTGCCTACGCGCCAGCGGGCGATTCCGTCGTGTTTGGCCGTGCCCGCAGCCCCTATGCCAGCCAAACCAGCGGTTATGAACTCTATTTGATGGACCGTGACGGCTCCGATCGCCGCCAGCTTTTTCCACCCGAGGAGGAGATGGGGCTGGAGTATCCGGAAGTCGTCTGGGGACCGGAGGGCGAGTGTCTGGCCGTTGTCTACCAGGGCAATCTGTATCTGGTGGACGTGACCGATGGCGGGGTCAGCCAGTTGACTGACGAGGGCGGTGTGAGTGCCGCTCGCTGGCGGTGGTGAGGCGTGTGGATGCGGGAGGGTTGGTGAGTCACCGTTCAAGAGTCTTGACCCTCGTGTGCCTGATTGGCTTTGTGATCAGCGCGCTGCTTATTGGTGTGGTGCTGTTCGCCAGGCGGCGCGCACTCTCCCAGGCGGTTGCTGCGTACTACACGCCGCTCTCCGGCGAGGCCGATTGGGCGGGGAACTGGGAGTTCTCGGAGTTGGGTGCTGATCCCAGCCAGGCTGGCACCGAGCGGGTCACGATTCCCTTCGAAGGCACGGACCTCGCGCTGCGGGTAAGGCGTGGTGATTACCGAGGCTATTTCTTCGTCAGTGTGGACGGCAGGCCCGCCAATCGCTTGCCCTGGGATGGAAGCAACGCCTATCTTGTGCTCACCTCGCCCGACCGTGAGCCTGAGGTGGCTACGATACCCGTCGCTGCCGGTTTGGACGATGGGCCACACGAGGCGCTGGTTGCCGCCGAGCGGGGATGGGATCAGTGGCCGTTGGTTGGGTGGCGTGTCAGCCGCGCGCCGGACACGACCCTGCACCACCGGGCATTGGCGGGGCTGCTGGCGCTGGGTGTCGTCTGCTTGGGGGGCATGTTCTGGTGGGGAGTGCGCCCGATCGGCCAAAGGGTATGGGGGCCGGGGGACGCGGAGACAAGGGGACAAGGCGACACGGAGACAAGGAGACGCAGCAAGGCGTGGGGGACAGGGGGCAGGAAGGATGAGGCAGGGGGCAGGAGGCAAGAAGCGGGAGGCGGGGGACGTGTAGCGCTCGTCATCCAGCATCCGGCAGCACGTTCCGCGACACTCGTCCTTATGCTGGCCGCTCTCGGCGTGTTCTATTTTTCACCTTCGCTTCCGCTCATGATTGCCGGAGGCCTGGTGCTGGCTGCGCTTGTCCTCCTCCGTCTCGACCTGGGGCTGGCGCTTATCGCTGCAACGGTGCCGTTCTATCTGCACCCCCGCCCCCTGTTTGGCAAGGCCTTCACGCTGGCGGAGATTCTCACCCTCCTGTGTGCGTTCTCCTGGGGCATCAGGCAGATCGGGAGGTGGTATGCCCGGTGGCGTAAGAGGCAAGAGGCAGGAGGCAAGAGGCAAGAAGCAACAGGCAGGGGGCATCCGGCATCGTCTCTCGACGTGGCCGTCGTTTTCTTCTTGCTGGTCGCTGTGGCCTCATTGTTCGTCGCCGAGTACCGCCACGTCGCCTTGCGGGAATTCCGCCTGGTTGTGCTAGAGCCGGTCCTGGTCTACCTGATGGTGCGCACGAGCCGTCTGGAGGGCAGGGCGGTGTGGCGTATCGTGGACTTGTTCGTGGTGGGAGCGCTTGTCGTGGCGCTCATTGGGCTGGTGCAATATGGCCTCGGCGTGAATATCATCACTGCCGAACAGGGGTTCCGCCGCCTGCGCTCGGTGTATGGCTCGCCGAACAACGCGGCGCTCTACCTGGGACGGGCGCTGCCCGTGTTGCTGGCCGTCGCGCTGTTCGGCACTGCTACGCCACGTCGCGTCGCCTATGGTGTGGCCCTGATCCCTGTCGGGTTGGCTATATTGCTCAGTTTCTCCAAGGGGGCGCTGATTCTGGGTGTTCCCCTGTCATTGTTGGCGCTGGGCCTATTGGCGGGCCGGCCGTGGTCCTGGGCCTCGGTGGGAGCGGTGGCCGTGGCCGCACTGGCCGCCATCCCGCTGCTTCACACGCCCCGCTTCGCGCATCTGTTCGACGTCCACAGTGGCACCACGTTCTTCCGCCTTCAACTCTGGCGTTCGTCCTGGCTGATGTTTCGCGACCATGCGTGGCTCGGCGTGGGGTTGGACAACTTCTTGTATCAGTACCGTGGCCGTTACATCATGCCTGCTGCCTGGCAGGAGCCCAACCTTTCCCACCCGCACAACGCACTTCTGGACTATGGCTGCCGGCTGGGCCTGTGTGGCGTGGTGGCTGGGCTCGTCCTGCAGATCGGTTTCTGGCGTTTGGCGCTCCCGCTGCGCCATCGGAATGGCGCCTTTGTGAAGGTGGCGGGGCGTCATCAGAATGGCGCCCCTGTGAAGATGACGGCGCGCTGGCCGGTCAACCCCGGACGCACGACTGACGGACCGCCAGCATCTTGCTGGCATGATGTCCGCAGACGCACGGACGGACGCACCGCCAATGTCCGCGATGTCCGCGATGGCCGTGCCCTGGCCCTGGGCCTTATGGCTTCCATGGTGAACTTCGTGGCGCACGGTTTGGCAGATACCGCCTATTTCGTGATTGACCTGGCCTTCGTCTTCTTCTTGACGTTGGGTGTGATGCAATGCTTGGCAAGGAGTGAGACCGATGAACCATAAACGGATTGAGACAATCCGCCCTGACCCAGACTCCGGATCGAGATTCAATCTTAACACCGTCATCCTGTTGCTGATCCTGTTCGCTCTCGTCGGTGGCGGGCTGATCGTGTTTGGCTCGATCCGGAAGCTGGCACAGCCGTTGGAGGAAGCTGAGCGGGTGCTGGAGGAGCAATTCGCGGAGATCACGAATCCCACGCCCACGATCATCCCGGACCCAATCACTATCGTCCACCAGGTGCGCAGCCTCAGCCGCATGGAGACAGCCTCGTACACCATTGAGAAGGTCATCACCGCTGAATCGGGGCAGGGAGGGTTCTCTTTCCTCTTCGGCGACCGGCTGATCCTGGTTGCCCACGGTCAGGTTATCGCGGGCGTGGACCTGGCCAAGATGGGGGAAGGGGACATCATCATCGCTGAAGAGGGCACGGTGGTCGTGACGCTGCCGCAGGCTGAGGTGCTCGTCGTTGACCTGGACAATCAGAAATCCTACGTGGTAGACCGGGACACGGGGCTGATTGGCATGAACCCGGCGCTGGAAACGGAAGCCCGTCGAGCGGCAGAGCAGGAGATTCTGAACGCGGCTCTGGAGGACGGTATCCTGGACATGGCCCAGCGGAACGCCGAGTCCTATGTGCGGCAGCTCATCCTGGCTCTAGGCTTCCAGCAGGTTATCTTTGCGCAGGTGCCCGCCACGTCCGTCCCTGAGACAACGCCAACCGCTGCGCCGTAGCCTATCTGCTGTAGCGCCGAGCGCTGGCGGCACGCCCCTGCGCTGCCAGCGGGCGTCGCCGATGCCGGTGCCGACCCATGGGCGGTCGGGCCGACGGTCGGGAGCGATTGGTTCCCGCTTTGTTGTTCCACGCCGCGCATGCGGAAACCGGCGGGCCTCCTGAGGCCCGCCGGTTATCTCTCTTGTACGCGTCTACTCGGCTAGGCGTTCACGGGGCGCCACTGCGAAGCGAACCGTTGCAGTGCCCTGCGGAGGCCTTCCATCGTCACCAGGCCCAGGAAGCGCCCCCCTTCGACTACCGTGATCGCCGAGCTGCCGCTGGTCTCCATCTTCCGCTGGAGATCGAGCAGCGTCTCATTGGACTGTGCCACGGGGAAGTCGGTGCGCATCACGTGCGCCACGGGTACTTGCGGACCGTGGCGCTGGAATCCCTCTGCGATGTTCTCACGTGTGAGCACGCCCACGAGGTGCCCCTGCTGGAAGACCGCGAAGTCCGTCTGGTGGCCGCGCAATGTGACGTCAATTGCGCGCGCCAGCGGGTCGTCGGGTGCGAGCATCACTCCGCCGCGCGTCAGCGCCGCTGAGGCAGGTACACCGCGCAGGGCAGTCTTCACCTGAGTCGCGCGCCACTCTTGCTCCCCACCGGAGAAGATGAACAACGCGATCAGCATCAGGTTGAAACCGCCGCCCAGTATACCGCCCAGGCCCAGCAGTACAGCCAGGCCCTGCCCGACACGCACGGCGATGCGGGTTGCCTCTAGTTCGCCGATTCGCGATGCCAGGAACGCCCGCAGCACCCGGCCACCGTCCATCGGGAAGGCGGGCAGCAGGTTGAAAACAGCCAGACCGACGTTCGCGATAACCAGGTCCACCAACAGTCTCTCGAAGTTGAGCCCGTTCAGCCGGCTCAACAGCGCGCTCCAGCCGCTAAGTGAGCGCCAACCCAGGATAGGTATCGCGACAGCACCCAGAACGGCCGCAAACGCGACGTTGACCGCCGGACCGGCCAGCGCCATCCAGAATTCGTGGGCCGGTCGCGACATTTCGCCTTCGATTCGCGCCATCCCGCCAATGGGCAACAGCGTGATGTCGCGCACGGCGACGCCGTAGTGCCGCGCCACCAGGCTGTGTCCTATCTCGTGCAGCGTCACGAACACGAACAGCAAACTGGTCAAGACGAGGCCATAGAGCGCTCCCTCCAGTCCTCGCCCGCGCCATACGCCCCAGTCCAGCGCTGCCCAGATCAACACCAGTGCGAACGTGATGTGTACGCGGATGTCTATACCCTTGAACCGGGCAATCCGAAACGAGCTTTTCATATCCACCCCTGCGACAACAAGATTATGTGCTTCATTGCTCTAATTCGTCTGGTACTCAGTGTGAGGATACCATGGGAGTGTAAGAGGAGTATGAACGGCGCATTAGAAATGGGTTAACATCGCGCACGTGCGTTGACAATGGACCAGTTCCCTCGTATACTGGCGCTGGAGATTCCGATGCGCTACAAGTTTCGACCCAAGGATTTCGCCGTCGAGGAGCAGATGCAGTTGCGGTTTGCCTCCCATGGCGGCTTTGCTGTGTACCGGCTGCGCAAGCGTGGTGTGGCGGCGTTGCGGGTGCGGGCGCAGATTGCGCGGGCATTGAATGTGCCCCAGTCGGACGTCATATTCCCGGCGCTGAAGGACAAGGATGCCATCACGGTGCAGTACATCGCGGTGCGCGGTGCCGGTCCCCCCCGCTTGAGCGGCGATGGCTTCGATGCCGAGTTCCTGGGCCGCAGCCAGCGCCCCCTTACGCCTGCCGACATCGTCGCCAACTGCTTCACGATTGCCCTGCGGGATTTGTCAGATGATGAGGTGAAGGAAATCCCGGGAAGGCTGGCTCAGGTGTCTCAGTCTGGCCTGCCCAACTACTTCGACCAGCAGCGTTTCGGCTCGGTCGTTCCGGGTGAGGATCACATCGCCAGGTGCATCCTGCGACGCGACGCCGAGGGCGCGCTACACGTGTATCTCACCCGGCCCTTCGTTGGCGATCCCACCCGAGTGCGGGATTTCAAAGCCTTCGCCAACGATCACTGGGGAGATTGGGGCGCGCTGTTTGAGGCTGCGCCCCGCCCGTCCAACTACCGTTCGGTCCTGACGTATCTGCGTGACCATCCAGTCGAGGTTTCGACCGGGCCGGAGCCGAGCCAGGGAGAGGAGCGCGCCATACACTACCGCAAGGCGCTCAACCTGATCAATCGCCGGCTGCTGAGTATCTACCTGTCGGCCTACCAGTCGCTGCTGTGGAACCGCGTGGTCGGGCGCTACCTGGAGGCTCGACTGGGGCAGTCGCCTGGCTACCTGGAGATCGCGGGCGAACGGCTGCCCGTCTACCACACCCCATCATCTTACATAAGGCGCCATTCCGATGGCGCACCATCATCCTACACAAGGCGCCATTCCGATGGTGCACCATCATCCTACACAAGGCGCCATTCCGGTGGCGCACCATCATCCTACAAAAGGCGCCATTCCGGTGGCGCACCATCATCCTACAAAAGGCGCCATTCCGATGGTGCACCATCATCCTACAAAAGGCGCCATTCCGATGGCGCGTGGTCCGCGCTTCTCGGCACCGATGTCACAGTCCCGCTTCCTTCTTACCGCGCCGTCTACGATGACCCTGCGCAGGCGGAGATCGTCGCGCAGGTGTTGGCCGGGGAGGGCTTGGTATTGAGCGACCTCAAGGCGCGTATTCTGAAGCGCGCCTACCTGTCCAAGGGGAGACGCAGGCTGATCCTCTTCCCCCAAGACGCGTCTGTCTCGCATCCCGAGTCTGACGAGCACTTCCCCGGGCGGCACAAGCTCACCCTCACCTTCACCCTCCCGCGAGGTAGCTACGCGACGCTGGTGATCAAGACTTTGCAGGGATCGATCGTGCGTCCGGGCGGTGACGCGTGATTCCCATGTCCCACATGCCGTGATTCCAGGAGGTCTTGTGCATATCCAGGTCAACCATGCAGTGCTAGAATTGGTACAGGGTGACATCACCGAGCTGGACACCGACGCAATCGTGAACGCCGCCAACGAGCGATTGGCCCACGGCGGTGGCGTGGCCGGTGTCATCTCCCGCAAGGGTGGCCCTCTTATCCAGCGGGAGAGCAGCGCCTGGGTGCGGCAGCATGGACCTGTGGTCACCGGCTCGGCTGCCATCACCTCCGGGGGGCGGCTGAAGGCCCGCTACGTCATCCACGCCGTAGGGCCGGTCTATCGCGGTGCGCCGCGCGAGGCAGAACTGCTGGCCTCGGCGGTCCGCGCTGCGCTGCATGTAGCCGACGAGCACGGACTCAAGTCCATCGCCCTGCCCGCGATCAGCACAGGCATCTTTGGCTACCCTATGGAGGAGGCAGCGCGGGTGATGCTGCGGGCGGCTATCGAGTATCTGCAGGGGCAGACGGGGTTGGAGCGGGTAGTGTTCTGCCTGTACAACCGGGCTGCGTTCGACGTCTTCGCCGGGGAACTGACAATCCAGACAAGCTAGACGGCGTGAGCGTATCACGGAGGGGACAAAGGGGTGAGGAAAACGGGGGCAGGCGTTCGTCATGAGGGGTAGAAACAGGGGTGGCACGGGAATATAATCAAACGTGCCAGCCTCGAGAGAATCGGGT
>Ga0180432_10005495_pt1 | contig 16836 bp, 21 predicted proteins | sample SS_ome_10_FD_132414 | JGI IMG/M metagenome (GOLD analysis project Ga0180432, IMG submission 132414) | Hypersaline lake sediment archaeal communities from the Salton Sea, California, USA - SS_1_MS_2 metaG | ecosystem: Environmental > Aquatic > Non-marine Saline and Alkaline > Hypersaline >... | reverse complement strand
GGTGAAATGGAAGGTCGCCGCGGAGCAGTTCTCCTGGGCGGCCTTCGCTGCCTGCCGGCTCGTCGGGGGGCAGTGGGAGATTGAGTGGTATGGGAAGGAGGAGCCATGCCGTGGGTGAAGCTCGACGACAAGTATCCTGATCACCCGAAGATCGATGCCGTGGGGCCGTTAGCTGCGTGGCTTCACACGTGCGCGCTGGCTTACTGCGCCCGTCACCTCACTGACGGTTTCATCCCGGCCGGCACGGTGGGGAAGCTCGCGAACTTCGCGGGGCTGAGTCTCAACGGCGCCCCGGTGCAGGTCTCCGACCTGGTCGTGAGACTCACGAAGCCGCTGCCGATCCCCGGCGATAGCCTCAGTGCCCTCTGGGACGAGGTCGAGGGCGGCTACCAGATCCACGATTACCTCGAATACAACCCCTCCCGGGCCGAGACGCTGGCCGCTCGGGAGAAAGACACCACTCGCAAGCGGCGAGGCACCGGAAAGCCTCCCCAGGCCACGGAGCCTGGAACCACTGAGGAATCCGCCGGGATTCCGGACGGAATCCGCGCGGAATCCAAGGTGGAATCCAGGGTGGAATCCGAGCGGATTCCAGCCCCTCCCGTACCCGTACCCGTTCCCCATCCCGTTCCCGAGGAAGACAAGAAAAAGGCAGCCTCTTCGAGAACCCAGGAGATGGGAACGGTGCACGCAGGCGGCACCGAAACGTCCGGCCCCGATCCGCCACCGGATCCTTCCCGGGACTGGAGCGAAGAGGGGCAGGAGGACTTCGAGTCCGGGCTGGCCGAGGGCATCGCTGCGGCGCGCCGCGCCTGCCCGACCCAGTTCCAGGCGATCGACCGACTGGTTCGCGGCTGGCATCGGGGACGGAAGCCGCGGGACGTCTGCCGGCAGATCCTCTCCCGGATCGCGGAGAGGAAGCCGCGGAACGTCACGACCTATGCGAGGTCGATCATGCGGGTCGAGGAGCAGAACTGGCACGAAGCCCACCGGCTCAAGCAGCACCAGGCGCTGAAGGCGCGGGAGCGCGAAGAGCGGGTGCGGGGGAGGCCCACGGTGACGGTTGCGAACCGGGAGCCGACGAAGCTCGATGTCGCGGTTGCGAGCACCCTCGGGAACCTCGAGGAGCTCGCGAAGCGGAACGGCCGGGTGTGCCCGGAGAAGGTGGCGGTGTAGCCCATGTTCGGTGGAATCAAGAAGGCGATCCTCCTGGTGCGGCTGCTCTGGGCGGCTGACAAGGGATACCGAAAGGGCAGGAAGCAGGGAAAGGAGTTCCTGATGGACAAGCCTCTCATGAAGTCCAAGACGGTCTGGGGATCGATCATCACCGCGGTGGTCCTGATCCTCACGGCGGTCGGCGGTTACCTGGGTGACGAGATCACCCTGGTGAAGATGATCACGCAGATCGGGATCGGCATCGGCCAGCTGGTGGCGATCATCGGCGGGCGGGACATCCTCGGCAAGCTGCTCGAGAAGCTCGGGTTCGTGAAGAGCCTTCTCGAGTCGGCCGCCGGCGCCAGCGATGGGAAGGCCTCCGGCTACGGGAAGGGAGTGCGCCATGGGTAGGCGAACGGGGAAGGAGCGGTTCCACGGGGGTCGGATTGCCTCGTGTGTCGTTCAGGAGGCGAAGGACGCGGTGTCGTTCCTCGCCGGTCCCCCGCTGCACCTCCAGCTCAACACTCTGACGGAGTCGGCTCTCCAGCGAGAGATCGAGCGGATGCGGAAGAAGTACAACAAGGGCAAGCCATTCCCGCGCCGGAAGCACCCCCTCCGCTCAGGGAGTCTCCCGGATTGACGGTCTGGATGGAAAAGGAGCAGGAGCGGGCCCTCCGGAAGTGGCCGAACTGGTCGGCCCACTTCGCCTGGGGAGCACTGATCGTGTTGGCAGCCGAACGCCTGCTGCCGGCCGTCTGCTCGGCGGACTTGCCCTGGCACGTCGTCGGATGGTTCGGCAGCATGGCGATCGGCGTCCTCTGGGAGCTGGTGATCTGGCTGTTCAGCGACAAAGACGACCCGAGCAGGCGCGCTTGTATGGTTGACGCAATAGTTTGGATTCTGGGATCCTCCGGGGGAAGCCTGTTGACGATAGCGACCTAGCCACGACGCCATGGACTTCCCAACGCATGAGCCGGACCGCACACACATACCGGGAGGGGAACGGAATGGACACGCTTGAGAGGCGGCTGGAGAAGTTGGAGGGGCAGAACCGAACCCTGAAGCGCGGGGGAATCCTGGTCCTGGCTGCCGTGAGCTGCCTAGCCTTAATGGGGCAATCTCCCGGGGAGAAAGTGTGGGACGAGCTTCGGGCTCGCCGCCTCGTGATTGTGGACGAAGCGGGGACGACACGGGCGGTCCTCGACGGCGTGGCAGATGGAGCCGCGTCGCTTGTGCTGCACGACCACAAGGGGAATGAGCGGGTTATCCTCCGTGCATATGAGGTGGGTGTGGGTCTGTTCTTTCGCGACGACCACGGCGGAGTGTGGGCGAGTCTCTCGGCCCAATCAGCCCGGTCGGCTTTAACACTTCGCTCGGATGACGAGGTGCGCGGTGACAGCTGCAAAGGGAGAGTGGAGCTGTGGGCATCGTCGATCATGACGTCCTTGGAGCTGCAGACAGATGGGATGGTCAACTCGCATACAACCCTAGGCAGCGACTACGCTGGCCGAACGCAGTTGTGTTTAGAAGGCTCGCAGGGTTATTCAATTGCAGTTGGCGGGACTGAGCTGGTCACCCCGAGCACCGGAACGACTACAAAACGATCGACAGCGTCCATTGTGATGTTTGACCGGGAGAAGCATGTTGTCTGGGAGGCTCCGTGATGATGCTGCCAGCAAAGCCGATCTGCAGTGACCGAGCAGCTCCATCAGGCTCTGCTGGCTCGGCTTCAGCACCTGGCACGCACCCAGGCGCGAAGAGGCGAGTCGCCGCACCCCGAGAAGGGCGCGTGAAAAGCGTCATGAAAACAACGGCGAAAATCATGACGCTTCTGCTGAGAGAGGCGGTTGAGGGTGCATATCCATGACGCTTTTGGGCGTAAGCGTCATGATTTCTGGGCGCCGATTTGTCAAGAGCGTCATGATTCCGAGCGTTGGCGGGAGGGGACGAAGCCATGGGGACGATGAAGTGGGTCGGCACGGGTCTGAAGATTGCAGGTCAAGTGCTTGAGAAGGGCGACCTGGATGAATGGTTCCTGGGCAAGGGCGTCGATGTATTGGCCGAACGGATGAAGGGCATGAAGGTCCCTCAATTCCGTGGAGAGGCGCGCGCGAGAGCCAGTGTCTTCAAAGACGTGGCAAAGGCTGTCGCAAGCAGCGCATTCAGGCCGGCTCTTGAGGATGAGTTGGGCCGACTACCAGATTGCATCATGTGGTGCGCCAACAAACTGCGAAGGAGTGCCCCCGGCGAACTCCGCCAGAAGCTCTATCCCCATTGGGCAGTGGTTATCCCTCGGCATGTAGTGCACCTCATCTTCAGAGCGGGTGTGATCGCCAATCTCAGGAGCTCGGCAGTGCTGAGTCTCTTCACAAGTCTGCCCGACCCGCTACTCGCTCGGCTCGCTGACCGCGCGGAGAGAGCATTTTTCCGGACTCTGGAGGAATCCAAGGGCCTCACGCCGGTGCAGCCAGACGCTGGCATCTTTGGCGTGAATCGTGAGTTCCCGTGGAATGACGTTGAGGGCCACTACTTCGTTGTGGGGACCGAGAGCAGGAGTGCAAACATCAAGGATAAGAAGAGAGAACTGAATGCTCTACAGGCCGACGCCGAGCCGCTTGTGAGAATGCTCGCGTCTGCAGTCGGGAAGATGGATCCGAAGACCCTGGACGGAACGAAGCGCTATCTCCAATCGAAGTTCGGGTTGCCGGAAACGCCTCGGTCTGGACCCGCGATGCGGGCACCCGCGTCGGCAGGCGCGCGCGAGTGAGGTAGGCAATGGATACGTGGATTCTGATCGGGCAGGGGATCATTCTTCTTGGGCTGCTCGTGATCGGACTGGTCTACCGCCAGTTCAGGTCGTATGCAGAGGAGAAGGGGAAGAACCTCGCCACCAAGGAGGACATTGGCGACATTACCAAGACGGTGGAGTCTGTGAAGACGAACTTCGCGAAGGAGCTAGAGGAGTTTCGGGAAGAGCTCCGGGTCCGGTCAAGTCAGAAAACAATCCGGGAGGCATCGCTACATGAGACACGCGCAATGGTGATTGGGAAGCTCGACAGACTTCTGCACGCTGCCATAAGCGAGACGGGCCTAGCGATGACGCTGTGGCGCCACACCGGTGGAGATGTGCCCGAGCTGCGTGCGGCAACGGAGTTGAATGCTTTCTTCGAGGAGCACCAGCTCTACTTCAGCCCGGAATTCGTGGGGCTTGTCCTTGAGCTCATCCCCATTCTTCTTCGCCCCAGCGTCTACAACCTCGCGAAGGAACTCGATCCTCCAGGAGGACTAGACGGGGTCCGCGATTGGGTCCTGCAGAGTTGGGCAGAGGACAGTCTGAAGGTGAGTCACCTTCAGGTGCGCATTGTCCACGAAATGAGGAAGATGTTGGGTGTAGAGGACAGTTCGCGCCCTGAGGATATCGAGCCCCGCCGAGGCTCCCGGTCGATCGAGACAGGAGACTAAGAGCGATGGGGGTAGGGGGGGTGTGTTTTCTAGGAGGCCGGAGACCCTAGACCGCGCGGGCAGCTTCGCGCACAGGGTAGTAAGTTGGGGGCCTTTCTAGGGCACCCCATAGGTTGACGGAGATAGGGAAAGATGATTGACGTCCTCCTCGCTGTGCTAACGAAGCTAGTGGCGTTGTTTGAGCTGAACCGGGAGAGGAAGAGACGCATCTTCGAGGACTACATCGATCCGATCTTCAGTGATCTCACGGCAATCGATGGTGACTACAGACAGGGGATTATGAGTATCAGGGACATGCTCGTTGACCCTGATCTGCCCAACAACGAGGTCTATTCAAGAGCGTACAGAGTGAAGACCGAGCTCGACCCTCTGCGCAAGAAGGTCACGGCTTTGGCGCGAGTGCTTCAGGCTCATTCGAGGAGCATGGGAGGGTCGTGGCCCAGCGAGGCTCATCAGTTCCTGGAGTGTACGTGGAGATACTTCAATGTGAGTGTGGACACCTCCTGGCTTGCCCAGCAGATCGCGCAAGGGCAGCCGTGCAGTGCATACACTTCCCTGCTGGCAGTCTTGTCGACGTTCTGCGACGGCAAAATCGGACGTAAGGAGGCACGCCGCGGATGCGATAACGTGTTGGGCGCCCTGGAGGGTCGATGGTCAGCACTGATGGAAGCATATGCCAAGGCACGAGTTCGATGCCTCTCAGGGTAGATGGACTGGAGGAAGGACGCTGCAGAAGAGGCTGCCGAAGAAACCGTGCCGACATCCGGGGTGTCCGGCCCTGGTGGAGATGGGACAGGATCCCTACTGCCCGCAGCACACACGAGGGCGGTGGCGCCGAGAGGATGAGAGAAGAGGGAAGACCGCAGCGCGCGGGTATGGCAGCGACTGGCGAGCGAGGAAGGGGAGCAAGCTCAACCGCGATCCGCTGTGTGAGGAGTGCTTGAGGATGGGGCGGCGCCCCGAGGCTGCGGTCACGGTCGATCACATCGTGCCGAAGTCGATGGGTGGAACAGACAACGACGAGAACTACCAGTCGCTGTCCGACGAATGTCACAAGGAGAAGACCGCGCGGGACCGGCAGGGCTGGACCGCGTGGCATATTGAACGGTGGGGGCCCTGGGAGGATCAGATCCGGTTGCGCCGGCGCCGGCGCCGGCGAGGGGGTATGGGGGTGTCAATCTCTAGGTGACAAAGGCTGTGACCGAAGCGGCAGCCATGGGCGTGTCGCCGCGAAATTCAAGGGGGGGGTAGCCGAGGATGGCGGCCCGAGGTAGGAAGCCGATTCCGTTTCCGCAGAAGGACTTGCGGGGGAATCCGGGCAAGCGGAGCCCCAAGGACTCCGTGATCCAGCCCAAGGCAGGTTCACTCATCCCGCCCAAGTGGCTGGATGAGGCTGCACGCGCCGAGTGGCGCCGGCAGATCAAGGAGCTGAGGCGGCTCGGCCTCGCAACCACATTCGATCGCGTGGCGCTCGCCTGCTACTGCCAGACCTATTCAAGGATGGTCCAGGCCGAGGAAGAGCTGCGAGAGGCCGGCAGCCTCACCTTCGACACGCCGAACGGTGCGGTCCAGCAGCGCCCCGAGGTTGGGATCATAAACACCTGCCAGAAGCTCCTGCAATCCTGGGGCGCCGAGTTCGGATTCACCCCCAGTTCGCGTTCTCGGCTTGCGTATCCGCAGGGCCGTCATGAGGATGAGTTCGAGGCTTTCATGAAGACGAAGTCATCATCACGACGTGACTGATGCTGTCGTTCCTTCTCAGCCAGGGCTACCCGGATCAAGCTTCCATATCAGGGGACATCGAACCCTCACACCGGGTAACGGCGACAGAATAGGGTAGGTCAGCGTGTTTGGAGGTGACCGAGATGCACAGGTGGAATTGGATCACGTTGTCTGACAGAACGACAGCGCACGGTGCATGGTGGACCCCAAGTGAGCCCGACACGAAGTATTCGGGAACACTCACCTTCTCTCGGGACTCAGGCGGTATCCTTGAGTTGACTATCCCGGATCCACCTAAGGATTTCGGAGCGCACTTCAAGGACTCCAATGTCATCTTTGGCGAGACAACCGACATGGAGAAGATCACGCTCGCCGCCTGCTTCACTCTTGGCAGATCCATGGTTCTTCCCGCTGATGAGAAAAAGCCGAGTCCCGTGGGAACCTGGCGAATCTCCACCAGTCTCGCCTTTGTAGGAGCTCACTTCGCGGACTGCGAGGAGGCGATCCTGGAGACCGCTTCGGTCCGCTACCGGAACCTGTACAGCTGGATCTGGATGAGGGGCATAAACGTGGAGTTTGGCAGGGGTGTCGATTTGGACCTCTCCTATCGGGCAATACCGCCGGAGACAATCGAGATCGATGAGGATTCGACCATCACCCTCGCAGTCCACCTCGAGAGCTACCCCATGGGACCCGACGCGGACGGAGCGATTACACTCCGCGAACTGCCACTGGTATCATTCCACACTAACACACCCCGGTCGTTCAATGATCTCTATGAGGAGATCCGATGCGTTGAAGCCTTTCTGTCGATAGCGACGATGTGTCCATGCCCCCCGCTGGACATCTGGATCGAGAGCCCCCGGCCTGAGGGAGAGGCGAATGGAGAGGCTTACCATGTGCCGGTTCGGGTCTTGTTCATCTCGCCGGATTCAGATCCGTCTGGACAAAGCCGTCATCCAGGCGACTTCCTCTTCAGTCGTGGGAGTGTAGTTGAGCGTCTTCCCGATCTGCTTCGGCACTGGGTGACCGCGAGGCGCGATCTCCGTCCCATGTATATGCTCTACATGGCCGCGATTGGAGCACATCCTTCGGTTGAATGGCAGTTTCTCTCCCTCGTGCAGGCAATTGAAGCCTATCACAAGATCCGACACTCCGATGTGCTATTGAGCCCCGCCTTCTTCAAGAGCACCATCGTGCCAGGGCTTCTTTCTTCCATTCCGGAAGGTGTTCCACGGGAGTGGAGGGAGGAGGTCACTGAGGAGGGTCTGATGCGCCTCCGATCCAAGGCGGAAGCAAGCTTCATGTGGTTGAACGAATTCGCACTTCGCCATCGGCTTCGCGCGCTATTCGCCGAGAACAGCAATGAAATCGGCCGCTTTGTCAAGGACCCTAAGGCCACGGCCGAGAAGATTGTCCGATGGCGCAACACCTTCATCCATACGGGGAGGTTTCCCACGAGTGAGGGCTCGATTGATGAGAATCTTGTGGACCTCACGAGCGCATTGCGAGGGTTGATGGAGCTTTGCTTTCTAAGGGAGATGGGGTTCACTGAGAAGGAGCGCACGGAGCTGGTTCGACACAACCGCGAATTACGCAACCGCTTCCTGCCCCGGTGGCCTCGTGGGCGGGAGCGGAGGGTGTCCGACTGAGATCCTGGGGCACTTGCCGCCATTCTGCAGTGTGGATAGAGGATTGAGTCCTGTTGAGCAGTATGTTGACGGTGTTCTCTGCGGGAAGATCGTCACCGGCGAGTTGGTGAGGCTTGCCGTCGAACGACACCTTCGCGATCTGGAAACCGGATCGAGGCGAGGCCTCTACTTCGATCCCGATGCTGCCCAGCACGTCCTGGACTTTTGCCCGTTCCTCCGGCACTACGAAGGCCGCTGGGCTGGTGAACCCTTCGGCCCAAGTCCGTTCCAGGCGTTTGTGCTCTGGAACCTCTTTGGGTGGATGCGGGAGGGCGGCTTCCGACGCTTCCGGCTTTCCTACACCCAGACCGCCCGGAAGCAGGGCAAGACCGTGTGGGGTGGGGGCGTGGTTGGCAACTACATGTTCCTGGCTGACGGGGAGGCAGCCGCCCAGGTATACAGCGCCGCGACGAAGAAGGACCAAGCCCGGATCTCTCATCGAGCCGCGAAGCTCATGGTGAAGCGATCTCCGCATCTCAATAGTCGGGTCGAGATCTTGAAGGACAACATGTCGGTGGCCACCACCGAGTCGAAGTTCGAGCCCCTGGGGGCGGACGCCGACACAACTGACGGTCTCAACACCCACTGCGCGATCGTGGACGAGATCCACAAGCACAAGACTCGGAAGCTCCACGATGTGATCGAGACCTCCATGCGCTCGAGGACGCAGCCCCTCATGTTCGACATCACAACCCCTGGCGCGGGCCGCGAGGGGATCTGCTGGGAGCTCAGGCAGTACGCCGAGGATGTCCTCCGGGGTATTGTCGAAGATGATCGATTCTTCGCTTTCGTCGCCGAGCCGGACCCGGGTGACGACTACCGCGACGAGACCCTCTACACAAAGGGCAACCCGAACCTCGGGATCACGGTCAAGCTCGAGGACATTCGCGCGGACCGGAAGAAGGCCGAGGCCATGCCCGGCTTCTTCAATACCTTCCTGCGGGATGACTTGGGCATCTGGACCGAGCAGAAGGTGCGGGCTATCCCGATGCACCAGTGGGATGCCTGCGACCGAATCCCGAAACGCAAGCCGCTGCGGAACTATGTCGCCTACGGGGGCCTCGATCTTAGCTCGAAGTGGGATCTCACTGCCTTCGACCTCGTCTGGCCCCTCGAGAGCGGCATGTGGCCGCTCATCCCACAGTTCTGGCTCCCTGAGGGATCGATGAAGGAGTACCCCAAGCGAGAGCGGGAGATGTACGGCAGGTGGGTCGACGAGGGTCTGATCGAGCTCACGCCCGGGCCCATCATCGACTACGACATCATCCGCCGGCGCATCAACGAGTACGGCGAGGAGTTCGACATCCAGGAGATCGGATTCGATCCCTGGAACGCAACGCAGCTCTCGACTCAGCTCGCCGGCGACGGCTTCGAGATGGTTCAGATGCGTCAGGGCTTCTACACGATGGGGGAGCCCACGAAGTACTTCCTAGCACTCGTCCGCGCCGGCCGGTTGGCCCACGGTGGCCACAAGGTGCTGCGCTGGAACGCGAACAACCTCGAGCTGCTGTGGGATACGAACGGCAACCCAAGGCCAAGCAAGGAGCATGAGCGCGAGCGGATCGACGGGATTGCAGCCGGCATCATGGCGTGCGGGCGCGCGATGTTGAACCTCGGAGAAGACAGCGCGTACGAAGAAGCAGGAATTCTGACGCTCTGAGTGTTTTTCTCTTGCACGCGATCGAGTGCTTTGCTACTCAGGGCATGAGTCCCACCAAAGAGTCCCACGGTTGAAGAAGTCGAGAGTCCCGCAACCCTGAGTCCCCAGGGAGCTCAGATGTACGGTTGAGCATCGTTCGCCGGCTGGGAAGGTACTACAACGTAGCTCGTCGTCTGCTCGATCTTGACGATGAGACTCTGAACTCGTTCCTCGGTGGGAGCAAGGCTTCCACGACGGGCATCGCGGTGACACCGCTCCGCGCCCTGCAGCACCCTCCGTTCCTCTCGATCGCCCGCCTTGTGGCGGGCGTTGTCGCATCCCTCCCGTGTGTCGTCTACCGGCGCACCGGGCCCGAAGCCCGGGAGCGCGACCCGGATCACCCTACCTATCGCGTCGTCCATGATCAGCCGAACGAGGAGATGGACTCGTTCATCTTCTGGGAGACGACGGTCTTCCACATCATGCACCGCGGGAAGTCCTGCGCCCGGATCGACCGGAACGGCAAGGGCCAGGTCACGAGTCTCTGGCCCTACGCTCCCGACCGCGTGAAGGCGATGCGGGGTGAGAAGGGCAAGCTGATCTACAGATACACGCCTCCCCGCGGGGGCCCTCGCTACATCCCCCTCCGCAAAGTGCTCTACATCTCGAATCTGTCGGGCAACGGTCTCACACCGTATGACCCGCTCTGGCTCCTCCAGAACCCCCTCGCCCTCGGCATCGCGGCCGAGGACTACGCCGGGAAGATCTTCAAGGACGGCTCGCTCCAGGGTGGATTCCTGAGGCACCCGAAGAAGCTGGGACGGAAGGGGCGCCGGCGGCTGAAGCGGATGTGGAAGAAGACCCACGGGGGCCTCGACAACGCCCACGAGACCGCGGTGCTCGAGGATGGGATGGAGTGGCAGGACCGTGGGGTCACTCCCGAGCAGGCCCAGCTTCTCGCCGTCCGGCGCCACCAGCTGCAGGAGACCGCCCGCGGGAGCGGGATGTCCCAGATGCACCTCCTGGGCGACCTCGAGCGGGCGACGTTCGACAATATCGAGCACCAGTCGCTCGAGTTCGTCATCTACTGCCTTCGGATCCTGCTTCGTCGGATCGAGAGACGGGTCAACATCATGCTTTTCACCCCGGAAGAGCAGAAGACCCACTTCATCGAGTTCCTGGTCGACGAGCTCCTCCGGGGCGACATCAAGAGCCGGTTCGAAGCGCTGGCGATCGCCCACGAGCACTCGGTGATCAACGCCGACGAGTGGCGCCGGAAGGAGAACATGCCTCCCCAGCCGGGCGGCCAGGGCAAGATCTACCAGGCGCCGATCAACAAGCAGAACGCCATGAACCTCCTCGAGGAGGAGCCGGGGGAGGAGAGCTCCTCGAGGCAGATACGGCGGTCGATGCGGCGTCTCGAGGCACGGGTCACGGCTGCGACCGGTCGGCAGAAGCTGGCGAAAGCCTACCGAGATGTCTTCGCCAATGCGGGGCTCCGGATCGTCAAGCGCGAACGGAACGACATCCTACCCCAGGCCGAGAAGGCCTTCGGCCAGCGTGATCTCCAGAGCTTCCTCGTCTGGCTCGAGCAGTTCTACCAGGAGCACCGGGAGTACATCCGGAAGCAGATGGGCCCGGTGATCAGCTCCTTCGCCGAGGCGGTGCGCGCCGCGGCCACGAAGGAGATCGATGTTGATCCTGAAGAAGGCGACCAGGACCTGGCCACCTTCCAGGCGTTCGTCCAAGGCCTGATCGAGGGCTACGCCAACCGGCACTCCTTCTCGTCTGAAGGTCAGATTCGCCAGGTCCTCGCCGAGGCGATCGAGAAGCAGGAAGAGCCGACGGGCGCCCTCCGGCAGCGCTTCGACGAGTGGGAAGAGAAGCGGCCGGGTAAGATCGCGACCCGCGAGACGGTCCAGCAGAGCAACGCGGTGGCGAAGAAGGTCTTCGTCATGGGGGGGATCGTGAAGCTCCGGTGGGTCACTATCGGCAAGAACTGCCCCTTCTGCAACATCCTCGACAACCGCGTGGTGGGCGTCGAGGAGACGTTCGTTGATCCCGGTGACTTCACAGGCTCAGACGGCACGGCGCTCAGGGTCCGCCGACCCGTGGGGCACCCCCCGCTCCACGCCGGCTGCGACTGCCAGATCAGGCCGGAGGTGTAGAGGAGGTTCGAGATGGCAAAGCGCGGCGGGGATGCGGAACACGGACGGATCATCCGGAGAACCTACCCTCTGGCGAACATCCGGATCCTGCAAGAGGGTTCGACGCCTCCCGAGCTCGACGGCCTGGCGTCGGTGTACAACTCCTACTCAGAGTCGATGTGGGGCTTCAAGGAGATCGTTCGGCCCGGGACCTTCGCGGTGACCATCGTTGACGATGACATCCGGTGCCTCTTCAACCATGAGGCGAGCCTCATTCTCGGCCGGAACACAGCGAAGACCCTGACGATCGACGATCTTGCCGAGGGGCTCCACTTCCGGAACCCGCTCCCGGATACCAGCTATGCGAAGGACCTGGCTGTCTCCATCGACCGCGGGGACGTAACCCAGTGCTCTTTCTCCTTTGAGGTCAACCCGGGTGGGGAGCGGTGGACCACGAAGTTCTTCGAGGACGGTGACGACCTGCGCGAGCTCTTGAGCTGCAAGCTCTACGACCTCGGTCCCGTCACCTTCCCGGCCTACACGGAATCCCATGTCGGCCTGCGTGAGCTCCGCTCCGTGATGGGCGCGGTCGGCATGGATCTTCGCACACTCGCCCCGGCGCTCGGCCGAGCCGAGCACGGGCTGGAGCTTAGAGCGGATGACCTCGCGGCCATCCGTGAATCGATCGATCAGCTCCGCGGTTTGCTTCCCCCGGAGGCTGGGCAGGGGCCCGAGTCCGGTGACACGGGTGGAGACACGAGTGGGCAGGGGCCCTCCGTGACACTTCTCCGGCGGAGTCTGGAGCTCGCGGAAGCTGAGTTCATCCATCTGTAGGAGGTGTCAAGGAATGACGCTGCAGGAGTTGCTCGAAAAGCGAAACCGCCTGATCGCCCAGAGCCGCGCGCTTCTGGAGAAGGCGGAGAAGGATAGCCCCGGCTACCTCGACGGGGAGGACAAGGAGCAGTACGAGCGGATGTGGAAGGACATCCAGGGTATGGGCGAGCAGATCGATGCTCGCGTGAAGCAGGAGAAGCTCGAGGAGCGCCTGAACGAGTCCCTGGATGATCCGGAGCGTCCGGACCCCGAGGAGGGCGATGGTCAGCCCCCGTCGGGCGGTGATGACGATCCCCAGTTCCGCGGCAGCCCGACGGCTACCCGTGAGTACCGGGACATGTTCCGGCGGTACCTCTCGCGCGGGGAAGCCGGGTTGCAGGGGGAAGAGCAGCGGGCGGTGCTGCAGGCTGACTCGGACTCGGGTGGAGCCTACCTGGTGGCGCCCGAGCAGTTCGTCGCCGAGATCATCAAGAACCTCGACAACCTGCTCTGGATCCGCCAGTACGCGAGCACCGAGACGATCGGCAAGGCGGCTCGCATGGGCCGGCCCACGCTCGAGGCCGATCCCTCTGACGCCGACTGGACGGCCGAGATCGGCGAGGCCCAGGAAGACACCGAGATGGAGTTCGGGAAGCGTGAGATGGAACCTCACCAGGTCTCGAAGCTCATCAAGGTCAGCAACAAGCTGCTCCGGATTGCGCTGATGGATGTCGAGCGCATCGTCCGCGAGCGGGTGGAGTACAAGTTCAAGGTCACCCACGAGAAGGCCTTCATGACGGGGAACGGGGCTCGTAAGCCTCTCGGTCTCTTCACGGCCTCCGACGATGGGATCTCGACGGGTCGCGACATCAGCACTGGTAACGCCGTCGACGCGGTTACTGTCGATGGTCTCACACGCGCGAAGTACAAGCTGCGGCAGGAGTACTGGCCGCAGGCCCGGTGGGGGATGCACGCGGATACGGCGCTCCAGATCGCGCTCCTCAAGGACGGTGAGGGTCGCTACCTCTGGCGCGAGTCGATGCGCGTGGGTGAGCCCGATCGTCTGCTCGGCTTCCCGGTCCACCTGAGCGCGTACGCGCCCAACACGTTCTCCGCCAGCCAGTACGTCGCCATCCTCGGTGACTTCCGGTTCTACAAGATCGTCGATGCGCTCGACATGCAGGTTCAGCGCCTGGTCGAACTCTACGCGCTCACGAACCAGACGGGCTTCGTCGGCCGGATGGAAACCGACGGCCAGCCCATCCTCGAGGAGGCGTTCGTACGGGTGCAGCTCGCGGCGTCCTAGCCGCGGCCTGACGGAGTGAAGCGGGGGCGGGCGCACGGCCCGCCCCGTGGGAGATCGAATCAGAGAGAACGGGGGAAGACCCATGAACCTCAGTGAGGATATCAAGATCGTCAGCGCACTCGACTATGCGTCGGGTACGGCGACCCGCGAGGGTGCCACGCTCGATACGCAGCGCTGGGAAGGCGTCCTGTTCGTCACCAAGTTCGGCACCATCGCGGACTCCGCCGTCGGCGATGTGCACATGGAGCAGGGGGACGACTCCGGCCTGACCGATGCGGCGGATCTCGAGGGAACCGCCCAGGCGGTGGCCCATGACGACGACAACCAGATCTTCGTCATCGACCTGGTGAAGCCCATGAAGCGCTACGTGCGGGGCGTGGTCACGAAGGATGGCTCGCACGCCATGGCCGAGATGGCCTTCTACATCCTCTACGGCCCGGGCAAGAAGCCGACGACGATGGCGGTGACGGATCTCGTCAACTACGAGAAGCACGTGAGTCCGGCGGAGGGCACGAAGTAGGCCTGACAACCAGGGGAGACGTGGGGCGACAGCTCGCCCCACCCCCCGATGAGGAGGCGACATGTCCTATCAAACGAAGGTCTACCACGCGCAGGGCGGTGACGAAGTCGTCGTCGCGGACGGTGGGACCATCACCGTGCAGTCGGGAGGTGCGGTCGTGGTCGAGAGCGGCGGCGCCCTGGGTCAGCAGGACGCGGAGGCCGATCTCGATCAGACCATCAGCGGCAGTCCGACGCAGGCCGAGGTCCAGGCCATCTCTGACAAGGTCGATGCCCTCCTGGCCAAGCTGCGCTTGGCGGGGATCTTGGCCACGGAATAACCGGGGGAGGGTTCAGCCATGCGGATGGCAAGGATCATCGGAGTGGCCTTCCTCGTGCTGCTCTGTCTGGCGGCGGTTGTTCAGAGCGCCTACTTCGAGCGGCATGAGGTGACCGTCACGGTGGGGGCAGGGGCTTCCACGGCGACAGCCTACTCCCCCGTCCTGAACGGCCTCATCTGGTCAGTCGAATACGTGGAGGACGGAACGACGCCGTTTGGCGACACGACGGGAGTCGTGATCACCACGGAGCGAAGCGCCCAGCAGATCCTGTCGGTCGACAGCCTCTCCTCTCGCGGCACACACCCCTGTTGGCACCCTCGGGCGGGGATCGTCACGGCCGGGTTCGATTCGATTGCCGCGGATCAGAAGTGGGGAGGCGTGCCGTTCGTTGTCGCGAGGGAGCGACTGATGTTCACGGTGGGCAGCGCGACCGAGGAAACAGCCGGCACATTCTACGTCACGGTTGGAGGTTGAGATGGCAGAGAAGACGCGGACGGTCGAGATGCTCACAACCTACGCGGGCCCGGAGGGGACCTGCGATGCTGGTGGGCTTATCGATCTTCCGGAGAAGCAGGCGAAGGACTTCGTGAAGTCGGGGTTTGCCAAGTACGCCACGCGCCCCGTCAGGGGCAAGCAGAAGGCTTCGGCCAAGAAGCGGGGGAGGGGAAAGGGTAAGGGCAGGGTCGAGCGCGCCACGCGCCGGCCGGCCGAGAACGCGCTGGGTCCTTCGGCCAGCGAGTCCAAGAGGGGAGGCGACTCCCGTCCCACGCAGGATGAGGGGGACGCCGACTAGTGTCGGTCCAGGTCGAGACACCCCCGAGTGGGGAGCCGATCGTGCTGGCCGATGCCAAGAATCACCTTGGCGTCACGATCAGCGCGGACGATACGCTCATCTCGAGCAAGCTGACGGCATGCCGGCAGTTCATCGAAGAGCAACTCGGTCTCGCGCTTCTGACGCAGACACTTGTTCTCAGGCGCGAACGGTTCCCCTGGGGCAGTGAGGAGCTCTTGCTCCCCTATCCACCGCTGCAGTCGATTACCTCAGTGGAGTACGTGGACAGCGCGGGAGACACCCAGAGCCTGACAGAGGACGATGACTTTCTGGTCGATATCTACTCGTCTCCCGGCCGGATCGTGCCGGTTCCCGGCACAGTCTGGCCCACGACCCGCGCTGTCCCCAACGCGGTCACGATCGAGTACATCGCCGGCTTCGGTGACGCCTCGGCGGTTCCCGAGATCCTCAAGCAGGCAATCCTCCTGATCCTGGGAGATGCCTATGAGCATCGCGAGACGGTGATCATCGGCCCCAGCATCCTCAAGGTCGAGACCGCCATGGCGTTCGATCGGATCGCTGCGCAGTGGGAGATCACGGAGTTCGATGACGACGAGGATGAGCGGTCATGAGAGCCGGATCGCTGCGGGAGCAGATCGTCATCAAGCGCAAGCCCACCGAGCAGGAGCTGAACAGCCTGGGTGAGGACGTGGGCGAGCTGGTGGAGTTCGAGACGGTCCGCGGATCGTACGAGCAGCTCCGGGGCGAGGAGCTCTTCGAAGCGCAGAAGATCAATCCGAAGCTCGCGGCACGCTGGAAGATCCGGTACCTGCCAGGTCTCAACAACGAGATGGTGATCTTCTGGGGAAGCCGGCGGTTCGACATCGTCGCGGTGAACAACTTCAGGGGGCGGAACCGGGAGATGATCCTGCTCTGCACGGAAGGGGCGGAAATCTGATGGCGGGCGAGATCGTCTATCCGTCCAGGACGCTCGATCGGGGCGTGGTCCAGGGAGCGAACGATATCATCCGCAGGCTGCGGAAGATTGGGAAGGCGGTCTCCGAGCAGGAGATCACCCTGATCCTCCGTGAGGCCAGCCAGCCGATCCGTGACCAGGCAGAGTCTCTCGCCAATGCCCAGGGGATCCGCTCGGAGGGTGAGCCCAGCCATGGTGCGACAGTCCACATGGCTGACTCGGTCATGGTCACCGTGGTCCGCGACCCGCGCGGCTTCGATCCTGGCATCCAGGCTCGGATCGGTCCGTACGCGGAGAACTGGTACGCGCAGTTC
>Ga0180432_10005489_pt1 | contig 16846 bp, 16 predicted proteins | sample SS_ome_10_FD_132414 | JGI IMG/M metagenome (GOLD analysis project Ga0180432, IMG submission 132414) | Hypersaline lake sediment archaeal communities from the Salton Sea, California, USA - SS_1_MS_2 metaG | ecosystem: Environmental > Aquatic > Non-marine Saline and Alkaline > Hypersaline >... | reverse complement strand
CCACAAGTTTCAGGATGCGGGCCTCTTTCCTGGGACTTCGGAAACATTCAAACTCGATGTCCCCGATACGGGACATGAATTTTTCATAAAATACAAGTTTCAGGATCTTAAGCTCCCCGGTCTGCAGGTCAACGGCCCGTTTGACCCAGAATTTCACCTCATCGTCAAGGCCGAAGCGCTGTTCTTTGGCATTGTGGCGAATCAGGAAAGGCACTCCGCCCAGGATGGCCACATCGTCGTATTCGACCCGGAAGAAATCACTGGTATCGTGATGGACTCGAAATCGATCAGGGACCTGATGGGAGGGCAGCCATCGAGAGGCCATTTTGCGGATTTCGTCTTGGGATAAACAGAGGGACATGGACATCACCTGGGGCAAAAAAACGCCCCCCTTGATTTCATTGGCACCGATGGGGGGATTGAGAAAATATACTGGAAATGGCTCCGCCAGTCAAGAAGCGGGTATGCTTCCGTAACTATTTATTTTTCTTGACCAAAAAGGGTCTTTTTGCTAAGAACCTCTCAAGAAAAGGGCACCAAGCAAACCATGGGGGTGGCCATGACCGCTGAATCCGAGAAAAAGGCGGGTGTGAAGAAGGGGCTTGATCCGGTAGTGTTTCGTTATCAGTTCAGGTTCGAGGACGGAAAAAAAGACGATTTTACTATCCACCTTGACCCTCAGACCCTGGAATATCTCCCTGGAAAATCGTTGAGGGGGGATGACTGGACCAGGCTCGAATTCCTCCAGTGCGAAAACTGTCCCCTAAAAGTGGAGCATCATCCCCACTGCCCGGCGGCCCTGAGCGTAGAGGACATGGTCAAGGCCTTCAGAGAAAGGTTTTCTTACGACAAGGCAGAGGTGACCCTCTATACCGAGGAAAGGATCTATTTCAAGAATACAACGGTCCAAAAGGGACTGAGTTCTATTATGGGTATTCTCCTGGTATCCAGCGGGTGTCCCATCCTGGGAAAACTCAGGCCCATGGTCCGGTTTCACCTCCCTTTTGCCAGTGCACTGGACACCACCTTTAGGACGACGAGCACCTATCTTTTGGGCCAGTTTTTTGTCCAGAAACGGGGAGGGGTGCCCGATTTTACCCTCCAGGGCTTGACCCGGATTTACGAGGATATACAAAGGGTCAACAGGGCCATGGCCAGGAGACTCAATGCCTTGGCCAGTAAAGATGCGAGTGTCAATGCCTTGATTGTCCTTGATATGCTCGCCCTCACCATTTCCATGTCCCTGGAGTCCGAGATAGAGGAGTTGGAGTCTCTGTTCAATCCCCTTTTCCAGTAAAGGCCTTTTTTGAGGACATCTGGCGATCCTGATCAGGACAACAAGAGGAACGGGAAATGAATTCGAAAGGAAAGGGCCGAAAGACCATTCAGGAGAGGATGGCCGAGGAAGAAAAGGTTCGGGAGCGAATTGACGAAAAGGGAGAGACATGGAGAAAGGTCTATTTTGGCGGCGGGGCGCATTTCAGAAATTGGTTGGCCCAGTGTAGGGAACTGGGAGAGGTGTGGGTGGAAAAGGTGGATCCCGCGGGCTTTAAATGCTTTGAGGAAGGGGGTGAGACGCTTTACCGGATATGGATCAAGCTGGATAAGGACCGAGAAGAGGACGAATCTTTCCGGAGAGGCTAGAAGATCAGTACTGGAAGAGCCCGCCCATGGGCGCCTTACTCCTGGGCAAGGGGAGCCACAAGAATCCCAGTATAGCATGCCGCAACGTAGGCATCCAGGAGGGTGTAAAAGGTCAGGACCTCGGTCTTATCAAATCCAGTGCTCCTCCATCCTTTTAAATAGGCCGTTGCCGCCTGGATAATCATTTTCTCTTTTGGCATAAGAAGCTGGTAGAGGCCTGTTCCCTTCTCATTCATCACCGAGGACAACTGGAGATAATCCGTGCCGTGGCCCAGGGTAAAGGGGAAGCAGATCTCCTTCAGGTTTAATGATACCTGGTTTATGGGGGGCACAAGGCCGTTTTGGGAAACAACCACCCGGGGCAATCCATCCCCCCCGGCCACCCAGACCGGGGTGACCAGGGTGACGAGGGGCATTCCTAAGACCGTCCAGATGGTCGTGAGGGAAGGGTCTTCACCGGGGGCAACCCCCTGCATCACCACCGCGGAGGCCGTAGAATATCGAGCCACACTGTCCCTGGAGGGGATGTAGGTCGTATCAGACAGGTCCCGGGGCAGCGTCATTTTGCTTATATCCATCCTGGTGAGGGCATTGTTGAGGTTCCGGACCGCATGTTGGAGGATGAACTCCACGGTAAACTTTTCTTTGGCGAAACGGGTCAGAAAGAGCTCTTCGATGGTGCCATATCGGATGAAACCCATCCCCTCTTCCAGGTCAGCGCTCTGAGCAAAATTGGTTCGTATAAGATAGCCCAGAGGGGCGGTTTTATGATCGTTCACGTCAAATTTTGTATGCCCCGCGGTGCTTACTTCATAATAGGCCGCACCTCCAGCCCGGTCTATGACCCCGAAATTGGAGGCCTGTGCCCCTGCATTTTTCAGCAGTTCCTCGAAGTCCTCCAGGGTTGCACATGTACCAAGGGCGTTTCGAATGAGGTCGGCCGCCCCTTCCTGCAAGCGTAAGAGCGTCTCTCTTTTATCGGAAGAGGCGGAAGCGGTGGGGGGGTAGAGATTGTAGGAGAGGGTGTTTAGTATACTGAACCCAGCCTCGTTGCTTCCCATGAAAATGGCAGAGCCCTCGGGATCATCGTTATTGGCGACCCCGATAAAGGCATAAGAAGATCCCTTCACGTACATGAGCTTATTCTTGTCATCGCTTGTATCGCGGTTTTTCCACAGGATGGGCCGCCCGTCCAATGTGGCCTTCGCTGAAATCACGGCGGACGTGCAAGCCACGGAATAGGAATAACCCATTAAAAGGACCAAGAGGGCGTAAGCCGTTTTCCTGAGCATGGCGGTTCTCCTTTAGACCGAGACTCTCTGATTCGGGCTGGGTTTTTTTACGCATTAGGCGCCTACATGGCCATGGATCCGCCATCCACCGTAATGACTTCACCGGTTATGAAATCAGAGAGTCCGGACGCCAGGAAAAGCACGGCCCCTACGATGTCCCCTGTCTCGGCGATTCTACCCACAGGAACGGTTTTGGCGATTTCCTTCAAAAGGGATTCATCGCCCCAGAAAGGTTGGCTGAACTGGGTTTTGATCATGGCGGGGGCGACCGCGTTTACATTGATATGGCTTTTGGCAAGCTCCACGGCCATGACCTTGGTCAGCATCTCCAGGCCGGCTTTGGCCACGCAATAGATCCCCATTCCCATGGCCGCCTTTCTCGCGGCGATAGAGCTGATGTTAATAATCTTTCCCGCCCCGGACTTCTTCATAAGGCCTACCGCCTCTTTGGAGGTGAGAAAACTGCCTTTGAGATTGGTCTCCAGGATTTTGTCCCAGAGGGCCTCATCCGCCTCGGCCACAGATGCGGTAAGGATGTTCATGCCCACATTGTTTACAAGAATGTCCAGGCTCCCGAATTTTGCCTCTACAGACTTAAACAAGGCCGAGACTTGATCTGACTTGCCTACATTGGCGGCGTGGGCCGAGACCTCCAGACCCATTTGACGAAAATCCTCCAGGGCCTGATCAAGGTTTTCCTGTTTCCTGCCGCAAATCATCACCCTGGCCCCCTTCTCGGCCATAGCGGCGGCGATATCCCTTCCCAGACCGCGGCTCCCGCCGGTCACAAGCGCGATTTTGCCTGAAAAGTCTAAATTCGTTCCAACCATGTTGCTCTCCTTTACTCTAAAAGGTATGATTCCCGAAGGAATCAAGAGTTTCCCTCGGGATCCCGTTGAACTGATTTCTTTTAGCAAAAAATTGGGATTTGACAAAGCATAAACCACGGTTCCATGGAGGAACTGGCCTAAGAAAGGGGTTGGAAAAGGGGGAAGAGCATATGCGATTTGTCGTTATTGGCGGAGATGCCGCCGGAATGAGTGCAGCCAGTCGTGCGAAAAGAAACCGGCCCGATATGGAAGTAACGGTCCTTGAACAGACCCGTGACGTGTCCTACAGCGCCTGTGGCATGCCCTATAACATCGCTGAACCTGACAGGGAGCTGGAAGACCTCGTTGTCCGCCAGGCCCATGTTTTCAGAGAAAAACAGGGCATAGATCTAAGAACAGGGCACCAGGTCCGGCGGATTGACAGGATCCTCAAGAAGGTCTCTGGGAAAGGTCCGGAGGGCTCGGAATTTGAAGTGCCCTATGACCAACTCTTGATTGCCATGGGAGCTTCTCCCATTTTTCCGGATCTCCCGGGTTTTCATCAGCCAGGGGTCCTGGGACTGAAGAGTCTTGAGGACGGTCGGAGGATCAAGGCCTATATCCGCTCCCAGAAGGTGAGGAAGGTCGTCATTATTGGAATGGGCTATATCGCCCTGGAAATGTGCGAGGCTTTGCGGGCGAGGGGTATTGAGGTGGATATGGTGAAGCCCCGCCCGGTTTTTCTCCCCTGGATGAACGGGAAATTGTCCACCCTGGTAAAGGCGCATGTGGAAGAACACGGGGTTGGGATGTATCTGGGGCAAGAGATCAAGGGAATCGAGAAGGCGGGCGACATCCTGAAGGTGATATGTTCGGATTCAGTGCTTGAAGGCCATATGGTGCTGGTGGCCATTGGGGTGAAGGCAAACAGTCTCCTCGCCGAGGAAGCCGGCCTGGAACTGGGGCCCTCTGGTGCCATTTCCGTGGACAAATCTTTGAGGACCTCTGATGAGGATATTTTTGCAGCAGGCGATTGTGCAGATGCCTTTCATGTGGTCACCGGTCAGAAAACCTGGATTCCTCTGGCCCTCAGGGCCAACCGGGCCGGATGGGCGGTCGCTGACAATGTGACCGGCAAAGGGGTTGAGGTGGAGGGCGTGGCCGGTACTGCGGTCTTCAAGGTCTTTGACCTTCAGGTGGCCAGGAGCGGGCTCAGCGTTAAGGAGGCGGAGGAACATGGATTTGAACCCGCGGAGATGGTTATAGAAGGCAGGTCCCGGGCCCATGCCCACCCCGGGTCGACTTCCATCCATGTACAGATGGTGGGAGACATGAAATCCGGCCGGCTTCTTGGAGGGCAACTGGTGGGAAAAGAGGGGGCCGCCCACAGGGTGAATGCCATCGCCATAGCCTTACATCAGGGTATGAGCGTGGAGGCCTTCAGCCGGTGTGACCTGGCCTACGCCCCTCCCTTCAGCCCGGTGTGGGATCCCATGCTTACTGCGGCGAATCAGCTTGTGAAAAGGCTCTCCTAGGTGGTTTGTGGATTGCAAACACACTTGTGCCCGGCATCGATCTGTGGACGGGCACTGGGTGGGAAGGACCGGCAAAGGCCTCAGGAAAGCCATCTTTTTCTTCGTTTGTAATGCTTGACCTCTTTGTAGCTCTTTCTTTTTCCAACTTGGCTCAGACCCAGGTAGAATTCTTTGATGTCTTCATTTTCCTTGAGCTTTGCCGATGGACCATCCAGGACGATTCTCCCGTTTTCCATGACATAGGCATGATCGGATATGGAAAGGGCAACAAAAGCGTTTTGTTCAACCAGGAGAATGGATGTCTTGTTTTCTTTATTGATGAGTTCGATAATCCTGAAAATCTCTTTGACCAGGGCCGGGCTTAATCCCAGGGAGGGTTCGTCAAGGAGCATTAATTGGGGCCTCGCCATCAAGCCACGGCCAATGACCAGCATTTGGCGCTCTCCGCCCGAGAGATAACCGCTCACCCGATGGCGCATGCGGGCCAGGGAAGGAAAGTATTCGTACACGTTTTCCATATCCCTTTTGATTTCATAGCTGTCCTTCCTGGAATAGGCCCCCACCCGGATATTTTCTTCTACACTGAGTTGTTCGAAAAGGGGCCGGCCTTCCATGACCTGGACAATCCCCATCCTCACGATGGTTTCCGGGCTCTTTTGATCGATTCTCTTGCCGCGAAATTCGATGGTACCGTCCGTCACCTCGCCCAGCTCTGTTTTGAGCAGCCCGGATATGGCCTTGAGAGCGGTTGTTTTACCTGCGCCATTGGCCCCTAAAAGGGCCACAATACTGCCGTCTTCAACGGCAAGAGAGACCCCTTTAAGGACCAGTATGACGTCACTGTAGATCACCTCGATATTGTTTAAGTTAAGCATGACGGTTAGTCATTCCTCGAACTGTAGGGTGACCCTGCTATTTTTTCTTTTTGGGCGGGGGCACGATCTTGAGGACCGACGTGGCGGTCCTGTCAGATTCCAGACCCGTCGCCTTGATGTCGTAATCACCCGGTGGAATGGGCCTGGCCTCTTTAAAGTTGGGCTTCAACGTGGGCGTCCAGCCCACCTGAAAGAACCAGTTAAGGGTGGCGACGGGTTTCATGGCCGCCGTGAAATCGCCTTTTTCATCGGCCGTCCCAATGGCAATGCCCACAGCTTTTTCCCCTTCCTGAAGCCCTTTCATTTTCAGGCCGGGGGGCAACATCATCTCTACAGAGATCATTTCACCGGGCGAAAACCCGGACCCCTTAAAGGTCACCGGCTTTTTGATCAGTGCCGGAGAAAGGAATGTTTCAGCCGGGATGACCTCCAGCGTGGCCACAGGCCCTGCGGTTGTTTGCAGGGTCTGACATCCCAATATCAGGACCGGGACAATTAAAAACAGCATAATGATCCTCGCGACTTTCATGGTCTGCCTCCTTTCAACAGGGTACTTCGCTAGAATTTATGAAGGCTCACTGCATCCGGGGCCTTTCGCCAGTCCGTGATGGGAATGATTTTCCCGTCCTTTACCCGGTACATCTTAATCTCAAGACTCCCCCTTCTGGAGGTGGGACTATAGGCGCAGGGGCCTTGGATCCCGTTCTTTTTCAGCCCGGTGAGCTGTTGATAGGCCTTGTACACGTCGTCCGCCTTGATTTTGTCATATCCAACGGTTTCGAGGGCCTTTTTTACGCCGGCCACATAGGTCATGCCCCAGGACATCCCCATGCCGTAAACTTCATTGAATGCGTCCATGGAACCCCTGTATTTTTTCCAGAGATCCGTCACGAAGGCATTGGACAAAGAATCCGTGCCCCTTTGATAAAAGGAGGTAATCACGGTCCCCTCCAGGGCCTCTGCGTGAATGCCGATGCCGAGGGCTGTAGGTCCCCAGTACCCGTTAAGGAACTGTATCCTTTTGGTAAGCCCTAGGGCATAAGCATCCCGGATGATATTGGTCGGCGTGGGATCCACCCCGCCGGCCCAGATGTAGTTGGCTCCTCCCTTGTCCAGCCGGGTAAGATAGACATCGTGTTTAAGTGTGCCCGGTGGAAAATACTCGGGAGAAAGAAGCTTTATGCCCAGTTTCTCGGCGTACTCTTTCCCCCCTCGCAAGAGTTCTCTCCCGTAAGGATTGTCCCAGCTTATATATCCCACAACCGGGGCTCCTGAATTTCCTTTGGCCTTCCAATCCTGCATGACCCAATCCATGGCACTGGCGAAGGAGTCCTGGTAGGCGGGACCCCAGATAAAGGTCCTCCCCAGGTGGGCCTGAAATTCACCGTCACCGGGAACAAGCTGGGCCCCTTTGTCCCTTTTGATGAGCCTGGACACGGCCTTTCCTATGCCCGTGCTGATGGAGTTGATCATCAACAGTCGCGGTGTCCTTCGGTAACGCTTGTATGCGGATACGGCCCTGGCAACGTCATAACGGGTATCAATGCCTATAAACTTGATCTTAACACCGTTAACGCCGCCCTGGGAATTGATCTCTTTAATATAGTCTTCAAGGCCCATGTCTGCGGGAACATTCAGCCCTGCAATGGGGCCTGTGTAATCAGCCAAACTCAGATAGGCCACCTCTTTGGCCAGGGAAGGAGAACTCAAACAAAACACACCCACCAATAAGGCCAAAAACAATGAGAAACAAAGATGACATCGTCTTTTCATAATACCCCCCTTTTTTCCATTAAGATTAGCGTAATGTCTCTCGGCTTTCTCGTTACCACCCCCACTCTTTGTTTTTTTCAATTCCACCCGGGCGGAGAATCCGCACAAAAGGGTTAGTAAGCAAAAGGGTAAAGTCTGTAAGAGGCCTTGAAGATCTCCCAGCGATGGGCCAGGCCCCTGGGCTCAAAAATAAGAAATATGACCACCGCCAGGCCAAAGGCGATAAGCCCCATGGCCGCCGCGGGAGAGGTGCCGAGCCATGGGAACGCCTTGGCCAGAAGCGGTGAGGTGAACATGACCACTTCATTGAGTATCCGGATAAAAAGGACCCCGAAAAACACGCCCGGAATACTTCCCATACCGCCGACGATAAGCATCCCTACGTATTCGAGGGCGTGGAGCAGGGTGAACTGCTCTGTATTGACCACCGTAATCAAGTGGGCCCACAGGGAACCGGCGATGCCCGCATAAAAACAGGAGATGAAAAAGGCGAGCAGTTTATAATAGTATAAGTTGACCCCCATAACCTCTCCGGCCAGGTCATTGTCCCGGATGGCCACGAAGGCCCGGCCCACTTTGGTCCGGACCAGATTCCTGGCGGCAAAGGTCATGATAACCATGACCGTCATGATGATATAGTACATCCTTTCATCCGTGTCGAATTCGAACCCCCCCAAGGCGGGAGGCATGGGATAAAGTCCCTTGAATGATCCGGTTATGTCCAGGTGAAGGATGAGCCAGATCACCACGAAGTGTATGGCTATGGTTGCCATGGCCAGGTACATGCCCTTGATCCTCAAGGAGGGGGCGCCTCCGATAATACCCACGGCCCCGGCCACCACGCCGGAAAGGGGCAGGGCAAGCCAGAAACAGAAGCCGAACTTCAGGGTGAGAACAGATGAGGTGTAAGCCCCGATAGCCATAAAGGCGGCCTGCCCGAAGGAGATCTGGCCGCAGTAACCGCTGACGATCTGCAACCCCAAAACGACAATAACGCTAATGGCCAGGAGGTTCATGAAACTGATGAGATAGTAAGAGCCGAAAAGGGGAAAGATATAGAGGAGGACCAGGGCGGATATGAGAATGGTCCAGTGTTGCCAGGTCCTGATGATTGCCATGTCCAGGGCGTAGCTTTTGTCAAATACTCCGCATGGCCGCATGTTTATATCCTTTCAATGCGTACAAGGCCCAGGAGGCCGTATGGTCGGACGAGGAGGATGAAGAGGAGAACCACATAGGCCGCCACATCCTTGAAGCCTCCTCCTACAAGGGGGTCGATATATGCAGCGCCCACGTTTTCAACGACGCCCAGAAACAGGCCTACCAAAAGGGCCCCGAGCAGAGAATCAAGACCCCCGCACATGGCGACGATGAGTCCGTTAATTCCGATATAGGGGAGCATGTAATACACGTCCATCACGTTTGCCGTTGCAATTCCCGCCACAGCTGCGGCGATTCCCGAAAGGATCCATATGTAAGAAAAAATGGTCTTGACCACAATACCCGCACTCTGGGCCAGACGGTGATCCTCTGCCGTGGCCCGCATGCCGAGGCCGACTTTTGTGTACTTGAACAGGAGGGAGAGACCGCCGAAAAGAAGGAGGGCCACCAAAAAGCCGATCAGTTGATTGATGGGCAGGGAAATTCCTCCGAGGTCAAGGTTGCCTTTGGGCAAGAAAGGGGGAAGGGATCTCGATCCCCCTTTCAGGTAAAGGACAAACACCCCTTCAAGGACCAGGAAGACGGCAAAGGTCATGAGGAAAGCGGTAAAAAGGGGTTGGCCTATGAGAGGACGGAGGGTCAGCCTTTCAATAAGGAGTCCCATAAGGGCCGTCAGGACGAATGAACCCAGGAGACTGATCCACAAAGGAAAGCCCAGTCCGCCCAGAAGGAGCCAGAAGAAAAGGGCTCCAAAGGCAACCATTTGGCCTTGGGCCAGGCTCACCACATGGGTGGCCTTGTAAATGAGTACGATACCGGCCGCTACCAGGGCGTAAAGACTGCCTACCATGAGGCCCGTCACGGCTTGTTGAAGGAATTCAATCATCTTTCCTCCCGAGGTATCCCAGTGGCATTCTAAAGGGAATTTCTATTATAATTTTATTATTTACCTTATACATCCGTTACGTGGATAGCGGTCTGGATGGTCCCCTTCCTTCCATCTCTATAGGTGACGGTCGCTTCCACTGTGTATAATTCCTGGTCCCCGTAAAGGGCCTTGATGAGGTGTTCGTACCTCTTTTCAACAAAGCTTCTTCTCAGCTTTCTCGTCCGGGTCAGTTCTTCTTCATCTGCATCGAATTCCTTATGGAGGTTGACAAATCGCTTCACCTTGGTCCACTCGGGCAAGGTGGCATTAACCTTGTCGATTTCTTTTTTTATGAGCTCGATGACCTCCGGCTTCTGGGAGAGATCCGTGAAGGTGGTGTAAGCGATGTGTTTGGCTTCGGCGAAGCGTCCCACATTTTCCAGGTCTATATTGACCAGGGCGGTCACAAATTCTTTATCAGGCCCCCCCAGGATCAGGACGTCCTTGATGTATGGGCTGAAGCGGAGCCTGATTTCAGTATACTGGGGTGAGAATTTCTTGCCTCCGGCCAGTTCCTTTAAATCGTCCATGCGGTCCATGACGATGAGGTGACCCGATTCGTCCAGGTGACCGAAGTCCCCTGTATAGTACCAGCCGTCCTTGACCTTTTTTTGGGTGGCCTCTGGATCCTTGTAATATCCGGAGAAAGGGTACTGGTTCTTGATAAGGATTTCCCCTTCTTCAGAGAGCTTGATCTCCACCCAGGGTACGGGCAGGCCCGAGGTCTCGGGTCGGATATCCCCCGCTAGGGGAAGGGAATTTACCCCCTGCTCCGTGGAACCGTAAAAGAGGCGCACGTCCACACCGATTGCTTGAAAATATTTGATAATATCGGGGCTCACCGCGGCCCCCGCCGAGTATACGATCCGGACGTTGCTCAGGCCGATCCGATCTCTCAGCTGCCTGAATACGGCATGATGTGCCAGGAAGTAAATGATCCGCCATATGAGGCCGGGCTTTCTCCCACCGGTTCTCATGCCGGCTACCTTGAGCCCGATGGGAAGGGCCGTTCGGTATATAAGGCGCCTGAAATAGGTGGAGTCCATCATCTTGGCCTGGATCATCCGGTTCAGGTTTTCCCAGAGCCTGGCGCCGAAAAAAAGGACATGGGGGCCGATTTCCCTGATGTTTTCCTGAACGGTTTCAGGCTCTTCGGGGAAGTTCACGGTTAAGGGGCCCAAGATAGCCCCGGCTATACCCAGGCCCTGTTCCGTGGCCCATGCCGGGGGGATGAAGGAGAGGTATTCATACCCTTTTCCTATCCAGCCGTCATACTTGCCCCAGTCGATGACAAAGTCTACCAGCCATTTCTGGCTGAGCATGGCCCCTTTGGGCAGTCCTGTGGTCCCTGAGGTATAGCAAAGGGCGGCGATATCGTCGCCCTTGCCCTGGTTCACCATATCTTCATAGGCCTGGGGGTTTTCTTTGTCCCGGGCTTTGCCCAGCTCGATGACCTCATCAAAAGAGATCAGGATAGGATCCTTGTAACTCCATAACCCCTTGGGGTCCCAGTAGATGACCTTCTTGAGCTTGGGCAGTTCATCTTTGATCTCCAGGAATTTATCCACCTGTTCCTGGTCGTGACACACGGCAAAAACAGAGTCGGAATGCTCCGCATAGTATTTGACCTCTTCAGGCCGGCAATCCGTGAATATACCGGCCACCGCCCCCCCGGCCGACTGGACCGCAAGCTCGGCCCAGTTCCACTCAGGCTTGTTTTCTCCCAGGATGGAGACATGGTCCCCCTGTTGGAGGCCGAGGTGCATGAGACCGAGGCAGAAATACTTGACCTTGAGGTAATAATCTTGCCAGGTATACTCCTTCCAGATGCCCCGGTCTTTGACCCTCATGGCAACCGCCCGTGAGCCGTATTTTATATAATTTTCTTTGAGTGCCTGAGGCAGTGTTTCAACGGCCATTAAAAAGTGTTCCCCTTTGCAGACCCTTCATATCCTTTTCCCCGGTCCTTGCCCCTGCGCTCCGGTTATTCCTCGCCCAGGTACGCCCGGATGACCCGTTCGTCGTCCTCTATTTCCTGGGGTGTCCCCTCTGCGATCTTTATGCCGAAATCAAGGACCGCCACCCGCTGGGTGATATCCATCACCACGTCCATATCATGCTCGATCAAGACAATGGGGATTTTTTTCAGCTCAAAAATATCAAGAATGAACCTGGCCATGTCCTCCTTTTCCTCTACATTCATCCCGGCCATGGGCTCGTCAAGGAGGAGGACTTTGGGATCCATACACAAGGCCCTGGCCAGGTCGACACGTTTTCTCTGTCCGTAGGGGAGGGATCCCACCACTTTTTTGCGAATAGCTTCCATCTCCAGAAGGTCAATGATTTCCTCAATTTCTTCGCGGTGAGCGATCTCCTCCCGTCGGCTGGGCCCGAAGTAGAGACACCCCAGCAGGGCGCCCCGCTTCATGTGGACATGCCGGGCGGCCATCAGGTTGTCAAGGGCGCTGAGCCCTGAGAAAAGCTCGATGTTCTGAAAGGTCCTGGCGATGCCCAGCTCTGCGATCTTATGGGGTTTCAGGCGGGTAAGGTCTTTATTCTGATAGATGATTTGGCCTCTATAAGGGTGATAAAATCCGTTGATGCAGTTGAGAAAAGAGGTCTTTCCCGCCCCGTTGGGGCCGATAATCGCGAGTATTTCTCCAGGCCGGATGTCCAGGTCGATTTCGTTAAGGGCCTGAAGCCCCCCGAACCTGAGGGAGAGGTCTCGAACTTCAATGGCAGGCTTTTGGCTGGTTTGGGTCATCCGCCTTTCCTTGGGTTAAATGCCCTGTTTCCTGTCTTTCTTAAACCATATTCATTGCGCTGGGTTAGATTTAAATAACTGAATGTTGTTTACCTGTCAAGGGAAAACCCTTACCCCTTATCTACGGGCGTTTCATGCCCTTGACTACAAGTTCGATGGCCAAAGTCAGGGTCTCTTTCAGATAGTCCTTGCTGGCGTTGGTGCGCCTTTTGCTTTCTTCCCATAAGACGGCGCCGGTGAACACGCTCCACAACACATCCGCCACAGCAATGGGGTGGTGGTCAAAAAAAAGGCCTTCCTCCTTGCCTTGTTCAAAAATGGTTCCCAAGGCCCTGAGGCATTTGGCCGCATAATCATTAAGCTGTTTCTTCCGTTCTGCGGGTAGCTTTTTCAGGCCGTGGCTGGCTTGAAGATGGAGGAGGTTGGTGAGGATCAGGGGATCAAGGCTGAAGACGTCGTAAAAATGGTCTTTAAGGGCAAGCAGTTTTTCATCGGGCCTCAGGCCGTCACGATTAAGGATCTTTTCCAGGCCGTTCCAGAGGTATTCCAGGAGCTGGAAATTAAGAGACACATAGATGTCGTCCTTGTTCTTGAAATACAGGTAAAGGGCGGCGGGACTTAATTCGGCTTCATGGGCGATGTCTTCCACCGTGGCTACAGAAAAGCCCTTGCTATGGAAGACCCGCTTGGCAGCATCTAGGATTTGCTTGCGGCGCAGCCGCTTCTGCAGATCCTTTTCACGCTCTTTTCTCTCGGCAATACCCAAATTGGCCCCGATGAATAGGGTTCGTAAAGGTAATTGCCATTTACATAACTGAACAATAGTCAGAATGTCAAGAAAAGAACGTCTTCTAAACCACTCCTTCCGCCCTGAGTTGGGCGATCTCCTCCGGGGTGTATCCCCCCAGTTCCATGAGGACCTCGTCGGTGTGCTCCCCCAGGTCTGGTGCGGCCCTGGTGGTCCGGGCCCAGCTTTGGCTGAAATGTCCAGGGTATCCAGGGATCTTGATTTTACCCAAGGTGGGATGGTCGAAGTCGATGATGTATTCGTTTTCAATGACCTGGGGGTCGTGGGTGAGCTCTTCGGTGGTGTTCACGGCGCAACAGAAGAAGTCGTGGGGGGCGAAGATCTGGAGCCATTCATCCCTGGTCCTGGCTGCAAAGATTTCGTCCAAGATTCGCACCAGCTCTCGGGCGTTCTCGAACAGTTTTTCGTCCGTATCGAAACGAGGATCTTTCTCCAGGTCTGGACGCCCAATCGCGCGGCATAAGGGACCCCAGTATTTCTCAGGAGGAGTAAGGGTCATCATGAGCCACCGCGCGTCTGCGCACCGGTAATAGTTTCTCAAAGGATGCTCCGTGGCCCGCTTGTGGCGAGGGGAATCAAATCCACCCATTTGGCGAATGAGGATATTAAAATAAAGGAGGAAAGTGGCACTTCCCAGGATGGAGACGTGAACCTCCTGGGCTGTCCCAAAACGCTCTCGCATGAACAGGGCCGAAAGTATCTGGTGACTGGCCATAATGGCCGTGGCTTGGTCGATGAGCCCGAATTGACAGACCAGAGGCGGCATTCCTTCTTCACCCATGGAATACATGATCCCGGATCTGGCCTGCCCCTGGTAATCAAATCCGCCCCGGTCACGTTCGGGCCCTTTGGGTCCAAAGGCCGACACCGAGGCATAAATAAGCTTGGGATTGACCTTGCGCAATACCGGAAAAGTGATATTCATGCCTTCAAGGGCCTGGGGTCGCATATTGGTCAAAAAAACATCGGCGTGTCTTACCAGAGCGTGGACGATGTCCTGACCTTTCCGGGTATTGAGATTCACGGTTACACTCTTTTTGTTTCGATTTGCCCCCTCACAAAAAATGCTTCTTTGCCCGGGAATTTCAAAGGGGATGGAGCCTACCCGTTTGAGTCCCCGGAGGGGATCCCCCACTCCGGGTTGCTCCACCTTGATGACTTCAGCGCCCAGGTCCCCCAGGATGGCCGAGCCACCGGGCCCGGCGTGATACACCCCGCATTCCAGGATTCGGATCCCTTCCAGTGGTTGTTTTTGTCGCTCTCCGTGCATACCTATTTCCTTGTCCATTTTAGAAGGATATTCTGTATCGGCATTTTCCCCAATCGGGGCTTGACTGTTATCCAGATGCAGTCCAGGAGGCACTTCACCCCACGAGATGTGCGTGGTTTTGCGTGTGCCCTTAAAATCCAGAATGCTGCAGCCTGCAGCATCAATCGCCTTTAAAGAGTCACACATTGTGGCCTTTTGCAACGGCTACATCGTCCTGATTCAGGATGGCCCAGTCATATTCGCATATCCATCCTTTTTTTGACTGTTTCTTGGCTGTCACCACGGTCTCCATCCTGATGCTGTCCTCCGGATACACGGGGGCCAGGAACTGCATATCGGTGGTCCCCATGTAGGCGATCACATCGGCGATGAACCCGGCTTGAATCAAGAGACCGTAACCGATGTTGAGGGCGCACAGGCCGGGCACCAGTTGGGTCCTCCACCCGTTTTCCTTGGCCGCCTTATCGCTCAAGAACTGGGCCGCATAGTCCCCGCCAAGGAGGGCGAAGAACTCAAGCTCACTCCTTGTGACGGTCCTGGACTTGGTGGTGAATTTGTCTCCCGGCTCCATATTCTGAATGCCCTTCCTCCAATCATCTTCCCTATAATGCTTTGCCATTGGTTGCCTCCCTTTAATCGAGTGTATCCGTCTTCTTTTTCCAAAATGGTTGAGTAATCGAGACGCAAATATCAAAAAATTCGGCTAACAAACCTGCAAATATTGTTTTTAAATTTTCTCCGCATCGCTCTGTATACGCTGGGGGATTCCAATCCCTGCAGCGCTTTATAACGAGTGTCTGGCGGGGCTAAAAGGTGATTTCATTATCGGGTCAATATATTGATGCCGCATGCCCCGGCTTCGAGTCCATTCGCCATGCCGCCCAGCATCTGGGCCAAGCCCACCTTGGCACCCGGCTTTTGTCTCTTGCCAGCTTGCCCTCTCAACTGCAAAGTGAGCTCACATACAACTCTGACTCCCGAAGCGCTTAATGGATGCCCCAGAGATAGAAGGCCCCCACTGAGGTTGACGGGGATTCTTCCTCCAAGCGAGGTATCACCTGCCCGGAGTAACTCGATCCCTTCCCCGGGTCTGCAAATGCCTAAATCTTCATAGTGGACGATCTCTTCACAAGCAAAGGCATCGTGGAGTTCGATCACATCCAAGTCCTCAGGACCGATTCCCGCCATTTCATAGGCTTTTTGTGCTGTTTTTTTCCCCATGGAAAAAGAGGTCAAATCCTCTTTTTTGAAGAAGTAGTCTCCAGACAACAAAGCAGAAGCAACGATTTTGACAGGATTAGTGGTATGTTTTCTGGCTACATCCATGGAACAAAGAATTACAGCGGCAGCTCCATCTGTATTGGGGCAGCATTCCAAAAGGGTAATCGGCTCGGCAATTATACGCGAGTTTAGCACTTCTTCAATGGTAAATTCTTTCTGGTATTGCGCTCTGGGATTGAGACATCCGTGGCGGTGGTTTTTAACCGATACCTGGGCGAAATCTTCCTTCACTGCTCCATATTTCTCCATTAGTCGCCTGGCAATAAGGGCGAAATAGCTCGGCATAGTTAAACCCATCTGTCCGTCAAGGTCATCCTTGGCCGGTGGAATAAGTTTGCGGGCGATGGGGCTGGTCGTCATGGATTCCACACCTGTCGCTATGCCGATATCATATAAACCAACCGCGATGTCTTTCCACAGGCACCTCACGGCAGTCGACCCACCAGCACAGGCGTTTTCAACATTAATCATTTCAATATCTGTGATGCCTATATCCTTGAGAATATTTTGGCCTGTTATCATATCAAGATAAAGCCGTGATGTGTAAGCCACCTGTATTTCTTTCGGCTTAATACCTGCTTCTTTTATCGCCTCCGTAACGGCTTGGTGCCCCAACTGGGATATGCTCTTTTCAGGAAATTTGCCGAACTGGCTTTGTCCGATACCAAGTATCGCCACATCTCTCATAGGAATTCCTCCTAACTTG
>Ga0180432_10005488_pt1 | contig 16846 bp, 9 predicted proteins | sample SS_ome_10_FD_132414 | JGI IMG/M metagenome (GOLD analysis project Ga0180432, IMG submission 132414) | Hypersaline lake sediment archaeal communities from the Salton Sea, California, USA - SS_1_MS_2 metaG | ecosystem: Environmental > Aquatic > Non-marine Saline and Alkaline > Hypersaline >... | reverse complement strand
AATGCAAAAATCAAAAATCAAAATGCAAAATTAAGGAAGTCATCCGCCAAAGGCGGATTCCATAATTTGAAATTTTTATATTTGATTTTTTATTTTCGAAGCCATCCCCAAGCTTCGCTTGAGGCTGCTACCCGAATATCATTCTAAGTTGGACGCGCTAAGATTTATAAATTTTGCCTATTCGCTCGATCGTATCGTCAACTTGCTTGGGACTCAACATACCGATGGTCATCGCATCCACGAGATTATTATCGTGGACGAACTTGATCGAGGCGTTCTTGGCCGCGGGTGAGACCAGCTTACCGGCGCCGAAAATTTTCATGCCGAGAACGACCTTGCCATTGGCCCTGGCTTGTTTGAGCACCGACGCGATTTCTTCAGCAGAGCCGTCCATGGAAGCGCTTTTGCCCACGTTGTTGATCCGCGCTAAAACAACGTCGGTCCAGGGATGCGTCGCCGCGACTTTCAGAGCGCCCAAATCATGGCATGAGACGCCGACGGCGCGGACGGCTCCTTTGTCTTTCATCTCGTCCAGCTCGTCGCAGATGCGTTCGTACGTCTTGGGCCATTCGCTGTCGGTCATACAGTGAATCAGGCAGATCTCAAGGACGTCTGATTTCAGTTCCTTGCGGAATCGATTCACTTCCTCCGTCGCCCCGCCCGACGGCATGTTCCAGTGGGCTTCCCGCGGCCAGATCTTGGTCAGGAGCGTATAGTTATCTCTCGGCACGCCATCCAGGGCGTTCCGGAGGTACCGATGTGAACCATAGAGGTCGGCGGCGTCCATGAAACGAATACCCTGGTCCAAACTGTGGCGAACCAGCTTCGTGAAGGCCTTCATCCCCAGGCGCGTATGCTCCGAGGAGCGGGCGCTTCCATTGAAGCCCGTGCCCTGGGCCAGGCGAGTGGTTTTGATGCCGGTGCGCCCCAACGTGACGATTTCCGTGGCCCCGCCCCGACGGGCAGGACTCCCGGCCCCGGCGGTTGTCAACCATTCGGGTCCGGCGACGACGGCGCCGACACCGGCCAGAGCGCCGGCAATGAGCTGACGACGGTTGAAGCCTGAATTTCTATGCTTCAGAGAGGATGTGTGATCGTGCATGGGATAGCTCCTTTCGTGATTCACAGATCGAATCAATAGTCTCATTTGCCCTTCATCACCGGAACGTCTCGGATTGTGACAAAGAGTCATCGTGCCCATGGTCCCATACGTTCTTCGGACCAAGCGGTTCATTCGCATACCATAATAGCTTTATGAGACCCTCACTTCAAGCCTAAACAGAAATAGAATTCGTTGGTGAGGACGGATTTCGGATAGCCGGGCTCCCGTTTGCCACAAACAGCGAGATATTAAAAAAAGTTGCTAACAGAGCGAACAATCCGGCCGATAACCGGATATAACAAAGACATAGTCATGGTTCATTGATATCTTATTGTCTTCACCAGGGCCCCTGCTTCGATACCGCCTTCCATCCGGGTGGGGGCTTTTTTCTTTTCTTTGAAATAGACGGTCCCATTTTTGCCGTCATTCCTGCGAATGCAGGCATCCAGGGACGGAATGATGCAAGGGGACTGCCGAGGCCGCGGGAATGACAATGTCTGTTATATTGTTCTCATTTGCAGGAAATCACAGAAAAGATGCGTAAAAACGCATCTTGCATAGAGATGAATCTTATCGTATAGTGCTTAATGTGTAATGGCCGTGAAGTTGGCTTTGCGCAAACGGGTTTGAAGTTAATGGCTCGTTAGGATTGACCTGCCTTTTTGACCATAACCTTTCGGAATTTTTGATTGTAAAGCAAGAGTTTTGCAAAAGTTCAGTTGTAACGTAAGAAATCGGTGTCGTTAAAGACAATGGAAAATCTGAATTACGGGATTATCGGGAATTGCAAAAGTGCCGCGTTGATCGACCGTTCCGGCAGTATTGACTGGTGTTGTTTGCCGAACTTCAATTCGACCTCCATCTTCGCAAGGATTCTGGATCAACACAATGGCGGTTGTTTTCGCATCGAACCTTTAGGCGAATACCGCATCGACCAGGAATATATCAGCAAAACGAACATTCTCGTGACGCGCTATTCCTGCGGCGAACAGGCCTTCGAGCTCATCGATTTCATGCCTCGCTACAAGACCGAGGACGGCCTCTATCACTGCCCACCCGATATTGTCCGTTATATCCGGCATCTCTCCGGGAAGCCGGAGGTCCGGATCCATTACCAGCCCCGTCCCGCCTATGCTCAACATCCGACACGGGTCGAGATCGCGGATGAATTCATCAAGCATCGGACGGTCAAAGGGCAATACGAATCCGTCTATTTATATACCGATCTGCCTTTCGAAGCTGTGGCGGACGCCCAACGTATCACGATAGAACGGGATTGTTTTCTTCTGCTCAGCTACAATCAAAAGCTGATTCGGCCGGACCTCGATTGGATCCGCCTGGAATTCGAGCGAACCAAGGTCTATTGGATGGGCTGGGTGGCCAAAACCAAGGTCTTCACGCACTATCAAAAAGAGGTGGAAAGGAGCTCCCTGGTTCTGAAACTGTTGGCTTATCAGAAGACCGGAGCGATCCTCGCCGCGGTCACGACCAGTCTGCCGGAGACGATCGGCGGCGTTCGGAACTGGGACTACCGGTATTGCTGGATTCGAGATGCCTCCATGACCATTACGACGCTGGCCCGGCTGGGACATTTCAACGTCGCCAAACGTTTCTTACAATTCATTCTGGATATCGTTCCATACAAAGACGAGAAGATTCAAATCCTCTACCCCATCGACCACCGGGGCCGCCTGGTCGAGAGAGAGCTGCCCTGGCTGGCCGGCTACGAACAATCGAAGCCGGTGCGGGTCGGCAATGCCGCCGTCAAGCAAAGACAAAATGACATCTACGGCGTCTTGCTGGATGCCATCTATCACAGCTTAATGATCTTCCACCACACATTGAATAACAAAGATGACATCTGGACCGTGGTGAGGACGCTCGCCCGTCACGTTTGGAATAACTGGAAAAAGCTGGATTCCAGCATTTGGGAGTTCCGGACGGAGCAGAAACACTATACCTTTTCCAAGATTCTTTGCTGGGTGGCGATGGATCGCGCCGCCCGTATCGCCCACTTCTTTCAAAAGAAAGCGGATGCGGAGAGCTTCGTTAAGACACGCGAAGAAATGAAAGCGGATATTCTTAGAAAGGGCTGCGATCCGACCGCCAAGATGCTGACCCAGTTCTACGGCGGGACTTCGATGGACGCCGCCAATCTCCTGTCGCAGCAGTATGGTTTCCTGTCTCATAAAGATCCCATTTATATCAATACGGTTTTGAAGAGCTTTGAGGAACTGTGCAGAGACGGGCTCATGTATCGCTATAAAACCCCGGACGATTTCGGCGTGCCCCAATCTTCGTTTACGATCTGTACGTTCTGGATGATTAAGAGCCTCTACCTCGTCGGACGCGAGAAGCAAGCCGTGGAGATGTTCGAACAGGTATTGAAATACAGCAATCATGTCGGTCTTTTTAGTGAAGATATTGATTTTTCCTCGAAGCGGCTGCTCGGTAACTTCCCCCAGGGGTATTCTCACATCGCCCTGATCGACACGGCCCTGACTCTCTCCGAAAGTCCCGATTGGCACAAGGAAACCGAGCATTTCCAACCCTAATCATCGTAATTGTAAAACACATCCAACAAAAGACGATCTATACTTGACATTGAAAACCCTCTGAGAGATAACATCCGATATGGAAATAAAACTGACACCTGTTGAGAAAATCGCCGTGCAGGCTTCGCCGTACGCGGTGTTGTATCCACCGACGGAAAAGATTGCGACGATTGTCGTGGAGAATTTTCCCGCGCTGGGCAAGCTGGCTGCAATGCGCTTCATCGAATGGGTCCAGGACCATCCCGGCGGCGCGATCTCATTGCCAACGGGTAAGTCGCCCGAGCATTTCATCAAATGGGTCCGACGGCTTCTCGACGGCTGGGACACAATCGACGTTCAACGGCTTCTCGAACAGTCAGGCGTCGATCCGGCTAAGAGGCCGGATATGAAAAGCCTTCATTTCGTGCAAATCGACGAATTCTATCCCATGGATTCGTCGCAACAAAACAGTTTCAACTACTACGTCAAGAACTTCTACATCGACGGTTTCGGTCTGGATCCCCGGAAGGCCCTGCTGATCGATCCCCTGGAGATTGGTTTGAAGCCGGGGCAAAAGCTCCGGGATATCTGGCCTGACGATCACGTGGATCTAACGCTTCGCTACCGCCAGGGAAGTCATAAACTCGAACGCAGACAAAAAAGTATGCTCGAAGCCGTCGATCAATGGTGCATGGAGTACGAACATCGGATTCGCGAACTGGGCGGGATCGGTTTCTTCCTCGGCGGCATCGGCCCGGACGGCCACATCGGCTTCAACATCAAAGGCTCGGACCACCATTCCACGACGCGCTTGTGCCCGATTAACTACGAAACCCAGGCGGCCGCCGCGACGGACCTGGGCGGGATCGAGACGGCTCGCAAGCGTCTGGTCATCACGATCGGCCTGCGGACCATCACACACAATCCCGATTGCACCGCGATTATCATCGCCGCCGGCCAGGCGAAGGCCGATCTTGTTGCTCAAGCCATCCAGTCCGACGACCACATCCGCGTTCCCGCCAGTTGTCTGCGCAAACTACCCAACGCCCGCTTCTATATTACGGGCGGTGCGGCTATCAGCCTGCCCGAGCGGTGGATCGAAAGCGTAAAAAGCTCCTCAAAAGCGACCGATGCCGACGTGGAAGAAGCTCTCGTCGATTTGGCGACGAAGAAAAACAAAACCCTGCTGGACCTGACGGACGCAGATGTTCAGTCCGAGCGGTTTGTTTCGGCGGTACTCGAAAAGCGGCCGGAGCCGCTGCGAGAACTAACACGAAAGGTGCACGATCATTTGATTTCAAAGATCGGAAATGGTGTGCGGGTCTATAAGAATAAATGTTTCCTCCATACCGAGCCGCATCACGACGACATCATGCTCGGCTACTTCGCCCAGGTCGTTCGCCACTTTCGCCGGTTTACGAACACGCATCATTTCATGACACTGACCAGCGGATTCACCTCTGTGACCAATGAATTCATGCGAAATCAGATGGCGAACCTCCGCCGATTCCTCGGCATTCACGAATTCAGAGCACTCCTCGAAGAAGACTACTACACCCGGGACGATACGAAGGACCGCGACGTCTGGGAATATCTCGACGGCGTCGCCGGGCGCAGCGAACACCACAAAGCCGAAGGCTGCGCCCGCCGCATGCTCCGCAATCTCGTCGAACTCTTTGATGGAAGTTTTTTGAATAATATGGAAGCCCGGATCAACGAGCTGGAAGATTACTTCGACAGCGTTTATACCGGCAAGAAAGACCCCGACTATATCCAGAAACTCAAGGGCATGTGCCGTGAATGGGAGGCCGAATGTCTGTGGGGCTACTACGGCTGGCAATGCAGGAACATCCGCCATTTACGATTGGGCTTCTACACGGGCGACATTTTCACCGAGGAGCCGACGATGGACGAAGATGTTGTGCCGATTGTCAGCGAGCTGGAGCGGATTGAGCCGGACGTGGTGACCGTGGCCTTCGATCCCGAAGCCAGCGGTCCGGATACCCATTACAAAGTCATGCAGGCCATGGCCGAAGCCCTGCGCATTTATCTGCAGCGCAGCGGCAAAACCAATTTGAAGGTCTGGGGCTATCGAAACGTTTGGTTTCGCTTCGATCCGTCCGAGGCCAACGTCTATGTCCCCGTGACGATGGCCATGTTCGCCACGGCCCACGATGCGTTTATGAATTCCTTCAGCAGCCAGAAAAACGCCTCGTTCCCCAGCTACGAATATGACGGGCCGTTCTCGGAACTGGCCCAGCGCATCCAGGTCCAGCAATATCGCGCCATCAAAACATGTCTCGGCCGGGAATGGTTCCACAACCACGACAGCGCGCTGATTCGCGGAACCCGGGGGCTGGTCTTCCTGAAAGAGATGACACCGGAGGAATTCTTCCATTCGTGTCGCGAGCTGCGAAAGTCCGTCGAGAACATTTAAACCGGAGCAAACCATTCCATGAATCATCAGAATCCCCACTCTCATTCTCCTCATGGCGTATCGAAAGTGATTACGAATGCGCTTCTTCCGATAGGCTTTATCGTTGTCGCTCAAGCGGCACTGGCATCCACGCCCGGCGTATTCAATAGTCGCGACTACGGCGCCGTAGGGGACGGCAAAACGCTCGATACCCAGGCCATCCAAAAGGCCATCGACGCATGTGCTTCGACGGGGGGCGGCCAGGTTCGGCTGTCGCCGGGTAGATACCTGTCGGGCACCGTACATCTTAAGAGCCGCGTGACGCTCTTTCTGGACGCGGGCGCGGCGCTGATCGGGACCACGGACCTCGACCAATACCAACACCCCATCCCGCCAGCCTACTTGCCCGAAGCAAAATGGGGCAAGTGGCACCGGGCGCTGATCCTTGGCGACGGTGTGGAAGATATCGCGATAGCCGGAGACGGCGTGATTGACGGCAATAAAGTCTTCGATCACACCGGCGAGGAAAAAATGCGCGGCCCGCACACCTTTGTCTTCGTCAATTGCCGAAATGTCAGGGTACGCGATATTTCCTTTGCCGACTCGGCCAACTACGCTATCTTTTTCATGGTTAGCGACGATGTGGATATTCGCAACGTCACCTTTACCGGCGGCTGGGACGGCGTCCACTTCCGGGGTGCGCCCGAGCGACCCTGCCGGAATGTGAATATCGTCAACTGCCGGTTCTTCACGGGCGATGATTCGATTGCAGGCCGTTATTGGGAAAACACGCTCATTTCCGATTGCATCGTGAACTCCTCGTGCAACGGTATCCGGCTCATCGGCCCGGCCACGCACCTGATTATCCACGATTGCCTGTTCTACGGACCCGGTGTCCATCCTCATCGCTCGTCGAATCGTACCAATATGCTGGCCGCTCTTAACCTCCAGCCCGGCGCCTGGGACGCCACAAAAGGAACGCTCGACGACGTCATGATCTCCAATGTCACCATGCATAACGTGGCGACGCCGTTTCATTTCTCGCTGAAGCCGGGCAACACCGCCGGCCGCATCGTTGTGAATCGAGCCTCGGCCACGGGCGTCTATCGCTCCGCGTCCTCGGTTGAAAGCTGGGCGGAGACGGCGTTCGAAAACGTTGTCTTCCGGGACGTGACCATTGAATACACGGGCGGCGGCACAAAAAAACAAGCCCGCATGAAAATGAAATCGCCGGGCGTCGATGCCCGCCCGCTTCCGGCGTGGGGTTTCTACGCACGCAACGTCGGCCAACTTCAATTCGACAACGTCCGGCTGCGATACGAAAAAGACGACCTGCGCCCCGCGTTGATGTGCGACGGTATCAAACGCCTCGTGCTGGACAACTTTAAATTCCATCGTCCCGCCTACAAAACGATCCCGCCGGTTCTAAATAACGTCGAGCAGCTCGACACGCACAACTCCGACGTGTCGCCGGCACAGCCGTAGCCTCCGGATATAGCTTGCGGACCATCCCCGGGCTTCGTATAATCCAAAGCAGTTCGACAAAAGTCTTTAGATTCATTTGGGAGGAATACTATGGATCGTCGTGAGTTTCTAAGAGCCGGGGTCGCCGGGATGGCGTTATCGCAATTCGTCGGATCGAATCCATTCGCCCTGGCTTCATCCGCCCCAAAGCGCTACGGCTTGATCGGCTGCGGCTGGTACGGCAAGAGCGCCCTGTTCCGCCTGCTTCAAATCGCTCCCGTCGAGGTCGTGTCGTTGTGTGACGTGGATTCCAAAATGCTGGCCGAGGCCGCCGGGATGGTCGCCGCCCGCCAGGCATCGAAGAAAAAACCGCGCACCTACGGCGACTACCGCGAGATGCTCAGGCGGGAAAAACTCGACATCGTCCACGTTGCGACGCCCGACCACTGGCACGCACTGGCGATGATCGCCGCGGTGAAGGCCGGGGCCGATGTCTATGTCGAGAAGCCCATCAGCGTGGACGTCGTCGAGGGCCAGGCCATGCTCGCCGCCGCGAGAAAGTACAAACGCGTCGTGCAAGTGAACATGCAGCGCCGCAGCACGCCGCACCTCGTCGAAGCCCGCGACCGTGTGATTAACGAGGGCAAGCTCGGCAAAGTCGCTTATGCGGAGGTCTGTTGCTACTACCATATGCGCGCCCGGAACAATCCGCCGGACGCGACGCCGCCCGAACATTTCAACTACGATATGTGGACGGGTCCGGCTCCGATGCAACCCTATAATGCATTGATCCATCCGCGGCGCTGGCGGGCCTACATGGAGTACGGCAACGGCATCGTCGGCGATATGTGCGTTCACATGCTCGATATGGTCCGCTGGTTGCTCGATTTGGGCTGGCCGAAAAGCGTCAGCTCGACCGGCGGTATCCTTGTGGACAAGGACAGCCGGGCCAATATCACCGATACGCAAGTCGCCACGTTCGACTTCGATGAATGTCCGGTGACCTGGACGCATCGCACGTGGGGCAGCGCTCCCGATCCCGATTATCCCTGGGCGGCTTTCATTTACGGTGAAAAGGGGACACTCAAGGCCGACGTGCATAAGTACGAATTCATCCCCCGCGGCCGGGGTGAAAAAATCAGCGGTAAGGCCCTCTATGAGTACGATAAATATCCCGAAGACGAAACCGAAAAGGACCTGGAGCGCCATGTGGCGTCCGCCGTGCGGGCGCACTGGCAAAACTTCCTGGGAGCGGTCGAAACACGCGGACGGCCCGTCTCCGATATCGAGCAAGGCTATATCACAGCCACGGCGTGTATCCTGGCCAACATCGCCTGCAAGCTTGGCCGGTCTCTGGCCTGGGACCCCGACAAAGGACGGGTCGTAGGCGATGCCGAAGCAAACCGTCTGCTGCGTCGTCCGTACCGCCGGCCCTGGGTGCATCCCGATCCGGACACTGTTTAGAACAATACACAATACTGAGGTGTCGGAATAATGTGGAATCTGCGCGCGTTCGTATGTATTGGATGGATGACACTAAGTTTTTCGAGTATGGCTTTGTCGGGTGAATGGGGCAAGCCGGTCAAGTGGCAGGACCACGAATTGCCGCATGTCACCAAATCCCAAACGGAAGTCATCGCCACCCGGCGTCACGCGTACACCATCCACATGGGGGGCACGGTCGATATGGACCACGCCCTCACGCGCGAATACGCGATTTGGCGTCTTGGCTGGCAGCCCAACGAATCGCTGACCGTCGAAAACATCGGCTCGGCGCCGGTGGAGAACTGCAAGATCATCGTCAACGATCGCGGCGACTGGTACACCATGGAAGGCTTGCTGCGGGAAGCCATCGGAACGGCAAAAAATGACCAGGAAAAGGTGTACTTGATCTGGAATTTTCTGCGCTCGAATCGCCACCACGACGATCCCCTGCACAGTGGTCGATGGGGCGATGAACTTCACGATCCCGTCAAGATGCTGGCAATCTACGGCGCCGGCCTGTGCGACGACTCCGGCTCCATCGGGGCCAGCATGTATTGGGCCGCCGGCTTCCGCGACCCCGAGCCGTTCGTCCGCGGTCTCCACGGGCATATGATGTGCGAAGTCTTCGCCGAAGGACGATGGCAATTCATGGATATCGACGAGAACGCCTTTTATCTCGACCGCGAGAATCGTTTGCCCGTATCGGGAGACGTCATTGCCGACGATCATGACCTGTGTCACCGTGAAATACACTACGGGCCGATGTTCAGCGACTGGCCTCGGTCGCGCAGGGCCGCCGCGTTGTTCGGCCGGGACGATGATCAATCGAGGCGGCTGGCGAAAGGCTATGAGATTCGCGTGAACCTCCGGCCGTCCGAGCGGATCGACTACCGCTGGGATAACGTCGGCAAATGGTCCATGAGCATGCAAGACCGGCAGCGACGCTGGGTGGGCAATTCCCGAAAAATCTATCAGCCGGCATTGCGTTCTTTGGAATCCGAAGCGCAAGAAGCACGAAATGTCATACCCGTCACGTTCGAAGGCCGCCCGGCCGTCGCCGCTGAGAATGTCGATGGTGGCATCACCTATCGCATGAGCAGTGCATTCGTCTTCTGCGGCGGCAGCGTCACCGCCGGGTTCAATCTTCGCAGAGCCTCCGACGAAGCGCGTATCGAAGCCTGGGCGACGGATAACAAGGGCGACGGCCAAACCGAACCGGTCGTATTGTGGCAAGCGAAAGGCCCCGGCCCGAAACGGGCGGATGTGAACCTCGACGAGGCGATCAATCCGACCGGCGGGCCGCCGGAATATGAATTTTGGGTACGGGTGTCTCTTTCCTCGAAAAGCGGCAAGGCCGCCGCCGTGTTGACCGATCTATCCATTCGCGGTGATATCATGGTCTCGCCGATTTTCCTGCCGCGTTTGCGCCTGGGTGAGAATAAGGTGGTCTATACGGACGATTCCGGAGGGAGCCGAAAAGTCCGGGTCACGTACAAATGGCGCGAAACGACGGCGACGAAACCGCTCGCCGCCCCCAAACTGATCCGGCCCTCCGACCGGCAGACGCTGCGAGACGAGAAGATCACATACCAATGGCAGCCCGTGGACGGCGCGACGGCCTACCATTTCCAGGTCTCTCGCGACCCGGCGATGCGCTGGCCGTACCGGCCCAGTTTCGACACGGTGTACAACCACACGGAATACTGCGTGCCGTTCTGCGGGATTTACTCGCCGGACGAGGAGTATTACTGGCGGGTCCGCGCCCAAAACGATAAGGGTATCTGGGGCGAGTGGAGCAAAATCCGTACGTTCCGATGGTCCGGACCGTGCGTGCCGAAAAACGTCACAATCACACCCGGCGACGGAACGTTCACTCTTTCCTGGGAGCCGAATCCCCGCGGACAGCGTCCGGTCGCGTACGAGGTCTATGGCAGCCGGATAAAAGGCTTCAGCGTCAGCAAAGAACCCTATGAGATTGAAACGCTGGGAACCGTGCCGGCGAATTATTTAGGCCGGACGGCATCCACACATGTGGTCGTCGCAGGCCGCCGGGCCGCGGAGAGAGTTCCCGCCGGCGTGGAGAATCCCGACAACTTGAATCGTTGCTATTACCGCGTTGTGGCCATCGACGAGCAGGGCACGCGCAGCGGGTGCAGCGCGTACGTGGAATTGCCTCACCCGTATATCTGGACGGTTCCGCCCACCACGATCCGGGCCGGCCGGGGGTATCGCTATCAGCCGCGTCTGATTCACTCGATGGGCGATATGCAATTCCGTTACGTCTCGCCCAACTGCAAGTTCTGGGAGCGCGAGCAAGTTAGCTTTTCGCTCTTGAAGGCCCCGAAATGGCTCAAGATCGATTCCAAAACGGGTTTACTCACCGCTGTAGCTCCTTCGAACGCTACAGGCCGATACCCCATTTCCATCCAGGCCACCGCCACCTTTGAGAAACGGACCGGCAAAGACACCTTCACCGACGACCTCCCCCCAAAAACCTGCACCCAGGATTTCGAGCTTACTATTCAGCAATGAAAGGCCGATCCCCCATTGTCATGTCGAGCGCAGCAATGCGAAGCCGAGACATCTGGCTACGAACGGAACATGATCTTCTTGTTGTAGCCGGATTTCTCCGTTCCGGTCTGCCTTCGGCAGGCCTCCAGTCGAAATGACAATCGGGGTGGGCCTTCTACTTATTCAGTTCCTTCCGGAGAATTTGAAGATTCCCGCGAACGGTTTGCGTATTCGGGTGATCGGGACCTAAGCTATCTTCAACGATGTTCAATGCCCTTCGCATCAGCGGCTCGGCCTCCGCCAGACGGTTCGTGTCTTGAAGCAACGACGCCAGATTGTTGAGGTCTCTCGCTACATCGGGATGGTCGGGCCCGAAGGCCGCCTCATCGATGGTCAGGGCCCGTCGCATCAGCGGCTCGGCCTCGGCCAGACGGTTCGTGGCTTGAAGCAACGACGCCAGATTGTTGAGGCTGATCGCTACCTTGGGATGGTCGGGTCCGACGGCCGCCTCATCGATGGCCAGGGCCCGTCGCATCAGCGGCTCGGCCTCCGCCGGACGGTTCGTGTCTTGAAGCAACTGCGCCAGATTGTTGAGGCGGATCGCCACATTAGGATGGTCGGGTCCGACGGCAGCCTCATCGATCTTCAACGCCCGACGATACAGCGGCTCGGCCTCCGCCAGACGGTTCGTGTCTTGAAGCAACGACGCCAGATTGTTGAGGCGGATCGCTACCGTGGGATGGTCGGGTCCGACGGCGGCCTCATCGATGGCCAGTGCCCTTCGCATCAGTGGCTCGGCCTCCGCCGGACGGTTCGTGTCTTGAAGCAACGACGCCAGATTGTTGAGGTCTCTCGCCACATCGGGATGGTCGGTTCCGACGGCCGCCTCATCGATGGCCAGTGCCCTTCGCATCAGCGGCTCGGCCTCCGCCAGACGGTTTGTGGCTTGAAGCAACTGCGCCAGATTGTTGAGGCGGATCGCTACCGTGGGATGGTCGGGTCCGACGGCCGCCTCACCGATCTCCAAAGCCCGACGATAGAGCGGCTCGGCCTCCGCCAGGCGGTTCGTGGCTTGAAGCAACTGCGCCAGATTGTTGAGGCGGATCGCTACATTGGGATGGTCGGGTCCGACGGCAGCCTCATTGATCTTCAAAGCCCGACGATACAGCGGCTCGGCATTGTTATATAAGGCCTTGGATTGCAAATAGAGACCCAGTTGGTTCATCAGTCGGGACGTCGGCTCTGTGATTTCAGCTTCATCGGCCATCCGGGCAATCAGCTCGGCGTGAGGCCGGAGCACATCATAGATCGGCCAGCTTCGCACATCGTCAGGTGGCGGATCGCCTGGAGCGAAGTTATTGACAATATTCAACGCCTTTTCGATCCATGATTTCTGCATGGGGGAAGGAATAGTCAGTCGAACGGCATCCTGAACGAGCCGATGGACAATGAAGTTGTCCTGAGAGAGCGTAATCATAGACCAATCGGCCAGTTCCGCGAGGGCTTCGCGAAAGTTGGGTTCGGTTTCAGGAGGCTGGATTTCCTGATAAGCCTCTTCTTGTTTGAGCAGGTGGACACCTTTGATGAGGATAGCGGATTGAGATTGAAACAGATCGGTAGGGATCGGATCGGGGGCCAGTAATGAAGCTATTCTTAAAATCGTATGGGCAGACGGATCGAGACGGTCCTGGGTGGAGGTCCAGGTGAAGAGGGTGGGTGAATTGTAGCCCACGAGTGTTTCGTATCGCGCGAGTGTTTCAGCGCGGGATTTTTCGAAATCTTCCAGATAGTTTTCGAAGGTGATGTGGGTGCGATTGATATAGGCGGCGGCCTGTTCGAGGGCGACGGGCAGTCCGTCGAGGGTTTCGGCAAGCTTTTCGGATTGGATATTGTCGTCTTCCGTTCGACTGCGTTTGTTTTGTGTGCTGGATCGAAGATACGAAGCGGCGTCTTTTTTATTGAGTTTGTTGACTTGAAGATCGGCGATATCGGCGGGCCAGTTGGACAATCGAGAGGTGATCAAGATGCGACCTGAGGTCAGTTGCGGGATGAGTTCCTTGCAGATATGCTCCCGGGCGGCATCGTCATCGACATTGTCCAGAATGAGCAACCAATCGTTTCGGCGGGAAAGCGCGTCGATAACAGCTTTGACAATGAGGCCCTGGTCTCGCTGTTCGCGCTCCGGGAGGTTCAGTAAGTTCTGTGCAGCTAAGGCGGCCAGGTTGGCATGGAGTGATGAAACGGAATCGGCTGTGACGAACAAGACGGCTGTGTAAGTTTTATCATTGAGAGATTGCAATGCGTACTCGACAGCCAGTCGTGTCTTGCCGACACCGCCCAGACCGTGGATAGTCGCCGGTTGGGTAATCGCGGCGGATTTCGCGGACGAGAGTTGCTTATGTAGGTTTTTCAGGTACTTGGTGCGGCCCTTGAGCAGCTTTCCGATCGAGCCGTAGCGTAGATTGTGGATTGTACCCTCGGGGGCAGGCGGAGAAGGTGTGGTTCTTGTTTCAGAGGATTCTTTGGTTCGGCGGTCCCATATCATCTGGAACAACTTGAATAAACCGCCAATTACAGCAATAGCGATAGCCACACCTGCTGTAAATAACGTTGTCTGCCAGACTTTATCTAAATTCTTAAACCATTCCATTAGAAATCCATATATTGAAGTATGAATAACGAGACGAGACCTGGATCGAAAATCATTTCTGTAAGTCTTTTAAGAAAACCGCACGAACGTTAGTGAGCTCTTTATGAGATATGAAACCACTAACGGCTCTGAACGAGCCTGAGCCTCATATCCCAGATTCAATCTACTACACAAAGCTCAATAGACAAGAGACAAACGCCATCTCCTTGAGAATTGTACGCCTTCTGCGCGATGAAAGCAAGCGTTCTTGCGTGTTGGGCAGGGGGCGAACCTGTTAAATTTTCATGGGAGAACCAGTAATTTTACGAGGTTGACCTGTATTCAGATGGGTTTATGATACTATTGTAACTTGGGCTTTGTTTGAGATCATTGGTTTTCATAGCCTTCTCCATGCTTCGAGCCCCTGCTGCTGCTTGCTCCCGACAAAGCAGGGGCTTTCTCCTTTTCCATCCGTCATGACCATTGACAATATGCCCTTGTTGTTATATGGTTTTTATCATTGCTACAACAAAGTCACAAAATCGCCCAGGGCAGGCACAGGGGCCTGCTACAGCGACGTAAAGCGGCATTTATAAACAAGGAGGTAGCTATGGATTATACGTGCGACGATATCGCCAAAATGATCGATCACTCGCTGTTGCGGCCGGAACTCACCGCGGAGGATATCCGAAAAGGATGCCAGATCGCCCGCAAATACAAGGTGGCCACCGTCTGCTGCACCCCCTGCGACGTCCATACGGTCATGGAGCTTCTGGTCGGGTCCGGCGTCAAAACGACCACGGTCGTCGGCTTCCCGCACGGCTATAATGCCACCGCGACGAAGGTCTTCGAGGCCAAACAGGCAATCCAGGACGGCGCGGTCGAGCTGGACATGGTCCTCAATATCGGCAAGCTCCTTAGCGGCGACTACGAGTATGTTAAGGAGGATATCCAGGCGGTCGTCGAGGCGGCCCACCCCCGCAACGTGCCGGTGAAAGTCATCCTGGAGAATTATTACCTGACCGACGAGCAAAAAAGGGCCGCCTGCCGGCTCTGCGAAGAAGCCGGGGCCGATTTCGTCAAGACCTCGACGGGCTTTGCGGCCGGCGGCGCAACGCTGGAGGACTTACAGTTGATGCGGGACAATGTCTCGGAAAAGGTCCAAGTCAAGGCCGCCGGCGGTATCCGGGATCTGGAGATGGCTCTGAAGGTGCGCAAGATCGGCTGCACGCGATTCGGGGCCACGCGAACCGAGGCGATCATGGAAGAATGTTATAAGCAAAAAAAGTGAGCTAAAGTGACTAAAGTGAACTAAAGTGTGTCAGCGCTGCTCTTAACTTCAGGCACTTTTCAGACAAAAGGAGTCATCGATATGAATCGAATCAAAGTGGGCGTTATCGGCACGGGTTTCATCGGACCCGCTCACATCGAAGCGTTGAGGCGTCTGGGCACGATTGACATTGCCGGTTTGGCGGAATGTTCGGACGACGTGGCCAGGGCCAAGGCCGAGGCCCTGGGTATTGAACGTTACTACGGCGATTACAGGGAGCTTCTCAAACAGGATGAAATCCAGTCCGTTCACATCTGCTCGCCGAATTATCTGCATTACGAGATGGCCAGGGCGGTTCTGGAGGCGGGCAAGCACGTCGTCTGTGAGAAACCTCTGGCCATTAGCGTGGCCGAGGCAACCGAACTCGTCGAACTGGCGGAGAAAAAGGGCCTTGTGAACGTCGTCAACTTCAATATCCGCTACTATCCCCTCATGCGACAACTCCGTCTCATGATGGACAAGGGCGATATCGGCGAGGTCTTCGCCGTACAGGGTTCTTATTTGCAGGACTGGCTGTTTCACCCGACGGACTACAACTGGCGGCTGGAGCCGGACCAATCGGGACAGTCGCGGGCCATCGCCGATATCGGTTCGCACTGGATGGACCTGATCGAGTATGTTACGGGCCTCAAAATCAGCGACGTGTGCGCCGACTTCGCGACGTTTCACAAGGTCCGAAAAAAACCGCTCAAGCCGGTCGAGACCTATGCCGGCAAAGTGCTCCAGCCGGAGGATTATAAAGATATACCGATTAATACGGAAGATTATGCGACGGTGCTCTTTCGGTTCGAGAATGACGGACGGGGCGTGATGACCGTCAACCAGGTCGCCGCCGGGCGCAAGAACCGGCTCTACTTCGAGGTCGACGGCTCGAAGCAAGCCGTCGCGTGGGAGTCCGAAACGCCGAACCAGATATGGATCGGCAAGCGGGACGGCGACAACGAGATCAAGATGCGCGATCCGTCTCTGGTTTATCCCGACTGTATGAATCTGATCGACTATCCGGGCGGCCACAACGAAGGATTCCCCGATACGTTCAAGCAATTGTTCAAGGAAGTGTACGCACGGATAGCCGGTCCGAAATCCGGGACTACTTCCTATCCGACCTTCCGGGACGGGCTGCGCGAGCTTGTCTTGTGCGAAAAGATCATGGAGAGCAATCAGAAAAAAGCGTGGATCAACGTGGAATAAAAGGGGTCACAACCATGATGAAGCTTGGATTCTTGAGTGCGATATTGGCGGATCTGACGTTTGAAGAGGTGATGACATTCGCCGCAGAGACGGGATATTCCTGCGTTGAGATCATGTGCTGGCCGGTAGGTAAGGCCGAGCGGCGTTATGCGGGCGTCACGCATATTGACGTGACAAAGTTATT
>Ga0180432_10005487_pt1 | contig 16851 bp, 21 predicted proteins | sample SS_ome_10_FD_132414 | JGI IMG/M metagenome (GOLD analysis project Ga0180432, IMG submission 132414) | Hypersaline lake sediment archaeal communities from the Salton Sea, California, USA - SS_1_MS_2 metaG | ecosystem: Environmental > Aquatic > Non-marine Saline and Alkaline > Hypersaline >... | reverse complement strand
TTCATTGATAAAGGTGCCTCGGTCTATCTTGGCTGGCATGCTACCGTGGATTTGGCCTATGTGGATAGAGCCACTCCATATCTAATGGGACAGCTATGCACTGAGAGGGCAACTATAGAAGAGGCTGTGAAAAACACCAGGAATGTCATAGGCCGAGACCCAACATACAATGCAGTGCTCAAATACTACCCGTCAGAGAACGGCGATAGCACCCTAGAGCAATTGATGGAATTAGAGGTGGGCAAGCAAAGCTAAGATGTGAATTCCTTGGTGGAGATAGGGGGATTCGAACCCCCAACCTCTGCGATGCGAACGCAGCGCTCTCCCAACTGAGCTATATCCCCACAGCCTGAATTCTACCAGTGATTAGGAACTTCGGTCAAACTCACAGCGCAATACCGGCTTAGCTTCCGAGTCTGGTTAGCGCCACTTCGGCAGCACTCACAATAGGGTAAGGTATAGGTGAGGGAGTAAAGAAAGGATGGGTGCCGTACTGAAAAGTGGCAGCTGCACTGGCCGTCATCCTGTTTTGTATCAGAGCTGCGAGGACATTAGTAACCTCCCCCACAGTTGCGCCGCCAATGCCACCTTGTCTCCCATGGCATCTGGTACTTTGACAAGATGGGCTCTCTCACCTCCTTCTTGCTGATGGGCTCACCCCCACTATTCATGGCTCCAATGAAAATGTTTCTTGAAATGTATCCTAATACTACGTCATAAAACCAGGAGAGGAGCAATTTTGCTCCTCTCCCTAATTATTTCTTTGTTATGACCTTCGCGCCAGTTTTGAGACTTTATAGCTATAGCTGAAGTCACGACTTCACGGTCTTTTTTACCTGGTGGAGGGCATTGCTGGCGGCATCGGTAAACTGATATGCCAGCGGTGATGCGGTTAGCCAGGGATGAGTGCCCATTGGGAACATGGCTATTTGTTCCATGGTCATTTCATTCACAATAGCAGCCGCAATCATATTAACCACTTCACCAACTGTGTGAGTACAGCAGGCGCAACCACCGATTATTTTGCCGGACCTGCGGTCGAAGGTCAACCTCACCCTCATGGGATGCGCGTCCGGCAGCGTTCCCGGATGCTTAGAAACGGCTTCAGCTTCACCTACGACCGTGTCATAGCCAATTTCCTGAGCTTTAGCATCGGTTAAGCCTGCCATAGCAATGGCAGTGTCTCCCACTACTGTGGAAAACGCACCAATAGTCCCTATGTTACGCCATTGGGGTTGAAAGATATTAGCCGCAGCGATCTTCCCCTCTCGCGTTGCTACTGAAGCCAGCCGTACCGGCACCGGCAATCCATTGAAGAAAGAGTATTTCTCAGCGCAGTCTCCCACAGCAAAGATGTCGGGGTCACTAGTCCTCTGGAACTCGTCCACCTTGATGCCCCTGGTAGGGCCAATTTCTAACCCGGCATCCTTCGCTAATTTTACATTGGGGGCTACGCCGATTCCCACAATCACCATACTACACTTTATGCGCTCGCCACTTTGCAGGAGCACTGCTTCGACTTTTTCAGCACCCTCTATGGCCTTCACTCCATTGCTGGTAATTATATCTACTCCATTTCCCTTCAGAGCTTCTTCAGCCCTGACGCAAAGGTCTGTGGTGCAGACGAGTTGGAGACAGTGCTCAAGCATTTCCACGACGGTGACCTTATGACCTCGCTTTCGACATTCATCGGCAAATTCCAATCCAATGAAGCCACCACCGATAACCACAATATCACCTTTGCCATCAATAGCCTTAGCTAGTTCCTCAAGATAATCAGTGTTCTTCCAGGCAAACCAGACATTCTTTTTATCCAGCCCCGGGATTGGTGGTTGCAGGGGGGTCGATCCGGTAGCTAAAATTAACTTGTTGTAGCCAACCTCCTGACCATCGTTCAGCTTTACAGTCTTGTTTTTTCGGTCGATGCCGGTGGCTTCACCAATCTTTAGTTTGGCTTCCCCGAGGAGCTTATCCGGCATAATGTTTTTCTCCACCGATCCCAGTGTGCCATAAATGTATGGTATACCACAGGGAACCATGACTTTCCCCTCCATTCGTATAACGAGGATATCATTCAGACCATGGTGCTTCTGAGCGCACATCGCGGATTGTATTCCCCCCGCGCTGCCCCCTACGATGACTAATTCATACTTTTCCATTGTTGCAAACTCCTTCATTATTTGTTGAAACCAAAATAGATAATTGCCCATAATTATATCGAGGGTGCATTCTATAAGTCAAAGGATTACACGCAAATTCCAATATCTGGGGGAGACTCTTCTCCCTTGGCCCTGGTGAAACTGAGGGGATTCGAACCCCTGACCTCCTCCGTGCAAGGGAGACGCTCTCCCAACTGAGCTATATCCCCGCAACTCAATTTTGGCAATACTCCAATTTGTGGGCCAAGCTGACCATTCCTTGCCCCCGCCTAACAGGACTGCTATACTGAGCCAAAGATATGACATATGAGATTGTCATTGGCCTGGAGGTTCATACTCAGCTATTAACCAGGAGTAAGATGTTCTGCTCCTGTAGCACCGATTATGCCAGTGCTCCCCCCAATACCCATGTTTGCCCAATTTGTCTGGGCATGCCCGGCGTTCTCCCTGTCATTAATGAGAAAGCGGTGGAATATACGGTGATGACCGCCCTGGCTTTAGGTTGCACTATTCCCGAATATGCCAAATTCGACCGTAAGAACTATAACTATCCTGACCTGATGAAAGGCTATCAGATTTCCCAGTATGATGCCCCCATTGGAAGAGGAGGTTGGCTAACCACTGACAGCAACGGCGCTAAGAAAAGAATCAATCTCACCAGGGTGCATCTCGAAGAAGATGTAGCCAAATTATGGCACAGGGGTGCTAACAGTCTGATAGACGTCAATCGCTCCGGGGTGCCATTGATGGAGATTGTCAGCGAGCCTGAAATAAGCTCTCCCGAGGAGGCTCGGGATTATCTTATCAAGTTACGCAATATCCTACGTTATCTAGGAGTATCCACAGCCAATATGGAGGAGGGAAGCTTTAGATGCGATGCCAACATAAGCATCCGTCCATTAGATAGTAAAGGGTTCTTACCCAAGGTGGAAGTCAAGAACCTGAATAGCTTCAAAGCAGTTTACCAAGCTCTGGAGTACGAGTCCAGGCGACAAAGAGAGCTACTCGAGGCAGGCGGTGAGCTAGTGCAGGAGACCAGAGGTTGGATAGAGGAGGAAGGCATGACGGTACTCCAGAGAACTAAGGAGTACGCTGATGATTACCGATATTTCCCCGAACCTGATTTGCCTCCCATGGTTTTGGACAGGGCCTGGATAGAGGAAATCAGAGCCAAACTTCCTGAATTACCCGAAGCGAGAAGAGAGCGATTTATGGCACAGTATGACCTGCCCCTGTACGATGCCAACATCTTAACCAATTCTAAGGCATTGGCCGATTATTTTGAGAGTTGCCTTAAGTTTACGAAGCCCAGCAAAGCGAAGACGGTGAGTAACTGGCTTTTAGGAGATTTCAGTCGGCTGCTTAATGCTACCAACACTGAGGTTGAAAATGTTAAAATAAGTCCGAAACACCTAACAGAAATGCTTATCTTGGTAGATAACGGTACTATAAGCGGACCAGCTGCCAAGGCAGTGTTTGAGGAGATGTTTCACAGTGGCAAGAAAGCCAGCGGGATTGTAACAGAAAAGAAACTCAGCCAGATTAGCGATGCGGGTGAAATAAGTGAATTGGTAAAACAAGTGATAGCCAGCAATAGCGGGGCAGTATCAGACTATGCCTCTGGCAAACAGCAGGCCTTGACCTTTATTATAGGACAGGTAATGAAAGCTACCAGAGGAAGAGCCAACCCAGGCATGGTGAGAGAGATTATTATGCAAGAGCTAGGAGGGAAATAAATTGCCTACTTATTTTGTTATCGCCCAGATACTGATAGCAATAGCCTTAATTGTCACCATTCTATTTCAGCTACATGGTGGAGGCATAGGAGGTATCTTTGGGCAGGCTGATTCAGTGTATCGCACACGGCGAGGGCTAGAAAGCACCCTTCTCAGGCTGAGCATAATCCTGGCTGTCCTGCTCGTCGTTTTTGCTACTGTTGTCGTTATCCAGGCTTAGTATCCACAGATGAGTTCCGTAATAACCTTGACCACAGATTTTGGCTATGATGATGCTTATGTTGCTGCTGTGAAGGGCGCCATCTTAAGCATTAACCCTGAAGCTAATATTATAGACATCAGCCACTCCATCATGCCGCGGAATATCCTTCAGGCTGCTTTCGTACTCAATGCTGCTTACCGCTACTTCCCTAAGCAAACGGTTCATATGGCTGTTGTTGACCCCGGCGTAGGTAGTGAGCGCCAGGGTGTAATAGTGAAAACACCTTCGGCCCTCTTAGTTGCCCCCGATAATGGCATCCTCAGCTATATCATTAATGATTTATTTCACGTTGAAAGCTCCTCAAACCAATATAGTCACAACCTAGAAAAGGTAATATTTAAAACGGGCCTGGAAGCTGTAGCCATCACCGATCCTCGCTTCTGGCGACATCCAGTCAGCCCCACCTTCCACGGGAGAGATATTTTTGCCCCCGTGGCTGCCGGTCTCTCTCTAGGCATTTCACTTTATGAATTCGGGGAGAAAATTAACTCCCTGCATATCTTCCCCATACCAAAACCCTCCCTTGATCCAGAGGATAATCTGATTGGCCAGGTCTTATATGTTGACCACTTCGGCAACCTGATTACAAATATCAAGAATGATGACCTGCCTGGAAAAGATGTTATGATTGAGGCAGCTGGGTACTGTATTCAAGGTATCAGCAGTTACTACGCTCAAAATGAAGGAGTAATGGCTATCATGGGCAGCAGCGGTTATCTTGAAATATCGCTGAGAGACGGAAGCGCCTGTGACTTTCTGGGCGTGGTGGTGGGAGACGAAATAAAAGTGATTCCGGCTATATAAGAAGATGTATTAAAAATGTCAATACAGATTACTACGCTAAGCGAAAATACCGCCGCTGGGGTAAATCTTCTTGCGGAATGGGGACTAAGTATCTTAGTAGAAGCAGATAACCACAAGATTCTCTTGGATACGGGGACAACTTTTTCAGCAGCTTATAATGCTATTTCTTTGCGAGTGGACTTGTCACAAATCGATAAAATTGTCTTCAGCCATGGCCATTTTGACCATACAGGTGGTCTGCTACACGTCCTTAAGATGATGAAGGACCAGACCGAAGTAATCGCCCACCCCGATATCTGGGCAGCCAAATATGGCCGTCGCCCTGGAGAAAAAGAACGATATGCTGGGGTACCTTTCCCCAAGGAAGCCGCGGAGACTCTGGGAGCATTCTTCAATTTGATAAAGGAACCAGTGTGGATCAGCGAAAATATTGTTACCAGTGGGGAGATACCTATGATCACCGAATACGAAACGATCGACCCCATTCTTTATGTTAAGGAGGATGGTGAACTTAAACCAGATCCACTGTGGGACGACCAGGCGCTTTTTGTCAAATCTGAGAAGGGGTTGATAATCATCCTGGGCTGTGCCCATCGAGGGGCGATTAATACCATAAGGCATGCTCAAAAGCTGACTGGGATAGAGCCAGTTTATGCTGTTATCGGTGGTACCCACCTTGTCAGAGCTTCACCAAAACGAATGGATTTGACTATTGCCGAATTAATGAGTTGTGGCGTCCAGAGGCTGGGAGCCTGCCACTGTACTGGCTTACCAGCATGTGCCGCCTTGGCTCAGACGTTCGGCGAGGCCTTCTTTTTCAATAATGCCGGCACACGCATCACGATCTAGAACCACCCCTTGCCACTACAAGCCCCCTGTCCATTTTCATTCACAGCTTCTTTGCTGTCATTCTGAGCCGCAGGCAAGGAATCCCCCCATGTGACACCCCTGACTATGCTCAGGGCTTCCCTCAAAATACGCCAAGCATCCTTAGCCCCACATAGACCATAAAAGCAATAAAGATACACCTCAGTGCTTTCGCTGGCAGGGTATGTGCTGCTTTAGCTCCAAGTTGTGCCAAGGGTATGCTGGTAGCTGCCAAGCATAACCATATTGGTAGATTCACATAGCCTATCGAATAAGGCAGGAGGCCAGGCACTCCGAGCCCACTTATGACATAGCCCACAATACCACCCAGGCTGGTAAATATTATTGAAGCCACAGATGTTCCTACAGCAATGTGCATAGGGAAATTCAAGGCCAACACCAGCATGGGAACTATTAATGCACCTCCTCCAAGCCCCGTCAGGCCTGTTACCATGCCTATAGGGAAGCCACAAGCGGCTACAAGCGCAAGATTGTCCCTTGGCTCTTCGGACTCACTCCTCAACTTTGGCATTGCCCCTAAGCCCATCCATAAGGCAACGGCCAAAGTCAACCCTCCAAAGCCCACTTCCAATACCTTGTTAGAAAGCTGAGCAGCCAGGGTAGCTCCAAGCAAGGCTCCGAATAAGCCAAATGAGCCCAAAATTAACGCTGTTTTCCAGCGAATCGCCTTCTTCTTATCATGTCCCCGGGTGCCGCTTATCGCCGTAGGCAAAATCACCAGCAAGCTTGTCCCGAAGGCTATTCTTATAGCAGTGGCTGAGGGGACGCCCATATCCCTAATCACCCAATAGGTAACCGGAACCATAATAAAACCGCCACCAATTCCCAGCAGCCCACTGGCAAAACCAGCGCCGGCCCCGGCAGCCAGTAGTATGGATATATATGTTGCTGTCAGTTTCTCTACGTCCCCAGTTTGTCTTCAAACCAGCCAGGTTTTACAATCGATTTTCCGTCTATGGAAGGCATATAGGGCTTGATGTCCAAAAGCGGGGTGCCATCTACTGCATCCAGTCCCTTCACCTTGAGGATATTATTTTCCCTGGTTACTAGCTCCACTACAGTCAACCCCAAGGGACAAGGTCTATGTGGTGATCTGGTGGTAAAGAGACCGTGTAACCTATCGTCCCAGGGCGTTTTAACCAACAGATGGTATCCCTGAGACTTATGAAACCAAAAAATGACGATGATATGAGAGAATCCTTCAATGTCTTTCAAGCCTTCCTCGAATTCCTTAAATACCTCTATCTGAGAAATCTCCTTACTCTTATAGCCCTGATAGGGTGCTTCCCCCATATTTTTGTAAGGAGAATGAATTATCCCAATGGGCTTCAATTCCAGGCTATGCTGTTCTTCCATTACATTGATTAAGCCTTGCTAAGCAAGCTATCAATCCTTCGAATTATATAATTGGTCACATAGTTCACAACCTAAGCGGAGTTCTTCGTTTACCTTTAACATAACTTATTTAAGCTTTTGGTCTTCGTCGCAAGGTTTCTTTTAAGTTTAGTGGTGTGACTTCAGGCCTAGGTGCTCCGTAAACTGTGATTACATCCCCAACTTTGACAAACTCACCTTTTATAAACCTCATTTCTGCTGGTGTTAGAGGCTTAACAGCGCAAGGGCGCAAAGGGGTATTAAGTTGTACTTGGTCAGGCGAAAGCGACCTCACTACCTGTGCTATTTCCCCAGCGAAATTTTTATTTAGTTCTATAAACATTACCTCAAGCCACAGCTTGCCTTTGAACTCCCTTCGGAAGAGCTTAATGCCTTCAAGTATATCACTGAGTAAAAGCGCCGTTACAGGTCTATTAATTTGTTTGAATAACTCTTGGTTATGAGCGTCTACTGTAGCTACCACTACATCCGCCTTGGCAAGCTCACGGCGTACATCATCTCTAGGCATTAAGGAAGAGTTAGTCAGAACTGCTATAGGGAGACGTAAACTTGATTTTGCTAGTTCGATAGCCTGCCCTAGATTGCTAGCCAAAGTAGGCTCGCCTCCTCCAGAGAAGGTAACATAATCAGCAACTACATCCCTTACTTCCTTTAGCTCTTCGCCCAATTTGGCGATTGAGACGAATTCCCTTCGCTCAGTAGTAAGACTGATAGTCTTGCCCAATTGGCAATAAAGGCAATCAAAAGAACAGACTTTTCCTGATGCGGAGAGAAGGTCTATGCCCAGCGATCTGCCTAATCGCCAGGATGGTACTGGTCCATAAATGATAGAGCTGTCCACTTTATGCTATCTCCTAGACAGTGGTTTTACCCGCTAATATAACAGTGAAACCAGCGTCAGCAGAGAAACCCTGCCGCGGTAGTTCAATATTATTTACCTCTCCAGGGTTCTGAAACAACGTCGAGACAACCTTCTCAATATAGAAGCCAGTTTGCATTAGAAGCGTGTCAACCTCGGCATAAGTATAGAACGTAGCATATCTGTAAAAATGATGGCCTGTTTCTTTCTTTGTTTGATAAAGCTGGCCCCAAGGACTTTCCCTCAATACCAAGCCTAATACCACTTTCCCATCACCTTTGAGGAGGCGGGCAGCCTCAGCCAAAATTCTAGCGGCCGAATCAACAAAGCACAAGGTAGCAATAAAGAAAATCACCCCAAAAGAACCATCCCTCAACGGTGTCTCCTCGCCTCGACCCAGAAGCAAGCTTATGCCTCTATTTCTGGCCATTTTCAAAAGTTCGCTAGAGGGGTCCAAGCCAATATCTATTCCTAAGGCTTGGGCAAAGCGGCCGCTGCCTATTCCAATCTCAATCCATGGCATGGGCAACAAAGGTAAGACTTGCTTCAGGGCTTCAACCTCCATGGCGAATATCAACCTGCCTTCCTGCTCAAACCAAGCGTCGTAAACCCAGGCCAGCGAATCGAAGGCACGGATTTTGGACTCGAACATCTCTTACAGCTCCCTTCCTCGTTTTCAGTAATATAGAATGAAATCACGTTGAATTTCAAGGAGATGTAGATTGGCAAACAATGCCTAGTTATCGACTTGACAAAATAGAAGGGGATTGTCATACTCATAGATGAGAATGAGAATCAATCGCAAGCAAGGGCAACTAAAAGTCAGGCCGGTTACACCACAGCGAAGACTTCTCTTGAGTATTATGCAAGAGGCTGGAAGGCATCTAGATGCTAAGGAACTGTATCGCCGAGCTAGCGCGAGGGATCCTAACATCAGTCTTGCCACAGTTTATCGCACTCTTCGGTTATTTGAGGAACAAGGCCTGATAGATGAAAGCCATCTTGGCCAGATGCGCTGTTATTATGAGATGAAGCACAGAGGAGAGCACCAGCACCTAGTATGCCGTGGCTGTGGGCAGGTCATCGATTTTGGAAGTCCCCTAATCCGAGATTTGGTAGCAGAGGTGCAACAAAAAAATAAATTCTCTGTGACTAGGATTGAGCTGTATTTGGAAGGTTATTGTCACAAATGTAAGGAGACTTAAGGAGAAAGAGCGTTATGGTATTAGAAATCACAGATCAGGATTTCGAGGATGAGGTTCTAAAATCCGACTTACCTGTAGTGGTAGATTTTTGGGCCCCGTGGTGCGGGCCATGCAATTTGATTGCCCCGATAACTGAGAAGCTGTCAGAGGAATTTGACGGTAAATTCAAGTTCTGCAAGCTTAACGTGGATGAGAATCGTCAGACAGCTATGGAATATCAGGTTATGAGCATCCCCCTATTGCTGTTTTTCAGATACGGTCAGCTCATAGATTCCAGTCTTGGCGCTCTTCCCGAAAGCACGATACGACCTAAGGTGGAGGCACTGCTTTAGCTAGGAATGAAACATGTTGCAACCAAAATTGAAAGTCGCGGTGGATTATGAAAAGTGCCACCCGGAGAGATGCGACAAGGGGGTCTGTGCTGCCGTTCATGAATGCCCCACTAAGCTTTGGAAGCAAGAGAAGCCATACGATGTGCCGTATCCCATTCCAGGCTTCTGTCAGGATTGTGGCACATGTGTTGAATCTTGCCCTCTGGAGGCAATTAGGATGCTGTGAGCTACATGTATAGCAGATATTGACATTAAACAAAGGGAAGCACGAAAAGAGCTTGTTAAGTGGAAGTTCATAGTTCTGAAGGATGAGCAGATACGCAAGGAGCTAGTATTCAAGATAGGGTGACCAAAGAATATGAAAGACTTAAAGAAAGGTGTAAGCAATGAGTGAGGTTGGAGCCATATTAGATAAATATCAAAGAGATTCGAGTCAATTGGTATCCATATTGCAGGATGTCCAGGAAGAATATAGTTGGCTTCCCAAAGAAGCGCTGACACAGGTGAGCAAAGGGTTAAGAATCCCCTTAAGCCGAGTTTTTAGTGTGGCTACCTTCTTTAAAGCTTTCAGCCTTGTCCCTAAGGGTCGACATACAGTTACTATATGCATGGGCACTGCCTGTCATGTTCGCGGCTCACTCCATATTCTTGACAGAGCGAGGCAACTCTTCAACATTGAGCCTGGTGGTACAACTTCAGACTTAAAGTTTAGTTTGGAATCGGTGAACTGCCTTGGTTGCTGCGCCTTGGGGCCGATAATGGTAGTTGACGGCGAATATCACGGGCGTGTGACGACTTCTGATGTAGGCAAAATACTTGAGAGCTGTGATTAAAGGAGCATTATGCCGAGAGTAAATTCAAGAGCCGAGTTAGAAAAGTTGAGAAAAGAGATACAGGAAAAAAGGGACCCCAATAAGCCTTGTATTTCTGTATCCTCCGGAACATGCGGCCGCGCTTTTGGCAGCGAAAGAGTTTACACAGCCTTTGAAGAGGAGATAGAAAGACAGGGATTAGAAAGTGAAATAGCTATTAAGAAAACAGGATGCCTTGGATTTTGTGAAAGAGGAACGTTGGTCGTCATTTACCCTGAGGAGATTTTCTATACCCGTGTGCAGCCTGAAGATGCTCCTAAAGTCATCCAGAGTGTAAAGGAAAGGAAGGTCGTTGACCGCCTGCTTTATACCGATCCAGTTACAGGAAAGAAGATAACATATGAGCCAGAGATACCGTTCTATAAGGCTCAGCAAAGGATTATATCTGAAGCAAATAGATGGATGGATCCCAGAAACATTGAAGATTATGTTGCTATAGGCGGCTATAGTGCTCTGTCTAAAGCCATCTTTGAAATGACTCCGGAGGAGGTTTTGGAAGAGATAAAGAGGGCGAATCTAAGAGGAAGGGGAGGAGGGGGATTCCCTACTGGTAGAAAATGGGAAACAACCAAAAAATCTCTTGGTGAGCCTAAGTATGTGATAGTTAACTGTGATGAAGGAGACCCAGGTGCTTACATGGATAGGTCCCTTATGGAGGGAAATCCCCATAGCGTCCTCGAGGGACTAATTATAGGAGCTTATACTATAGGAGCTCATGAAGGCTATGTCTATATTCGCAATGAATACCCTTTGGCGGTAGAGAACCTAAGAATAGCTGTCAACCAAGCGGAGGAACATGGTTTGTTAGGAGGAAATATTCTTGGCTCCGGATTTGATTTCCGGGTCAGGATAAGTAGAGGTGGAGGGGCATTTGTTTGCGGCGAATCCAGCGCCCTTATGGCTTCTCTTGAGGGTAGGCCGGGGGAGCCTCGGGCTAAGTATGTTCATGCTGCAGAAAGGGGCTTGTGGGATCGACCTACTAATTTGAATAATGTGGAGACCTGGGCCAACGTACCACAGATCATCCTTAAGGGGGCAGATTGGTACCGGGGGATGGGCACAGATGGGAGTAAAGGAACCAAGATATTCTCCTTGGTAGGCAAGGTAAATAATACCGGATTAGTAGAGGTACCCATGGGTATAACCCTGAGGGAAATTATTTATGACATTGGAGGGGGAATTCGAGATAACAAGAAGTTTAAGGCGGTGCAAACTGGCGGTCCTTCAGGGGGTTTTATGCCAGAGAGTTTGCTTGATTTACGTGTGGATTTTGATGAGATTAGTAAGGTAGGCTCAATGATGGGGTCCGGCGGGATGATTGTAATGGATGAGGGTACCTGCATGGTGGATATGGCCAGGTACTTCCTCAGTTTTCTGGAAGGGGAATCCTGCGGCAAGTGTATTCCTTGCCGGGAGGGAGTAAAAAGGATGCGCCAAATCCTTACCGGCATTACTGAAGGGAGGGGGAAGGAAGAGGATATAGAGTTACTGGAGCGCTTATCTATGTATATGGCTGAAGCTTCTTTATGCGCCCTAGGAAGAACTGCCCCTAATCCTGTGCTCACCAGCCTTCGCTATTTCAGGGATGAATATGAGGCTCATATTAAAGAGAAAAGATGCCCTGCGAAGGTATGCAAAGAATTAATCAGCTATCACATCATTGACGAGAAATGCCCCGGCTGCGGCCTTTGCGTAAAGAATTGCCCTGTAGAGGCCATCACTTTTATGGGGAAAAAGAAGCCAGTAATTTTAGACCAAAGCAAATGCATTAAATGTGGCATTTGCTTCGATGTTTGCAAATTGAGTGCTATAGATGTGAGGTAAGCAAATGGTTACTTTAACTATTGACGGTCAGGAAGTAAAAGCAAAAGAGGGTTCTACCATCCTTGAGGCTGCTTTGGAGGAAGGCATTTACATCCCTACTCTTTGCTACTATGAAAGAGTGAGCCCCGCGGGAGTATGCCGACTTTGTTCGGTGGAAATATTTAGAGACGGACATTCTAGAATTGTGGCTTCTTGCCTTTATCCTGTAGAAGAAGGGTTGGTGGTAAAGACTGATACTGAGAGGGTGATGAATATTCGTAAAATGACAGTTGAATTGCTTCTTGCTCGATGTCCCGATGTAAAAGTGATTCAGGATTTGGCCCAGAAGTTTGGAGTAGAAAGGACTGAATTCACTTTGGAGGATAAGAAGTGTATCTTGTGCGGTCTTTGTGCGCGGGTATGTGAAGAGATAGTGGGTGTAGCAGCAATAAGCTTGGTTGGGCGGGGAACTGAGAGAATCGTGAATACCCCTTTCCTTGAGGAGCCTGGGGCTTGTATTGGTTGTGGGTCGTGCGCTTTCGTCTGCCCTACCAGCGCCATCCGAATGGAAGACATTGGTGATACCAGGACAATATATAGGTGGAAGAGGAAAGTCGAGTTCAAGCTCAAACAATGTGAGAAATGTGGCCGATATTGGGCTACCGAAGCCCAAATAGAGCACATGAAAAAGAAAACCGGCTTACCCGGAGAATTTTTCGAGGTTTGTCCAAATTGTAGGTAATAGATTGACCAAGAAGCTCAAAGAATCAGTGAGATGACAGCTACTAGATTTCATTGGGTTAGCCGATGGGGACCTCTCAAAAGGGATGGGCGAAGCAACGTGAAATTATCTTCGCCGATAAATATGGGGTTAGTCAGGTAGTTACAGTGTTTCCGAAGTGTCAAATAGCAAGGAGGTAAAATAAATACGCCGCCAAGGTCAAAAGTGGAGGTTAGGCCAAATAGGGCCCGCTATTATGATATTTTTTTGGACGTGATCTCGCTAGGGTATTATGCTCGTCTGATTAAAAGGATCGTTGATAAGATGGATATACAGCGTGGGCAGTCGATTCTGGACCTGGGTTCCGGGACAGGCAGGAATGATAGCTTGATGGCCCAAAATGTAGGCCCCAAGGGGAGAATCCTAGGACTCGACATTAGCAAAGAAATGCTGAACTTGTCTCGGAAACGCTGCCGGTCATATCCCTGTGTCGAATTTAGAGAGCAGCGAATTGAAATGCCCTTTCTATATCAGGGGGAATTCGACAAGGTATTCATCTCATTTGTGCTACACGGCTTTGAGGACGCTGAGAAGGTCGGGATTATCAGCAACGCTTACCGGGCACTAAAGCTAGGCGGGGCCTTTTATGTTCTAGATTATAATGAATTCAATTTGGAGAGGCTTTGGTTTCCTATTCGCTGGGCATTTATCCGCGGGGAATGCCAGCTTGCCTTGGAATTCCTCCGGCTTGACCTAAAGGGAATGCTTCTGGCCCAAGGATTTAAAAGCCTCGAAGAGGAACTCTTTCTAAGAGGACATCTACGCTTGCTTAAGGCGGTAAAGTGGTTCTCTTGAGCGAAGAATAGGAGCAAACCTTACGAGAGCTAGATGAAGATTTCAGTTTTCGGAAAAGGCGGCAGTGGCAAAAGCAATGCAGCGAACTTGCTGGCAACTCGAGCCCCATCTTTGGAACCTATCACACTTGCAGGAAGGCTATCCTACATTGAAGTGAGGTGCCATAAATGTGCTTGAAATATTCAAGGCTCACAGGCTATTCAAAACGCTGGAGAGGCAATTATGCCCGCTTCTAGTCAACCAAGGATCATAATCCTCACCGGAGCCTCATGCCCCTGGTGCAACAAAGTTAAGGAGTATTTGAGGGATAGAAAGTATAGGTTCAAGGAAGTAAACGTAGAAAAAGACCCAGAGGGAGCCAGAGAACTCAAACGTAGAAATATAATGGGTGTACCTGTCGTTTTAATCAATAACCGACCCGTTGTTGGTTTTGATAAAGCAAAAATCGATAAATTGTTAAACATCAAATAAGAAAGGAGGCTTTTTTGAAATGCAAATCAAGCCATTCGAGGACCGGGTCCTGGTTGAACCGGAGGAAGCTGAGGAAAGCAAGAGCAAAGGAGGTATAATCCTTCCTGATTCTGCGAAGGAGAAACCAAGAAGAGGTAAGGTTCTGGAGGTTGGAACGGATGAGGAGCTCGCCGAGAAAATCAAAGTAGGGGATACAATAATTTACGCTAAATTCAGTGGCGATGAGGTCGAACTTGAGGATAAAAAGTATTTAATCATCTCGACAAGTGATATCCTCGCTGTGATTAAGTAACAATAAACAAAGTGAAGGAGGCAAGCACATGGCTTACAAAATTACCGAAGAGTGCATCAGTTGTGGTGCCTGTGAACCAGAGTGCACCAATGAAGCAATCTCAGAGGGAGAGGAGATTTACGTAATCGACCCCGACAAGTGCACTGAGTGCGTGGGCAATTTCGAATCACCTAAGTGTGTTGAAGTATGCCCGGTGGATGCCGCTGTGCCTGATCCAGAGCATATGGAAAGCCGAGCTGAACTGCTTGCTAAGTGGCACAGTCTACATCCAGGCGAGACCCCAGCATCTACCTAAGCTACGGAGGAAGACGGCTAATGGCAAAATATGAAGTAATTGTTATCGGAGGCGGGCCTGCCGGGCTTACGGCAGGCCTCTACACATCGCGGGCAGGGCTCAAGAGCTTGCTGATGGAGCGCGGCATATTTGGAGGCCAGATAATAAATGCCACACTGGTGGAGAATTATCCCGGTTTTCCTGAGGGTATCTCTGGTGCCGAGCTGGCTTCACTCATGCATCAACAGGCACTGAGATATGGCCTAGAAGTGGTGACTGCTGAGGTTACAGGTATTGCCCAAGGACAACCCTATATCATCTCCACCAGTGAGGGCGACCTTGAAGCTATAGCCATAATCGTAGCGGCTGGCTCAGAGTATCGTAAACTAGGGGTTGCTGGTGAGGAAAGGCTCTCAGGCCATGGCGTTTCCTACTGCGCCACCTGTGATGGCTTTCTATTCCGCGACCGGGAGGTGGTGGTAGTTGGGGGAGGTGACACCGCTATCACTGATGCCCTGGAGTTGAGTCGGCATGCTAAGAAGGTCTACGTAATACATCGACGAGACCAGCTCAGGGCAGGGCAAGTACTGCAGCAACGAGCCTTCGCCGAGCCCAAGCTGGAGTTCATCTGGAGTACGGTGGTAGAAGAAGTGCTGGGAGACAAGGTACTGGAGGAGCTTAAACTACGCAATGTGAAAACAGGGCAGCACTCCATTTTGAAGGTTGCAGGTGTCTTTGTTGCCGTTGGGCTCATGCCCAATAGCCGCGGCTTTTTCAATATTGTAGACCTAGATGATGCTGGATTTATCGTTACTGATGAGACGATGTCTACTTCGGCTCCTGGCATCTTCGCTGCCGGCGACATACGCAGGAATTCACCACGCCAGGTTGCTGCTGCTGTTGGAGATGGCGTCACTGCTGCTATGTCCGCTTTTAAGTATGTTCAAGACCAAAGGAATGAAATTGGAATCACGAGTCCTTGAGATGTTGCAACAAATAGGAGTTAGAAGCGGTCAGACTGTGCTGGATTTTGGCTCTGGCAAGAGTACCATTCCGGTTGCCAAAATAGTGGGTGAGCAAGGGAGGATATCCGCCTTGGGTAAGGAAGCCTTGGATGAGCTTACGCGAAGGGCTAAATCAGCGGGTTTGAAAAACATAAGAAGAATGAAGACATCGGGGAAACTGGGAGTCGATTTAGCTGATGAGTCTGTAGATGTAGTTCTCTTAATAGATGTCTTTCATTCTTTCTATTTCCTGCGGGCAGACGATAGAAAAAACTGCTGGGCGAGGTTCACAAGAACATGAAACCCTTAACCTTTCCATCTATTTCAGTCTGGCCAAACTTGATAGAGCCAGGCACTGAGGATGAGACAAAAATGCAGATTTTCGCTTGGAAAAGGAGATTTCCCAAATGCTTAGTATTCATGATAAAAATCTTGGAAAGCGCAGCGTTCTGAATTTCAAGGCATGATTCATCCCACTCACACTAATCAATTTAGAAGGAGGCAGTATGAGCAAGATAGTTGAAATCACGGATGAAAATTTTGAGGAAGAGGTCCTAAATTCAGATGTCCCCACAGAGGTCGATTTCTGGGCACCGTGGTGTGGTCCCTGCAGAATGGTTATTCCGATATACGAAAAACTCTCCGACGAGTATGAAGGAAGATTTAAATTCTGCATGATTAATGTTGATGAAAACCAGCGGTCAGCAGCAAGATATCAGATTATGAGTATACCCATGCAGAAGTATTTCGCTAACGGTGAGGAAGTCGACGAGATCCTCGGCGCGGTTCCGGAGCATACAATTCGAACAATGGTTGAAGATATTCTCAAGAGGTTCCCAACTGATGAAAGCGGCAGGCTTAAAGTGCTTTTAAGCTCCTGGGTGGAGCATAATAAGCAAGATAGAGCGAAATTCAATGA
>Ga0180432_10005486_pt1 | contig 16852 bp, 11 predicted proteins | sample SS_ome_10_FD_132414 | JGI IMG/M metagenome (GOLD analysis project Ga0180432, IMG submission 132414) | Hypersaline lake sediment archaeal communities from the Salton Sea, California, USA - SS_1_MS_2 metaG | ecosystem: Environmental > Aquatic > Non-marine Saline and Alkaline > Hypersaline >... | reverse complement strand
GCAAGGAGGTTCTTTTTTCCTTATCTTCAATCCCTTGTATCACCACAGCACCACAAACACTTCGCGGCGTTGCATGGCACCCGGCTCCGTGCGCCAGACAGTCGCCGGCACATTTGCGGCCCGTTTCGATCATTTGGTATCGTCGTTTTGGATTCGTTTGGCATTTCGAGCTTCGGATTTCGGATTTCCCGCCGGTCACGGCGGCCCATAATCGCACCGCCCTTTGACCACCCGCACGGCCGTGGCCAGCCAGTCCAGTTCCTCGGTGTCGGCGTCGAGTTCCACGATGACGACGTTGACGTCCCTGGATTCGCCGGCCTCGACGATGGCCATCAGCGTGTCCCGCCCGTACATGACGGTCCGGCCTTGGGTGTCAACGTCCCAGGCGATGATGACGTCGGCCCGGTTGAGCAGGTCCCTGTTGAGGCTGTTGTCCACGCCGAAATCGTCGCCGAGCGCACTGATCGGAATGCGTGTCTCGCCGGCCATCGCCGGCCATTGTCCGCCTCCGCGGGGGGCGTGTCAATGACGGCAACGGCAGGGCTGAGCCGGTTGCGTTGTGGGCGTAGCACGGGCATCTTGCCCGTGAAAAGAGAGTCCGGCGACTCGTTTTCACGGCGTTTTTTCCATGGGCAAGATGCCCATGCTACCTTGCAGGCCCACAACGCAACCGGCTCCGGCAGGGCTTGACGACAGGGGAGAGGGGGTAGGGGATAGGCTTGACGGCAGGGCGCAGAGGAAACGATCACCGTCTCGTCCGCCTTCGGCGGACGTTGTTTTCCCTATCCCCTACACCCTACCCCCTGCCGTCAAGCTGCCGTTCAGGCGTGTCGGCGCCTCGAAAGGGACGTCCCTTTGGAACGCCTGCGGAGGTATCCGCCGAGGCCGGCGACGGCCCAGCCCAGCGCGCAGAGTGTGGCCGGCTCGGGAATGACGGCAGAGGCGGGAACCACCTCGCCGGAGACGGAGATGTTGCCGTAGCGCGTGCTGCCGTTCCAGTTGCTCCCGCCGCCGGTGTTGTCGCCGTTGCGGTAGACCAGCCTGAGCACCACGTTGTCGGCGTTGTTCAAGGGCCCGAGGGCCGACAGGTCCATCGAGAACGCCTTGGCGTTGCCGAACTCCCCGCCGTCCAGTACGCCGTCGTCGTCGCCGTTGGTGTGGTCCCAGTTGATGTCGCTGTCGAGGTTGACGAAACTCCCGCCGTTGACGCTGGCCTGGACCTGGTAGGTCATGGGGCCGTACCGGGCGGGGCTGGAGGAGTTGTTCGTGTTGGGTCGGGCCTGGAACGACACGGCGCCCAGGTCGAGCTGCTCCCCGGCGGCCAGGCCCTGCACGTCGAAGCTCAGGTCGAAGTTCTGGTTGGCCGTCACGGCCTCGGCCAGCGTCTGGATTGTGCCGTCGGAGCCGGGCACGTAGATCGCGGTCGCATCGCCGGAGATGCCCACCTGGTTTGTCGCCTTGCCATCGACGGTGCCGCCGGCGCCCACGGCCATCTCCAGGGCGTTGGTGATGTGCGTCGTGTCGACGACGGTTGGGTCCAGCAGATCGTTGCCGCCCGCCGAGTCGTAGCGGACCAGCTCCGTCATGTCCAGGCCCTGGATGTAGAACGTGGCGTCCTGGCCGCCGTCGGGGGCGGGCGTGAGGTTGGCGTTGGTGCCGAACAGGCGGCCTCCGTTGGTGTAGGCGTTGCCGCCGTTGTTCCGCTCGATCTGGTAGAAGTGGTCCGACTCGGCGGTGGTCCAGGTCATGATGGCGCCGTACTGCGTGTTGGGATCCAGCATGCCGGTCGGCGTGCTGAGATTGAACGTGAGATAGTCGCCTTGGGCAAAGGTGAGGCCCTGGACGTCGAAGGTCTCGCTGTGGACCACCGTGTCCGGCGTGCCGTTGGCGGTGGTGTCTTCGTGGATCAGCAGTTCGACCACGTCCGTACCGCCCGTGAAGGTGAGGTCGCCGCCGCTCTGGTTGGGCCAGATTTGGAACGTGACGGCCGAGATCGAGAACGGCGTGGCGTGTTGGAAGGACTGCCCGGAGTTGGCGCGGGTCTGGGAGTTGCCGCGATTTGTCCGCAGCCCGTGAGTGGGACTGGTCTCCTCGAAGAACTCGATGATGTTCCCTGTGGGTGCCGTGCCATTGAGCGCCACCGTCCCTCCGCGGCAGACGCCGCAGACCAACGCGCAGAAGACAACCGCCACGCCCCAGGCATTTCGACCGGTCAACATGATGTACCTCCGACTTGAGTTTCTGGTGCAGCCTCCGACTCGCGACGATCGCGAGGCAGCCAGGAGACAACTAATATACTCTACCCGATCTCTATGGCCTTGTCAAGGCAAATCCTGGTGGAGTGCATAGAGGTGCCGGGGGGCAGGGAAAACGGTCGTGAAGAGGCAGGCTGCCGGCGGGAAGCGTTCCAAGACCGGAGCGGGACAGTGATTGGGGTTGATACGCCCCTGGCGGGCCGATAGGATCGCGGGATACCACGGGAGGTTGAGAGATGACACGACGAGAGTTCCTGCAGCGTATGGGTCTGGGCGTCGGGGCCGCATGTGTGCTCGGTGCGAAGGCGGCCGCCGCGGAGGCCCGGCTCAAGGGAAGCACACCCAACATCGTTCTGATCATGCCGGATGACATCAGCTTCGGCGCGATCGGGGCGTATGGCGGCAAGAAGAGCCCCCACGTCGATGCGCTCTACAAGAAGGGCCTGCGCTTTGAGGACTTCCACGTGTCCCCCACGTGCTCGCCGACGCGGGCCGCCCTCCTGACCGGACGCCACGAGTGCTACGCCGGCGTCACCCACACCATCGTCATGCGCGACCGCCTGAGCCTGAAGTCGCGCACGATAGCCGACATGCTCAAGGCCTCAGGCTACGCCACCGGCATCTTCGGCAAGTGGCACCTGGGCGACGGGCAGGCGTACCGTCCCGACAAGCGCGGCTTCGACGAGGTCTACATTCACGGCGCCGGCGGGATCGGGCAGAACTACTCCCACTCGGCGGACTTTCCCAATAACGACTACAACAACCCCGTGCTTTACCACAACGGGAAGGTCATCGAGACGAAAGGCTACTGCACGGACCTGTTCTTCGACCAGGCCGTCCGGTGGATCCGGACGCAGAAGGAAGGCGGCAAACCGTTCTTCGCCTACATCACCCCCAACGTGAATCACGGCCCGCACATCCCGCCGATCCTGCCCGACGGCTCGACGGGCGACATCATGGCCAACCTGGACGACAACGTCGGGAAGATGATGACGTTTTTGGACACCTCGGGCCTCAGCGACAAGACGCTGCTGATCTACATGACGGATAACGGCTCAGGCAGCGGCAGCAAGCGGCTGCGAGGCGGCAAGGGCAGCGCCTACGAGGGCGGCACGCGCGTGCCGTGCATCATGTACTGGAAGGGCAAGGTCGGCGGCGGCGTCGACTGCCACAGGCTTACCGGGCACATGGACCTGTATCCCACCTTTGCCGAACTTGCCGGCTCGAAGGACCCCGTCCCAGGCGACAAGCCATGGGACGGACGCAGTATCCTGGGCCTCATGCAGAACCCCAAAGCCGACTGGCCCGGGCGGTATTGGATCTCCCACAAGACCCGCTGGGGTAACGCCAGGAGTTCGAAGTACGCCATGGCCGCCATTCGCAACCCGCGATACAAGCTGGTTTTCCCCGGCGGGCGGAAGCAGCCGGAACTCTACGACCTGGACCAGGACGTCCGGGAGACCAAGAACATCGCGGCCGCACACCCGGAGATTGTCAAGACGCTCCAGGCGCAGTACGACGCCTGGTGGGAGGATATTCAACCGTTCCTCGTCAACGACAACCTCAAAGGCGCGCCGAAGACGCACAAACCGTACCACGATCTGTACCGTGAGCAACTCGGCCAACAGCGGTTCGACGAGGCCATGCGCCGGATGACCTGGACAGGCGGCAAGCCCTACCGCCGCAAGAAGACCAGGACCCCGCGGGCCAAGAGGAAGACCAAGACGTAGCGGCCTTGGGCGCATGGGGGCAGGGCGTCATTCCTGGTACGGCAGGGCGCAGGGACAACGGGGGCTGGCTCGGGCAGAGGCCGACGTGAAGCGAAGGCCGAGCACGTGCCCCGAAGGGACATCCCGTCGGAATGCCTGTCCCCGTTCTCCCGGTCGGCGGGCCATTCAGGGACACACGGGGTCGACTATACGTCACTTGGGTGTTTTGCAATGTTCCACTTCTCGGGAGTGTAACACGCTCCGTGGCGTAGTGATACTATAACCTGCTTTATGAAATCGACTTATCGTGTAACTTGCAGCGAGGTCGGGCAGGTGGCACACGTGAAGTGGAAACCTGTGTAACACTGGAACACTGCTCAAACGCTATGCGATCCATCTAACGGGCGATGGGTGTCGCGCCTTGGCGCGCCGGGGCGGCGCCAAGATCTCCATGCCCCCTCGGCGGGAGGGCCCGTTGACATGATCGCCGGGCACCGCCTACGATGGGGGCATGACAAGGCCTCCCAGGCGCTCACGTCCGGCCTTTGCCCTGTTGGAACTGCTGGTCGTCGTGGCCATCATCGCGATGCTGGTGGCGATTCTCACCCCGTCGGTGCTGCGGGCGGTCCACCTGGCACGCATGAGGGTCTGCGGGAGCAACCTGCACCACGTCGCGATGGGGTTCAGGCAGTACATCGCCGCGTTCGAGGGGCAGTATCCCTACGGGGTGCCCAAGCCGGCCGAGACGATCAACCATCCCCACTACGAGACATGGCGCCCGGACGGGGTGACGCGCGGGGGAGGGACGCCTCCCCAGCAGCAGTTCTGGACGCTGGGATACATCCGCTCGACGGAGACGTGGCTCTGCCCGACGGACCCGCATCCGGGCAACTACGTCTGGTGGGACTACACCGAGCACCCGGACTTTCACGAAGGCAGCAGCTACATGATCTCCGAGCAGGCGCTGTTCGGGGTGACGTGGTGGCGCCATCGGATGTTCCGCCAGGACCAGGTCGTCGACCCGGCGACGTTCGGACTGGCTGCCGACGGGTGGGAGTGCCCCAACGGATGGACGTGGGGCAACGTGGACCGCAGCCTGGACTACCAGCGGATCGACTGGGACCACCTGGGCAAGGTGAACGTCCTGTTCGGCGACGGCCGCGTGGAGGCGCGCCCGTACGTCGACGCCGGGGCGCTGATCCGGACGAACCCGCTGTACCTGGACCCGCGGCACACGGGGCCGTGACGGGCGCCGCAGAGCGGGGCGCCGCGGCAGCGGGATCCGGGGCAGCTCAGAGCGTCCAGCCGGGGCGGTACTCGCGGGCCAGGAAGCGGTTGGCGGCCTTGGAGTTGGTGACCCGGCAGTTCGGTCCGTCCCAGCGGAGCCTGGTGCCCGCGCGCAGGGCAACGTTGGCCAGAAGGACCGCCTCGGTGAGCAAGCCGGAATGGCGGACAAAGTCGCTCCCGGCGGGAGGTCCCCCGCGGCACGCGTCGATCCATTCGCGATCGTGCCCGGGCGAGCGCGGCAGCCGCTTGGGCGGACGGCCGTACTTCTTCATGGCGGACTCCGGGATCAGGCGATGGCCCATGAGCGTACCGGTCTGCCCGACGTAGTAGACGTCGGCCATGCGCCGGGCGGGTTCGAGCGCGGCCGGGCGGGGGGCCTTGAGCCCGCCGTCGTACCAGCAGAGCGTCAGCGGGCCCATCGCGCCGCGCGCGGGGAACTCCAGCCGAGCGGTCACCCCGGCGGGGTACTGCTCGCCGTCGTTGCGGGTGGAGCTGGCCTCCACGGCGACCGGGTGCGACAGGCGAAGGGCCTTGAAGACGGTCGAGAGTTTGTGGCAGCCGAGATCGCCCAGCAGCCCGGTGCCGAAGTCCCACCAGTTCCGCCACGTCCACGGGTGGTAGGTCGGGTGGTAGGGCCGCTTGGGCGCCGGGCCCAGCCAGAGGTCCCAGTCGAGTCCGTCGGGCACGGGCGGGGTGTCCTTGGGACGGCCACGGAAGGCGGGCATCGCCCAGAAGCGGGCCGGGCACCAGGCGTGGACCTCGCGGACCGGACCGATGGCGCCGTCCTGGATCATCTCGCAGACGATCCGCGCCCGCTCGTCGGCCTGGCCCTGGTTGCCCAGTTGCGTGGCGACCTTGGCCTTTCGGGCAGCTTCGGTGACCTGGCGGGCCTCGCGAACGGACCAGGTAAGGGGCTTTTCGCAGTAGACGTGCTTGCCCTTGCGGATGGCGGCCATCGCGACGACCGCGTGCGCGTGGTCGGGCGTGGCGATCATGACGGCGTCGACGTCCTCGCGGGCGAGCAGCTTACGAAAGTCGGCATAGGCGCGGCAGGCGGCGTACTTGCCTGAGCGCTTGCCGGCGGCGTAGTGGGCGTCGACCATGCGTCGGGCGGGCTCGCGGCCGGCTGTACGCTTGTCCTTGCCCCGGCCCCAGTTCCAGGACAGGAATCCGCCGGCCTCGCGGTCCACGTCGCAGACGGCCACCACCTGCACGTCGTCGAACTGGAGGAACCGGCGGATGTTCTGTGTGCCCTGGCCTCCGAGCCCGATCCCTGCGAGGGTGGTCTTGTCGCTCGGCGCGACTTTGCCGGGCCCGCCGAGGACGCGGCGAGGGACGATCGAGAACACCGCGGCAGTGCCGGCGACGGCGCCGGTGCGCTGGAGCAAGCCGCGACGGGACAACGCGGCAGGAGACGCTCTGCCGGCACCAGACGTGTTGTGGCTTCTGCGTTTGTTCACGAGTATTTCGGTGGTCTGGCGGCGGAGCGGCCGTCAGCCGGTCGGCTGCGGGCGGCCGTCGTCCTGGTCGTAGGGGCCGCCTTCGGGGGCGCGCCCGCAGATCTCGATCCGCTCGATACTCAAGGCGCGGCCGGTGGTGCTGTCCACGGCGGCCAGGACGCCGCACAGCCGCGGGTCGCCGCTGGCCACGCTGAACGCGATCGGCATGCCGGTCGTCAGCGCGCTGAGCACGCGGTCCTTTCGGCGGCCGAGTATGCCGTCGTACGGGCCGGTCATCCCCACGTCCGCCACGAAGGCCGTGCCCTTGTCCAGCAGCCTGGCGTCGGCGGTCGGCACGTGCGTGTGCGTGCCGAACACCACGCTGGCGCGTCCGTCGAGGTGCCAGCCCATGGCGATCTTCTCGCTGGTGGCCTCGGCGTGCATGTCGACCACGCGGACGCGGACGTCGGCGGGCATCTCGTCGAGGATGCGGTCAACCTCGGGCCAGGGCGGGCTGGTCCCGACGGTCATGTACAACTGCCCGAGCAGGCAGGCCACGCCCACCTGGTGGCCGCCGGACTTCGTGGGAACCACGGTCCATCGCTTTCCGGCGGCGGGTCGGGGCAGATTCGCGGGCCGAACGATCTGGTCGGATGTCTCGAGAATGCTGACGATCTCGCGCTTGCGGTAGACGTGATCGCCCAGGGTCACCACGTCCACCCCGTAGCGGAGGAGCTTCTTGAAGATCTGGGGCGTCAGCCCGCTTCCCCCGGCGGCGTTCTCGGCGTTGCAGACCACCAGGTCGATGGCCCGGGCCTGGATGAGGTCCGGCAGGTGATCGGCCAGGACGCCCCTTCCGGCCCGACCCACCACGTCCCCGATGCACAGAATGTTCATGGCCATGGCACGTTCACTTTCCAGCCCCGCGGGGCACCGGAGGATTATAGGCGACCCGCCGCGGCTGCCAAGAAGATTCCCCGTGGGGATGTGCGTTGCCAGGTCACAGGTCGCATATCTACTCCACTTTTTGCTGGCAATCTGCGGCCGTTGTGGTAAACTACCAGAGATTGTAGGGTGTGACGATCGGTGTACGTGGTAGTCGCGTCACCTTATCAAGCGAGCGGTGCAGTACAACAGGAGATGGACCATGAACCGTGTTCTTGCGATCGTTTCGGCGCTGGCCGTGGTTGGCGCCTTGGCAGGTACGGGTGATGCCGCCCCGGTCAGCTATTGGACGTTTGACGGCAACGCCCTTGACTCAGGTACGGCCGGCAACCACGGGACGCTCAACGGCGGGGCGGGCTACTCGTCGGTCGTGCCGGCGCAGATCGGCACCGGCCAGTCGCTGGACTTGAACGGATCGAGCCAATGGATGTCCGTGGCGCCGCCGACGGGGACCGTCAGCGGCAGCTACACCGTCTCGGCGTGGGCCCGAGTCGTTGACAACTCAACGAATACCATCTTCGCCACGCGCCGGCCGACGGACGCCGGTTTCGACATGAAACTCCAGGGCGGCAACCTGATCCACGGCGATATCGGCAATGGCACCAGTTGGATAGCCACCAACGCCGACGCCACGTTCAACTACAGCCACGACAAGTGGCACCACATCGCGTATGTCGTCACGTCGACGTCGGTGGATGTATACGCCGACGGCGTGCGACACGGCGGCCGTACGTGGGGGGCAAATACGCCCTTACTCTGGGATGCCAATCACCACATCAACATCGGGCGGTACAACGCCGGCAGCGAGTACTTCAGCCGATACATCGACGACGTGGCCGTCTGGAACTCGGCGCTGAGCCCCACGCAGATCGCCGCCCTGGCCGGCGGCACCTCGCCGCTGACCGTGGAGACCGTGGCGGACGCCACCTCCGGACACAACGGCGCGGTCCGATACATTCCCATCGATGACGATCTCACCTCGGACATCTCGCCGGCCAAGACGTACACGCACAAGGTCGACTTCGGCAGCAGCGGGGCCGCCAACGTCAACGGCGTGGTCTTCGACGCGGCCGGTCCGGGCCCGCTGCCCGGCGATAATGGCACGAGCAACGTGCCCAGCAATCATGGCGGCAACAACAACCATGGCATTCCCCTGACCGAAGGCGTCGCCTCGCTCTTCCAGGACATGACCTACGGCGCTAACCCGAGTATCATCATGCTGGACGGTCTCACGCCGGGCCAAGCGTACGACACCCGCCTCTACGTGAGAAACTGGGAAGCAGGGACCGCCACGAACGACCGGTCGCAACTGGTCCAGTACGACACGAACGGCGACGGCGCATACGACCGGTCACTGCGTATCAATCCGGACAACTCCAGCGAACTCGCGCCGGACTTCGACAGCGACAACCACCAGCCGTACGCCCTGTCGTATGTCTTCGTGGCCGAGAGCGACAAGCTCACCATCCAGCTCAACCAGCTCGGCGGCGGCACGTATCACCTGTACGGATTGACGAACGAGGAGACCGACCGGCTGCCGATCGAGACGCTCTTCAGCACGGGTCTGGACGCCAATGGAGACCCGCTGACGCCCGGCACGCCGGACCCCCACTACGCCCTGTTGGCCGGCGCCGCCCAGGGAACCACGGCCCTGGCGATCACGAACCATCCCGCCTGGGCGCCGAACGACGCCGGCTCGGGATTCATCGGCGTGGCCAACCCGGGAACAACAAGCGTTGCGGGGGGAAGCTACAACTACCAGACGACGTTCGACCTGACGGGGTTCGATCCCAGCGCTGTCGAACTGATCATGACGATCTACACGGACAATTCTGTGGACGACATCATCCTGAACGGTGTCAGCACGGGCCTTACGGCCGCCGGATTTGGGTATAACGCAGGCAAGACGCACATGCTGACGAGCGGGTTCCAGCAGGGCATCAACACGCTGGAGTTCCAGACCACAAACAACGGCTCCGGTCCGGCCGGTTTTCGGGTGGACCTCGGCGGCACGGCCCTGCCCTCGGTCATCCCGGAACCGATGACAATGCTGGCGGTGGGGTTGAGCCTGACCGGCCTGGGCGGGTACGTCCGCAGACGAAGGATGCGGACATAGGCCCTCGTGGGGGGCACATCCCGAGTCCGGGGATCTGGGCCTCCGGACGGCGTCCAGGCCTATCCACGCCAACCGTGTCGTCCGCCTGCTCCGTTATCCCCGCAGCGCATCCGGTGCGCCACGGTCGGGAAAGTCCGGCGGCGCGTTGAAGGACGTGCTAGCATAAGCACACCGGAAGACGCCACTCCGGCAGGTCCGCCCGGTCAAACGTGACGTGATGAGTCCGATGAGGCAAACAACGCGAGTTCTGTGCGTCCTGGCCGTCGCGGGCGCTTATGCATCCTCGGCCGCCGCGGAAGCCCCGCCCCGGGCCGATTACTGCGCGATGCTGGCGCGCGATATCGCCGGTCGGCAGCACGGGTTCATCGCGGGAAACCACATGGTCTACGTGGGCGGGCAGTGCACCGCCACGTGGCGCGTACGCGAGCACGAGACAATAGGGTTCACCCACCCGATGTTCCGCGACGGGCGGGCGCGCGGGCACGGCATCGTCACCGGCCCCGGCGGGACCGGGCACGACAAGTGGGGCTGGGAGTTCTGGCGCCGGGTCCGCGGCGCCTACGGCTGCGTGACGGTCGACGGCAAGACCACCCGCTACCCCAAGCCGGTCAAGATGATCTGGCGCCCGGACCGGCAGGTCTGCACGTACAGCGTCGCGGGCGTCACGATCGACGAAACCAAGTTCATCGCCGCCAACGACGTGCTCTGCGCCATCATCACCTCGAACAAGCCGGTCACCCTGACGTTCGACGGGCACAGCTTCGTTCACACGGGCCGGGTCCCCAAGCACGACGGCGACAAGCCCGTGGTATTCAGCCGCAAACGAACCGCCAAGGCCCGCTTCGACCGGGCCAACAACGCCATCCACGTCACCGAGGGTGGGACGATCATGACCAAGCCGGCGTGGAAGAGTCCCGCCGTCGAGGGCAGGCTCATGTACGACGGGCTGAGCGTGGTGCTGTCGGCGTCGGCGGACCTGGGGGGGGCGCACACGCTCAAGCGGGACGCGGAGGGCCGGCAGGTGTACACGTTTGCCGCCACGTGCGCGCCGGGCAAGGCGCTGGTGCTGACATACGCGATGGGGGACGACTACGCGTCGGTGGTGGCGCGCAGCAAGAGGATTATCGCGAAGCCGCAAGCGGCCTTGGCGGCCAAGACGAAACACATGAACGACCTGCTGAACGGGCAGATTCCGTACTTCCGCTGCTCGGATCAGGGCGTGGTCAAGACGTACTATTACCTGTGGTCGCTGTACTTCATGTACTTCACGCACACGGGCAAGGGATGGGAGGCCTACCCCCACACCCAGACCGCGGTCAACAACTTTATGGGGCTGCACCTGTGGGACTCCTGGGCCTACACCGCCATGGGGGCGTGGGTGGTCGACAAGTGGGCCTACGCCCACGGCAGCGTGCTGTCCTGGAAGGCCATGGTGCCCTTCAAGAACAAGCACAACGCCATGCCGGACAACTTCGGCATCGCGTGGTATTCGCCCGGGGTATGGATGAACTTCGTGGGTACGGTCGAGTTCGCCTGGCTGCAATACCTCCAGTCCGGCGACCGGAAGTTCCTCAGGGAAGTCCACGACGACCTCTACCGCAAGCTCTACTGGACCGGGCCGCAGAGGTGCTTCGGCATCGACATCAACGCGATCGAGGACCTGACGAAGATGGCCGCCGCGCTCGGCCGCAAAAACGACGTCACGCACTGGCAATCGTTCAGGCCCGCCGCGGTCAGGAACTTCAAGGCGTCCTGGCAGAGGACACTGCCGGACTACTTCGGCGCAGGCAAGCCCACCGGCAAGGACATCTGGCAACTGGCCTGCATGATGAGCCGACAGATGCCTGACGACTGGGTCGACCGCCTGGTGCGGCGGTGGGTGATGAATCGCAAGACGGGTTTCCTCGGCCCGGTCCCCCTGGACGTCCGCCCGCCGGACTGCCCGGAGAACGGCCTCTTCGCCGTCTCGTCGATCAGCACGTGGCTGGCGGTCGAGGGCATGTTCCGCCACCACCGCGACGCCGAGGCCGTCTACTGCACGCTCGGGCATATCCACGGCATGCTGAAAGACTACGGCTACCCGGTGGCCCCCGAGTGCTGGGACCCGGACTACAAGCCGTGGGGCGACATGTACACCAACTGGGACGGTGCGATGCTGCTGCCGCTGCTTCGCCGGATCGCGGGGATCAGCTACTCGATTCCCGACAGCACGTTCACCGTCTGCGAGCATCTGCCGGAGACGTGGACCTACGTCGAGACGCGCGTGCCGATCGTTCTGGACGGCGAGGTGAAGTGGGTCTCGGTCAAGACGACGCGCCGGCAGCGCGCCGGTCGGGTCGTCAAGACGGTTGCGGTCCGAGGCTGCCCGCTGAAGCGACTGATTATCGAGCCCTGGCTTGAAGACCGCGAGGTGATCTCCGGCGTTCCGGGCGCCGCGGCCGAGGCGCCGCGCGGACACGCAAGGCTGTCCCTGACCGACGTCCGCGACCGGTCGGTCTCCGTGACGCTCGGCAAGTCCACCCGCGGGCCCCTGGTCCGGGGAGAGTCTGACACGAAGAAATGACCATGACAGCAGAGCACGTGACACGGCGGGACTTCTTGAGTGCGGCAGGCCTGAGCGCCGCGGCGGCGGTGGTGGCCGGCGGGCGCGCGGGCGCCGCGGCACGGGCGGCGGGCCTGGGCGCCGCGGCGGCCGCGGTGGGGCAGGGGACCGCCGGCAGCGCGGCGCGGACGGCCGCCAAACCGCCACGCCCCAACATCGTCATCCTCTTCGTTGACGACATGGGCTACTCCGACATCGGGTGCTTCGGGGGCGAGATCGATACGCCCAACCTGGACACGCTGGCCGCCAACGGCGTACGATTGACGCAGTTCTATAACACCTCGCGATGCTGCCCCTCACGGGCCGCCTTGCTGACCGGGCTCTACTCCCACCAGGCCGGCATCGGCATGATGGTCTATCGCAGCCACGGGCCAGGCTACCGCGGCAACCTCAACGACTCGTGCGTCACGTTCGCCCAGGTGCTCAAGTCGGCCGGATACCAGACCATGCTCGCGGGCAAGTGGCATGCCGGGCACGAGCCGCACTCCAGGCCTGAGGTCAGGGGCTTCGACCGCTTCACCGGAATCTACCCGCACATCGACAGCTACTGGAAGGTCCTGAGGAGCTGCGACGTCTACCGCGACAAGAAGCTGTTCATCAAGGCCGGCGAGAACCCGAAGAACCCCTACAAGCCCGACGAGGAGTTCTACACCACCGACTTCTTCACCGACGCAGCCATGGACTACGTCGACCGGGCCCTGGAAGACAAGAGCAAGCCCTTCTGCCTGCACGTCTGCTACAACGTGCCGCACTTCCCCCTCGAAGCCCCGGACGACCTGATCGCGAAGTACCGCCGCAAGTACATGGCCGGCTGGGACAAGCTGCGAGCGGAAAAGCTCAAGCGGATGAAAGCGATGGGCATCGTGCCGAAGACGCAGAAGCTGCCGCGCGTCAGGGGATTCGTCAACAAGCGGATCGCGGGCTTCACGGGTGTGGGAGTGGACACCGATCACCTGCCCAAGTGGGACTGGCTCGACGACAAGGACAAGAGCGAACTCGACTTCCGCCGGGCCATCTACGCCGCCCAGATCGACCGGTTCGACTGGAACGTCGGGCGGATCGTGCGGCACCTGAAGCAGCGCGGCATTCTGGACAACACGCTGATCCTGTTCTTTTCCGATAACGGCTGCTCGGGGGAACTGGGCCATTACGGGTTGAACTGGCCCAAGCACACGCGAGCCACCTATCCGAAGTGGCGCAAGCAGGGCGGGTGGAGCATTTCACAGGGCCAGTGCTGGGCCAGCTACTCCAACACCCCGCTGCGCAAGTACAAGAAGTTCGTGCACGAGGGCGGCATCGCCTCGCCGTTCATCGCCCACTGGCCCGCGGGAATCACCACGCCCGGGCGGGTCTACGGCGGGCAGTGCTTCCACCTGATCGACGTCATGCCCACCCTCTGCGATCTCGCCGGGGCGAAATACCCCAAGACGTACGATGGCCGAAAGATCACCCCCGCCCAAGGCATCAGCATGGTCCCGTTCCTGACCGGCACGGCGGTCAAGACATCGGCCCGCACGCTGTACTGGCAGCACGAGAACCACGCCGCCGTCCGCCAGGGCGACTGGAAACTCGTCACCGTCAACGATCGCGACGAGACGGCGTGGGAGCTGTACAACCTGGCCGATGACCGCAGCGAGTCGGCCGACCTCAGCGAGAAGCACCCGGATATCGTCAAGCGCCTGAAGGGCAGATGGCTGCGATGGGCCGGCCAGGTCAACGCCGTGCCGTTCCCGGAGAAGCGCCCCAAGCCTCAGCGCGTCCCCTGGCCTCCCCGCCCCTGGCCGAAGTAGCAGCCGATACTGGTGTGGGTGCACCATCTTCATGCCCCTCACTGGTTCTGGTGTGCATGGACCTTGACGCACCTGGTTGAGCCTGTCTTGTCGACATGCCATGCGCTCGGTACAATGGATACCCAGCGGGCAAACGAGCGGACGAGGTGCCCTGTTCTGGGACAAGAATGATGAATCGTATCCGGATAGAAACGATCGTGGAAGCTGACGGCGAACTGCATCTGTCCGACCTGCCTTGCCACAAAGGTGATCGGATCGAGGCTGTGATCAGCGTACATGAGCAATCCGTCCACCCAGCGCCACGGGAGGCGTCCGCGTCACCGGGCAAGCAGTTCGTTGACAAGTGGACGGGAGTGATCCAGGGCGCTGTCGTCAATGGCTGGCGAGACGCCAAGGTCGCCCACCTCCGGGGAAAGCATGCATGAGGATCCTGCTCGATACCAACATCATCCTCGACATAGCCCTGAAACGTGAGCCTTTCTACGAGCCCTCGGCCAGAATACTCCGCGCATCTGACTTCGACAGAACACACCTGTTCATCACGGCCTCGATCGCAACGGACCTGTACTACGTGTTGAGTCGGGAGAAGGGACCTGATACGGCGCGAGCGTTCATCGCAGACCTTCTGGCGGCTGTGGATGTGTGTGGCGTGGACAAAGATGTCCTGTTGGAAGCCGTCAACTCCGACTTCCCGGATTTCGAAGATGCGGTGCAGAACTTCGCGGCCGCCGGCGGCGCCATCGACGTCATCGTGACCCGTAATGAAGCGGACTTCGCCGGATCAGCACTCACAGTCCTGGCCCCGTGCGAACTGGTGGAACAGCACCTCTAGACTTCGGGACTCCGGTTGAAGGTGCCACCCGCGGCAGTACGGGCGTTTCATTTCGGCGGGACGACGACCTCGAAGTTCGAGCCCTTCACGCGGCGAAGCTCTTGGTGCAGCACGGGGATCCGCTCGTCCGGGGCCACGGAGATTGCCCACTCGATGCCGTTGTCGGCCACGAACATGCCGTAACGCTTCAGCGCCGTGAGGATCGTCCGCACGTGCGGGGAGAACTTTGAGACGTCGAAGTCCTTCCGCAGCCTGAACCGCTCGCCCATTCGCGGATAGTTCCTGTTGGTGTGCCGGCTGGCGTAGTGGGTGGCCGGGGCCACGAAGGCCCGCCGTGTCTTGCGGATGGTCACGCGCAGGGCGTGGTCTATCCGCCCGCGCTTGAGTTCGTCGTAACGGACGACGGCGGGGAAGATCGGCAGCCCGGCCGCGTCGGCCGACGTCCAGCCCCGCGGGCGGAGCTTGTTCGTCTTGAGATCGAAGACGGACGCCTGGGCCGCCTGCCAGCCGGCGTCCGTCCGGCGCATGATGTAGAACTCGTACAGCATGCGGTTGACGGGGTCGACGATGATGGCGTGGCGGTCGCCGCCCTGCTTGAGCGCGTCGCGCTGCACGTCGTGCAGCGTAAGGCGCTTGCCCTTCGCGCCGCGGCGATAGCCCACGGGCCAGCCCTCGATGGGCACGTTGTCCGGCACGGGGTAGGGGCCCTTGTCGGACTCGCTCGGGTAGGCGGTGATCTTCACGTTGATACGCTTCTGGCTCGGCGGGACGAGGACGAAGGCCATGTCGGGATTGTACCGCAGCGGCTTGTTGGCCCCGACGGAAGCCACCATGGCCTTCGAGTTCGGGTGCGGCGGCCAGTCCGTCACGAGCTGGTTCCACGGGTTGTCCGGCGGGAAGACCTCCAGGGCAGCCAGGATCGCGTCGGCCTGCGGGGTGTTGAACGTGACCGGCCCGGTGATCGCCGGCATCTTGGCCTCGCGGATCCGCTTGAGCCGGGCCGGGTCGCCGAGCGGTCCTTTGCCGTTGGCGGGCAGGCACGGCGCCGCGGCAATCAGAGCGATCGGAAACAGCTTCAGTGCATTCATTGTCTCATCTCCGTCATGGCGTCCCTGGTGCCGGCAGCACGAAGACCGGCGAGCCGAGCGGCGCGGTGAGCGTCACCTTGCCGCCGGCCGACGCGAGCTTGGTTCGCGTGCCCATCAGGTCCACGAGCGTATGGGCCTGCCTGGCGGGCAGGCTGATCTCTCTCGGCCGGTCCATTGCCCAGAGCGCAAGGACTGCCCCGCGACCGGCGACGTCACTGAACGTATGCGCCCACACGTCGCGCCCGAGGTCGACGTGCCTTGCGTGGGGGCGGCCTTCAAGGAGGCGCGTGAGGGTTGCAAAGGCTCGGCAGGCGGGTTTGGGCTCGAAGTCCCGGGTGACGATACCAAGGTTGTGCTCGAAGTAGAACGGGTCGCGGCCATCGTTGCGGAAGTCGTACCAGGAGATGTTCGCCGCAGCGCCCGAGGCGATCGCGCCGAGATACGCCCTGGCCAGCAGGCACGCCTGCTGGCGCTCGGTGGTCGCGTTGAATCCTCGCTGCGATCCATTGTGGTGCGCGTGGGTGGCCCAGCCCATCTCCGTGATCCACACCGCCCGGCGCGATCCGTCGGGGCGCCTGACCAGGTCGCCGGCGGCCGCCAGGTCGCGCATGAACGCCCGGTCGTTCAGGTGCCTGCGGTAGGGGTGGATCGTCAGCACGTCGAACGGCGCACGCAGTTCGAGCATGCGGCGGATGAACTTGGCATCGATCCCGGCCGTCGAGCAGCCCAGCACGAGCGCGTGGGGATTGGCCTTCTTGATCGCGGCATAGGCCCGTCTCAGCAGTTCAG
>Ga0180432_10005485_pt1 | contig 16854 bp, 14 predicted proteins | sample SS_ome_10_FD_132414 | JGI IMG/M metagenome (GOLD analysis project Ga0180432, IMG submission 132414) | Hypersaline lake sediment archaeal communities from the Salton Sea, California, USA - SS_1_MS_2 metaG | ecosystem: Environmental > Aquatic > Non-marine Saline and Alkaline > Hypersaline >... | reverse complement strand
TGCGAGATACCGAGTCGGAGGCGCAGAGAGTCGACGTCGACCACGCGGAAGAGCGGCATGCCGGTCGTCACGAACGTGCCTCGATCGACTTCCCGGCGCGAGACGTACCCGGCGAACGGAGCTCGGATCTCGGTCTCACGAAGCTGCCGGGCCGCGAGTTGCCGCGTCGCCTCGGCGGCGTGCATGTCGGCCCGGGAGGTCTGCCGGGCCATGCGGCTCGCTTCCAGGACCGCCTCGGCGATGTCGCCGGTGGCGAAGAGGGTGGAGTCGCGCACGTAGTCGTTGGCGGCGACGTGCGCCCGGGCTCGCGCGGCGGCCAGGGCCGCCTCGGCCTGGCGGAGGTTCGCGCGCGGCACCTCGCGGTCGAGGGTGGCCAGGACGGCGCCCGCGGAGACTCGATCGCCCATGTCGTGGTGCAGCTTCTCGACCATGCCGGTGACTTCCGAAACGACATCGACCGCCTGGTAGGCTTCCAGAATCGCGGTCAACTCGATCGTCTCGCGCACAACCTGGGGACTGACGATGAGGATCTCCACCGGTACCGCGGGAGGCGCGGTCTCCGTTACCTCGGGTGGCCGCGCGCAGCCGGCGGACAGGGACAGGATCAGGGTGATCCCAAGAGCGAACGTACGGGTCATCTTCTACTTCTCCTCGATCAGCGCCTCGATCCGCCCCCGCGCACGTGCGTAGTCGGCAACCGCGAGCACCAGATCGTAATAGGCGGAAGTTCGTGATTGTTCGGCCGAGCGTAAGGCCAGCAATGCATCGATCCACTCGAGGTTGTTCAGCCGGCCGAGATCGAAGCTGTTGCGACGGATCTCGTAGCTGCGGCGGGCGCTCGAGAGGCTCGTCTCCGCCAACCGCAATTGCTCGGCGAAGGAGCGGATGGAGGTGCGCGCCGCCTCCGCCGCGAGGAGGATGTCTCGCTCGCCCGCGTCGCGGGTGGCGCGCGCCTGGCGCAGTTGATACTTGCTCGCCTCCCGGCCCGAGACGTTGGCCAGACTGGTGAAGAGCGGCATGCTGAAGATCGCGCTCACCGACCAGGCCTTGTCCCCATCGAGCGCGATCGTATCATTGGTCTGCCACCCGTAGGAACCGGTCATCGCCACATTGGGAAGGAAGGTGAGCAGACTCTGGCGGTGGCGGATCTCGGCCGCCCGGACCGACTCCTCGAGCCATGCCAGCCTCGGGTTGGCGGAGATGATCCGGTCCAGCTCCTCGCCGGCGAATACTTCCCAGTCCGAATCACCCATGGCTCGGAAGCGCTCGATTTCCCGCGCCAACGGCGGCGGGAGGAGGGTATCGGCCATGGTCGATCCCCGCGGAGGATCGCCCATGAGGTTCTCCAGCGCCAGCGCGGAGACCCGGCGCGCGCTGGCTTGCTGGATGAGCAGCTGTTGTTGCCGAACCTCTTCCACCCGCCAGCGAAGCACATCGGCCTCCGCGTAGCGGCCGACCCGGAAGAGCCGCTCGGCCTGTTCACGGTTTCCGCGGGCCTGTTCGACCAGGCGCTCCTGGATGCGGATCATCGAGTCGGTCTTCAGCAGGTCGACGAAGCCGCGCAAGGTTTGATAGACCACCTCTTCGGTCGTATCGATCAGATCGGCCCCGGCCAAGCGCCGCGAGCTGGAGGCGAAGGAGACGGCATTCCAGGCCGATGGATTGAGCAGCGCGACGGAGCCCGAGATCGAAGTCTCGTAGCCGTCGCGGAAGACACTCCGGGGAATCTCGATCCAGACCGGGACCGGGTTGTTCAAGCTGTCGGGCACCCAGACCCACATCCCATCACCGAAAACGTTGGCGCGGGAGACGGTCTCGTCATCCAGTCGCGTATACCGCGAGTCGAGCGAAACGGACGGTAACAGTTGGGCGCGTGCCTGCCGCAGCTCCCAGCATGAGGCGTCCGCGGCATAGCGCCGCGCCGCCAACGTGGGGTTCTGCTCCCGCGCCCGGGCGATCGCTTCTTCGAGCCGAAGCGGGGCGGCGGTCGCCGTGACAGCGATTCCACAGATCAGGCATGCCGGGATCAGTCGGCGCATGGAGGATCCTCCCAGGAGATCGCCCGGAGGCGCTCGATGAGCTCGATCAGGCGGGGAGTATCTCCCCGCGCCGAGAGCAGGCCGTGCAAGGTGTCGAGGGCAAAGGGGATGTGTTCCCGGAATCCCGGGATCCGAAGTTGGCCGCCCAGCTTGGCGAACGCGCCGAGCGCCTGCATCAGCCGGTTGGCGGCCGAGGCGAGAAGCCGGCCCTCGAAGTTCACGTGGATGTCTGGGACCCCCGTGGCGGCCGCCCGGTAGTGGGCCGCCAGCGCGGAACGGGTCTCGGGGGAGAGCCGGGCGTAGGGATCGAAGAGGAGCGCGGCAAGGTCGTAGTGCGGCGGTCCCAACCGGGCGCCCTGAAAGTCGATGATGGCGATCTCGGGACCCGTGGGGGGGAGCATCACGTTCCGCGACTGGAAGTCGCGGTGCATGAAGACCGCCGTGCCCTCCAGCGCTTCCCGGGCCAAGCGGCGGCACTCGGCTTCGATCTGGGAGAAGGGGTGGCTGAAATGCGCCAACCCTCCCACCAGCGCCTGGTGGAAATACCCCGCCTCCCCCTCCAGGATGAAGGCTTCGGTATAGGCGGGGTTGCCGGCGGACTGCGGATCGAACGGGGGATGTCCGGGTTCCTGCATGCGGATCAGCGCCTCGATCGCCTTACGATACAACGCATTGCGCCGACTTCCCCGAGCATCCACCAGGTGCTCGTCTCCCAAATCCTCTAGGAGGAAGAAGCCCCGATCCAGGTCGCTGGCATAGACGGCCGGAACACGGATTCCGCGCCCCGGGAGGAAGGAGGCGACGGCCAGGAAGGCCTCGTTCTCATCCGGGTGGGATCGGTCGGGAGGGAGGGGATTGGCGACGGCAATCGCCCGCCGGGGACCCTGGACCACCCGGTAAATGCTTCGCTGCGAGCCGTCTCCGGCCAGGGGGGAGACGAGGGGGCCGTTTCCCCCGCCGGACTCCGCTTCCGGCCCGTCTGGAATCCGGGGCACGGCATTCGCCAGGAAGTCGAAAAGGCCCTCTGCCGACGCTGGTTCACGCATGCCCCTCTCCCTCGGATCCGCCACCGGGCGGCAGTCTAGCACATCGCCCCCAGGGGACGAGGAAACTGTAAATGGCTTCCGTCGAGACCGATAGATGGGGGCGAGGAGGGACATCTATGTCGTTCGAAGATCAAGACCTACTGGAAGAGCTGATCGTTGAATCGATCGAGCACCTCACGAGCATCGAACCCGACCTGCTTACGCTGGAAAAGGAGGGTGACTCGGTCCCCGCCGAGCTGGTCAATCGGGTCTTCCGCGCCATGCACAGCATCAAGGGCGGGTTTGCCTTCTTCGGCATCACCAACATCGTCGATCTCAGTCATGCCATGGAAAGCGTGTTGATGCGGGTGCGGGAGGGCGAGCTGAAGGTCACACCCGAGGTGACCGATGCCCTTCTCGCCGGGGTCGACAAACTTCGCGTGCTGCTCGATGACGTCGAGGGTTCCGACTCGGTCACGGTGGCCGAGGAGATGGCCCCGCTGAAAGCCATTCTCGAAACCCAACCCGGGGTGATTGCGCCGAGGCCCAATGCCGAGGGCGCTGCGACCTTGACCGAGTCGGAGAAGAGAGAGGCCCCGGTAGAGGTCCCTGTACAACTTGCCCCGCCTCCTCCAGTGCCCGAGAGGAAGGAGGAGGGTCCTTCTAGCGGGCGCAAGGAGAAACACTCCGAGGCGGCGGAGACGATCCGTGTCAAGGTCGATCTCTTGGACAATCTGATGAATCTTGCGGGGGAGCTGGTTCTGGGCCGAAATCAGATCAAGCTGGCCTTGAACAGTCGCTATTCCGAGGCGATCTCCTCGACGTCGTCGTACAAGCGATTGGAAGATGAGCTTGCTCGTGCGCAGGAATCGGTGATTGCCAGGCTGCAGTCGAGTGCGGGCGAGAAACACCAAGAGGATGGAAGCCACAACCGTGCCACGGTGATCCGCGAGTTCGAGCGAATCCGCGACGTGTTCAACCAACTCCTTTCCTTGCGGTTGGTTGAGACTCCCGGCATGTCGGCCGTCATGCAGGATGTCGATCTGGTCACCAGCGAGCTTCAGAGCAGCATCATGAATACGCGGATGCAACCGGTGGGATCGGTCTTCGCCAAATTCCCCCGGATCATGCGCGATCTGTCCAAGAAGATGGGCAAGGAGATCGAGTTGACACTGATCGGCGAGGACGTCGAGCTCGACAAGTCGATCATCGAGGCGTTGGCTGATCCGCTTACTCACTTGGTGCGGAATTCGGTGGACCACGGGATCGAGAGGCCGGAGATGCGGGAGCAGGCAGGTAAATCGCGCATCGGGAAGGTTAGACTACGGGCCTACCACGAAGGCGGTCAGGTCAACATCGACATCACGGATGACGGCGCCGGGATGGATGTCGAGAAGCTGAAACAGAAGGCCCTCGGCCGGGGGATCCTCACGGAAGAGGCGATCGACAAGCTGACGGAGCGGGAGGCACTGAAGCTCATCTTCGCTCCGGGCTTTTCGACCGCGGAGACGGTCAGCGATGTCTCGGGGCGGGGCGTAGGGATGGACGTCGTCAAGACGAACATCGCGAAGCTGGGCGGGACGGTCGAAATCGAATCGACACTGGGGGAAGGGACCCGGATCAATCTCCGCCTGCCGTTGACGTTGGCCATCATTCCTTCGCTGATCGTGGGAACCGCGGGACGACGCTATGCGGTGCCGCAGGTGAATCTGGAAGAGCTGGTTCGAGTCCGGGGGCAGGATCAAGAGAAGCAAATCCAAGACGTGCGGGGCCGGCCGGTGTTGCGCCTCCGCGGCAAGTTGCTCCCGCTGGTCAAGCTGTCGGATGTGCTCGATCTCGAAGTCGAGCAGGAGGAGGGCGCGCCGGAGGTGGAAGAAGCCGAGGGGCCGGCGCAAGACACCCGACATCGGCGCGAAGCCTGCAACGTGCTGGTACTCAAGGTTGGGGCGAACCGCTACGGACTGATCGTCGAGAGTCTCCTGGACAATGAGGAGATCGTCGTCAAGCCGCTCTCCAGCTATGTGAAGGAGTGCAAGCACTACGCGGGCTCGACCATTATGGGTGATGGGCGAGTGGCGATGATCCTGGACGCGGCCGGAATCGCCGAAGTGGCCGGCCTGCGTTTCAGCGAGCTGGAGGAGGCGGAAGCCCAGATCAACCGGCAGCGCGGCACCGAGACCGAAGTGCAGCCGCTCTTGCTCTTCCGCAACAGCGGCGCCGAGCTTTTCGCCATCAGCCTGGCGCTGGTGGCTCGAATCGAGAAGGTGAGGCGCAGCGATGTCGAGCGGGTCGGAAACAAGGAGTACGTGAAGTATGATCGCAGCTCGATGCGTATCCTCCGGCTCCACGACTATCTGACCGTCGAGCGTCCCTCCGAGGAGCCGGAGGAGTTCTTCATCATTGTTCCCAAACTAGTGAAGCATCCGATGGGGATCGTGGCGACGAAGGTGGAGGACATCCTCCACACGGATGCGGACATCGATCGGTCGACCGTCAGCGGATCCGGGATCCTGGGATCTGCTGTGCTGGAAGGGCGCCTGGCGGTCTTCCTCGACATCTACAGCTTGTTCGAGGTGGCCGAACCGGACTTGTACGCGCGCAAACCATCGGGTGAGGACGCGGCGGGTCTGGAGGGCATTCGTATTCTCCTGGCTGAGGATACGGCGTTCTTTCGGAGTGTTGAAGTCGAGTACCTGCGAAGCTTCGGATGCGTGGTGAAGGCGGTGGAGGATGGGGCGCAGGCTTGGGAAGCGCTATCGAAGGAGCCGTTCGACCTGGTGCTGACGGACATCGAGATGCCGGGGATGAACGGCTTCGATCTCACCGAGCGGATCCGGGCCACGGAGCACCTCAAGCATCTGCCGGTTGTGGCGGTGACCGCGCTGCGTTCCGAACACGCACAGAAACAGGGGAAGGAAGCCGGCGTGGATGCCTACGAGGTCAAACTCGATAAGGATCGTCTGCATCGGGCCCTAACGGAAGTACTGAGAAAACGGCGAGAGGAGCAGACATGGAGCGGCAATTCGCAACATTCTACCTCGGAGATGCCCGCTTCGGCATAGACATCCTGATGGTGCGGGAGATCAACCGTCACCTGGAGATCACGGCGGCCGAGCGGGCCGCCGAATTCGTCCGCGGGTTGCTGAATCTCCGCGGCCAGATCGTCACGGTGATCGACCTGGGTGTCCGCCTTGGCTTGGGGGCGCGAACGATCAACTCCGACTCCCGCTGTCTGGTGCTCAAAACCTCATCCGACCTGGTGGAGCACCGCCGAATCGGTCGGCTGGATGACAACACGGTGGACGACGTCATCGGCCTGTTGATCGATCGGGTGGGGGATATGGTGACCGTACGGGATGAAGACCTCGAGCCTCCGCCGGCCAACATCAGCGGCGTCGACGGGAGATTCCTATCGAATGTGGCGCAACTCGATGATGGCCTCATGATTGCGCTCCGAACGGGTGAAGTTCTCGGGGCCGAGGCTGCTTGACGACCGAGCTGTCCGCATCAGGTGAGGAGGACGAATGCAACTGACGGTTCGCACCAAGCTGCTGGGGGCGGTGAGCATTCCGGGGATGGCGATTCTGGGGATGCTGCTGGCCACGATGTGGATCACACGGCAGCAGCGCCAGGATGGGCTGATGATCGATTTGGCCGGCCGGCAGAGGATGCTGACGCAGAAGTTGACCAAGGAGGTGCTCCAGCTCCAGATCATGAGGGACGAGGGGCAGCGGGATCGGGCGCAGGTCGAGCAGATTCGTCAAACCACGCGCGTCTTCTCGATGACGCTTCAAGCTCTGATCGACGGTGGCGATGCGCCGCTGACCCTCGATCCCAGCAGTCCCCAGCGGGCGCGATGCTCGAAGACTGGAGGCGAGACGCGAGAGCGGCTGGAGAAGGTTCGGGCCTCCTGGGTTCCGCTTACCACTCAGGTGGAGAAGATCTTGGCGGGGAGCGGCGATGTGCCGGGCGCGATGCGCACCCTGCTCCAGAGCAATACCCGCCTCCTGGCCGAGACCAACTCGGCCGTGGAAAGCATGCACCAAACATCCGAAACACGGATCAGAGCGCTTCTGGCGGCGCAGATCCTAGGGGTAGTGCTCTCGTTCGCCTGTCTGGGTCTGGCGCTGATCGTCGTGCGCGGCATCACGGAGAAACTCCAGCGCGTCGGGCAGTTGGTGGATGAGTACAGCCGGGGTGAGATCGGCCGGCGGGAAGATATGGGCGGGGGGAATGATGTGATCGATACGACCCTGCGCGGGGTCAACCACCTGGGCGAGAGCCTGGCGGATATCATCGGGGACATCAAGGATGCCGCGGCGACGATCTCCGCCGCTTCGAGCGAAATGGCCTCGACATCGGCAGAGATGTTGGAGGGTATGCAGAATACGCGCCGTCAGACCGCGGAGACGGCGGAATCGACCGAGCAGATGTCGGCCAATTTCCAGACCGTGGCCGCCGCCTCCGAGGAAATGTCTTCGTCGGTCAACACGGTGGCGACCGCGATCGAGCAGATGAGCGCCTCTCTCAAGGAGGTGGCGAAGAACAGCGAACGGGCGTCGAACATCTCCACTCAGGCCGACAACGCATCCAGCAGTGCGGACGAGGCGATCAAACACCTCAGCGCGTCCGCTGATGACATCGGACGCGTGCTCGATACCATCAAGGACATCGCCGACCAGACCAATCTGCTGGCTCTCAATGCAACGATCGAGGCGGCATCGGCGGGGGAGGCGGGCAAGGGCTTTGCGGTTGTCGCCAACGAGGTGAAGGAGCTGGCTCGGCAGACCACGCAGGCCACCGAAGAAATCAGCCGCCAGATCGGGGATATGCAGGGCCGGACGCGGGGGGCGGTAGATGCGATCGAAGGCATCTCCAAGGTGATCTCGGAGACGCGAACGATCTCGCATTCGATCGCCAGCGCGGTGGAGCAGCAGTCGGTCACGATCAACGAGATTGCCAAGAGCGTGGGCGGAACCTCCGAAGCCGCCAACCATATTGCTCGGAGCATCCAAGAAGCATCCCAGACGGCCGCCGAGGTTTCGGCGAGCGTGCGCAGCGTGAGCCAGGTGGCGAAGGAGACCGCCTACGGCGCCGAGCACACGAGCCATGGCTCGAGTCAGCTGACCCAGCTATCCGAGAAACTGCAAGCAATGGTAGGCAGGTTCAAACTCTAAACGAGGGACGCATGGGGAAACCGACGGCACAGAGGGTCCTGGTGGTCGATGACACCGCCATCTATCGGAAGATCCTCTCCCGGGTGGTCTCGCCGCTGCCCGATGTGGCGCATGTCGAGACGGCGCCCCGGGGGGCGATCGCGCTCGATAAGCTCGGCCGGCAGCACTTCGATGTTGTACTGCTTGATGTGCAAATGCCGGACATGGACGGTATGGAGACACTGGAGAAGATCCGCGAGGCACACCCCGACGTTGCCGTCGTCATGGTGAGCGCGGCTACCGAGAAGGGATCGGAAACGGCCATCCGCGCACTCAATCTGGGAGCGCTAGATCTCATCGAGAAACCCCACGGACAGACGATGGACGAGAACATCACCCACCTCCGGGGCGATCTTCTGTCCGTGCTGCGGGTCGTCGAAACCCGGCGGCTCGCGAGGCAGATTCGTCGCCGGGCTGCCGGAGGGGGCGGTGCACCATCCACGAGCGTGGTCGCAGAGCCGGCGCTGACTCCCCGACGCCCGCACCTGCGGGTGGTCGAGACGGTCCCCGGCAACTTCAGCATCTTGGCCATCGGGTCATCCACGGGAGGGCCGGAAGCCCTCTCGCAGGTGATACCGAGGCTTCCCGGGAATCTCCCGGTGCCGGTGGTGATTGTGCAACACATGCCTCCAGTCTTCACCGACGCTCTGGCCAAGGACCTGAATCGAAAGAGCGAACTCGACGTCAAGGAGGCGGCGGAGGAAGACGCGGTGACTCGCGGGAAGGTCCTGATCGCCCCGGGCGGCAGACATCTCGTTCTTCGCGAGAGAGACGATCGCTTGGAGGTGAAGCTGGACGATGGCCCCGCGGAGAACAGCTGCAAGCCGTCCGTAGATGTGCTGTTTCGGTCCGTGGCCGAGACGCATTCCCGGCGCGGCGTGCTTTCCCTGATTATGACCGGCATGGGCGCCGATGGAAGGAACGGCGTGGAAGCGCTCAAGAGAGGGCGCTGCTACTCGTTGTCGCAGTCGGCGGAGACGTGTGTTGTATACGGCATGCCGGCGGCCGTGGACGAGGCGGGGCTGTCGGACGAATCGCTGGATTTGGAGGAGATCGCTCCTCGGATCGTGGAGCTCGTGGGGAGAGGAACCGAACGATGAAGATCCTGTGCGTCGACGACGATCCGGTTGCGCGGGCGATTTACACGCGCGGCCTGGGCGAGGCCCTATCCGATGATGAGATCAGCGAAGCCGCCTCCGGCGATCAGGCGATCGGCTACCTTGAAGACAATGTCGTCGACGTCGTGATCACTGATCTCTCCATGCCCGGTCTTTCCGGGCTGGATGTCCTGCGCGAGGCAAAGGAAAAGGATCCGTCGATCGAAGTCATCATGGTTACGGGTAAGGCGTCGATTGCTTCGGCCGTGGAGGCGATGCACGGAGGTGCCCGCGACTACATCGAGAAGCCGATCGACATCCCGCTGCTGCGAGAGAAATTGGAGAACATCCGGGAATTCCACCGGCGCAGTCGGGAGGCGGAGGACCTGCGTGCCGCCAAGGAGGTCTATGAGGAACAGGCGAGTCGGGAGGTGAGGCTCCTCGAGCTTCGGCTGCAGAAGATGGAATCAGCTGTGGCGGATGCTCTTGATGCGATCGAGGGCAAGGATGAAACCGAGCTTGAGGATCGGCTGCAGCGAGCGGTCGACATCCTCAAGGCCGCGTCCTAGGAGCGCTGCTGCGAATGTCCGTCAAGCTCACCCCTGAAGAGTTTTTTCTGGTTCGGGACTTCATCGAGGAGCTCAGCGGGATCCGGGTCGGGGAGGGCAAATCCTATCTGATCGAGAGTCGTCTGGCCGGACTTCTCCGCGAGATGAAGTGCGAGACGTTCAGCGATTTCTATTTCCGAGCCAAGAACGGTCGGCAACAGGGTGTCCGCGAACGGATCATCGATGCGATGTCGACGCAGGAGACGCTCTGGTTCCGTGACATGCACCCCTATCGGATCCTGGGTGAGGTGCTGCTCCCTCAATTTGCGGTGGAGATCAAGGAGGGCGCGCGATCGAACATGCGGATATGGTCGGCCGCGTCATCCACCGGCCAGGAACCCTACTCGCTGGCGATGACGCTGCTGGATGCGATCCGCAAACAACCGGTGTTCAAACCGGAGATGTTCGAGATCCAGGCGACGGACATCGCGCCGTCGGCCCTCAAGGTAGCGCAGGATGCACGTTATGATCGCATCGCGATGGGGCGGGGGTTGCCGCCGCAGTATCGGCAACGGTATTTCCAGGACGAAGGCCGGTATGCCCGGCTCTCGGACGAGGTGCGGAGATTCGTCTCCTTCAAGCAATTCAATCTGAAGGAGTCATTCGCTTCGCTGGGTTCGTTCGACGTGGTCTTATGCCGCAATGTTGCAATCTACTTCTCGGACGAACTGAAGTGTGAGCTCTACGCCAAGATCAAGCGGGTGCTCAGATCTCCGGGGTATCTCTTCTTGGGATCCTCCGAATCGATCAGTGCCTACAGCTCGGACTTCGAGCTCATCGATCATGACGGTGCGATCTTCTACAAGGTCAAAGGACGCTAGAGAGGAGGAAGGAGTATGGCGCGGATCCTCGTGGTAGACGACTCGGCTTTTCAGCGCAAGAAGATCTGCCGGATGCTGGAGCGGGCCGGGCACCAAACATACCAGGCCGTAGATGGGCAAGATGCTTTACGCAATGTGGAGTCCGGCGCCCCGGACATGGTCGTCACCGATCTCAACATGCCGAACATGACGGGCATGGAATTCCTGTCGACCCTTCGGGAGCAGGGTTCGGAGCTGCCGGTGCTCGTGGTGACGTCTGATGTTCAAGACAGCACGCGCGAGGAATGCATGATGCTGGGCGCAGCGGAGCTGCTCAACAAGCCGGTCAACGAGGACCGCTTGCGCATCATGGTCGAGGGCTTCATCGGGCCGGGGCAGGAGGCGGCATCATGAATCTCAGTCCCGCCCGCGCGGATGTGATGGCGGAGCTGCTCAATGTGGGACTCGGTCACGCGGCCGGCACACTCAACGAGATGATCGGCGTTCCGATCCGGCTGGAGGTGCCGTCGGTTGAACTGCTGGCGCCTTCGGAGATCATGGAGGCGTATGCCGACGAGATCGGGAAGCGGGCGGCGTCGATAGCGATCGGATTCAGCGGAGGCCTGGAGGGAAGCGCGGCCCTTCTCTTCCCGGCCGAGAGCGCCGGTGCGTTGATCGAGGCTCTCTCGGCAGGAGGGAAGGCGGCGGATGAAGAGGAGGAGCTCGACATCCTGGGTGAGTTGGGGAACGTCGTCCTCAACAGCGTGATGGGGGGCATGGCCAACGAGCTCCAACATCACCTGGTCTTCTCGGTTCCCGTGGCCGGCTTCCAGTCGGTGGCCGCGCTGGTGGAGGGAGATACCAGCGATCCGAACAACCGCCTCCTGTTTGCCCGCGCCGGATTCACCGTGTCGGGACTCACCGTTTGGGGGTGTATCGCGTTACTTCTCCAGATTCAATCGGTCGAAACGCTCTTGGTCCGCCTTGACGAATTGGTGGAAGAATAGAGATGGGAGCCAGGGCCTAGAGGCCTGACTCCCACCGCTGGTGAATCGTGATTTCGCTTAGCGCCTGTACAGTGATTTGATCTTTCCCCAGCTCATCTTGGGCGTGGCCGTTCCCGCCTCGCAAGGATCGGGATCGTCGTAGTCTGCCCAGATCAACCACTCGAACCCGGCACTCTCACACTCGTCACGGCGCCAGTGGTACCTCTGGGCGCCGGGGGCGCGGTGGGGATTCATCTGAATACTGAGACCGTCACAGCAGACGCGCAACTTGCAGGGATTGCCGGAGCAGCTGTTGAACTGACCCAGCCAGTCCCCGCCTCGGTCCTCGCAGTCGGCCTTGCCCAGCAAGAGGCACTCTCCGATGGCCGCTCCTTCGGCGCCGCAGCATACGCGGACACTACAGGGGTAGTTGTCACAGGAGTTCTGGCTCTCCAACCACTCACCGCCGACATCAAGGCAGATCCACTCGGTCATCAGCGCGCACACCTCGCCGTCGAAGCAGCAGGCGCGTTTCGGGGGATCGCCCAGACAGTAGTTCCAGGGCTCGCAGGCTAGATGGTCCTGGAGCCAGTTGCCCTCGAGCGCATTGCATTCGGCTTCGGTGAGGATGATGCACTCGGCCTCGTCGGCGCCCGTGCAACAGACCGCGGGGCACGGGTTGGGATCGCACCCGCCGGCCTCGGGCTTCCAGTCTCCACCTGCGGTCTCGCACTCGGCCGACGTGAGCATCGAACAGGATGAGCCGACGCAGCAGGCCGCTGGGCAGGGGTTCGGATCGCAGGTAGTATTGTCGCCAATGTAGGTGCCGCCGCTGCCCACGCAGTCAGGCTCGGTGACGACGACACAAAGCGCGTTCACCAGACAGCACGCCCCCCGAAGTTCCGGACATGGGTTGGGATCACAGCTGCCGATGTCCGCATGCCAAGAGCCTTCGAGGTCGGTGCAATCGTCGCTGGTCGTGATGTCGCAGTTCATCTGCCCCCGGGCCTCGCTCTCGTAGCAGCAGGCCGCCACACAGGGGTTGGGCTCGCAGGAGCTGTAATCGCCCTGGTAGACGCCGCCGAGATCGATGCAGTCCGGCTCGGTCGTGATGCTGCAGCCGCCGATGATGCAGCAGGCGCCGAAGAGTTCGGGGCAGGGATTGGGATCGCAGCTGGCGGCATCCGAGTGCCACTCACCCTGGAGGTTCTCGCAGTCGTCTACCGTGACCACATCGCAGTTCATCTGGCCGCGTTCAACCTCATCTTCGAAGCAGCAGGCCGCCACGCACGGGTTGGGGTCGCAGGAGCTGTAGTCGCCTTGGTAGGTGCCGCCGGCCTCACCGCAGGCGGGTTCGGTCATGATCATGCAATTACCGGCCATGCAGCAGGCGCCCAGGAGCTCGGGGCAGGGATTGGGATCGCAGCTGGCGGCATCCGAGTGCCACTGGCCCTGGAGCTGCTCGCAGTCATCAACGGTCATGACATCGCAACTCATCTGGCCGCGGTCGATCTGGTCTTCGTAACAGCAGGCGGCCGCACAGGGGTTCGGATCACAGGAGGAGTCATCACCCTGATAGATCCCACCGGCATCAGCACAGCCGGACTCGGTCAAGATCATGCAGTTGCCGGCGGTACAACAGGCGCCGGTCAACTGAGGACAGGGATTCGGTTCACAGCTGTCTTCATCGATGTGCCACTCGCCGGCGACCATCTCACAGTCATCCACGGTGATCAGGGCGCAGGTCATCTGGCCGCGAGCCTCGACGGCGTCCCGGAAGCAGCAGACGGCGGGACAGGGATTGGGATCGCAGGTCGTCCCGTCACCCATGTAGGTGCCGCCGGTGGCATCGCAGGTCGACTCGAAGACGACGGCGCAGTTGCCGGCCGTGCAACAGGCGCCCGTCAGCTCGGGGCAGGGATTGGGGTCACAGCTCTGCCAGTCAGGGTGCCACATGCCGCCGAGGGTCTCGCACTCGGACAGGTCGGTGACATCGCAGTTCATCTGGCCGCGGGCCTCCCCCGCGTAGCAGCAGGCGGCCGGACACGGATTGGGATCGCAGGTCGTTCCCTCTCCCTGGAACACGCCGTTCAGGGCCATGCAATCGAAGGTGGAGATGACTTGGCAGCGCGCGCGGGCGAGACAGCAGGCCCCAACCACCGGGGGACGATCACCGGCCCCCTGCGCGAAGGCCGCCGGGGCGGAGAAGATGGCCATCCCGGCCACGATCCAGAGTAGGGAGGCTAACTTGTTGATATTACTGAAGTTCATACAGCACCCCACGCTTTCTCAGTTGCTCTTCTAGATGGGACAGGTCCGAGTCGAGGGGAGGGGTCGGACCCGCCGCGTGCATAGGAATGATATCATCTTCTGCCCGTCTCAGAGCGCTTTTTCTGCTGGCTGAAATCCGCCAACCGTATTATATGTAAGCAGTTACGAGTTCTCTCCCCCTTCGGCCTCCCCGGATTGGGTTCCTTTGTCGCGCGAAGGGGCCGGGTGAGAGGGGCGCATACGCAATTTTGTTGCACTTTTTCTCCCTTGGATCCCCTGCCCCGCGTAAGGCTCGCGTAAACCCCTCTGACGTCCCTGAGGAATAGGCCGCACAACGAGGAGGAAGAGGAGATGTCAGGGGAGATGAGATCATGGGCCGGAAGGCTGTTAATGGTGGCGGCGCTGGCGGGGCTCGTAGGCCCAGCGGTCGCCGAGACGATGCTGTGGAACAACCCCGCCGGTGGGAGCTGGCACGCGGCGACCAACTGGGATCCCGAGAACGTTCCCAACGCGGGTGGTGAGGAGGCGGTGATTCCCGACAGCGGGTATGCCTGCGCGATCGATCTGGGGGCCAACACGTCCCTCGATCGCGTGACCATCCTCAATCCCGACGCAACGGTCAACCTCGCCGACCATGACTTCAGCTTCTATCAACCGGAGGGGCTGACCAATCACGGCACGGTGAGCATCAATCCGGGGTCATCCCAGATCACGGGGAACATCAACAACCAGGCCGGCGGCGTCTTCCAGCTTCTTGACGGGACCGTCTTCTATCCCGCCAACTGCATGTGGCACAACGACGGCCGGATCATCGTCAATCCCCAATTGGACCCCGCCGGAGGCGTCATCCTGTTCTATAACGGCCAGGAGTTGAACGGCTCCGGAGAGCTCATCCTGCAGACCGACGGGATCGGCAGCGCCGCCAACATCGAGACCTACTACACAACGGAGGAGGAACGGTACACGGGGCGCTGGTCAACCACGGGACCGTGCGGGCCGATCGCCCGGGCGAGCCGCTCTACCTCATGACCAATGGGAAGACGAACCATGGGGTCCTGGGAGCCACCTCCGAATCGGAGTTGATCATCGGCAGCGGTGAAATCAACCAGGGCGAGGCCGGCTGCGTCCGGGCCGACGGCGGCACGGTGGTCCTCGTCAGCCCCTCGCGCATCTGCGGTGGCCACATCACGACCGAGAACGGCGGTGTGGTCGAGTGCCGTGAGAGCGCCATTATCCGCGAGGTGCAATCGACGGCCGATATCCACGTTTTGGAGGGATGCACCCTCCAGGGCGAAGTCGAGGTGATCAACGACGGCCGCATCGTCGTCAACGCCAACCAGGGCGAAGGTAATGCAACCTTCAAGGCGTATGGCGGGAGCTTCTGTTTGGGCGGCAGCGGAGAGCTGGTGCTGCAGGCGGGAGATGATCCCCACGACGCCACCTTCAGCACTTACTACACGGGCGCAACGCAGCTCTCCGACCACACGGTTCGGGGCCAGGGAATCGTCGCGATCCAGATGACCAATTACGGGACCGTGCTGGCCGACCAGCCCGACGGCCTCCTGGACCTGATTTACAGCAACAAGAACTACGGCGAGATGATCGCCCGCAACGGCGGCACCCTGCGCCTGGCGGGACTCAACCAGCACTACAACACCGGCCGCTTCTACGACGGAAGCTGGCGGGTGGAGGTGGGCAGCACCATGCGTCTGATGGGCGCAAACATCGTCAGGAGCGATGCCGAGATCATCTCCCGGCGACTTCGCGAACGAGGGTCGAGTGACCGTGGGGGAGGCGTGTTCACTCGTCGTGAACGGCACCTATACGCAGGAGGGATGGAACCCGGCCGGTTTGGATCTCGGGGGGCGCGGTTGGACGGTGGTCGACGGCGTCCTTCTGCCCGCGACATCCGATACGCTGCGCTTCGTAGCGGGAACCCTCGAGGGAAGCGGCACGGTCGCCGGAGATGTGACGAGCGGCGCGTGGGTCAATCCGGGTGCACGGCTGGGTGAGCTGACGATCGATGGCAGCTACATCCAGAGCGAGGATGGGGTCCTCTTCATCGAGATCGGCGGCCGGGAGGCCGGCGAGTACGATCACCTGCGCGTGGAGGCGGGTGCGAACCTGTCGGGAACCCTGTGGATTCAAATAGTTGATGATTTCACCGCCGCACCCGGGGACACGTTCCGGGTCCTCGACTGCGCCCTGCGGACCGGGACCTTCGACTTGGAATGGGGCGCCCCGGGCATCGGGCTGCAGTATGAGGTTCTCTACGGCGAGGATTGCGTTGACGTGGTGTTGTATCAAGACCTGAGTGAGGTCGAGGACGAAGCCGAAGAGGCATCCTCGGGAGAGGAAGCTTCCTTCAGCAGCCGGACCGAGCTTTTCGCCTTCCTCGAGGAGCTGCGCATTCTCAACGGCGTGGTGGGTAGAGAGGGAGACGAGGATGATGTGTCCATTGGGAGGGAGGAGAAGCCTCCGAGTACCTAGCCCGCGATGTCCTGGGTCCCGCAGCGGGTGACCAAGAGATCCTCGATCGCCCCGGTCACTTGTACACCGGGTCCCAAGATGGACCGCAAAACCGTGCTCCCCGGGGCGAGGATCGCCCCGGGGAGCACGACGCTCTCCGCAATCCGCGCCCCGGTCCCGACGCGAGCGGTGGGATCGATATAGCCGTATCCGGCGACCGTGGGCACATCCGCGGGAGGCGGCAGGCGGCGGTGTGCTTCGAGGTAGCGGGCAGGGGTGCCGATATCGAGCAGCTCGGCAGAGCGTGGCGCGACGAATGCACCCAGCTGGCCGGAGCCGATCA
>Ga0180432_10005484_pt1 | contig 16854 bp, 12 predicted proteins | sample SS_ome_10_FD_132414 | JGI IMG/M metagenome (GOLD analysis project Ga0180432, IMG submission 132414) | Hypersaline lake sediment archaeal communities from the Salton Sea, California, USA - SS_1_MS_2 metaG | ecosystem: Environmental > Aquatic > Non-marine Saline and Alkaline > Hypersaline >... | reverse complement strand
GAAACGCGGTCAGCGCCTATGTCAACGGCCAGTTCACCGGATCGAAAACCAGTAACTTCGATTACGACAAGCAAGGCGCGACAGACCTGCTATTCGGCATCGGTGCCGAGTACGGCGCTTCCGGCGACACCTTCGATGGCCTGATCGACGACGTGGCCGTTTTCGACCAATCGCTGGCAAGCCATCAAATCAAGTCGCTCAGCAACGGGCTGGCGCCGTCGGACGCCTTGAACAGCATCTACGTCGTCAACGTCGACCTGCAACGCAGCACCGACGGTGTCGACTACACTGGATTGGGTGCCGCCCCAGACGAACCGGGCAATACCTACTGGAATGTGCTGGAAGGCCCATCCGGCACAAGCTTCAGCGCAACCGACCTGACCGCCTCGGACGGCATCACGGCCACCCCGATCGATGTGAGTGTCTGGAATGTCGGCGGCATCACCACCCAGCCCGAACCGCCAAACGCTCTGCAGCGCGACCGCGCTTATACCACGACCAGCGTGGGAGACTTTGAGATCAGCGGGCTCGACTCCGGCTGCAGCTATGACATCTATCTCTTCGGCGCCTGGCACCCCACCGTCTCCTTCGCCACGGACTACACGATCGGCGGCTTGACCAAAACAGCCTCCGGCATTACCCATGATGCCGGGTACCCCTGGATCGAAGGCGACGACTACGTGGTCTTCAAGGGGTTGAGCGGACTGACCAGCATTCTGGGAACCTTCCAGAAAGGTACGGGTGCCAGCTATGGGGTCCTAAGTGGCATCCAGATTCGCCAGGTTCCCGAACCCGGCTCGGTGGTCCTTTTGGCCATCGGCCTGGTGGGGTTGATCGGACTCGGCCGCCGGAAGAGAATTCGGATTTGGGGTTGAGGATTTCGGATGTAAGACTCACCCGAGCGCAAGGATGAACAGCAATCGAGTTGGCAGCGTTCGTTCGGCAGCACTTCTATCACTTGACGTTGGATCGCAAGAGCGCGGAGCTATAATAGCGGTCAGTCGGGCAACAAGGCCGTGCGGGCGAGGAGCACCCACGTGGGCGTTCCCTACCAGGAGATAATCACGAGTGGGCCGGGCAAGCGCGGGGGGGAACCGTGTATCCGCGGCTTGCGGATTACGGTCTACGACGTTCTGTCGTACCTGGCGGGCGGCATGACCTACGAAGAGATCCTGGCGGAGTTTCCCACCCTGACCAGGCAGGACATCCTGGCGTGTCTGAGTTATGCGGCCCAGCGTGAACAGCAAACGCTGGTGGCAGATGCATGAAGTTGCTCTTCGACCAGAACCTTTCGCCACGACTTGTCGAGCGGCTGATAGACCTGTTTCCGAGCGAACATGTTGCGTCGATTGGACTTGAACGGGCTTCTGATGAAGAAGTCTGGGTTTACGCGCGTGAACACGGCTGTGTGATCGTAACCAAGGATTCCGATTTCAACGACTTAACGGTGTTGCGAGGATTCCCTCCCAAAGTCCTCTGGCTGCGCCTGGGTGATTGCACCACCAAGCAAGTGGAGAGCACCTTGCGCACGAATCGTGCACTGATAGAACAGTGGATGGCCGATCCCAATATCGGTTCTCTTTCGCTTAAGCAGAGATAAACCACTAATGCTTCAGTATATCACTCGTTCGCAAGCATGGGCAGGAAATGGAACGCGCTGTGCGCCGGAGCGTGACCGGTCCTGCTGTTTTCGGCGCACGCGCGCGTTCACCCTCGTCGAGCTGCTGGTGGTGATCGCCATCATCGGTATTCTCATCGCGCTGTTGTTGCCGGCGGTGCAGGCAGCCCGGGAAGCCGCACGGCGAATGCAGTGCAGCAACAACCTCAAGCAGATGGCCCTGGCCGTATTGAACTACGAGAGCCAGTACAAGTGCTTTCCGATCAGCATCGCCCACTATGATGAAGGCGGTGCGGTAGGCAACGGGCTGAGTTGGACGGTGGGTATCCTGCCCTTCATGGAGCAGCAGCCGCTGTTCGACACTCTGAACCTCAACGGCCAGGCCCATCCGGCGGGCAACGGCATCTTCAACGCCGAGAACCACGCGTTGATCGCCAAGCCGGTTGAGAACTACCTCTGTCCCAGCGACTCGATCAAGAAGATGGTGAAGACGAACATCTGGCTGGCCGTACCCAGCGACCTGCCCTTGGCCGTGATCAGCTATGCCGGCGTGATGGGCCCACACGACCTGGGAAACGCCTCGATCTTCGGCGGCGAGCCCGACTGCCATAACTACAACGCCTACGGCTACGAAGAATGCACCGGCTCGTTCTGGCGACACAGCCACGTGGCACCCGTCAAGATGGCCAGCTTCATCGACGGCACGAGCAATACGATCATCATCGGCGAGGTTCTGCCCGACTACGACGACTTCAAGCAGTGGGCGTTGGGCAACGCCACTTTCGCCTGCACACACGCCCCAATCAACTACTCCCCACCCGAACCGTTCGACCCCTGGGACTGGAAGAACCAGGAGGGTTTTCGCAGCCGGCACCCCGGCGGCGCACAGTTCGCCTGGGGTGACGGCCACGTGAGTTTCTTCAGCGAAACGATCGACAGGGCCGTCTATCGCGGCTTGAGCACCCGGGCGCTGGGTGAAACGGTGACCCAGCCCAATTAAGTGGGCACAACCCTTAGCCGCCGGGCTTGCCCGGCGCGCCCGGAGTCTTAATACTACTGCGCAGGATCGCGATCTAAAGTCCTTTTGCCACCGGGCTTGCCCGCCGCGGTATTCCAGAACTTGGCAGGGTTCCAACACGGCAGGCAAGTCCGCCGGCTAACTGAAGAGAGAAATCACATCATGGACAATGGAAGCATCCGACTGGGTGTGGTGGGCATGGGACCGGCCAACATGGCCTCCACCCTGACGCTCCTGGCCGACGTGCCCCACTTGCGCTATTCAATCACCGCCGTTTGCGGCCTCGGCGAGGACGTGATGCAACAGTGCGCCCGTCAGTTCGGCGTGCCCTTCTGGACGACCGACTACCGCAAGTTGGTCGGCCGGGACGACGTCGACGTGGTTTGCGTCTTCACGCCCGACGCCCTGCACGCCGAGCATTGCATGGCCGCGCTGGAAAACGGCAAACACGTCGTCTGCACCAAGCCGATGGTCACCCGGCTGGAAGACGCCCAAAAACTCGTCGACCTGGTGCGTCAAACGAAGCGGAAGTTTCTGGTCGGGCAAACCATGCGTTTCGATCGGCAGTTCATTCAAGCCAGGAAGCTGTTCGACGAGGGCCGGCTCGGCGAGCTGATTGCCCTGGAGGCCTACTACCTGCACGACATGCGGCCCGTCTTCGAGCTCACACCCTGGCGGCTGACCATGCCCCAGGATTTCATGTTCGGAGGCTGCGCGCACAGCTTCGACGTAATTCGGGCGTTCGGCGGCGACATCCGGCGCGTGCACGCAATCGCCAACCAGGGCAAGCTCACCGAGGAGTATCCGCTGGAAGACAACTTCTTCATCAACGTCGAATTCACGTCCGGGGTTATCGGCCGTGTTTCCGGGCTGTACGGGGTGGTGCACCCGCCTACGCCCATGATGCAGTTCGGCATCTACGGCACCAAGGGCAGCCTCCAGTCGGAGTTTACGGACAACGAGCCGGGGGAGATCCGTGTGGTGCTCGACGGGCCCGGCGGACCCGAAAAAACGACAACACCTTTCGAGGCGGAGCAAGACAAGAGCGTCTACGGACACGGCGCGTCGGTGATCCGCTACATGCGACATTTCCAGGAATGCCTGGAGGAGGACCGCGAGCCGTCGCCCGGCGTGCTCGACGGAGCCAAGTCTATCGCCGCTGGCGTGGCCGCCTGGGAGTCGGTCCGAATGGGCCGGGCCGTCGAAGTATTCAACGACTTCTGAAACGCTCACACGCCTCGATGTCCAAAACAGGAGCTCTCATGAACAAAACTACCGCCACGCTACTCGTTTCGCTCGTCGTGGGCCTGCTCTCTTCTGCGGCCGCAGGTGCCGACCAACGGCAAGACCCGGTGATTCCGCAGGCAGACCTGGATAAGATTCGCGCGGCCGCACCGTCCGAACCGGCCGTGCCGCCCAAGAAGACTCGCAAGCTGTTGGTGTTCTCTCGACTTACGGGCTACCGGCACAAGTCGGTTCCCTGGGGCGCGCAGGCCTTTCGCATTTTGGGCAAGAACAGCGGCGCGTACGCCGCACTGCTCAGCGACGATCCGGCCGAGTTCGATCGCGGGCGGCTGGAGCAGTTCGACGCGGTGCTGTTCAATAACAATTGCGGCAATCCCGTGCAGGAGCCGGCACGCCGCAAAAACCTTCTGGACTTCGTGGCCGGCGGACGCGGTTTGATAGGCATCCACTGCGCCGCTCACATCGACTGGCCCGCGCTGATCGACGTGCTGGGCGGCTGGTCGATAAGTCACCCCTGGAATGCGGGCAGCACGGTCACGCTCGAGATCGAGTACCCCGAGCATCCGCTCACCAAAATGTTCCGCGGCCCGACATGCCGGCACACCGACGAGATATTCCAGTTCGACCGCTACTCGCGCAGCCGGCAGCGAGTGCTTGTCAGTCTCGACACCCGGCTGACCGACATGACCGTGCCCGGCATTGTTCGCAAGGACGGCGACTTCGGGCTTGTCTGGATTCGCAGCCACGGCAAAGGTCGGGTGTTCTACAGCGAATTCGGCCATCAAAAAGACGTCTATTGGAACCCGGTAATCCTCAAGCACTACCTGGCGGGCATCCAGTTCGCGCTGGGCGATCTTCAGGCAGACACGACACCCAACCCCAAGCAGTAAAGGTATTCCAGCATGAGAAGACTCACACTGATCGTCGTACCGCTCGCCATTGCCTTCGGCGCATCCATGACGCCGGCCGATGCCGCGTCGAACGACCCGGCCCCGGTCAAGCCGCCGCCGGGCGCAATCATCCTTTTCGACGGCAAGGACACGTCGGCCTGGATGCAACACAAAAGTATGCGGATCCCCACCGAAGAAGAAATGAAAAACCCGCCGCCGTGCCACTACAAGCTGGTCGACGGCGCTTTGGAGGTGAACGATCCGGGCCACCTGATCACCAAGCAACGGTTCGGTGATTTCAAACTGCACGTGGAGATCTGGATACCGGGAGAAGAGGGAATCAACAGCGGAATATGGACCCACTATCGTTATTGCACCGAGATACGTGGGCGAGCGGAGAAAGGGGCCAAGTATCGGCTGGGCGCGATCTACGGCCTGAAAGCGCCCGACGTGGACGCCAGCCGGCCGGCCCGAACCTGGCAAACCCTGGACATCACGTTCAAAAACGCCCGCTTCGACTCCAGCGGCAAAAAAACGGCCAACGCGCGGTTTACCGTTTTGCTCAACGGCGTCAAGATCCACGACGACGTAGAGATCGAGAGTCGCTGCCCGACGCTGAGGGAACCGGAAGGCCCCGGGCCGGGCCCGATCGTGCTGGAACGCCACAGCAGCCGGGGCCGCGTGCGATTCCGCAATATCTGGATCGTGCCGATGTGACGGGCTTTCCCGGGCGGTTCTCTTGTGGCCACGCCGCCGCCTGCGGTCTTGTCGCCGCGGTCGTGCCGCTCGGTTAATCGACGAAGTCGGCCTCGTGCAGTTTCATCCGCAGATTGCCCTGCATCGTGGTGATCCACAGTTCACCGGGCCGTCGCTCGAAGATGTAGGGATACGACTGTCTGGCCGCGTAGTACTTCTCACCCGGCTGAAGCGTCCGCCGCGAGATCACCACCGGCTTGGACCACGTTTTGCCGTCGTCGGTGGAGAAGGCCATGGAGAGTTCCGCGCGGCTGTGGAGGTTGTAGGGCTTGCCTTCGGGCGAGCGGTTCCAGAGCAGCATCAGCCGACCACTGGCCAGTCGGGCGAGTTGGCCGCAACAGGTGCTGGAGCGGATCTTGGATTGTGCCAACCCGGTCCACTTCAGGCCGCCGTCGGCGGAGAAGGCCTCCCAGAACCAGCCCTTGGTGGTGCGGATCAGCATGTATACCCGACCGTCGGTCAATTCGGCCAGCGTGGCCTCCATGGTTCCGCCGTGGCTGCCGCTGCCGCCGATATCGAGGATATTGCTTTTCTTCCAGGTTTTGCCTTCGTCGTCGGAGACGTAAGTCATCACAACGTGTCGGCCCGGATCGAAAACCAGATCCTGGCCCGCCAGCACCAGCCGGCCGCTTTTCAACTGAATCAGGCTGCGGATCGCGCCGCACCAGCCGTCCTGAATTTTTTGCGGCGGCTCCCAGGTCTTGCCTTCGTCGAGGCTGCGGGTGACGTAGGTGGGCAGGTAGAACTTCGAGAGGGCCTCTTTGTCGTTGACGGCCCACTTGCCGCGGGTGATTTCTCGCTCGTTCAGAAAACCCATCACGATCGTGCCGTTACGGGTTCGGATCAACGCCCGCTCCGGTCGGGCCAGAAACTCCTTCGTATCGGCAAACAGCGGATAGGACTTCCAGGTCTTGCCCTCGTCGGAGCTGATCATCGCCTCGCTCGAACCGACGGCCAACACGCTGCCGTCGGCCAGGTTGACATACGGCCCCATGTGGCGGCTGACGAGCTTCTCACCCTTGGGACATAGCCGGATGTTATCATCCTCGGCCGCCCCGGCCGACAAGAGTCCCGGCAGCACAAGGGCGGTCAACAATACGAGCCTGACAGGTCGGTGCATCATGATGGTTCCTCGGTTGGGTTGGTGGGGAGGCAGGTTGTTCCATCTTGCAGACGATTTTGGGCAGGCCGAGTCGCCATGTCAAGAACCCCTGGGATCAGGGCCCTTTCGTGTAATGCACCCGAGTTGCCATCACTTGTTGATCTTGACGATCTCGGCCGCGAGCAGCTCTGCGACGATGCGGTGGCCTTCGTCGTTCGGGTGCATGCCGTCCAGCAACAGATCGTCGACCGACTGCCCCTCGCCACGGTCATACTCCAGGAACGCCTTGAAGACGTCGACCAGCGGAACGCCTTCTTCGCGGGCGACGGCTCGCACCGCGCGGCAGTAGTCGCTCAAGTGCAGGCTGAAGCCCCACGGATCGTTCACGTCGTAGGGCGGCTTGCCGTAGAGCCGTTTGAGCTTGGGCGTCCAGCGGAACGGCGGCGGGGCCATCAAAATGACCTTGGCCCCGCGAGCTTTGAGCGTCTTGATGAAGTAGTGAAGATTCTCGGCGTATCGTTTCTTCGTCACCCGCGGTCCGGTGGCCGGCGGCTTCTTCCAGACGTCGACGGCCGAATCGTTTCCGCCGAGCATTATCACTACCAGGTCGGGATCGTGGTCCAGAACGTCCCTTTTGAAACGGGCACGCGAGTGTTCAGTCGTGGATCCGCCTATGCCGGAGTTGACGATTTCCGCGGGGATGCCGCGTGCGAGAAGCAGTTCGGCCAACCGCCGGCAGTACACTTGCTTGACCGAGCCGCGCGGTGCCGTGGTCGACGAGCCCAAGGCGACGATCTTCAACGGCGCGGCCGCGGGTTGGTCGGAAACTTCGGCCGCGTCGAGCTGCATCCCAAGGCCACACGGCATCAGGGCGATAAATAATGCCGGCAAGACCACCGATACAGATCTGGTTTTCATGCTCACGGTATATGCTCCCGGTCGGTGGGGTATGGCAACGTTGTCAGACTACCGCCGAGGCTTCTTTCAGCAACTTGAGTGCATGGTCGCGAATTTTGGACGACGCATCCACCTCGAGGTAGCTTGATATGGCGGGCCAGGTGGAATAGCCACCCAACTCGTGTTGTTCGGGAGTGGGCAGGTACCCGTTGTAGCCGTTGGCCAACTGGATATTGAACGTCACTTCCAGGGGACTGCCTTGTTTGATTTCCAGCCCCGTCTCGGCATACATCTCGCAAGGATTGGAAGCGATCCCCAGGTTGCCGATTTGGACTGCCTGAAATTTCGGCCGGACGGTGGGTGGGAAATCCTTCAGTTGCAGGGTATTGCGGACGTAGACGTTTTTCCAGTGGTGTGCCTTTTTCGTCCAGGTTCCGGCCAGCACCTGCCGGGCCCAAGCGATGCGCTTTTCGTCGGGCCGACGGACGCCCAATTCGAGCTCTTCCTCGCGCATCACGATGGGCACACGGTCATGGTAGTCCATCTTCTGGCAGACACGGAACGCTTCCTCGGCCAGGCTGTTGCCCACCTTGCGCATTCCCTCGTAGCCTCCGTGCCAGGGCCCGATGTTGCCGCTGTTGCCGTTGGACATGATGCCCACGAAGGCCGGTTTCGACTCGTCGGCTTCCAGCAGTTTTTCGATCTGGTCGGCAAACTGGGGATAATAGTCGGCACTCACCTCATTGCGTTTGTAGCCGCTGGTGTAGTGGATCGAGTAGTTGGCCAACACGGCCAACGGCCGGCCGTCGGCATGTTGCACGCTGAGGATCGAGAGCCCCGGGTCGACGCGTCCTTCGGGGCGGATTCGCGTTTTCGGCTTGGCATACATCCACGCGCGATCGGTCATTTCGCCGAAAGGGTTTGGGCCGTTGGACCCCGGCTCGATGCGAAAGCGCCGCCGGCGCACAAACTCGGGCTTGCTGGCCGAGCCCCAGCCGATTCGCGCGGGCGCCAGGTTGGCGATCGCTCGGCAAATCGCCTCGGCGATCCGCCGTTCGAAGTGGTCGTAGTACTGCTTGTCCAAATCCGTATCCGACATGCCCATCATCCGTGGCGTGGCGTGGGTGTGGGTGGCGGAGATGAGCATCCGCTCGATCGGCAAACCGGTTTGTTGGTGTACGAGTTTCTTGGCCTGCTCGATGGATTTCCGCCAAATAACCGTACAATCGCAGACGCAGATTGCCAGGCGAGTGTGTCCGTTATCGAGTGCCAGACATCGGGCGTGCATCGGGTCGTGAATGCTCTTGACTATGCCGTTACCGCCGATTGGCCCCTTCATGGAAACGCCCAACGGCGGCGTGATATCGGCAATTGCCGCCCCGGCATTCAACCGCCCGGCTCCCCGGGGCCCGCTCGACTTGTCGTCGGCGGTCGCCACAAACGCCGGGACCCCGGCGAAAGCCGTTGCCGACATAGTGGCGCGGAGAAAATCACGTCGTCTCAAACCGTTTTGCTCTGGTACCATCGCATGACCTTCTTGGTTCGTGTGAGCCTGTTCCGGACCGGACCGATTTCTGTTACTGGACCATTTTTCCCCATGACTTGATTATCTTCCTCGCCACTTTATCTGTCGTCAAGCTGTGAGGGCTTTCGGGACGTAGCCTGAAAATCATGCTGACGGCCCATCCAATCGCCATCGTACCCCCCGCAAGATCTATTGACCGGCTGCGCGTGGTTAGTAATCATGGGGAGTATACTGTCCTGTTTGCTGGCTCGCACCCCTAGCTTGTCACGGCACTTCGTTTGTTTTCACACGGTACTTAGTTTGTTTTCAAGTGTGGGGCGGAGTCTGCTTCGAGTCGCGAAATTGGCTTTCATTAGCGAGGAGATATCGAGCCACAGAAAACATCAAACGTCGAACTGGCATTTAGCCATCGTTGGCCTGTGCATGGATAAGAACTGGCCAGTATTGCCAACAGCTTCCAGAAGATAACACCAAGTAGCATCGCCGAGCTAACTGACTGTCGGGAACACTCCTGGCCGGAGCTATCACATGCGCAACTTCTCACCAAAGCCTGAGAAGAGTTTGACGTGTATAGACGGGTCGAGGCGACCCCTTTTTGGTCATCTTGCCGGGCGGATGTTCGGACTCCCAAACGAAGAGTTGAACATCTGTCTGGAGAAGCAGCGTACCGCGGGCGGACGGCTGGGCAAAATCCTTCGCGATCGGAAATCGCTGACCCGAGAACATATCGGCCAGATTCTTCAGGCCCAAGCCCAGTCAACCACCGCCGCCCTGGAAGCGGAGTTGCGACAAGATGTCTTCCCATATCCCGTCTTCTTGTCGTTGTGTTTGCCGTGCCACAACGAGGAGACAAACATTGAAGATACGATCGACACGGCTTGTGCCGTTCTTCCCGCCTGCGTCGAGCGCTGGGAGGTCGTGGTCGTCAATGACGGCTCTCAGGACCGCACGGGCGAAATAGTTGCCCGCCTCGCCGAAGAGGATTATCACGTCAGGCTCATTACCCACGAGCAAAACCGCGGCTACGGGGCAGCGATCACCAGCGGCCTGCGAGCCGCCCGCGGCGATCTCGTGGCTTTTACCGACTCCGACGGCCAGTTCAGCTTGCTGGATCTCCCCAGGTTCTTGGTTTGTCTGCAAAGCTGCGACGTAGTGGTCGGGTACCGGGCACGGCGGGCAGATCACCTGGGTCGGGTTTTCAACGCCTGGGCCTGGAACCAATTGATCCGGATGACCCTGGGTGTGCGCGTGCGCGACCTCGACTGTGCCTTCAAGCTTTTTCGGCGCGAGACGGTGGAGCGTCTCAGCCTCACGTGTACCGGGGCCTGCATAAGTGCCGAGATTCTGGCACAGTGCGTGCATAACGGCTTGCGGATCCGGGAAATCCCGGTTAGCCACTTCGCTCGTCACGACGGCACAGCCACGGGGGCCGCCTTCAAGGTGATTCTGCGCGCTTTCCGCGAGTTGCCGCAACTGCTCAAGTATCGCAAGCCTTCTTTTGCAGGGGATACGTCTTTGGGTGGGCCACTCATTGCCGCCGCAAGCGACCGGCTGGCCGGCCCCGCACTGGACTACGCCCGACGCAAGAACGGGCCGCCGCCGTCGGCCGGTTCGCGCCTGCCGGACGACAACTCGTCGCCTGGGCAGGTGAGGGAGTTGCCGTTGACGATTTGCATGCTTGCGGCCTGTCCTTTTCCCGCAAACCACGGCACACCCGGCTCGATCCGCGAGATGGCCGAATCGATCGCCGAGCGGGGCCACGACGTGCACATCGTCACGTATCACTTCGGCGAGGACATCCCGGTATGCGGCCCTAAACTGCACCGCATCAAGGCACTGCTGCGGGAGTCGTCGATCATCGTAGGCCCTACGGTGCGCCGGCCTTTGTACGACCTGCAAATGGTCTTCAAAACGCTCGAGGTCATTCACCGCCACCGGCCGGCGGTGCTGCACGCACACGGTTATGAGGCCGCTCTGGCAGCCTGGCTGTGCCGGATTGTCAGCGGGGTACCCGTGGTGTATAGCGGCCACAACACCATGGCAGACGAGTTACCCAGCTACAATTTCTTTCGCCCGAGATGGGTGGCGGTTGCCTTGGCGAAGTTCCTCGATGCTTTTGTCCCGCGGCGTGCCGACCGGTGCCTTCCGCATAGCGAAAACATCGCGGCATTCTTTCGGCGCGAGAAGTTGCAAGACCGAATGGAACCGATCATTAACTTCGGCATCGACGTCAAGCAAGTGATTCGAGGCGACGGCGCCAGCGTTAGGGCCCGCTTCGGCTTGGGCCGGGGCCCGGTTATTGCGTACACCGGCGTGATGAATGAATTCCAGCGCCTCGATCTCCTCCTGGAAGCCATGGTGACGGTCGTCGGGCATTTGCCGACGGCGAAGCTTTTCATCGTGGCAACCATCCCCAACGCCAAGTTTGTCGAGCAGTTCCAGCAGCGCGCCGCGGAGTTGGGCATTGCCGATCACGTGGTGATGACCAAGCCGCAACGGTTCGACTCCGTCCAGGAGTTGCTCGCAGCCTGCGACGTGACGGTCGTGCCGCGCCCCCAGGCTCCCGGTTTTCCCATCAAGCTGCTCAACTACATGGTGGTTGAGAAACCCTGCGTGCTCTTCGCGAGTTCGGCAAGCGGCCTGGCCCACCGGGAAAACGTTTTTCTGGCCGCTCCCGACACCAGCGCGGCCTTGGCTGAAGCGCTCCTCGACGTGCTCGGAGACGCCGAACTCCGCCGCCGGCTGGCCACCGGTGGCTACCGGTTCGTCTGCGAAAATCACGACCGGCGACTGACCGCCCGCCAACTGTACAACGTCTACATCCGCACCCTGGTGGACACCGGAGGACCCTCCCGCCACTTCTCCCTGCGATTGCACGTCTCTCGAAAAAGTAGTCGGCTCCTCGATCAGAAGCTGTTGACCTCCCATCGCAGCACACCGGTAATACGTAAGGAGATGTTTTCGGAGGTCGATGCGGATGTTTAAGGACAGCTATCGCGTACTCGTACTAGGCTTGGACGGCGCCACGTTCGATCTGATGTTGCCTTGGATCGAGCAGGGTCTGCTACCCAATCTGGCCAAACTGGTCCGACAGGGCGCCCACAGCCCGCTTGAATCCACCTTTCCTCCCATCACACCCTGCGCGTGGTCAAGCTTCATGACCGGTAAGAATCCGGGCAAGCACGGGCTGTTCGATTTTGTGGAGATGCTGCCCGACGGTCGCGGGTTCCGCTTCACCAATGCCTCCAGCAGGCACGGGGAGACGCTCTGGGGCCATCTGAGCCGAAAAGGAAGAACAGTGGGAGTGGTGAATGTGCCCATGACGTATCCCCCCGAGCCCGTCAGCGGCTATCTCATTTCGGGGCTCGACACACCACACGATCGCTGCCGGTATGCCTATCCGCAAGGCCTGAAGCAAGAACTCCATAAACAAGGGATCGATTACCAGATCGATATTCAGCACCTGGGCGATATGCGGACCGATCGTCTCCGCGATCGCAGGCTGCAAGAGATGTGCGAGGTTGAAACTGGCCGCACCCGTGCAGTTCAGTATCTCGCACGCCGCTATCCCTCCGACTTCACCATGCTGGTCCATACGGCCACCGACCAGGTGCAACACCACTTCTGGCACTTCATGGACCCCGACCACGACAAGTACGACGCTCGCGGCACTGATCGCTACCGACACGCGATTCGCAACGTCTATATCCACGTGGATCAGCTCATCGGGTCGCTCCTCGAAGCAATAGACAGTGAGACTGTTGTAATCATCATGTCGGACCACGGATGCGGGCCGACCTCGGACATACGCGTCCGCGTAAACCAGGCCCTGGAGGGCGCGGGGCTCCTGGCTTTCCGACGGGAGGGCCGAGCCGGTCGGGGCCTTCGCAAAATGGCGGCCCTGGCCGACCGCCTGTTGCGGAGCAACCTCTCCGATCGCACCAAGCGACGGCTGGCCGGCATGTTGCCGGGTCTGCGGGTCTGGTTCGAAAACCTCGACGAAGCCAACATCGATTGGACCCGAACCACGGCCTACGCCAACGAAGCATATCGATCCAGCCCGGCAATCTGGATCAACCGCCAACGGATCGCCTCGGAAAAAACGACCGGTGACAACGATCCATTGGAGAAGTCGTTGCAGGCGGCCGAGGACGCGATCACGAGCTTGAAGGATCCGCGTACGGGTCGCCGCGTGGTGAGCCACGTATATCGCACCCGTGATCTCTACCACGGCCCTTTTGCGGTGCGCGCCCCGGATCTGCTCCTGTCGTGGTGGGAGGACGGGTTCTTGCTGGAGCAGAGTGTGCCGGGAGGGCCGGGCGAATCGACTGTCGGCCATTCGCGCGAGCCCATTCAGGGCGGCGTGGAGTTCGCGGGTTCCCACCGGATGAACGGGGTCTTTGTGATTGCCGGCGGTCCGGTACGACAAGGACACGCATTTAGGGACGCGAAAATAACCGATATTGCCCCTACGATCCTATACATGATGGGAATACCTATCCCCCGTGAGATGGATGGGCGCCCCTTGCTGGAAGCCTTTGAGCCTCGATTTGTTGCGGATCGGCCGCCGAGCTACGAGCAAGACGAGCCTTCTGACCGGGCTGACACGCCGAATAGGGTAGACACATTTTCCAAGGAAGAAGAGGATTTGATTGCCCAACGTCTGAGGTCCATGGGTTATATTGAATAGTTGGGTAAAACGCGGACTTTGGTTAGGACAACGGGGCTAACTGCGGCAGTCTCCTTGAGCTGCTAGCCGAGCGTCAGAACGGGTCGACACATGCCTCGCGTTTTCGTTATTGGGTGGGACGGTGCTACTTTCGATCTGATTAGTCCATGGGTGGCACAGGGGAAGCTGCCCACGCTTGCCAAGATTCTCCAGAATGGCGCCTATGGCCGGTTGCGTTCCACTCTCCCACCGATGACGTTTCCGGCCTGGAGCAGCTTTCTGACGGGCAAGAATCCCGGCAAACACGGGATTTTCGATTTCACCCGACAGCGTGCGGGCAGCTACGGATTGGAATTCGTCAACGGCGGCCAACGCCAGGCTGAAAGCCTGTGGGGCATCTTGAGTCGCGCCGGGCGGAAGGTGATCTCGATTTCGCTTCCATGCACGTTTCCGCCCGAACCGGTCAATGGATTCATGATTAGCGGCTTCGACGCGCCGGGGCTTGGCGGGCAAAGAGCATACGTGGACGCCCGGGGCATGCATCCGCCAACCCTCTACGAGGAACTTCGCCGCGAGGTTGGCCGGCATCCGATCGGCGCCTTTATTGTCAACGATATCAACGACGGCCGGCCTGATTTGGCAGTGGGGCGGATGCTCCAGACGATCCGCCGGAAAGCCGCCACTGCCAAGTACTTGATGTCCCGGCATCCCTGGGACTGTTTCATGATCCTGTTCGGCGAGTCCGACGGAGCATCACACCACTTCTGGAGATACTGCGACCCGAACTCGCCTCTCTTCCAGGAGCATCCCTCGGCAGTGCAAAACAGTATCCTCACGGTCTACCAGGAACTCGATCGCCAAATGGGCGAGTTGTTGGACCGGTTGCCCGACGACACCGTGGTGATCCTTATGTCGGACCACGGCTTTGGCGGGGCAAGCGACTGGGTACTTTCGCCGAATTGCTGGCTGTACGAACGGGGGTTTCTTCGCTTTCGGGGGCGGGCTTCCCGCTGGATCTCGCGCACACTCGACTGTGTGAAGCTCCGGGCGGTGGCCCTGCTGCCCGCAAAGGTCAAGCGGGCGCTCTACCGTTTCAGCCGCCGGCAGCTCGGAAGCATCGAAACCCGCGTTCGCTACGGCATGATCGACTGGTCCGGCACGCAAGCCTACTTCGAGGAGAACCCCTATCACCCGGTGCTTTGGGTCAATCTCAAGGGCCGGCAACCCGGAGGCATCGTCGAGCGTGGGGATGAATACGAGGCGTTGCGAGACCGTCTTATCGAAGAGTTACATTCCTGGCGGCACCCGGAGACGGGCGAGCCGATTGTCGAAAAGGCCTATCGGCGCGAGGAGATCTACAGTGGCCCTGAGGTGTCCGATGCGGCCGACATCATTCCCAAATGGGGTTTACACCGGGGCTACAGCTATGGTTTCAAGGTCAGTTCCAAGTCGCCCCGTCTGGCATGGATCGAGCAAGTTGATCCGCGGAAGCCGGCCAATCTTCAGTTTTTCACGGCCAAGTCGGGCCATCACCGGGACGACGGCATTCTGGCCGCCGCGGGCCCCGGTATCCGCCCGGGACCCGTTTCCCAAAAAGCCCGTATCATCGATCTCGCACCAACGATCTTGTGCCTGCAAGGCGTGGCGGCCCCCGACGATATGGACGGCCGGGTTTTGGAGGATCTGATCGGCGACGTGCCGGCGAGGCCGCTTTCAGACGCCGCCCCCATCGAGCCGCGCGGTGGGCCCCCGGCCGAAGACGGCCCGGTCTATTCCGCTGAGGACGAAGCGATGATTGCACAGCGGCTCCGATCTCTCGGTTACATCGACTAGCCCCATCTAATCCCGAAGCAGAAAAGGCACACCGGGCAGGTTCAATGCGAAGGGAAAGGTCAGCCAGCAATGAGTGACGACCTGCCGGGGCCAACCACTCCCTGCTCACCGAGCCCGACCCGCGGACCGGCACACCGCATCCTCCACAACAGCGCGCTAAACCTGGGTGGCCAGGGAGTCAACGCGGTGTGCCAGTTGGTGGTCGTGTTCGCTCTGGCCCGCGGTCTCGGAAAAGCAGCATTCGGCGAGTATTACACGCTCTTCGCCCTGATCATGGTCACACAGTTGATCGTGGAAGCCGGCTTGAGCACTTTGCTGACTTACCGCATCGTGCACGCACCGGAGAGTTGGAAAGAAACCCTGGCCGAGGCGGCCGGATTGTTCCTGGTAGTTGTGGCGGTCTCGATGGTGGTGCTGATCGGGTTGGGGTGTGCGTGGGTTTACCTCCGGGGAGATGAACCGGTGGTGCTGATCCGTTTCGCGGCGGCCGCATGCGCGTGTGCTGCCATCCAGGTTCAGCGCTTTAGCGCCGGTGTGTTCCGTGCCTTTGAGATGTTCGGATATGAGAATTTCGCCCGGGCCTTGCAGGGAATGTTGTTGGTCGGTCTGGTGCTCGCGATGATCGGAACGGGAGTGGCTCGCGTTGAGTGGGTGCTTGTCGCGTTGGCTGCCAGCCACGTGGCGTCGGCCCTGTTCCTGCTTGCCGCCCTGCAATACCGGTGGTGGTGCCTGGCGTTGCGTTTCCGGTGGTCGGCCGCGAAGCAGTGGCTTTCGGCGGCCGTGCCGGTGGGTCTGGGCGATGTGGTGCGCGGTTTGACATGGCAACTCGATACGCTGCTGATGGCTTTGTTCCAACCGCCTGCCGTCGTGGGCATCTACAGCGTGGCATACCGGCCGCTGGGACCGTTGAACTGGTTGCCGCGGGCCGTTTTGACGGCTGCTTTTCCATCCTTCGCGCGGCTGGCCGCCAGCGATCGGCACTCGTTGGACCGCGCATTTGCCAACAGCATTCGGCTTTTGTGGATTATCAGCCTTCCCATCGTGATTGCGATTTGCATGTGCGCCGAGCCGATAATCACCCTACTCGCCGGTGCCGAGTATTTGGAGGCGGCGATTCCCATGCGAATCTTGATCTGGATCGCGGCCCTGTCCTACTTGTCGATTCAGTTCCGCTTTCTGTTCACCGCCGTGGGAAGGCAGGACCACTTCGTGCGGCTGGTGGTGATTGTGTTTCTGCTGGAGGCCGTTATCGAGACGTTGCTCATTCCGCAACTGAGCTACTTCGGCGCGTGCGCCGGAAG
>Ga0180432_10005483_pt1 | contig 16860 bp, 12 predicted proteins | sample SS_ome_10_FD_132414 | JGI IMG/M metagenome (GOLD analysis project Ga0180432, IMG submission 132414) | Hypersaline lake sediment archaeal communities from the Salton Sea, California, USA - SS_1_MS_2 metaG | ecosystem: Environmental > Aquatic > Non-marine Saline and Alkaline > Hypersaline >... | reverse complement strand
GTGTCTTCCACTGCTTCTCCGGCACCCAGGCCGAGGCGCGCGAGGTGTTGGCGCGCGGGTTGGCGATCGGACTGGGCGGAGCGGTCACCTATGCTCCGGAACGCTGGAAGCCGATCATCCGCGCGCTTCCGGCGGCATCGATTCTCCTGGAGACCGACTGTCCCTACCTGCGCCCGGCGCCCGACCGGCACGGCCGCAACGAGCCGGCGCTCGTCTTCCGGACGGCGGAGGTGGTGGCCGAGATGCGGGGCATCGATGTCCAGAGCCTGGAGCATCTGGCGGATGCCAACGCCACCCGTCTCTTCGGATTCGCGGAGTAGGCCGTGCGGACGTGGCTGCGGCGATACGGCATCCGACCCCGCAAGGCCTGGGGGCAGTCCTTCCTGGTCGATCCCGCGATAGCCGAGCGGATGGTCGATTCGTGGAATCTCTCGCCCGGTACCGGGGTACTCGAGATCGGGGCCGGGGCGGGGGCGCTCACTCTTCCCCTGATCGCTCGGGGGGCGACGGTGATCGCCGTCGAGCGGGACGGCCGGCTGTGCGAGCTCCTCCGCGAGCGGATCGCCGCCGAGGCGCCGGAGGGAGATGCGCGGGTTGTGGAGGCGGATATCCTTGCCTTCGACCCATCGCCGGTGTTGACCGGGGCGCAGCGGTGGATCCTGGCCGGCAACCTTCCCTATGCGATCACGACCCCCATCCTGGAGTGGGCGATCGGCCATCGGGAGCACTTCGCGTGGGCCGCTTTCATGGTGCAGCGCGAGGTGGGGGACCGACTGCTGGCCGAGCCGGGGACCAAGGCGTACGGATCGTTCACGGTGTGGATGGACTACCACGTCGAGGTCCGGCGAGAATTGTCTGTGGGAGCCCGCTGCTTCTGGCCGATTCCGAAAGTGGACTCGGTCGTCTTGCGTTTGACGACGCGCGCCCGCCCGCCGGTCGATGTGCCGGGGGCACCGGCGCTGGAGCGGGTGGTTCGGGCCGCCTTTTCCCACCGGCGGAAGGTGCTGGGCGGCTCGCTCGCCCGGGGGCTCGGGCTCGAGCGCGCCGCGGTGGATCAGGTGCTCCGGGAGGCGGGGATCGATCCCCGCTGCCGCGCCGAGGAGTGTTCGATCACGGAGTTCGCCGCGCTGACCCGCGCGTTGGTTGCCGAGGCGATGCTGAAAGGGGGAGGACCATGGCAGAGGAAGGGCTGATCGGCATCGTGCTGGCCGGTGGGTTGGGAACGCGGATGCATCCGCTGACGCGGGTGACCAACAAGCACCTGCTTCCCGTCTACGACAAGCCGATGATCTACTACCCGATCGAGACCCTGGTCCAGGGAGGCGTTCGCGACATCCTGCTCGTCACCGGCGGCAACAGCGCCGGTGATTTCCTGAAGCTCCTCGGCAACGGCAAGGCGTTCGGTCTGGAGCACCTCGACTACGTCTACCAGGAGGGCGAGGGGGGGATCGCGGCCGCCCTCTCGCTGGCCCGCTACCACGCCGAAGGGCGGCGGATGATCGTGATTCTGGGGGACAACATCATTGAGGATGACATCACCGATCATGTCGACGCCTTCCGGCGCCAGGAGAGGGGCGCCAAGATCCTCCTCAAGGAGGTCGAGGACCCCGAGCGCTTCGGGGTGGCGGAGCTGGATGGGGACCGGGTGATCTCGATCGAGGAGAAGCCCGCCAGCCCGAAAACTCCCTATGCGGTCACCGGCATCTACATGTACGATGCCCGGGTTTTCCCGATCATCGATGGTCTGGAACCCTCGAAGCGGGGGGAGCTGGAGATCACCGACGTCAACAACGACTACATCCGTCGCGGGGAGATGACCTTCGACTTCCTGAAGGGATGGTGGACCGATGCCGGGACCTTCGACTCCCTCCTGCGGGCCACGCTGCTGAGCGCCCGCAAGAGCGCCGGATCCCTCGAGCGGTGGCGGGTTCTACTGGGAGATGGCTGATTGGCCGCGGGGCCGTAGGATGCCAAGACGCGCACACAGAGCCGTTGCGACGGTGGCACTCGGGATGGGGCTGCTGGCCGGCCCCGGCCTGGCCGATGCGGAGAGCCTGATCGATCGTTGGAACCTGGGCCCGAAGTATCGCAGCAGCTACAAGGTCAACAAGGAGCTCCGCACCTGGACCCAGAACGCCAACCTCGATCGCAAGATTCGGGGTCTGGACCTGAAGTCGCTTCTGAAGACGAGCAACAAGCGCAATCCCGCCCAGAACGATCTCGAGCAGACGGGGGGTGAGTTGAAGCTCGACTTCACGCGCCGCTCGGGCAGCTTCAGCTTCTTCTCGAAGAACCACCTGAGACGCGACCTGCTCGATACGAGCCGCCAGAGGCGATCGATCGACACCGATCGGTTCGACATCGGCACCACGCTCAAGCTGATCTCGCGAGACGAGGGATCCCTCGCCTTCACCTTCGAAGGGGGACGGACCCTGGAGCGGCGACTGGACGAGAACGTGCGGCCGAACGGCCTCATCACCGACCGGACCCGCAACGAGGGATGGAACGGCGGCCTCAGTTTCGATTCCGCGCTCAAGCCGTCGGAGAGCTTCGAGTTCGAAGCGGGCGTCTCGTACGAGCGATCCTCCTCCGATTCGCGAACCGTGGGGACCGATGAGACTGACGATGAGGTGACGACCTCCGAGGAGGCCTACACGGACAACGACCACTCGCTCGACTATGACATCAAGGGCACGTGGAAGCGCTACCGATCGCTGGAGCTGGAGCTGAGCGCCCGCGCCACCGATGCGACCGACCAGTACTACCAGGCCTCGCTCCGGAGCCAGGAGACCCGGCGGACGATCCGGCGCAACTTCAGGCTCGCGGCCGGTGGCGACATCGGGCAAAACTTCGGCTACGACGGTTCGGTCGAGCTGAAGGCGGCGAGCAAGGACTTCAAGCTGTCGACGACCGACAATGATGACGCCGATGTCAGCTATGGGCTCGATGCCTTCTACAAGCCGCAGCTGCCGCTGCTCGCGGGGACCGAGATCCGAGCGGGCGCCGCCTTCTCGGTCGCCAATCGCGAGCGACAGCGGACCACGCCCTACGACAAGGAGAAGACCGATCTGGGAGCCGACATCACCCGCACCTTCTTCGAGAACCTGAAGCTTCGGGCCAAGTTGGAAGAGGATCTCCAGCAGACCTTCTACGGCGACGGCTCGCAAGACGAGGATCGACACGAGGTCCGGGCGACGTACAGCGGCACCTACTCCTGGTCCGAGGGAAGCCGGGCCAGCGCGTCCTACACGACCAAGACCCAGGAGACCATCAAGATCCCGGAGGAAAAAGCCGCACAGAGTCAGCGCAAGGAGGATTACAGCATCCGGGCGAACTACAGCACGGGGCTGCCGGCGGGCATCGACCTCAGTCAGGATCTCACCGTCAGCGCCCGGTACACGTACTACATCTTCGATGAGGAGCGGAACACGCTCTCGCGGATCAACCGCGTGGTGACCAACATCGACATCCCCTTCGGCGAGCGGACGCACATGGATGTCCAACACGATGTCAAGCTGAGCGACAGCGGCAAGTACACCTACACCGAAGGCTCGGTCTCGCGGTCCTACGAGCCTTCCAGCGAGCGGATCCGCCAGTACATGAAGGTCGTACTCGACGTCGAGGTCTCCTCGCTCATCTCTATCGCGGCCACCGAGATCTACGAGATCAACACCACGACGCGTCTCTCGAGCGGATCGACGACCCGGCAGGAGAAGTCCTCGTTCACCGGCGAGATGCGGCTGCGGAAGACCTTTGACAGCGGGTTTTCCGTGAGCGCCCGCTTCTCCCGCTGGTTGACCACGACCGACGACGATTACTGGGTGATCGACGCCACGGCGGAGATGGCCTTCTAGGGTATGAGGTTTCTATGGACGGGATGAGAACCCTACGACTGCTGCCGCTCCTTCTCCTGACGGCGGGGTGTTTCTTCGACACCCGGGAGCCGGAGCAGGGCGAAGATCCCGGCATCGAGGTCGAGTGGCAGGATCCGATCGAGCCGTCGCTCGCGCTGCCCAACATGACGGCCTCGCTCGAGGCGAAGATCCTGACCAACTACGGGCGATCCTTCTCCACCGAGGGGCTCGAGATGGACCCAGCCGCGGAGGATGTGGGGCTAGGGCTCGATGAGACCTACTTCGACGCCTGGTCGAAGGATGAGGAAGAGAGCCGCATGTCGGCGATTCTGACCGCGGCGATGCCCGATTCGGTCCGGGTCGAGTTCTCCGACCTGAACGAGGTCGTGGGCGACGAGCGCTACTTCAAGGACCTCCACTACGAGATCATCTTCACCAAGGGCGCATCCAAGGCCCGGTACGCCGGGGATGTCGACCTCTACTTCCGGGAGGAGGGCGGCCTCTACTACATCTCCAAGTGGATCGACAAAGTGGACGATCAGGGGGTCGATCCGGACGTGCACACCTGGTGTTGGTTGCGGTATTATGGGCTCGAGTGGTCCTGAGGAAACGGAATCGAACCAAGCCATATCTCACGTCGCGTACAGGTGTTATGGGGGAGGGGAAAGCGGCCGGAGGCGTGCTTTTGGCGGAAACCTGCCAAGGGTCCCTCGGGTATCATCCGTAGATCGAGCCGCCCGCGGTCGGCGACGATAGGTAAGCAGAAGAGACGCGGGATTTCAGCTGATGGAGAAGACCCCCATGAAACGGCGCACACGTTTCCTGGCGATCATCCTGGCCGCGCCCCTGTTCGGGATGCTGGCCGGGTGTCCGTTCTCGACGGATCCGACGCCCAAAGATGATGATGATGACAATGGAGGAGAGGTGATCTTCCTTCCCCGCACGTCGGTGGAGAACCTCCTCGAGAACCTGAAGCAATCCTACCTGAAGCGCGACTTCGATCAATACGACAGCCTGCTCGCTCCCGAGTTCGAGTTCGTCTACAAGCCCGACGAGTCGACGATCGAGGAGTTCATGGACGTCGAAGAAGAGCGGAAGGTCCACCAGAGGATTTTCGGTACCCAGTATGTCCAGGAGCTGGATCTCAGCTTCGACGTGGGGATCGCGGAGCTCGACAGCACCCAGTACGACACGACCTACGAGCAGTTTCGAACGACGACCCTTTTGACCAACGTCTATCTTCGGCTGATTGGCACCACCCCCGACCACCCCACGGTCACGGAAGATCTCGAGGTGCAGGACGGCCGCCAGCAGTTCTGGTTCGTGAGGACCTCCTACAACGATCCGACCACCAACCAGCCGATCTGGAAGATCATCCGCTGGGAAGACCTTGACACCACGGAGGGGGGTGAGAGACTCCCGTAGGCGATCCTACGAGGAGGTCTCGGCTTGGCCCGGCGATCCCGCAAGCAACGCAACCCAGGAGGCTCGACGCTCGCGCGGCTCGGGCCTCTCTTGCTGCCCTTTCTCGCGGGGGGATTGGTGGTCTTCCTTCTCATGGGGGGCTTCGCTCACCTGCGACTGCCGCTTCGCGAGGCCCCGGTGGTGCCGAATGCCGCGCTGCATGCCCAACAACGCCTGACAGCGCTCGAGGCGGTGCTCCTGCCGCAGGCCGAATGGCATCACCGGGAGCTCGACCCTCCGCTCGAATGGCTTGGCCGTTTGCCCAGCTCCCAAAGCCTCGTCCAGTGGAACGCCCGCGTGTCGGCGGGCATCCGCGCCCTGGGGATGGAGGTTCTGGAGGGGCAGGAGGACATCATCGAGCGGCCGGGCAGTTGGCCGCTCCAACGCCTCACCTTGGTGGTGGGAGAGGCGGGCGAGATGCTGGCCACCATCGTCGTTGAGACCACCCGTTCACCCGAGACCCCAATGCCCTTCTAGCTCAAGCCCCCCGCCGCCGCGCCGAGGATGGTACAGGGAGAATGCGGTTGACCCTCGACGAAGGGGTCAGCTAGTATTTCGGGTCTGTGTTCAGCCCGGACAGTACGTGTGGCGGAGGATTTCGGAATGGGTGGTAACTTCCGGTGGAAGGTCATCAGCCTGGTCATTCTGCTGGCGCTTTCCGCCTATGCGCTCTATCCCTCCCTGCGGTTCTACTCTCTGAGCCCCGAGGAGAGGGAGACGCTCCCGCCGGAGAAGATCGAGAAGCTCAAAGACGATGCCCTGAAACTGGGATTGGATCTCCAGGGTGGGATGCACCTGGTCCTGGAGCTCGATCGCACGGCGCTGACCGATGCGGAGGTGCCGGCGGCGATGTCGCGGGCGATCCAGATTCTCCGCAACCGCGTCGACCGCTTCGGGGTGGCCGAGCCGACGATCCAGCCGCAGGGCCAGGATCGCATCGTGATCGAGCTGCCCGGCCTGCTCGACAAGGAGCGGGCGGTGCGCCTGATCGGCCAGACCGCGCTTCTCGAATTCAAGCTGGTGCAGGAGGAGCAGGAGGCGCGTAGGGTCCTGGAGAGCCTCGACCGGGCGCTGGCGTCCCGCCAGATCGCGGCCGGGGATTCGGCCGATTCGGCCGACATCGAGTACATGCATCCGCTCTTGGAGCGCCTGCCCTTCTGGCCCGAGATGCCGAGGGGGGGCGCGTTCTTCCTCGAAGAAGAGATGTCGGAGATTCGAGACCTGCTCGCCTCGGTCGATATCGACTCGCTCCTCCCGATCGACTCGGAGCTCCTATGGGGCCAGACGGTCGAACGCTACCAAGGCTATCTGGGACGGGTCCTCTACGTAACGGAGCGCCGGGCGCAGATGGACGGATCCGGGGTCTCGAACGCCGTGCGCCGCATCGGGATCGATCCCTCCCGGCCCAACACGGCGGGTGTCAGTCTTACGCTCAATGCCACCGGGGCGCGCAAGTTCCGGCGCATCACGGCCCAGAACGTCAGCCGCCAGCTGGCCATCGTGCTGGATGACAAGGTCTCTTCGGCCCCCGTCATCACCGAGCGGATCGGCGGCGGGCGGGCATCGATCACCGGCAACTTCACCGATGAGGAGGCCAAGGATCTGGCCATCGTCCTTCAGGTGGGTGCGTTGCCGGCGCCGATCAACATCATCCAGGAGATGACGATCGGGCCCTCGCTGGGGGCCGACTCGATCCGGATGGGCGTTCGGGCGGCCATGGTGGGGGCCGGGGTGATCATCCTCTTCATGCTGATTTACTACCGCGGCAGCGGGCTGATCGCGCTCCTGGCGCTGGTGCTCAACATGATCTTCCTGCTGGCGGCGCTCGCCGGCATGCGCGCGACCCTCACGTTGCCCGGCATCGCCGGCATGGTGCTCACGATCGGTATGGCGGTCGACGCCAACGTGCTCATCTTCGAGCGCATCCGCGAGGAGATGCGCGCGGGCAAGAAGGTGATCAGCTCGGTCGAGGCGGGCTACGGCCGCGCCTTCCGCACGATTTTGGATGCCAACGTGACGACGCTCATCAGTTCCGGTGTCCTCTGGTGGATTGCCAGCGGACCGATCCAGGGATTCGCCACGACACTCTTCATCGGGATTCTGGCGAACCTCTACACCGCGGTTCTGATCACGCGGATGATCTTCGATGCCATGACCTACAACCGGGGAGTGGAGAAGCTGTCGATCTAACCCCGGGAAGGGGCGCAGGGGGATCCAAGGGACCATGTTCACGATCTTCACCAATACGCGGTTCGATTTCATGGCGAAACGGAAGCCGGCCTACGTCTTCTCGATCGTGCTGATCCTGGTCGGGGTGGCATCCTTTATCGCCCACGGCGGCCTGCGCATGGGCATCGACTTCGCCGGCGGTCGGCTGATCGAGTACCGATTCGACCGGGAGCTTCCGATCGAGCAGTTGCGCGACGCCGCGGTGGCGGCGGGCTTCGCAAACGCCGAGATCCAGCCGGTCGCGGGCACAAACGATGTGCTGATCCGTATTCCGGACGTGGCCGAGGCCGAGCAGCGGGGCGGCGAGACCTCGCCGTCGCGGATCCTGCGGGATGCGCTGGTCGCGCAGACGCCGGGGCTCGACGTGGAGCTGCTCCGGGAGGAGAGCGTGGGGGCCAAGATCGGCAAGGAGATTCGAGGCCAGGCCTTCTGGGCCATCCTGATCTCGCTGGCGCTGATCCTGGTCTACATCGCGCTCCGATTCGAATTCCGCTTCGGCCTGGGCGCCGTCGCGGCGCTGGCCCACGACGTTCTGATCACGCTGACCCTGTTCTCCTTGTTCAACAAGGAGATCACGATGCCCGTCGTGGCGGCGCTGCTGACGATTGCCGGATACTCGATCAACGACACGATCGTCGTCTTCGACCGGATTCGAGAGCAGCTGGTGCGTCTGAAGCGGGAGTCCTTCACCGGCGTCGTCAACATCAGTATCAACCAGACGCTGTCCCGGACGGTCATCACCGCGATGACAACCCTCTTTGCCGCCCTTGCCCTGCTCCTCTTCGGCGGCGAGGTAATTCACGACTTCGCCTTCGCCATGACGGTGGGCATCATCATCGGAACCTACTCCTCGATCTTCGTCGCCAGCGCGCTGGTGATGGAGCTGCGGCAGGCGAGGGAAGCGCGGGGGAAGGCCTAGTCGGCCGCCCCTGAACCGGCGCCCACGGATCCGATCGGCGGGGTGAGGCAAGTCGCGAGGCGGCGTCTCCCCCCGCTGTTTTTGTCTCCGGCCATCTCCCGACAGGAACCCGGCCCCAAGGGGCGTGTTTCAATGAGGGATAGGAGTTGAGGAGGGTCGGTATGAAGCGCATCGTGGTCGGGAGCCTGGGACTCGCGCTTCTCATGGGGGCTGGACATCCGGCGCCCGCGGGAGCCGAAGACGCCGGTCTGCGTCTCGCCCGCCTCAAATACGGAGGGGGCGGGGATTGGTACAGCAATCCCACCTCGCTCCCCAACCTGGCCCGAGCGCTCGACGAGCGCACCCCGGTGGCGATCGCCAAGGTCCCAGAGACCCATGTCGCCCCGCTCGATGAGGAGCTCTTCGAGGTCCCGTTCGTCTACATGAACGGCCACGGGCGGATCCGGCTGACGGCGAGCGAGGCGTCGCGCCTCCGCCGGTACTTGCTGGGGGGAGGATTCCTCTTCGCCGACGATAACTACGGTATGGACGAGACGTTCCGCGAGACGATGCAGCAGGTGTTCCCCGACCGGCCGCTGGTGGAGGTGCCGTTCGACCACCCTATCTATCATTCTTACTACGAGTTCGACCAGGGACCTCCGAAGATCCATGAACATGACAAGAAGCCGCCCCAGGGCTTCGGGATCTTCGATTCGGGGCGCCTGGTCGTCTTCTACACGTACGAGTCGGACATTGGCGACGGCCTGGAAGATGCCGATGTCCATGAGGATCCCCCCGAGAAGCGCGAAGAAGCCCTGCGGATGGCCATCAACGTGGTCATGTACGCGCTCGCGCTGGAGCGACCGCTCCAGCCCGCCGCGGGGGGGAGCAGCCGATGACGGAACGGAAGAGCTTCTCGCGATCGCTGAGGCGGGCCCACGCCGCGTGGCGCCGCCGGCAGATCCTGGAAGGGACGGTTCGCTGGCTGGGGGTCTGTCTGCCGGGACTGGCCGCGCTCCTCTTGGTGGCCTTGCTCCTGCCGCCCACGCGGCCCTGGTCGGGTGTCATGGCCGCGGTCGCCGGCGCGTGGATCGCAGGAACGGCGGCGGCCCTTTTGATCCGCCCCTGGTTCCGACCCATGGGGCCGGTGCCCTACGCGCTCTGGCTGGAGCAGCGGGCGGGCTTGCCGCGCAATGAGTTGATCAACGCCCTCGATCTGGAGCGCGACGCCGCCCGCTGGGAAGACGACGCTCTCTCGCGCGAGCTGGTCCACCGGTCGATCGACCGCGGGGCGGGCAAGCTGGAAGGCCTGCCTCTCGGTAGGCTTCACACCGAGGCCCGCCTGGTCCCCGCACTCGGACGCGCAGGTGCGGCCGTCGCCTGCGCGGTCCTGGTCTTTGTCCTCTGGCCGGTGCGGTTCACAGATGCGCTCGACCTCTTCCTGTCCGCCGGAAGCCCATCGGTCATCCCGGTGATCGAGATCGCGGTCGAGCCGGGGGATTTGAAGGTCGAGCGGGGAGCGTCGGTGCAGATTCGGGCCGAGGTCTCGGGACGGCGCCGACCCCCTTCGGCCCGCGTCGAGATGCGTCGCCCCGGGCGGGAATGGATCGAGGCCGAGATGGTGGCCGAGGAGGCGCCGGCGGGCACGCAGCGGGATACCTATGGATTCGTCGCCAGCGGCCTGAAGAGCGATGTCGACTACCGGGTTCGAAGCGGCTGGGCGGAAAGCGAGACGCACCGGATCCGTGTACTCGAGCGGCTCCAGGCGCTCGGCTACCGGAAGCTCTATCAGCCTCCGGCCTACACCGGGCTTCCCGACCAGCGGGAGATCTCCTCCACCGGCGACCTCGCGGCGCTGGCCGGCTCGGATGTGACCCTCGAGGTTCGCCATCGCCGTCCCGGCGCCAGGGGGCGCCTGCTCTTCTCGGGGGCCGCTCGGCCGCTGCCGCTGAAGGCGACGGGCGAAGACCGCCTGGAGGCGACCTGGCGCCTGCAGAAGGACCGCGCCTACGTCGTGGAGCTGGCCGACGCGGCCGAGGGTGACCTGTGGGTCTCCGACACCTTCCGCGTCGAGGTGATTCCCGACCACGACCCGGCGGTGCGCCTCATCCGCCCGGGCGAGAACATCGTCATGCCGCCCGATATGCACGTTACCCTGGTTGCCGACTGTGTCGACGACTTCGGGATGACCGAGCTCGCGCTCATTTATGGCCGCGACGACGACGATCCCACCCGCGTCGTCCTCTCCAGCTGGAGCGGCGAGAAGGAGGCGCGCATCACGCACAACTGGAATCTGGAGGAGGTGCAGATCCTGCCGGGCCAGGAGGTCCACTACTACCTGCAGGTGCTCGACAACGATCCAATCCGCGGTCCGAAGGTGGGCGAGACGGGCCTCTTCACCATCCGATTCCCCACCATGGCGGAGATGTATGCCTCGATGGAGGAGGAGCGGCAGGAGGATGCGGTCACGCTCGAGGAGGCGCTCGAGACGCAGGACGAGCTGCGCGACGACCTGAAGGAGATCGCCCAGGAGATGCTGCGCGAGGAGAACATCTCCTGGGAGCGGCAACAAGAGATCGAGGACCTGCTCGAGCGCCAGGAGCAGTTGGCCGAAAAGGTCGATGACCTCCAGGAGTCACTCGAGCAATCCCGCCAGCGGATGGAGAACCAGAGCCTTTTCTCGATCGAGATGATCGATAAGGTCCGGGAGATCCAGCAGCTGGCCGGGGAGATTCAGAGCGAGGAGTTCCGCCAGCTCTTGGAGCGCATGCACGATGCCATCCAGAACATGGATCGCCGCGAGCTGCAGCAGGCGATGGAGCAGATGAAGATCACCCAGGAAGAGATCTCCCAAGCGCTCGACCGGACGCTCCAAATGCTGCGGCAGCTGATGGCCGAGGAGAAGCTCGATCGCCTGATGCAGAAGGCCGAGGAAATGGCCTCCCGCCAGGAGGAGATCAACAAGCAGCTCGAGATGGGCGAGGCGGCCGACTCGACCGGCGGGGGCGAGAAGCCGCTCAGCGAGGACGAGGCGGCCGATTTGGCGCGCCAGCAGGAGCAGCTCCGGCGCGAGCTCGAGGAGCTGCGGGAGCAGATTGCCGGTCTCCAGAAGGAGTGCGAGGGCCAGAAGGGGCTCGAGCAGCTCTCCGATGCGCTCAAGCAGCAGCAGCAGGATCCCTCTCCGCAGGATGCCAAGCAGCAGATGGCCGAGGCGCAGCAGGCGATGGAGAAGAAGGACCGGCGAGCATCGCTGAAGTTCGGGCGCAAGGCGAAGCAAGCGCTCCAGCAGATGCAGTCGAACCTCGCCTCCCTCAAGCAGGAGGTCGACCTGGAGAAGCAGGAGGCGCTCGCCCGCGCGCTCTACAACATCGCGCACCGCATGGTGACCGCATCCCAGGAGCAGGAAGTCGTGGTGACCGCTGCCGCGCGCACGGGCCCGCGGGAGCTGGCGGTACGGGAGCAGGAGCTCTACGACGAGGTTCGGACGGTGGGAGACTCGCTGCTCGCGGTGGCGGGAGAGACGCCCTATGTGACACGCGAGCACCTGCGCGTCCTGGCCAAAGCACTCCGGGAGATCGGCCAGGCGCGCGATCAGCTGGAGGCGGGTCATCGCCAATCGGCCGTCTCGCTCGCGGGCGAGTCGACGCGGTCTCTGAACGCGGCCACGATGAAGCTCTTGAACGCCGCCAACCAACAGGCGATGTCGAGCTGCCCCAGCTCGTGTCCGAATCCCTTCAACCGGATGCAGAGCCTCACCAGCCAGCAGTGCCAGCTCAATATGCAGATGCAGCAGATGATGGGTCAGTGCAACACCCCCCGGCTCACCCCGGGGGAAGGGGAGTCGTTGGCGCGCATGGCCGCCCGGCAGGAGATGATCCGTCAAGGCCTGGAAGAGGTCCGGCAGGAGTGCCAGGGCTCGGGCAAGGTGATGCACGAGCTGGGGGAGGCGGTCAAGGAGATGGAGGAGCTCGTCAATCAGCTCCGTCAGCGGAAGGCCGACCGCCGAATCATCGAGCGCCAGGAGAAGATTCTGAGCCGGATGCTGAGTGCGCAGCGGAGCATCCGGAAACGCGACGAATCGGAGGAGCGGCAGTCGCGGGTCGGGGTCAATCCGGACGGCAGGCGCAGTCCCGATCCGGTCGACCCGGGAGCCTCGCCGGCCGAGGTGTTGCAGCGCGCGATGCTGCGGGGATCGCAGGATCCGGTGCCACCCGAGTACCGGGGGATGGTCGAACGCTACATGCGCTCGCTCCTGAGGGATCGCCGATGAAGTGGCGCTACGCCCTGATCGGGCTCCTTCTGGCCTGCGTCTCTGCGCCCGGCGCGCTCGCCCAGCGGGGCGTGCGTGATCCTCTCGGCCGCTCGCTTCTCACAACCCGGCGGATGATCGAGCAAGGGCAGCTCGAGGAAGCGATCACGATGCTCGAGGCCATGCTGGTCGACCACCCCACGGACCCGCGCCTCATCCTCACGCTGGGCGAGGCCTACACCCGCGCGGGGAGTCACGCGGATGCGATCGAGCTCTACCGCGCCCAGATCGAGAGGGTCGGGTTGGCCAACTCCGAGGCCTGGCTGCGGCTCGTCGACGCCTGCCGGCAGGACGGACGCGGGGAAGAGGCGATGGAGACGCTGCTCGAGGCGATCCGCCGCCGCCCCGTCTGGCGCGGGCGCCTGCTGGACCAGTTCGAGCTGGTGGTGACCGACTCGGCGACGAGCGTCGAGGGATACGCCACGTTGAGGCAACACGCGACCGCGAGTGATGCCCCGGCGATCTGGCGCGATGTCCTCGCCCACGTCCAGGTGCTGACCGGCCACTACGAGGCGGCCCTCGCCCTTCTGACCCGCCTCGACCGTGACGAGCGGGCGGGCGGGCGAAGGATCTTCCAGCTCGCCCAGACGCTTGCCCGCCGCGGGGAGGCGCGCTTTGCGCTCGCCGCGTTCGATTCGGTCCTCGCGCAATCCCCGGATCCCGGGCTCGCCGAGGAATCCTGGTTCGAGAAGGCGGGCCTACTGGTGAACGAGGGGCGGAACGTCGAGGCGGCCGCCGCCTACCGTACGCAGTTCACAACCTATCCCCAGGGACCGCTGGCCCTCCGGGGGAGGCTCAAGCACGCCGCGCTGCTGAAAGACACGATGCGCGACATCCCGGCCGCGCGGGAGGCCTACACCGCCATCCTGGAGATGACCCGGCGGGAGGCCGCTCCCAAGTCGCTGCGGACCATCCGGGACGAGGCGATGCTCGCTCTCGGGGAGTGCGCGCTTCTGACCGGTGACTTCGCGGAGGCGGACACCGTGTTTGCCCAACTCGAGGCCACCGCGCTCCGGGCGCGAACCCAGGAGCACGCCGCCTACGAGCGGGCCGAGATTCTCTTCTACCAAGGGGAGTTCGTCGCCGCCGAGGGGGCCTACTTCGAGCTGACCGATCGGTATCCGGCGGGCCATTGGGTCAACGATGCGCTGTCCCGGGTCTTGTTGCTGGGCGAGTTCGGCACCCGGGATCCGCAGGCCCTCATTCCTTATGCCCAGATCCAATACCAGCGCCGCATCGGTGGGTTGGAGCGAGCGCTCGCGCTCTGCCGCGAAGTGCTGGCCGATACGACACAGGTGCTGATGCGGGCGCACGTGCGGGCCGATGAGATCCGGACGGCCGGGGATCTGGGGCGCTGGAATGAAGCGGAGCAAGCCCTCGCCCGGCTCCTGGAAGAGGATCCGGGGAGCCGCGTATGCCCCGCGGTGCTTTTCTGGATGGGGGAGCGGGCAATCGGGGAGCGGGCCGCGCGCTCGCAGGAATGCTACGAGCAGGTCATCCTGCGCTATCCGGATTCCCTGCCGGCGCGCCGTGCGCGGGCGCGCCTGGCGGAGCTAAGGGCGAGGGGGGAGCAATCGTGATACGCGGGCTGCTGATTCTGGGACTCTTCCTGGTGGCCTCGGCCGAGGCGCGGTTGCTGATCCCCATGGATCTGACCCAGACCGATCACCTGAAGGCCTACGGCGTCGCCTACCACGCCCTCGACCGGGGCGAGAACGTGGAGTGGCTCCTCAATTACCGGGGCGGGTCGTTTCTGGTTGAGGACACGAATGCGAACCGGCAGACCCTGGCCCTCTGGGGCGTCCGGGCCGAGGCGACGACCGGCGGCGATGAAGCCGCGATCTACGATGAGATCGAGGCCAACAACATGGAGGTCGTGCTGCTCGAGAAAGCGCCGCGGGTGGCGGTCTACGCGCCGGACATGGAGGATGAGCCCTGGGATGACGCGGTCGTCCTGGCGTTGGACTACGCCGAGATTCCCTTCGATCAGGTCTACGACGAGGAGGTCCAGGCGGGCCGTCTGATGGAGTATGACTGGCTCCACCTCCACCATGAGGATTTCACCGGCCAGCATGGCAAGTTCTACGCCTCGTTCCACGCCGCGACCTGGTACCGGAATCGGGAGGCCAGACTGGAAGCCGCCGCCCGGGCCGCCGGCTACGCCCGTGTCTGGCAACACAAACACGCCACCGCGATCCGGGTGAAACAGTACGTGGCCCACGGCGGATTCCTCTTCGCGATGTGCTCGGGAACCGACACATTCGACATCGCGCTGGCCGCCGGTGACGTCGACATCGTCGACACGGTCTACGACGGCAACCCGGCCGATCCCCAAGCCCAGAGCAAGCTCGATTTCAGCCGCTGCCTGGCCTTCCAGGAGTTCACGTTGGAGATGAATCCCTACGTCTACGAGTTCTCCGACATCGACATGAGCAACTACTCGCGCCTGCGCGGGGCCGAGGCCGACTACTTCGTGCTTTTCGAGTTTTCGGCCAAGGAGGATCCGGTGCCGACCATGCTGACGCAATGCCACGTCAACATGGTCAACGGGTTCCTGGGGCAGACGACCAGCTTCAACCGCGCCTGCCTCAAGCCCTCGACCTTGGTGTTGGGCGAGACGCCCGGAACCGACGAGGTCAAGTACGTACACGGCAACTACGGCCGCGGGACCTTTTGCTTCTACGGCGGACACGATCCGGAGGACTACCAGCATCGGGTCGGCGATCCGCCCACCAAGCTGGAGCTGCACAAGAATTCGCCCGGGTACCGGTTGATCCTGAACAACGTGCTGTTCCCGGCGGCCAAGAAGAAAGAGCGGAAGACCTAGCCCGGCGGCTTCCCCCTCCACGAGGCGCGTGATAGACTCCTCTACTCTGCGGAATCGCCTTCGACGGGAGGAGGAAGATCATGTCCGATGCCAAGCCGGCCCTACCGCACTGGGACCTCTCCAATGTCTACTCGGGACTCGAGGCCGACGACTTCGCCGCCGATTTGAAGCAGGCCGGCCTCCAACTCGACGAGCTGGACGCCTTCGCGCGGAAAGCCGGGATCGAGAGGCTTGCCGAACTGCCGACCGATGTGCCGGCGACGGCCAAGACGCTCGAGGAGATGATCGGTCGACTCAACCGCGGGATCGAGCTTCTGGAAACCCTGGGCGCCTACGTCTACAGCTTCGTCACCACCGACTCCTACAACAAGGTCGCTTCCCGCCGCCAGAGCGAAATCGAGCAACTCGAGGTCCGGCTCCGCCAGCAGATGACGCGCTTCCAGGCCTTCGTCGGCTCGCTGGGGCCGATCCTGGATGACTTGGCGCAGCAGTCGGACGTGATCGCCGAGCATCGCCTGGCCTTGGACGATGAGGTCGAGCAGAGCCGCTACCTGATGGAGACGCCACTCGAGGATCTGGCCTCCGAGCTTCTGCTCACGGGCGGGGGATCGATGTGGAAGCTCCAGGGGGTCGTGACCAGTCAGTTGAAGATGCCCTTCGAGCGGGAGGGGAAGATCGAGGACCTACCGATGACGGTGATCCGGAGTCTGGCGAGCGACCCCGACCCGGACATCCGTCGCCGCGCCCACGAGGTCGAGCTGGAGGGCTGGGCCTCGATCCGCGAGCCGGTGGCCTTCGCCCTCAATTGCGTCAAGGGTTCCTCCATCACCCTCGCGCGCCGGCGGGGGTTCGAGGGCGTGCTGCATGCGGCCTTGGAGCGCAACCGGATCGATCGCCAGACACTCGATGCCCTCCTGGGGTCGATCCGCGATCACTTCCCGATGTTCCGGCGCTACTTCGCCAGCAAGGCGGAGAAGCTCGGCAAGAAGCGGCTCGATTGGTGGGACCTGGCGGCACCGGTGGGGACATCGAATCCGACCTACTCGTGGGCCGAGGCGCGCGCCTACGTCGAGGGGCAGTTTGCGCAGTTCAGCGACGAGCTGGCCGCCTTCGCCCGGCGCGCCTTTGAGAATGACTGGATCGACGCCGAGCCCCGCGACGGCAAGCGGGGCGGGGCGTTCTGCATGTCGGTGCCGAAGGTGAAGGAGAGCCGCGTCCTGGCCAACTTCGACGGCTCCTTCGACCAGCTCGTCACCATCGCCCACGAGCTCGGCCACGG
>Ga0180432_10005482_pt1 | contig 16866 bp, 13 predicted proteins | sample SS_ome_10_FD_132414 | JGI IMG/M metagenome (GOLD analysis project Ga0180432, IMG submission 132414) | Hypersaline lake sediment archaeal communities from the Salton Sea, California, USA - SS_1_MS_2 metaG | ecosystem: Environmental > Aquatic > Non-marine Saline and Alkaline > Hypersaline >... | reverse complement strand
CACGACAGGCGAGTGCTTCATCGCGGGGGGGGACGGCGCTGAAGAAGAACAGGAAGAAGCACTCCGCCGCCAACACGCCGAGGCCAACGGCGAGGTAGTCCGGCCAGCGGGCCGGTCGGGCCGGTCGGGCCCGGATCGTCGCGGGGCGTTCCATGCGCCGCCATAGCCCGAGACCCAGCACCAGGATCAGGACCGCAAAGCAGGCCCGCAGGATCGGGTGCACCGGCGCCGGCCAACCACGCAACAGGGCGTAGGCGGTCACGACGGCGGCGGCGAGGAAGAGGGTGCGCATGCTGGGGGTTAGGGGTTAGGTGTTAGGGGTTAGATCTGGAAGTTGGAGATGGGAGTTTATTTGGGGCTTGTTGGTTGGAGCTTGGCGCTCGGGGGTGTTGGTTGTCAGGCCGCGCCGGTGTGGAGTTTGCGGGCGCCGTATCTGTGTTGGCGGACGTCGATGACGAGGGCGGGGCGCGGGGGCAGGGCGTGGGTCCATGAATCGGGGGGCATGTCCGAGAGGAGGACGAGGGAGTGGTCACGGGGCACGAGGTCGAGGGCGGCGCGAAGGTCGTGGGCTTCGGTTCCGGCGCGGCGTTCGGCCCTTGCGAGGGAGGCGAGGACATTGGCGAAGCTGGCGCGCGATACGCTGGGGAGGGATTGCCAATCGTTGAAGTCGGCGATGAAGCCGGCAGGGGTCCCGAGTTCCCGGAGGCGCCGGAGAGTTCCGCAGGTGAGCGAGAGGGCCCGCTCGAAGCGGTCGCCGCGGATCAACTCGCCGGAAGTGCCGAAGGAGTGGAAGATGACGGAGCAATGCTGCGGGAAGAAGCCGGGGGGATCGTTCTCGCGGATGCGGAGTCCGCGACGGCGGTTGAGCGAGCGGGCGGAAGCAGGCCAGTGGATGCGTTTGGCGGGATCACCGGGTTGCCATGGACGGATGCCGCGGGGTTCCCCCGGGGCGTGGCCCGGGCTGGCGCCGGAAAGGAGCGAGGCGTCGTGCAGAGCGCCGGTGGTGAAAAGCTCGACCGGAATCAGGGGACGCGGGAAGATGAGGATCTGGTGCGGGGCCTCGCCGGAAGCTCGGACATGGAAGAGGCCGAGAGGGGTGGAGGAGGCAAGGGCGAAGTGGTGTCGGGTGACGGCGCCACGGGCCGGGATGGAAGTCCGGATCCTTGCGGTGGAGGACGCGCCGGCGGCGGTCCATGGAGCATGGCACGCGAGGTCGACCCACCCCGAGAGTTTCAGGTCGACGCGAATCCCGAAGGCATCGACGAGGCCGCGGCGGTTATCGAGGGTGATGCGAAGGTCGAACATGGCGCCGGCATAGACGCGCGAGGGCGCACGCAACGAAAGGGCCAGGCGGGTGAGGTTGCGCCGGTTCAAGATGACGGCCGCGGCCAGAAGGAGGAGGCCGGCCGTTCCCAGCGCAACGAGGACGCCGTCGATGCGAACAAATCCGAGGACCACGAGGGCCAGGGAGGACCCGATCAGGACGGCGCCGCGCGGGGTGAGCATGGGAAATGACGAATGGCGAATGGCGAATGGCGGATGACGAATGGCGGATGACGAATGGCGGATGAATCGTGTTCATTCGTGGTTTCGCGGAAATCTCAACATCTCCGGAGGTGTTCCGCGCGGCGCGGCGGGCGGTCAAGATCTTCCTTCGTCATTGGGTGTTTCGTCATTCGTCATTCTTACGGCACCGGGGTTTGGTCGAGGGCGGCCTCGAGGAGGGGGTCGGGGTCGGGGGCCTCGTCGACGAGGAGGCGGTGGCGGAGGACGTGCGGGAAGACCGCCTGGAGGTGATCGGGTTGGACAGCGGGTTGTTGGTCGAGGAGGGCGAAGGCGCGAGCCGAGGACTGCAGGGCAAGGCTGGCCCGGACGGAGACGGCGTAGTCGTGGCCGAGGAGGGACCTCGTTGACTGGCAGAGTGCGAGGAGATAGCGCTGGAGAGTGTCGGAGACGGGGACGTTGGCGGCGGCGGTCTGCAACTCCCGGAGTTGTTCGAGGGTGAGGACGGGTTCGGGGTTCAGGGCTTTGTCGGGGTTCGTGGAGGGTGGTCCGTCGGGGTGTTCGGCGTGCAGCTTGAGGATATCGAGCTGCGAATCCTCGGCGGGGAGATGCATGGGGATGGAGAGGAGGAAGCGGTCGAGCTGGGGCTCGGGGAGGGGGAAGGTGCCGGTCGAGGAGGTGGTGTTCTGGGTGGCGACCACGAGGAAGGGGTTCGGGAGCGGCTTCGTGTCGCCGTCGATGGAGACCTGGCGTTCGTTCATCGCTTCGAGGAGGGCCGACTGGGTGCGGGGCGAGGCGCGGTTGATCTCATCCGCAAGAAGGAGGTTTGAGAAGACGGGGCCCGGGACGAAATCGAATTCCCCGTTGTGCTGGTGGTAGAGGTTGTAGCCGAGGATGTCCGAGGGAAGGAGGTCGGGCGTGAACTGGAGCCGTTTGAAGGAACCGCCGACGGAGTCCGCGAGGGTATGCGCGAGGGTGGTCTTCCCGATTCCCGGAGGACCGGTGACGAGGGCGTGCCCCCGGGCCAGAAGGGCGGTCAACAAGAGGTCGGCGGCTTCCCAGGCGCCCAGGATCGTGGCGTTCAGGCGGTCGCGCAACGCATGGAGAGACTCGTGGGACACGACCTAGTTGTGACGGCTCAACGCCCAATGATGAAGGCGGAAAATGGAGATTCCTCGAATGGCCGCGGGAAACCGGATCGAGGCAGGCCGCGGCGGGCCGTCCGCGGGTTCGGGGCCGCCGGCCAGGAAATCCGGGGCCGGAAGAGGGGGTAAAATAGGTTCAATTTTTTTTGAACAATCGCGGGAATTATGAGATAAGGGGCCGGTATTTATGTCCAGGCGACTATTTGGCACCGACGGAATCAGGGGTGTGGCGAACCAATATCCGATCATGCCGGAGGTGGCATTGCGGTTGGGCCGGGCGGTGGCGCGGGCTCTGAAAGCGGGGCGGCCGGGCAAGCACAAGGTGGTGATCGGGAAGGACACGCGGGTTTCCGGGTACATGCTCGAGACGGCCTTGACGAGCGGGTTGGTGTCGGAGGGGGCGCGGGTGTTGCTGACGGGTCCGATACCCACCCCGGCGGTGGCGCATCTGACGACCTCGATGGCGTGCGACGCGGGGATCATGCTGACGGCCTCGCACAATCCGTATGCCGACAACGGGATCAAGATCTTCGGGAGGGACGGATTCAAGCTGGGCGACGAGCTGGAACGGCAGATCGAGGAGATGATATCGAACGGAGAGCCGACGGGGCCGGCGGCGGGGGCGTCGATCGGGAAGGCGGTCCGGGTGGATGACGCCGTGGGGCGCTACATCGAATTCACGAAGAGCGCGGTGGGGGCGGGGTCGCTGGCGGGTCTGAAGGTGGTGGTGGACTGCGCGCACGGGGCGGCGTATTTCGTGGGGCCGCTGATTTACGAGGAGTTGGGAGCGGAGGTGATCGAGCTTGGGACGAAGCCTGACGGGCGCAACATCAATGCCGGTTGCGGGGCGTTGCATCCGGAAATGGCGGGCGAAGCGGTGCGCGAGCGGGGGGCGGACCTTGGGATCTGTTTTGACGGGGACGCGGACCGGGTCGTGTTCTGTGACGCCACCGGCAAGGTGGTGTCGGGGGATCGGATTTTGTGTTTGTGCGCGAAGGCGTTGCACGATGCGGGGAAGTTGCGGGGGGAGACGCTGGTGGCGACCGTGATGAGCAATCTCGGGCTGCGCGACGCCCTCGCGGAGCAGGGCATTGCGCTCGATATCACGGGCGTGGGAGACCGGTTGGTCCTCGAGAGGATGCGGGAGAAGGGCTACACGCTGGGCGGCGAGAATTCCGGGCATATCATCTTTGCGGACCACGCCACCACCGGGGACGGGATCATGAGCGGATTGAAGGTGTTGCAAGTGATGAAGGAGACCGGGGCGAGCCTTGCGGATTTGGCGGAATGCATGACGGAATACCCGCAGGAGTTGCTCAGCCTTCCGGTGCGGGAGAAGCCGCCGGTGGAGTCGGTTCCGGCGTTGCGGGAGGCGATTGCGCGGGCCGAAGGCCAGTTCAACGGGACGGGCCGGACGCTGGTGCGCTACTCGGGGACGGAGTCGAAGATCCGGGTGCTGGTCGAGTGTGCCGATGCCGGACAGGCCCGGGAGCAGGCGGAAGCCATCGCGAAGGCGGTGCGGGCGACGATCGGAGCCTGACAGATGAAACTGGAAGCGCCAATCGTGGAGCCGTCACTCTGGCCGCTGGACGGGCCGGTGGAGGATCTTTTTGTGGCGGGCGGGCGGTTCGGGCGGTGGCAGCGGGAGGCGGCGCCGGAGGACGAGGTGGTGATGACTGGCAATGCGTGGGTGGCGCGGGACGACTGGGCCTTGTTGATGGCGACCGGCGGTCCGGCCAAGCTCGAGTCTCACGCCGGGGAGATCCTTGCCCGGAAAGGGGGCGGGGAAGCGAGGGACGGGTTGGTGGTGATGGCGTCCGAGGATTCCTTCCTTGTGCGGTATCCGTGGGATTTGTTGCGGGTCAACGCCCAGTTGCTCGGCGCGCTCTCCGCGGGAGAGGAGATGCGGCCGGGGGCCGCCGTGACGGAGACCGAAGACGGGTTGCTGATCTGCGGGGAAGGGACCCGTATCCTGCCCGGCGTTTACGTCGAGGGGACGGTGTTGATCGGGAGCGACTGCAAGATTGGTCCGAATTGTTATCTGCGGGGAAGCACCTGCATCGGGGACGGCTGCCGGGTCGGGCAGGCGGTGGAGGTCAAGAACTCGCTGCTCGGGCACGGCGCCTCGGTGGGGCATCTCAGCTACGTGGGTGATAGTATTTTAGGTTCGCGGGTGAACTTCGGGGCGGGCACGACGACCAGCAATCTCCGGCACGACGGACGGAACCACCGGTCGATGGTGGACGGGGAACTGGTCGACACCGTCCGCCGCAAGTTCGGAACGGTGGTGGGAGACGGGGTGCACACCGGGATCAACACCACCATTTACCCGGGGCGGAAGCTCGGACCGGGGACCACCACCCTGCCGGGCGAGGTGGTGGAGCGGGACAAACACTGACAGAAAGCAAAGAACCATGTGTGGCATCGTAGCATATTCCGGATTCCGGCCGGTGGCGCCGATCCTGTTGAACGGGCTGAAGCGGCTCGAGTACCGCGGGTATGATTCGGCCGGGGTGGCGTTGCAGGCCGGGGACGGCTTGCTGGTCGAGAAGCGGGAGGGGAAGGTGTCGCGGCTGGCGGAAGCGCTGACCGGGCACGAGGCGGGGGACGCCCTTGACGGGGCGACCTGCGGGATTGCGCACACGCGCTGGGCGACGCACGGATCGCCGACGAGGGCCAACGCCCATCCGCATGTTTCGCGGTCCCGGTTGGCGCTGGTCCACAACGGGATCGTCGAGAACCATGCCGCCCTGCGGGAAGGACTCCGGTCGCAGGGGTATGAATTTCTGTCGGAGACGGACACGGAGGTCCTGGTTCACCTGGTGGATGCCTGTTACGAGGGCAATTTGCTGGAAGCGGTGACGAAGGCGCTGAGGGACGTCGAGGGCACCTTCGGGATCGCGTGCATTTCGCGGCACGAGCCGGGGGTGATTGTGGTGGCGCGGCGCGGTTCGCCGATTGTCATCGGTCTGGGAAGCGAGGAGACGATCGTGGCGTCGGACGCCTCGGCGATCATCACGCACACGCGGCAGGCGGTGTATCTGGACGACAATGACGTTGCGAGGATCGACGGGGGCGAGGTGGAGATCCGCTCGCTGGACGCGCTGCCGGTGACGCGGGCCACGGCGGAGATCGACTGGTCGCCGGATGCCGCCGAGAAGGGCGGATTCGAGCACTACATGCTGAAGGAGGTTTTCGAGCAGCCGGAGGCGATCCGCAACACGATCCGGGGGCGGATTGACGGCACGCGGGGGACCGCGATCCTGTCGGGGCTGAATCTTGATCCGCGGGAGCTGGCGGAGATTCAACGTCTTCTGATCGTGGGTTGCGGGACGTCGATGAATGCGGGGCTGGTGGGGGAGTATGCGGTGGAGGATTTCGCGGGGATTCCGGCGGAAGTCGAACAGGCGGCGGAATTCCGGTATCGGAATCCGATCGTGCGGAGCCGGGACCTTGTGCTGGCGATCAGTCAGAGCGGCGAAACGGCCGACACGCTGGCGGCGGTGCGGGAGGCGAAGGACAAGGGAGGGCTGGTGGCGGGGCTGGTGAACGTGGTGGGCTCGACGATTGCGCGGGAAACGGGCCGGGGGATCTACCTGCACGCCGGGCCGGAGATCAGCGTGGCCTCGACCAAGGCGTTCACGTGCCAGGTTTCGGTGTTGTTGATGGTGGCGTTGCGGTTTGCCCGCAGCCACCGGATGTCGCGCGAGCGGGGCATGGAGTTTGCGCGGGAGATCGAGGCGATGCCGGGTCTTGTGGAGCGGGTGCTGGAGCGCAACGATGAGATTGCGCGGGCCGCGGAACAGTTTGTCGAGTACGACAATGCGTTCTTCATCGGGCGGGGGTATATGTTTCCGGTGGCCCTCGAGGGGGCGCTGAAGCTGAAGGAGATTTCCTACGTTCACGCCGAGGGGTATCACGCGGCGGAGTTGAAGCACGGTCCGATCGCGCTGCTGGAGGATTCCGTTCCGGTGGTTGCGCTGCTGAATGACGGGCCGGGGAAGGACAAGACGCTCGGCAACGTGGCGGAGTGCAAGGCGCGCTCGTCGCCGGTGCTCGGCATTGTCACGGAGGGCGACCGGGAAGCGATGCACGAGGTGGACGTCGCCATCGAAGTGCCCGCCGCCCCGCTCTACACGGCGGTGGTTCCCTCGACGGTGGCTCTCCAGCTCTTCGCATACCATGTGGCCCGGCTGCGGGACTGCCCGGTCGACCAGCCGCGCAACCTCGCCAAGAGCGTGACGGTGGAATAGGACCGGCTCTCACTGGAAGAAGCCGCGGTGTCCCTCGATATCGCGTCGTCTTCTTTTTGTCGGGCGGCCTTGTTCCCCTTGTCGCCGGGGGCGGCGGTCCTTGAGCCGTTCGATGCGTTCTGCGGTCACCTCGGGCGGGGTGCGGTCGTCGCAGCATTCGGCGGCCCGGGGGGCGCCCACGCGCTTGTCGATCGGCTCGATCACGGCCACGGTGCGGGTTCCGTGGCCGTCGGCGAAGGGGACCTGCAGGACGTCGCCGGGGCGCAATGGGCTGGCGGGTTTCAGCGGGCGGCCGTCGCGTTTGACCCGTCCGCTCTCGCAGGCCCGCGCCGCCATCCCGCGCGTCTTGAACAGGCGCACCGCCCACAGCCATTTGTCGGTTCGGACCGTCTCCATGCGGCGACACCCCAATCTGAGGCAAGGGGTCGTTGATTGCAATCTTGTCTCGCTGGGAATCAATGGACCGCCGGCGTGCCGGAGAGGATCGCTAACGTTGCACAAGGCTGCGTGCGGGGGGTGGTGACGGCTTACTCGTCCTGGAATTCGCCGGGCAGTTCGACGGAGAAGTCGCCGGGGGCGGATTCGTCGGGCGGAGGGGGTTCGGAGGGTGTGGGTTGGGGGGTGAAGTCGTCGGGGAGTTCGACGGAGAAATCGTCTGGGGGTTGTTCGGTGTCGAGGTCCGGAAGGTCGACGGAGAAGTCGTCGGCGGGCGTCTCGCCGGCGGGGGGTGCGGTTGAGGAGTCCTCCAAGGTGGCGGCGGGGGAGCGGCCGTCGCGGATGAGGAACTCGCGGCGTTGGAGGTAGGCCTCGCGGATGTAGAGGTAGGGGTCGAGGGCGGCTTCCCGGGCGGCTTCGAGTTTGCGGGATTCGTCGGCGCGGTCGCTGACGAAGCCGAAGGCGCTGGCGGGGATCTTGAGGTTTTCGAGGCCGAGGGCATCGAAATAGAGGGCCCGCGCGACGCGGGGGGTGATGCGTGCCGGCGCGTCGCGCACGGTATTGGGGCCGAACAGGGGCAGGACGACGTAGGGACCGGAGGGCACCCCCCAGACGGCGAGGGTTTGCCCGATATCCTCGTCATGTTCGGGCAGACCCAACTTGCTGGCGGGGTCGGTGAGACCGGCCAGCCCGACGGTCGAATTGACCACGAAGCGACCGAGGTCCGAGATGCCCGTGGCCGGTTTGCCCTGGAGGATCTGGTTGGCGGCGGTCAAGGGTTCGTCGAGGTTGTCGAAGAAGTTCGAGACTCCGGTGCGGGCCGGTTTGGGAAGGATGGCCCGGTAGGCGTTGCTGACCGGCTGGAGGACGATCCGATCGAAGCCTTCGTTGAACCGGAAGACGGGCCGGTTGACGGATTCCCAGGGATCGGCCCGGCTCACCGGGTTTGCTGCGGGCGGCGACCCGCATCCGGTCAGGCCGGCGGCGATGATTGCGGCGGTCAGGAATTTCGGCAGCGCGAGGCGTTTTGCAGCGGGGGCGGGCGGCAAGGTCGGCGTCTTCAACGGAACCTGTTGGTGGGAGTCCGGGACGGGCGAGGCGGGATGGCTTTCAGCGTCCGGGCCAGCCGCCATAGGCGTTGATCTTCGAGCGGATGTCGCGCATGAGGGCGTCGAAGCCGTTTGACTTGATGGTTTTCTGGTATTCGGCCCGCTTCACGGCGAGGTCGCTGACGCCGTCGACCACCACGTTGACGATCCGCCATTTGCCGCTGATCGGGGCGAGGACGTAGTCGAAGCGGATGTCATCCTCGGACTTGCGTTTCATGACGGTTCGGATCATGACCTGCCCGCGCCGGATCGGTTGGCGGGCGGTGACGACGAACTGCTGTCCTGAGTGCGAGTCGAACTTGTCGGCCATCTGGGCCACGGCGAGGGCGGTGAAGGCCGCGATGAAGTTTTTCTGTTGAGCCGGGGTGAGCGGCTTCCATTGGGCGCCGAGGACGATTTGGCTGATGGCGGGGAAATGGTAGGCGGAGTCCACGACGGGTTCGAGGGCCTTGAACCGTTCCTCGTAGCTCCACTGGGTTCCCTTTTTCATGGCGGTGATGATCGAGTTTTGGAGGGACTCGACCACTTTGGAAGCCGCCGCGGGGTCGGCGGCGGCCGGGAGGGCCGGGAGCCATCCAACCGTGACCAGGAGCGGGACCGCCACCCGCCGCACAGACCGTTGCAAGTTCATGACGCGGCGAGCATGCCCCAGAATGCGGGCGCGATCAACAGCCGGTCTCGGGGTGCGGGGAGACAGGACCTCGATCGTCAGGTTTTCGCCGGGCCGGGAGGGTTTCGAGGGGATGAGGGTTTGCGGAAGAACATGCGGAGTCCGAAGCGGACGTGCCATGCGACGATGGCCGGCACGCCGATGACCAGTTCCCGCCACCGTTTGGCGAGCGCCAGCGCCATGGCGTCGGGGCCGCTGATTCCGAGGGCCCAACCGATCGCGACGATGGCGCCTTCCTGGGCGCCCAAGGCGCCGGGGATCCAGAACGCTCCGGCGCGCGCGGCCTGCGCAAGGCTCTCGATGACGAGCACCTCGGTCCACGACGGATCCCGGCCGAGGAGCTTCAGGATGAGGAAAGTTTCGCCGGCCAACACCACCCGGAAGAGCATCCGCAGGGCGGAGGCGCGCCACAGGGGGCCCCGCCGGGCGTAGACCTCCATCACGGAGGAATCGAGCCGGGCCGTGCCGCGTTCCAGCGAGTCGCTCCGGGAGGCGCTGAGGAAACGGCGACCGAGGGGAAGAAGGGACCGGAACAAGCCGCGTTGCTGGGCGCGGAAGAAGAGGAGGCTCAACACCGCCAGCACCGCCGTCCCTGCGAGGGCGAAGGTGAGGAGGTCGCTCCGCGCGACCAGCAGGGCGAAGACTGCGGCGCCGATCAGGGCGAAAAGCACCTGGGTCGCCAGTTGCAGGGTCTTGTCGACCACGGTGGCGGCGACGGCATGATTTCCGGAGGCGCCCCGATCCGTCATGTAGTGTGCTTTGGCGACGTCGCCCCCGATTCCCGCCACGGGCAGCAGCCAATTGATGCCGAAGCAAATCCAGTTTGCGGCGAGGGAGGCGAGGAAGGCGGGGCGGGCCTTGGGCGGGAAGAGTTCCATCCACGACCAGGTGGCGAGGAACGCCGGGAGCAGAAAGAAGGCGGGCACGCACAGGGCCGCCGGGCCGAGTTTCCGCACCGCTGCGAAGATGTCTCTGAAGCCATGGACGGCCAGCAGGATCACAAACAATCCGACACCGAGCGCGAAAGCCAACCAGAGACCGCGGCGAATGAGGGCCATGTGGACGGGGCGTTGTCCGGGGCGGGGCGCGCAGCGTCGAGGATAATTTTTGCGATGGTTGACAGGATTTGGCCGCAAGGGGATCTTGGCGGCGGATTGATGGATGACGCCGGAGACGCTACGGGAGGCAGCTTGCGCTCCCTTGTCGCGCGCCACAGGGGGGAGCAATACGACCTGCACGCGCGGCACCTGAATCCGCAGTTGGTCAAGGTGCTTCGGACCATCGGGTATGATCGCAACTACACGCGGGCGGCCGGGGCGTATCTTTTCGACGGGGAGGGGCGGCGGGTGCTGGACCTGATGAGCGGGTGGGGGGCTCTTTCGCTGGGGAGGAATCATCCCGTCGTCAACGCCGCCTTGCGCGAGGTGCTCGAGATGGATCTTCCGAATCTCGGGCAGATGGATGTTTCCCTGCTGAGCGGGTTGCTGGCGCGCGAACTCCTTGCGACCGCTCCGGGTGATTCGTTGAAGCGGGTTTTCTTCACCAACTCGGGAACCGAGGCGGTGGAAGGGGCGGTGAAGTTTGCGCGGTGCGCCACGGGCCGCGCGGCGGTCGTTTCCTGCGACCACGCGTTTCACGGGCTCACGCTGGGGGCGCTTTCGTTGAACGGTGATCCGCATTTCAGGGACGGTTTCGGGCCGTTGCTGCCCGACGCGCGGACCGTTCCGTTCAACGATCCGGAGGCCTTGGAGCGCGCGCTGGCCGGCCGGGACGTGGCGGCCTTCGTGGTGGAGCCGATCCAAGGCAAGGGGGTTCATCTTGCGGCGGACGATTATCTGGCGGAAGCGGCGCGTCTCTGCCGGGCCGCCGGGACGCTCATGATCGTGGACGAAATCCAGACCGGTCTCGGGCGGACCGGCCGGATGTGGGCGTTGGAGCACTGGGGGGGGGTGGAGCCGGATCTGATGGTGTGCGCCAAGACGTTGTCGGGCGGCCAGGTTCCGGTGGGGGCCATCATGTGTCGCGAGGAGGTGCATCGCGCCGTCTTCAACCGGATGGACCGGGCGGTGGTCCACAGTTCGACCTTCGGGCAGAACAACCTTGCGATGGCGGCGGGTCTTGCCACGCTTCGGGTGCTGCGGGAAGAGAAGCTGATCGAGCGCGCCGCCGGGGCGGGGGCGGTTCTCCTCGAACGGCTGGGCGGTTTCGTGGAACGGTTCGAGTTCGTGCACGATGTCCGGGGCAAGGGGCTGATGATCGGGATCGAGTTCGGGCGGCCGGAGAGCCTGCGCCTGAAGGCCGCCTGGAAGCTTCTCGGGATGGCGGACGAGTCCCTCTTCAGCCAGATGGTGCTGATTCCGCTTCTGAAGGAGCACGACATCCTGGCGCAGGTGGCGGGGCACGGATCGAATGTCGTCAAGCTGCTGCCGCCATTCGTCATCTCGGACGAGGACGTGGAGTGGATCATTTCGGCCTTCGAGGAAACCGTCGCCAACTGCCACCACGTCACCGGCTCGGTCTGGAAGCTTGGCAGGAACCTTGTCGGGCAAGCGGTGGCGGCCCGGTGATCCGGTCCGGCCGGCGCCTCCATGGCATGACGACCCGCCCGCCACCAGAGAGGTCCCGCCGGTGCGGGGCGGGACTGCAGCATCCCCTGCTCGGGGCGCGGCTTGAGAACCTCGTCGCGCTGCTCGTTGCGAACCGCGGGACGAGGCCCGGGGATGCCGGGTTGGCCGCGCTGTGCCTTGGGTCGGCGGTGTTCCGGCTTCCGTTCCGGGCGCTGGACGCCCTGCGGATGGGGATGGGCCGCGACCGGGCGGCGGCGGATGCTCCGGTCTTCGTCATTGGCCATTGGCGCAGCGGCACCACCCACCTGCACAATCTGTTGGGGCGTTCGCCGGTGTTCGGACATATTTCGCCGCTGGCGTGCGGGTTGCCCGACGAGCTTCTGACGCTGGGCACTTGGCTGGCGCCGTGGCTCGAGCGGGCCTTGCCGGAAGACCGCCATGTGGACCGGGTGGCGGTGCGGGCCGACTCGCCGCAGGAGGACGAGATCCCGCTCGCCGGCCTGCAACCGCTTTCGGTGTATCACGCCCTGTATTTCCCGCGGCGATTTCGGGAGCTTGCGGAACGGGGCATCTTTCTCGAGGGGTGCCCGGCGGCGGCGGTGGCGCGTTGGCGCCGGCGGGTGCGGAGGTTCGCGGACAAGGTGGCCCGTCACCAGCGCAAGCCGCTGTTGGTGATCAAGAACCCGGTTTACACGGCCCGCATCGGGCTCTTGCGCGAGATCTGGCCGGAGGCGCGGTTCATTCATATTTTCCGCAACCCGTATGAGGTGTTTGCCTCGACCCTCAACTACTACCGCCGGATGCTGGCGGAGCTGGCGTGGCAGGACTACGGGCATCTCGACCTTGAGGAGTTCGTGCTCGCCACCTATGAGCGCTTGATGACGCGTTGCGACCATGATCGCGCCGCGTTGCCCGCGGGCCAATTTGCCGAAGTGCGGTACGAGTCGCTGGTCCGGGACCCGCTGCCCGAACTGGAGCGGCTGCATGTCGAACTGCGGCTTCCGGGGTGGGACGAGGCCCGCGCCGCCATCGAGGACTACCTGCCGGGTATCGAAGGATACCGGACGAATCGGAACCGTTGCGACGCGCGGCAGGCGGAGCTGGTTCGTTCGCGATGGGGCGAATACGTGGATCGCTGGCGATACTGATTGATTTGCGGCGTTTCCCGATCTTCCCTGCCTTTGCCAACCCGTGCCGACACCAGTTTCCGAGCCCACCCCTTCGAGTCGAACCCATGCCGTTTTGCGGTGGTGGGTTCGCCTTGCGACGGCGGGGGCGTTGCCGGTGGTGTTGGTCGTGCTGGCGGCGGCGGGGCTGCTGGGGTTTTACGCCGTCACGCATCTGGGGGTCGACACCTCCACCGCGGGGCTGGTGAGGCATTCCGAATCGTATCGTCTGCATCGGGACCGTTACAAGGAGGCCTTCCCGGACGCCGGCAAGGAGTTGCTGGTGGTGGTGGAGGCCTCCACCCCCGAGGGGGCCCGTCTCGCGGCGGAACGACTGGTCGCTCATCTGCGCGCCGAGACCGGCCTGTTTTCGGAGGTCGAATGGGCCGGCGGGGGGCCGTTCTTCGATCGTCACCAGTTGCTTTACCTCGATCTGGCGGACCTCGAGGAGCTGGTGAACGAACTGGCGGAGGCCCAACCGCTCATGGCCCGGTTGTCGGGCGAGCCGACCCTTCCGAAGCTCTTCGAGACGCTTGCCCTTGCGGCGGGCCCCGACGCCGAAGAAGTGCCGCTCGAACTCGATGCGGTCTTCGCACGCCTGGCGCGCGCGATCCAAGCCAGCCGTGAGAACCGCTCCGTTCCGGTGTCGTGGACGGAACTCATGTCCGGCCGCGACTTCGACGAGGACGAGCGGCGGCAGTTCATCGTGACCTATCCGGACCTCGACAACGGCCGCTGGCTGATGGGGGACGCCGCCATCGAGGCGGTGCGGGTGGCCGCCGCCGAACTTCGGCTGGCGGAGAACCACGGGGCCCGGGTGCGGCTGACCGGCGAGGTGGCATTCGCCCACGACGAACGCCGCTCGCTGCAGCGTGACGGCATCCTCATCGCGGTTCTGTCGCTGGTGCTGGTGGCGGTGGTGCTCTGGCTGGGGCTGCGGTCGGTTCGTCTCATAGGGGTCTCGCTGATCACGCTGCTGGCGGGGCTCGCCATGACGACCGCTTTTGCGGCCGCCGTCGTCGGCGATCTCAACATGATCTCGGTGGCCTTTGCGGCGTTGTATATCGGCATCGGGATCGACTACGCGATTCACCTCGGTCTGCGGGTGCGGGAAGCGCAGCGTGCGGGCGGTCCTCCGGAAGAGGCCATCAGGGAGGTGCCGGCGGCGCTGGCCCCGACTCTTCTGACGTGCACGGTTTCGACCGGGATCGGATTCTTTGCCTTCATTCCGACGGCCTATCGCGGCATTGCCCAACTGGGGCTGATTGCGGGCACCGGCATCGTGATCACCTTTGCGTTGAGTGTGACTTTCTTTCCGGCCCTTTTGCGGCTGATGCGCTATCGGGCCCGGCCGCCCCGGCCGATTGCGGAGCATCCGGTGCTGCGGCGGCTGGCGGGCGTGCCCCAGCGGCACGGCGTCCTGATCCGGATGGTCACCGGTGTCGTGGCGGTCGTCGCCCTGCTGGCGCTGCCGTGGGTGCGCTTCGACTTCAACCCGCTGAACCTGCGGGACCCGGCCAGCGAGTCGATCCAGACCCTGGTGGCGGTGCAGTCCGATCCGCGCGTCAGCTATCGAGCGGTCAACGTCCTTGTCGATTCGGCCGACGCGGAGGAGGCGCTCGTGAGACGCTTCGAGGACGATCCGGAAATCGGGCGGGTCCGGAGCTTCGACAGTTTGCTGCCCGAAAACCAGGAGCAGAAGCTCGCCTTGCTTGACGAACTGGCTTTGATTCTGGGGCCGGGCACTCTTGCGGTGGAAACCGCGACCGCGCCGCCCACCGTGGAGGAGCGGCGCCGCGCCCTTGCGGAATTCGCGGCCGTCCTGCGGGGCCAACCCTTGTCGCCGGCCGGGGAGCAATTGGCCGGGGAGGCCGAGGCCTTTCTCGCCGTTGCGGCCGGCGCCCCCCCGGCGCTGCGCCGGGAACGCTGGGATCACCTGCAGGCGATGCTGTTGGGGACCCTGCCGGAAGCCCTCCGGCAGCTGTCGTCGTCGCTCGAGGCGGATCGCATCGCGCCCGAGTCGTTGCCGGGCTGGTTGCGGGACAAGTGGCTCGGCAAGGGCGGCGAACGGCGCGTCGAGATCCGGCCCGAGGAGTCGTTCCTGAGCGGCCGGACGCTGGAGAGATTCGTGGACGGCGTGCAGGAAGCGGCTCCGAACGCGGTGGGGCCCCCGGTGGCGGAGCGCTCCATCGGCCGGGCCATCACGAAGAGCTTCGCCCAGGCGGTGATCATCGCGGTGTTGCTCATCGCGGTCCTGTTGCTGGTTGTTTTCCGGAATGCCGGGGACACGCTGCGCGTTCTTGCGACCCTTGGATTGACGGGGCTGCTGACGGCGGCCGCGACCGTTCCGCTGGGGATCGCCTTCAACTTCGCGAACGTCATCGCGATTCCGCTGCTGCTCGGTCTCGGGGTGGACGCCACCATCCACCTCGTGCGGCGCTGGCGGAAAGGGGCGCTTTCGGTCCCGGACCTCCTGCGGACAGCTACGGCACGGGCCGTAGTGATCAGCGCCCTGACCACCATGTGCAGCTTCAGCAGCCTTGCATTCGCGGGGCACCGCGGCATGGCCAGCATGGGGCATCTCCTTTTCGCCGGGACGCTCCTCATGCTCTGGGTCAACTTGCAGCTCCTGCCGGCATTCCTCGGGCGGCGCCGGGACAAGGCGGACGTGCGGTAACAAACTCCCGGCTCGCGGAACGGCGTCTCTGCCGGAGGAAGCTGCAAGCGGACGGCAGGAATCCCCGGCACGGTGAGATCCTCATCCAGTGCAAACCCGGGCGGCGAAGGCGTGGGTGAAGGAGGCCATGCGGAGCGCGCAGTGGCGCATGCGCCGCTGCGTGGCGAGCAAGGCGGGCCACGTGGACGGGCGCGTCAGGACGTGCCGCAGGAGTCGGGCGCGGTCGAAATCCTCCCCGGGGCGGCCGGCGGCGCTCAGGAACGGCGGCAGGTCCTCGTTCATGGTGTCGAAGATGCACCGCACCACGAGGACGGGAATTCCGGCGGACTGCGCCCCCTGCACCCATGCGGTCGATTCCTGGTCGACCGCGGCGGGCGCCGCCACGCCGGGTTGGAGTCCAAGGGAATGCTTGCGTTCGCCGTCCGGCACGAGGCCGGGGGTGGTCATCAAGGTTCCGGTCCGGACCGGGAAGCCGCAGTTCCGGGCGCATGCCAACAATCCCGGATCGCAGCGTGCGGAGTGGCCGCCGGGGGTCCGCACCTCGTCGGCGGCGAGAAGATCCTCCGCGGCGAGATCCGGGGTGAGGGCTCCGGCGATGCCGAGGCCGAGGACCGCCTCCATCTCGAAGGCCTCGAGGAGGTTGCGGATGGCAGCGGCGGCCCGTCGCGGGCCGACCCCGCCGGCGGTCAGGATGAGAGGCGTTTCCCCGAGGCGGATCCGGTGGAACCGCTGCCCTCCGGCCCGTTTCACGAGCCGCCCTCCGGCCTTGAGCGGCGCGAGTTCCTCGCGCAGGGCCGTGATGACGCCGACGGTGGGCATCGCATTACCAGCGAGACATGGTTCCGGACCGTGTGTTCAGGAGTCGGCAGTCAGGTTCGGCCCCCTGACTCCCGGGACCTCAAGGACCCTGACAATGGTCGCTTCCGACGGCGGTGGCCGCCGCCGGGATGCATTTCCGCGCTGCTTCGTTGTGATCGTCGTCCGCCAGCCACCGGCGGCAATGGGCGAGCGCCATCAACGGGAAGTAGAGGGCGTACATGTGATACTTCAGGTAGAAGACGCGCGGGAATCCGGTTCCGGTCCATGCCTCTTCGTGCCATTCTCCGTCCGGGTTCTGGGTGCGCAGGAGGTAGTCGAGCCCCGCTTTCAACGCCGGCGATTGGGTGGCTTCGAGGTCCATGAGGGCCATCAGGGCCCATGCCGTCTGGGAGGCGGTGCTGGGCCCGAGCCCCTTGCGCCCGGGGAGGTCGTAGCTTTCGGGCGATTCGCCCCACCCGCCGTCGTCGTTCTGCTTCCCTTCGAACCATGCGGCGGCGTTCCGGAAGCGCTCTCCGGCGAGGT
>Ga0180432_10005481_pt1 | contig 16869 bp, 10 predicted proteins | sample SS_ome_10_FD_132414 | JGI IMG/M metagenome (GOLD analysis project Ga0180432, IMG submission 132414) | Hypersaline lake sediment archaeal communities from the Salton Sea, California, USA - SS_1_MS_2 metaG | ecosystem: Environmental > Aquatic > Non-marine Saline and Alkaline > Hypersaline >... | reverse complement strand
GAACGCCTCATCAATGTACTGCTCCAGCAACCCCACATTGTACTCAAGCCATTCATCGCTCACTGCGAAGTCATCGAGCACCGCGCACACATCAAGCACTGTCCCCATCCAGGCGCAGCCCCCGTTGTGCCGGTTGTCAACTAGCGTTTTGATATACACGCGCAACCACCGGGTTTCCTCATACATTCGCTGCAGAATCTGCAGCAACTCATCTTCACTCACCTCCGGGAAGCTGCGCACCAATGCCACGGCCTCAGCCATTTTCGACAGCCGCATGGGAATCATGCACCATTCCCACGGCAGCGCCGGAATGTAATCCCCCCGCCAGCCCTGCTTCGGATTCTTACCGACGAATTCTTCGATCGGGTAGGCCGCCATATACTCCTTGATGTGATCCACGATGAAGCGGGCATACTTCGCCTCCCGCGTATGATGCGCCGCATAGCAGAGCGGGCTCATTATTGGGAAGCGTGTCAGGCAGCTCAGCGGAGCCTTGTCCCAGTCAATGCCGGTCTCGGGCACTTCATACACCGAGTAGCCGTCCTGCAGATGCCCTGCCAGGTACGCATCAGCTCCGGAGGTGTTGTACTGCGGATTGCGCTCCAGCAGCGACCAGTTTGGCGCCCGAGGCGGCTCTATCTCCCGGGTGCGAAAATACGCGATGTACGCCTTCCCCGCCGCCTCAACATCCCCCTTGTCCAACGCCGCCTTCACCGCTGCCAGCTCCGGCTGCTCCAGCTTTAGCCCATGCAGCAACGCCGCCCGGTCCGCCAAGATGAAGTCATCCGCCTGTGGAGGTCCCTCACTCATAGCACTCTTCGTCACCAGCAGCAGCGACAACGCGATAATCACCAACTCAAAGCGTACCATTCGTATGCCGGCTCCTTTTGCACCGCAGCCGTTGCTTACGGTTTCAGAATGTGACATTCCTCGACAGACGTTGAAAACTCCAGCACGCCGTCCTGCACCGGCAGGCTCCATGTCGTGGCCTCACCAGTTGCTCTCTCGACTATCTGCGGACATTGACTGACATCCCCGTCGGGGGCAATCGGCACCAGCGCCATGGTCAGCATCTCGGGCAACCGCACTTCACCCACGTATGTCACCGCCGGCGCGGGCATCAGATACTGCATCTTATACGCCGTCCAGCCGCGACCGTGGCTGTTTTTCCTCCCCTGCTCGCCCCATTTTTCCGTCCTCGGTGTAGCGTCGTAGAAGTACGTCGTATGCGGCGTCTTGTCACCGATCGTCAGTTGCGGCTTCAACTCTCCGCTTAGCGGCACCAGCAGCAGCTTCGCTCCATTGGGCGCGGTCGCGATCGTCGTGTTGCCATCGAACTCGATCTTCACATCATGCTCGAACTGGAAATTCCGCTCGATTACCGCCGTCTCCTGCTCCCCGCTCAGTACATCCTGTAGCAGCCAGTATGACTTATCGGCGAACACAATCCGCCGCGTCCAGTCCACCGGCTTAATCGGCGCGAAGCTGTAGCTCCCCTCAAAGAGACTGTACTCCGCACCGTGTTCCCACCTGTTCTGCAGCGGCTCATCGGTTACCAACGGCCCGTTGGCCAGATACTTGCCGTCGGTCTTGGTGCCATAGAACTCATCCACGCCGTCCACGGTGATATTGTTGTGCAGGAAGCTTGGCTCCTGCCGCGATATGAAATCATCCGGGCTCGTGGCCGTGTACTTCGTCCCGTGCGGATCTATGATGAAGTAAGTTCCGTAGGCCATCAGCACGAAGCTGAGCTTATCGCCGTGGACGTGACAGATACCCCACGGCCCGCAGTCCAGCATCATGTACTTGGCGTCTCTGTCCCAACCGCTACGCATCGCATAGTAGCCGCACCACTGCTCCTGTCCCGGCACCGGCCAGACTGTGAACGGAGGCAGCGGGTCCTCGGTACCGTTCATCAGCGGCTCCAGCCACGGTAGGTCCAGCCCCTTCGCGATATCCTCGTTGACATAGTACGACAGCGGCTTACTCAGATTATTATCACCGAAGGTCGGGATCACCCCCAGCGGATTGCTCAATCCGGCCAGGCTCGTCACCATCGGCGTGAAACTGTCGCGCATTGCCGCCACGCCGCCTTTGTCGAACAGTGCTGCCGCGAGGTACTGAAGCTCTCGCGCCACGCTGACGCTATATGGCGTGCACATCTCCTTATACCAGCCGTCCGGATAGAACGCATTCCCAATAAATTGTGCCAGCAGCTCTCTGTCGCGTTCCATCCACTCATCAGTTGCCGCGAAGTCCTTCAAGACCGCGCACGAGGCCGCCACGGCCCGGATCTGGCCCGGCGCTCCGTTGTGTCCGGTTTCGACCTCATGGGGTATCTGCGTAAGCAGGAAAGCCGTCTCCTGATATACGCGCTGAAGTATGTCCAGCAACTCGTCATCAGTGACCTCGGGATACTCCCGGATCAGCATCAAGGTCTCCGCTACCGTCAAGATGCGTGCAGGCAGCGGCCCCCAGTACCAAGGCCTCGTCACCAGATCCGTATTGTCGTAGTCGTAGCCTTCGGCGCTGCTCTTGCCGATGAACTCCTCAATCGGGTAAGCCTCCGCGTACTGGCGGAAATAATCCACACACCAGCGTACATACTTCGGTTCCCGCGTATTGAAAATCGCCCATCGCATCCCCTTGAAGAACGGCATGTTGGTCAGGCTCGAAAGCGACCCCTCATACCAGTTGATCCCCGTCTCCGGCACATCATAGCTATTCAGCCACAATACCAGATGACCGGCGAGGCAGTTGTCCGCGAATATCGTGTCATACTCCGGGTTGGGCGTCAAGGTATCCCAGGGCTTAAACAACGCCAACGAAATATCCCTGGCTCGGAAATGTGCGATGTATGCCTTCCCGGCCGCCGCGACATCTCCCCTATCCAGCGCGGCCTTCACCGCGGCCAGCTCCGGCTGCTCCAGTTTCAGCCCCCGCAGGAAGTCCTCCCGCGTCGGCACGATGAATTCCTCCGCATTTACCTTCGGCTGCCCCTGCACCGTCCCTCTGGACGCTACAGTCAAGGCCAAAATAAGAACTGTTACCACAACCAGACGATCTCTAAGCATGTCATGCGCTCCTTGCAGCATTAGACCGGTAGCACAACGCCGCCGCAGAATCAATCCCACGGCGGCAGTGTACGCATTAGACAATTTCCGACATTCGCGCCACAGCTAGTGCAGTGGCGAGCCGTTCGCATACCAGGCTACGTCCATCACAGGCAGTGTGTACGGTATCGGCCCGACATAGGTGGAGTTCGGATCGCGTTGCACTTTGTTCCACTTCGCATGGCCGTCGCAGAAGGCAAAGTTGGCTCCCTCATTGTGCCGAGCGGGCACGAATGAGTATGCACGATGGACATCAGAGATGTACCATGCGTACGAATAGGTCCACCCGTCGGCTGTGTCGCGCGTGCAATCGCTGTCGCCCATCACTACTGTCTCCGACGGATACTGGATCTCGGCCAGCGCCGCGGACGGAACGCTGGAACCCATGATGTTAACATTGGCTCCGTAGTCCGTCCAATTACCCCAGCCATCCGAACACGCATGGTAGCGAGTTGAATGCGACGCCCAGCGCTGAGTGCCACTCGGACACAGAATCAGCTGCCAGTTCTTGATGTACGGCTCCAGGATCATCGTCCAAGGCGTCCAACCCAAGGCCGTTTGATGGCGACTGAAGGGCAATGTCTCGTCATAGTCCTGAGCGTACATCTGTACTGCCAGCGCCAGTTCTTTCACATTATTCAGACAGCTTGCCTGCCGTGCCTTCTCGCGAGCCCGCGCGAATACCGGGAAAAGTATCGCTGCCAATATCGCGATGATGGCGATTACGACCAACAACTCGATAAGCGTAAATCCCTTGCGCATTTGCTCCACCTCCAAGTGAATTGATTGATTACGTCTGCCTCTATGCCGACACAGCGGGCAATTCAGCCCTGTCCCGCCGCCCGCTCAGCAGCCTCATCGGCAATGCTTCTTCTCAGTCCTGCCAGAATTCGCTTCGCACCTTCACGTATATGTGCCCGTGCTGCCGCATCTGCCTGTTCGGGGTCACCCGAGGCTATCGCCCGCATCACCACGCGGTGGTCGTACTTTAAATGCCCTCTCTCAACTTCCAGCCCGGACGGCTTGAGCAGCGCTTGGAGCAATAGATTCGTCGCCAGCAACACTCTCGATACCAAATCGTTACCGCACCATTCCACGATCAAACGATGGAACTCCAACTCCCGCTCCACCGCATGTGAGCTACTCCGCTCCGTATCCTCGATGTGGTCGCACTCGGCCGCCAGACTCTCAAGCTCGGTCAATTGCTCCTTCGTAGCCCGGCCGGCGAGCAGACCCGCCGCCAGTCCCTCGAGGCACTCTCGGACCTCGAATACGTCCGTCAGGTCCTCTATACCCACCTGAGGCACGCGATAGCCCCGGTTCGGGGCATACTCCACTATCCCCTGCGAGGCCAGCAGTCGCAGTGCCTCGCGCAGCGGCGTCTGAGTGAAGCCATGCTCTTCACACAATGACTTGAGTCGTAACGGCTCTCCCGAACGCAGCACTCCATCGGCAATCAGTTCAATAAGCCGCGCCTCGATCTGCTGCGGCAGCGTCCTGCAATCTATCGTGCTCTCGCTCATGTTAGGCTCTTCCACTCACTTCCATCTGCACCATTACACGACACCTGATTCCGTCGCGAAAATGTCCTGCTTCTGCAATCACAGATTGTATGTGATAAATTATCAAATGTCAATAACCACTGTCCCACCAACGCAGCTTGCATGCAGTACACACCATACCAGCAAAGGCCCCGCACCTTCCGCTCGGGGCCTTCTGAACTTCCGCACACCTAATGACACTACCGGAGCAACCTGTCCGTGGCAACAATCCATTCCATCAGCACGACGCTGTCCCGGCGCCGGCTTCACACGGCTTCCTCGCCGAAGAATAGCGCCGCCGCATTGTCATACATAATGCACTTCGCTGCCCGCACCGCTACCTCCATTGTGCAGTAGTCCGCCTCCTTCACCTTCGCCATCATCACCTTCCCCACGATGTCCTTGCCGAACTCCAGCGCCCCGAGTGCCGCCTCCACATGCGCGCAGTCTCCTCCCCACATCAGTTTGCTCATCGGCACTGCCTCGATCCACTCCTGCAGCATGCGGCGCACCACCGACGGCGAGATGATCGGCAGCCAGCACATATCCAGCCACACATTCGGCATCGCCTTGGCCAACACCGTCAACTCCGAGCAATGCGGGTAACCCCCATGGAACAGGGCGAACCGCGCCTGCGGATGAGCCAGCAGCAACTCCGTCAACAGCATCGGATTGGTGCCCCGGACATCCCCACTGCCGGCTCTGATCCCGGTGTGAATCTGCACCGGCAGGTTCTGCTCCGTCGCTGCATCTATGACCTCATACATCAGAAAATCCTCCAGCGCCTTCATCTCTGCGCCATCCAGGCCCTCCGGCCCGCGCTCATACAGCCGCCGCGCATCTTCCTTCTCCACTTGCGCGAAATCTAAAGAGCGGTCGTACGCCAGCGCCGACTTGATCGCCGGTGCGCCCGCTGTTTTGTAGTGCTCCACCGCCTTGTGGATCAGCTCCAGATAGCTGTCAAAGCCGTTCACCGCAAAGCCCAGCTTGGCAGCGCAATCATAGGGGGAAGCCTCGTTATGGTCCGCTTGGCCCTCGAATGGCGCCACCACAAAGGAGTTGATCCGCAGCACTGAATGCAGCACCTGCCCATCTGTCTCCATCTCAAATGGGTCCCAGTGCGGGTCCTGCAGCGCATACTCAATCCTGCCGACCTCTCCCAGCGCCCAGTCAATCAAATCATCGCGACGCCGCGCGGTCTCCATTTGCGGCGTGAGTGCCAAGAAGCTCTCCGCCGTCATTTCATCATTTTCCGGCACGCCATGCAGTTTCCGGCACCCCGCCAGCAAGCTCCGGTAGTAGGCCGTGTTCTCCACCCGCCGCACCCACGGCTCGAAGGCGGCCCAGCGATCGTCCAGCTCAAGCTCTGCCGCCGGCCAATCAGCGGCAGTCATCCCGGCGGATGCAAAATCGGCGGCCACGTAGCTTTGCTTGCACAGCTCGATGAAATCCCACGGCCCCTCCCGCACCTTTTTCAGTGGCCGAATGTGCTCGTGAGTATCAATAATCATCATCTCTTCCAGAGCCGCTTTGACCGGTGACATCTCCGCCATTCGCAATACCTCCTACAGTTTTTTCCCCGTCCTGTCAGTTCGCGCAGCCGCCTTATGTGCCGGCTGCCATGTTCTATGCTTCAGCCTCCGCCACGCCGATACCTTCCCAAAACACCTTCTACCGGTTGACATCACGCCACTAGTTGCGTAATATTAGGCACCAACGGACACCTCCTGCAGTCCTGCGAGAGGATTGTCCACTGCACGTTGTCAAACAGCAACCATTCGCCACAAGAATTGTGTGGGTTCTCCGTACGAACCCCGCAACCAGACGGCCATCGCTGCACCACTGCACCAGGGCAATCCGCCCGCAGTCCTCACCGCCACGGCGACGGCAACAACAGGGAGGCAGACACAAATGGCTGATACCAAGATATTCCTTTCCGAGAGCGAGATGCCGCAAGCCTGGTACAACATCAACCCCGACCTGCCGGCACCGCTGATGCCGCCGCTCAATCCGGCCACCAACGAGCCGCTCGGACCAGAAGCTCTCGCACCCCTCTTCCCCATGGCCCTCATCATGCAGGAAGTCAGCATGGAGCCCTGGATCGAGATCCCCGATGACATCATGCGTATATACAAGCTGTGGCGACCCAGTCCGCTGCATCGCGCATTCGCTCTCGAGGAGGAACTCGGCACTCCCGCGCGCATCTACTACAAGAACGAGAGCGTCAGTCCGGCCGGCAGCCACAAGCCCAACACTGCCGTCGCCCAGGCATATTACAATAAGCAGGAAGGCGTCAACCGTATCACCACCGAGACCGGTGCCGGGCAGTGGGGTAGTGCCCTGTCATTGGCCGGGGCGCTGTTCGATATCGAGATTCGCGTCTATATGGTGCGCATCAGCTACGACCAGAAGCCGTACCGCCGCCTGCTCATGCAGACATGGGGCGGCGAGTGCATACCTTCGCCCAGCGACCTTACCAATGCCGGCCGCACCATTCTCGCCAACGACCCTGACTCCCCGGGCAGCCTCGGCATCGCCATCTCGGAAGCCGTCGAGGAGGCAGCCGGACGCGAGGACACCAAGTACTCCCTCGGCAGCGTGCTCAACCACGTACTCCTCCACCAGACCGTCACCGGGCTCGAGCTGAAGAAGCAGCTAGCTATCGCCGGTGAGAAGCCGGACATGATGATCGGATGCGTCGGTGGCGGTTCCAACTTCGCCGGCTTCTGCTTCCCCTTCGTCAAGGACAAGCTTGACGGCCAGGACATCCAGATTATCGCCACTGAGCCAACCGCCTGCCCGACACTTACCCGTGCCCCGTATCGCTACGACTTCGGCGACAACGCGCAGATGACGCCATTACTCAAGATGCACACACTCGGCCATAGCTTCGTACCGCCGCCGATCCATGCCGGCGGGCTCCGTTACCATGGCGATGCGCCGCTGGTCTCGCTGCTCGTCTCCCAGAAGGTCATCGAGGCGCACGCATTCCATCAGAATGAAGTCTTCGAGGCCGCAATCACCTGGGCACGCAGCGAAGGACATCTGCCCGCCCCGGAGACCGCCCACGCCATCAGAGCAGCCATTGATGAGGCACTCAAGTGCAAGGAGACCGGGGAGGAGAAGTGCATCGTCATCGCCTACAGCGGCCACGGACACTTCGACCTGGCCTCCTATGACGCCTATCTCAGTGGTAACCTGATTGACTACCCACTCCCGCAGGAGATGATTGATGAGGCAATGAAGAGCGTTCCGGAGGTCCCAGAGCAATAACCGGCCGACCTGTCAAGTGCCTTCAACATACACTCCAGCGGCCCCGGCTACTCAGACCGGGGCCGCGTTGTCATTTTCTATTGGGTGCGAGTGTGGATTGTCGGCACCTAGTGCAGACTTCGCGGGAAATCTCCACCGGTAGCTTAAGCTTCCAGCCGGGCGCTGTTCGACACTGACAACCTCGAACTTCATCGCTAATAAGAAATGCGTGGCGGTGGTCATTTGTCTTCACAGTCTGTCGGCCAATCAGAACCCGCCTGCCGACAACTCAAACCTGCAACCGCTGCAGTTGCAAAGCCGCCGCTGCTGTGCTAAACTGAATCCAAACTGAATAAGCTTGCAGAGTAGTGTTTGATGGACACTACGGAAGGCGGTGCAAATCCGCCGCTGCCCCGCAACTGTAACCGGGTACGAAAGCCCACGATGACCACCGGGATGTTCCCACGGGAAGGTCGGGCGAGTAGGACGATCCGGAAGCCAGGAGACGGCCCTGCGAGCCTGATGTACCCTCGAGGGCGGGTAAGACACCATGAATCAAAGGCCGCCACGTGGCGGCCTTTTCTCTTTGGAGGCAGTTCGGTCATTCTCATGCTCAGATCACATCCCCGACATCAACAGCCAATCCGCCGCCCAGCGCAGCTACTCGTGCTCGCGCTGGTTAGCCTGGGCAGCGCTGTGCTCACCGGCTGCCCACCGAAACATGAGGCGACGCTCCACCGATCGACACCGCTGGATCGCGTCGGCGAGAGCCTCCCCGAGCCGGAAACCTGGCCCCGGACATTCCCCAGTGCCCAGGGGCCTGACATTGTCCTACAACGGCCGCCGCGCAGCATCGTCACCCTCCAGCCCAATATCGCCGAGATGCTGGCGAGTATTGGCGCGGCCGGACATGTCACCGGCGTTGACAGATACACCGACTATCCCCCCGACATGGCCCGCAAACCCAGGATCGGCGATATTCTGAGCCCCGACTACGAGCAGATTCTGAGCATCAATCCTGATCTTATCATCACCTCCCGAGGGACTTCCACAGAGGTGCTCGCGAAGTTGCGCGGCTTCGGTTTCCAGGTCCTCGGCATTGATCCGCAAAGCCTCAGTGATATCTTCTCCTGCATGAAGATGTTTGGGCGCATAGTCGGCACCGAGGAGCAGGTGGACGAGATCGTTGGCAAGATGCAGCGCAGGGCCACGCAAATAGCCGACAGCGCGGGCGCCGCCGCAAAGATAGCCGGACGCCCTAGAACTGTCTTCGTTCTCTCCATGGATCCCCTCTTCGTCGCGGGCGAGGGTTCCTTCATTGCGCAGCTTATCCGAGACGCAGGCGGACTCCATGTCATATCCGTCCAGACGCCTGCCGGAGAGCCAAGCCCCTGGCCGCAGGTATCCAGAGAGACACTCGTCACCGCCGCGCCGCAGGTACTTATCTTCGCCTCCCAACAGGCCGGGCAGTCCGATGCCGACAGGGGGGAGGCGCTGCTGGCGCGTTTGCGTGATGATCCCGCGTGGGCCCAGCTTCCCGCTGTCGCCGACGGTCGCGTGTACATCATTGAGGACGACCTCATCACCATCCCCGGCCCCCGTCTCCTGCTTGGTTTCGACCGGCTCATCCGCTGCATCCAGCCTGATGCCGACATGAAAGATAGTCCCGAAGCAGAAGCCATATACCGCGAAGCCGGAATGCCACATTCGACTCCGCCCACCAATGAACCGCATCCGATAAACTCATTACAATGACTGAAGATACTGTGCTCGAGACCAGACATCTTGTCGCCGGCTATGAGCGCCGCGAGGTACTCCATGGTGTGGACCTCCGCGTCGCCCATGGTGAGATGATTGCCCTCATCGGCCCCAACGGCTCGGGGAAGAGCACCCTCATCCGCGCGCTTTCAGGCGTCCTCCCGCCCATGACTGGTGAGGTTATCCTTCACGGCCGCCCGCTGGCTTCCTACCCTCGCAGCCACATCGCCCGTCAGATCGCCGTCGTTCCCCAGATGAGCTCCATTCTCTTCGCCTTCAGCGCCCTCGAATTCGTCCTGATGGGCCGCACGCCCCATCTCGGCCGCCTCCGGAGCGAAAGCGCACACGACCGGCGGGTCGCCGCCGACGCGATGCGCGACACCGACACCACGCACCTCGGCGACCGGCCTGTCACAGAGCTGTCCGGCGGTGAACTCCAGCGTCTCATCATCGCTCGCAGCCTTGCCCAGCAGGCACCCATCATGCTCCTCGATGAACCCACCGCATTCCTCGACATCAACCACCAGGTACAGATTCTCCGCCTGCTCAACTCGCTCAACACCGAGCAAGACAAGACCATCGTCGCCGTCTCACACGACCTTAACTTGACTGCTGCATTCTTCGACAACATCGTATTGCTGAGCGACGGCCGGATCGTGGCGCAGGGACCGCCGCAGGAGATCATCACGGCTGAGCGGATCGAGCAGGTCTATGGAGCCGAGGTGCTTGTGGACCGGACGCCCTCCGGACGCCCGCGGATCACAGTTCCATCCCCGGCAACGCGGAGGCAGCAGCGATGAATTCAAGGGCCGCCGTGCTCACAGTCATCCTGCTTCTCGCCGCGGTGTTCGTCGCCGCTCTCTCGGCCACTCACGGCACCTCCGGAATGTCTGCTCGACAGGCGCTCCATGTGATCTGGGCGCTGGCAAGCGGACAGCAGGTTGACGACCTCGGGTCGCAAGATGTGACCATCGTGCGTGATATTCGCCTGCCGCGCCTCCTGCTTGCGATGATGGTCGGCGCGTGTCTGGCAATCGCCGGCGTGGTCATGCAGGCATTCTTCCAGAACCCGATGGCCGCGCCTTCGATCATCGGCGTCTCGGCCGGCGGCGCGCTCGGCGCAACTGCGGCCATCATGCTCGGTTTTCAGTTCTGGCTATGGCGGCTCAGTTCCGTGACCGTCTCGGCATTCGTCGGTGCACTGGGCGTCACCGCGATTGTCTATTTGCTGTCGCGGCGTGGCGGCCGCACCCCTGTCGGCGTGCTCCTGCTCACCGGCATCGCCGTCGGAGCGATGGCCTCCGCGATGTCGTCACTGTTGCTCATCACTTACGGCCACGGTCAGATGGACCGCGTGGTCTACTGGATGCTGGGCAGCCTTGCCGCCGCCGACTGGGCCCGCGTCCAGATGATCTGGCCCTTCGCCCTGTTCGGCTGCGCATTCGTTTACCTCTATGGCCGCGACCTCAACGTCCTGCTGCTCGGCGACGAACAGGCTCACTACCTCGGCCTGAATGTCGAGCAGGTCAAGCTGGTTCTCATCACCTTGTCATCGCTCCTCGCAGCTGCCGCCGTCGCCGTCTCCGGCATCATTGGCTTTGTCGGCCTGATAGTGCCGCACATCACGCGGCTGATTGTCGGCCCGGATCATCGCTGGCTACTGCCGACGGCGGGTCTGGCCGGCGCGGTTCTTCTTGCCTTCGCCGACCTCGGTGCCCGCCTCTGCCACGAGATTCCCATCGGCATCATCACCGCCATGCTCGGCGGCCCCTTTTTCCTCTACCTGATACACAAACGCCGTGCTTACGACCTCTGAGATATGACCTACTCCTCATTTATTGGATGCAGGATAAATACGGCCTAAGATATCTGCGAGCAAATAAAGGATTTGTTATCTTATATAGTGCAATGCCAAATATAGCATTGAATGAGCGAGGTATGGGCAAGCAGGCGGCAGAGGTGCCTGGTCCCCACTCGCTGACCCCACAACAGGCACGAGCGGCACGTGCTCAAGACCTGCAGGCTTCGGACTGGTTTCGCCACTTTTGGTAGAGGAGCCCCGCGTCCTGCTCCTGAGCGATTGCGGCACGGGATACCACGAAGAATGCGTCTTTGCACGCAACCTGCACCAAGGCTTCGTTGACTGTGGGGGGCGCAGATAATCAGGAAGCTTGTAACGGGGAAAACGGCGCTTCGTGGAAGCCAAGCCCATATACGTTGGCCCGCGCTTAGCTAGCTGCGTGCGCCATGTGACAGGTAGGGTCAGTCAGGCCGGCGACGGGAGTTCGATCACCATATCCGCCATTTCATCATATTCGCCGGAGCACGTAAACAGCACAACTTGACGGCTTTCCGCAATCTCGCTGAACAGCTCTAAGCCATTGAGCCTGCGGGCCTGATCAGCATTCACCAGCGGATCGTCGAGCAGTAGCGGCGGCCCGTTTTCCGGCCACAGCAACTTCGCCAACGCCAGGCGGCAGGCGAGATAGACCTGCTCGCGCGTTCCGAGGCTCAATTCCTCATCCGGGTCGGCAAAAGCGGACTTGCGGGCCGAAAACACGACCGGCTGAAAATCTCCGTGGGCCATGCTCACTTTGTCATAGCGCCCATTGGTCAGGTGTGACAGATAGGCCTCAATGGTCGGCCCGAGCTGATCGGCGGTGCTGCGCATCGTCTGCTGTCGCGCCTCCTCGAGCACCTCGCCGGCGAGTGCGAGGACCTTTCGGTAATCATCAAGGCGGGCGACGCGCTGCCTGGTGGCGGCCACTTGCTCCTCGATGCGCAGCTCATCCTCGACGTCATAGCGCGCCCGGTCGAGGTCGGCACGGGCGTTGCGTAAATCGTCGTCTAAGGCCTTAACCTCCCCGTCGAGCGTCTTTATGCGGCCTTCGAGTTCTCGCATTCTTTCGGCGTCCATTACGGCCGCCAACATCTCTGGCTTCGCCAGTCGATCCGCCAGCGCTTTGCGCTCGAGGTTGGCCTCGCCCAATTCCTTGTCCAGATCCGCCAGCGACGATTCGCCCAGCGACGATTCGCCCAGCGACGATTCGCCCAGGAGACCGTCGAGTTGGCGGGCATCCATTTCATTTTCGCGAGCCAGCGTCTCGCGCGTTTTGTCAGCCGCGAGATAGTCCTGAACGGTCTCGACTCCGGCCTGCTTCAGGGCCTCAGCTACGGTTTTTTGGGTTTGGGCTTCTTCCGCCTGAAGTCTCGCGACCAGTTCTCTGTGCTGTTCGATGCGGCCATTGAGGCCAGCGAGCCGACTGTCGAGACCGTGCAGATCGTGCTTCGCCACCTGCAAGAGGATGCGCAAAGCGACGCCGCCACCGGCCAGCGCAACGGCCAATAGTGCCCAGGCGAGCGCGAGGCCGGTGATTCCCTGCCAGACGGCGAGGGCGGCGACGATAGCGGCGGTGATTACTGCCACGGTTGCAGCGGGGCGCTTCCCGGCCATTGCGGCAGCCTCTTCGCGGTCTGCGGTGATTTCATCTGCTTGCTGCTGAAGCTTGGCCATCTCCTGCTCGGCATCTGCAATCTGATTCCGGGATTCCGAGAGGCGAGCTGCGACCGTTTTCAGGTCTTCGGCGGTTTGTGGATCGGTGGGCGGAAGTTCGGCCAACTCCGCCTCGCGGCGCTCGATGGCCTGTGTCAAACCGCGCGCCTTCTCGACACGTTTCTGCATCTTGGTGCATTTTCCCGCCAGCTGATCGTGCTCTTCTTCGCGTTCGTTGCGCTCCTGAACGCGCTCAAGCAAGGCCTTGGCGGCGTCCAACTCATCACGCTTCTGCTCCAACTCGTCAGAGTGGGCGGCGATGGTGTTGCGGGCGGCAACCGTGGTTTCGACATCAGCATGGATTTCGGCCTGGCGTTCTTCAAGCTTCTCAAGCTCCGCCTGCGCGGCAAGCCAGCGCCCCTTGTCGCCGCCGCGATTGCCCTTGGTGAATACTGCGCTGACCTCCTTCTCCAGCTTCTTGAGTATCTCCGAGGCGTTGGCTTCGTCATCGCCGCCAGTCATGGTCTGCTGGAGCATGTCTTTCAGCTCGGCACCGGCCTGGAGCTTTGCCAGATCCTGCTGGCGCAGGAAGGCGGTTGCGGTATAGACATCTTCAGAGCCTAGGCCTGTCAGGGTAGCGAGCGCTTTCTTCACCGGATCGCGGCCGGAGATGACTGCACCGCCGTCCTGCGGTGTGAGCATTGAGGTACCGCTCTCGAAGTCACGAACAAGCTCATAGTCTTTGCCATCGGCGAAGAATGTCAGCGTCAAGCCGCACTTGCGGCCTGCCTGCCAGGAATGCAGTAGATTGTATTTTTGGGCCGAGCTTGCGGCATCCCCAAAGAGCACGGTGAGCAGGGCCTGCTGGAAGCTGGACTTGCCGGCCTCGTTGGGGCCACGGACAACGGTGAAGCCGTCGGCGAGTTCATAGCTGCCGTCCGCCACGCCCCTGAAAGCTGTCACCATGAGGCGTATGAGCTTCATTCCAGCTCACCCCCCCTGAGCAAATGAAAACCGAGGTTGAGCGCCTGAGACGCGATGAGGGCACGCTTCGTATCGCCGGCAGCCTGCGCCTGTGCGATGCGCTCCTGCATGAGCCGGATAAATCTTCCGATGACAAATGTATCGGGATACTGGCTTTCGTCAAGCTCGAAATGTGCGGCCTGAGTGCTGTCGTCAATCTCTATTCTGTAGAAACTGCCGGCAAGATCATTCGCCAGCCCGGGCAAGTCGAGCGTCACGCCGAGTGGGACCATGCCGACTACGCGGACATCAAGGACGACATCGGGCGCGGCTTGTTCGAGTAATTGCTTACGCAGTTCGGCGGTCGAGTGCAGTTCGCTGGCGAGGATGTCAGCATGTTGCAGCCGCAAGGAGTTGACCGGCAGGGGCTCGACATCTATACCGCTCGGGGACATGTCAACGAGCAGCGGCGCACCGGCCTTCTCCCGTAGACTGATGAGTTCCGGCGGCCCGGGATAATGCGCGACGACACTGCCGGTGTTTTCGATGACGAAATGGTGGAAATGTCCTAGCGCCAGGTAGTCCATGCCACAGGCGGCGATCTGCTCGGGCAGGATCTGCGGGGCATCCTGTACGTTCCAGTATGGAGCCGAGACGCCGGCATGGACAAGGCCGATATTGTGGGCGACCTGCGCATCCGGCTTCAGCAGGTCCAGGGGCTTGCTATCGGTCTGCTTGAAATCGCATAGGAAAGGCACGGCGTGGACGGCGGCGTCGAGGTCGGCGAACTGGATCGTCTCGCCTTGTGGGTCAGTGATGAGGTGGAACCTTTCGCCAAGCTGCGAGAAGTCGGCGGCATGGTAGATGCTGCCATCACCGAGGCAATCGTGATTTCCGGGTATCAGAATGATGTGTAGCCGGGGGTTCTCATCGAGAGTTTTGCGCAATGCCGAGACTGCCGCATCCAGAGTGCGACGGCCGACACGGTTGGCGTGGAAGAGGTCGCCGGCGATAAGCACGAGGTCGCAGTCATGCTCGACGGCGAGTTGCAGCGAGTTGGCAAAGGCGGCCTCGATGCGACGGCGCAGTTCCTCGGCCCGATCGCCGAAGCCGAGCGCCTTCACGCCCAAATGCGCATCTGCAATATGGAGGAGTCTCATCGCCTGCTCCGGTCCGGCGGTGTTGGTCTGCGTCGTTTTGGCGGGTCCCGTTGTCGTACACGGGGCAAACGTGATTATACCTCAGGTAACAGCCGAGGCCAAGAGCCACTGCAACAAGGGGCGAGCGGTCAGGCAACCCGGCGACAATGACGAGGGGCAGTTGAGCTTCTGCTTTGCAATTTTCCGGAGGAACTCCACGGACAAGGTCTAGCGGATGCAGGATTCCGCCGGCGAGCCGCGAATAGGGTTACGTATCGGCACCAGACGAAGACGGGTAATGTCGTATCAGCTCTGCAAGGAGGAAGACAGAATGCCAGAAGATAAGCCTGCCAGCGATTTTCGATATGCGACGGGAGATGCAAAAGTCCCGTGGGCAGCCATCGGCGAGCATCTCCGCGATGAAGACCTCATGCGGATTGTCGAGTTCCTCGCCAGGCCAAAGCCCGGCAATAAAGAGGAATATGACCGGCGTCTGACAGAGGCGCGGACGGCTCTGGATAAGCTCTGGGAGGTGTCCGACCCGGTCACGAAGCTGTCGCTGGGTGATAATGTGAGCAAGCTGGAGGAGGAGGCGCGGGAGTTTTTGGGCTGCGAGTACGCTTGCTTTATAACGAACGCGACGGCGGGCTTTGAGATGGCACTGCAATACGCCAACGTGGGGCCGGGTGATGAAGTCATCGTGCCCGGGATCACGTTTATCTCGACGATGATGTATCCGCTGCAGTCCGGCGCGAAGGTCGTATTCGCTGATGTTGACCCGAACACCATCAACATTGACCCGGCTGATGTCGAGCGAAAGATTACCGAGAAGACAAAGGTGATCATGCCGGTCTACATCGGCGGTTATCCTCCGGACATGGACGCGATTATGGAGCTTGCCGAGGCCAATGGGATAGTGGTGGTGGCCGATGCCGCGCACGCATTCGGCGGCTCATATAAGGGCAAGGCGGCCGGCACGGTGGCTCATTTCGGCTCGTATTCCTTCCATGAGGTGAAGAACATCAACGCGCTGGGCGAGGGCGGTCTGCTTGTGACCGACGAGGAGTTTGGTAAGTATCTCCCCCAGATGCGCTTCCTGGGTGTTGACATGTCGAAGCAGATTCCCAACTGGCTGTATGATGTGATCGCGCCGCCAGGTAAATACGGCCCAGTAGTACCGGGGAATCACTCCTCGACTGAGGTGCAGGCAGTGTGTCTGCGCGGGCAGATGGCGCGGCTGGCCGAGGTCATCGAGAAGCGGCGGATTAATGCCGAATATCTGAACAAGCGCTTCGAGGGTGTAGAGGGTATCATCCCCTGCCCGCTGGATACCGAGGACAAGAAGGGGACCTATCACTTGTACCTGCTGCGGATAGACCATGAGCTGATCGGCCAGGACGTGCAGGTGTTCAAGCAAAAGATGGAGGCGCGAGGGGTGACTCAGATACCGCACTTCGGGCCGCTGTATCACTTCCGGATTTGCCGCGATCTAGGCTATGACACCGATGCGATCGCGAAGAGCTGCCCGAATGTGGAGATGGTATTCAACCACCAGTTCAGGCATCTGCCACTGTATCCGCTCAGCGACGAGCAGCTTGAGTACATGGCCG
>Ga0180432_10005480_pt1 | contig 16869 bp, 16 predicted proteins | sample SS_ome_10_FD_132414 | JGI IMG/M metagenome (GOLD analysis project Ga0180432, IMG submission 132414) | Hypersaline lake sediment archaeal communities from the Salton Sea, California, USA - SS_1_MS_2 metaG | ecosystem: Environmental > Aquatic > Non-marine Saline and Alkaline > Hypersaline >... | reverse complement strand
TCTTCTTAAGGTATTCTTCAATATCGTATAGGTTGTCATCTTCATCGTGCTCGATATTAAGCCTGTCTTGACTGCACTCAAGCCGCAACTGATACGGTTGTGGTCTGCCCGTTATGACAAAGAAAACACCCTTTGGAAGAATCGGCGGTAAAAACAGCAGATTGGTATCTAGTCGGGCTGAACTTTCATCAACCTCATCAAGAGCGTCAATGAGTATGATCAGCTTTTCTTTATCCGAGAGCTTCTGACCAGCTTCTTCAAGCAACTTAGATAGAAATCCGCCATCAGTCCCCGCATCAGGAGGTAGAGTCTGGTAAGGCAACTCAAAACGCATTACCAATTGTGCACAAATGTTCCTGAGGAAAGTCTCGGCTCTGTTGATTCCCTCGGCCCGGATATTGAAGTGGTGTATGTATTTGTGGTTCTTGACCAATTGGGCAGCTACCGCCGACTTGCCGATGCCAGGATCGCCCAGGATAAAGAAATAACCGCATTCGTTGTTCCCCACGAAATCGTCAATCGCATCGAATATGAACTGCCGACCAACGAAGCCTTTGGTTCGCTCTTCTATGTAATCCTTAAACGAACAGACCTGTTCCTTGAGAGATTCACGGCCCGCATCCGCATCCAGAACGGGCGTCTCTTCGGGTAGCATAGGGGCAAAGAAGTCGTCCGTTTCACAGTCCAGAGCCAAGGCTAAGCCAAGGAGGATTTTCGGTCTTGGTTTTACCCCCTCATTTTCCCACCTTCGGATGTGGCGATCCGTTATTTTTTCATCAATGTCCTTCAGATTGAGGTTCAGCTCGTGCGCAAGGCCTTTTTGACTCCAGGCTTTTTGCTCTCGAAATGCTTTCAGTTTCGTACCATCAAATCTATGACTCGACAAACTACTTCTCCTTCCTGAAAAGTCCTCGACTTCAAGAAAGCCCGGTGGACCCACGGATTAATTCTGTCAAATGTCCTAAATGTGTCCGCCTTCCGCCTCTCGATGACCTAAGTCCTTATATAGCGATGACATACAATAGGCTCCGTAATGACACGATCGTGTTAAACAAAATACGAGAGAGTGACGCAGGAAACAAGAAAAAAATTATCGAAAGGAGAAAAATATGATCATGCCAAACGACAACAACGCCATCAGGAACGAGGACGAAGGTGTACGAAAATTCAACTACATCCTCAGAGCAGCAAAACCACGATGGGGCGAGTTCTTTTACGATTGCTCGAGCAAGATTGCCAGAGGTGTGTTGACGACAGAAAGCAAAGACACGTATATCGGGGAACTTTCCTTCAACGATGTCAAGGGCTGTATTTTCCTGACTGTTCGTATCGCCGCTCCGAACGCCTTTGCCCCTGCTCGAACCGAGGCCTTCCAGAGATTCATAAATGATCGAATAGGCCTTGGTCATGTCACATTGGATAGAGAGGATCGGATCGTCAATGTGCGGGCGGCAACTGCCGTATCAAGAGCCGCGACGCGACATGCGGTCGAGTCCATGTTTGCGGACACATTTGCACTCCTGGAAGATGAAGACCTTCACCGTCTTCTCACATGAACAACTCGAAACCACTTTATGAAAGGGAACGATCATGAGAACAAGAATCGTCAAACCGGAATACGAGTTATGGACCTATGACGGCACGGACCAATTGGTCAAAACCATCAACCGCGATGATGTCCTGGCCATCAACAAACCTTCTGTCGACCATGTCCTCTCTGTCGATCTCGGGATATGGGGCTTCCGAAGAGCGGACGGCCGCTGGATTGAGTACGACCTCTCGCAAACGTCGTTGGGACCACACCTGCTCAAGATTCTTGATGTCGTGCGCTGCGAGCCCGGCCAGTACTTTTCGCCCAGAGATGTGGCCGAATTGACCGGGCTCAACAAGCTTACCGAGCCCAATAACCTCAGCGCGCGGTGGCGCGCCCTGAGACTGGCCCATCACGAAACCTTTGGAAAACCCCACTTTTTCTTAAGCAAGAGAACTGGAGGAATGGGCATCGCCTGGAACCCGGAGAGAAGCTTCATGCAAATCATCAGGATAAGACCAGACGGGAAGACGCTCCGTGGGTCCCATGGGCCACGAAGTATCTCGTGACGAAGTGACATAGGAACAATGTATTTGATGACACACTTTTTAAAGGAGACCACGAAATGAACCAGTTAGAACTGAACAATATCGCCAAACTCTTTGTTCACACTCAAAGCCTCGAAGTGGCTAAAAAATTGGACATAGTTTTCTCAGAGGACCTTGGCGAAAAAGTTAAGCACGTGCCCGGATCAGCCGTTCATCATATACACAACATGGCTCTTTTCTACGTACTGCTGAGAATCAACTCTCTATACCAGACCACGGAGAGTACCGAAGCAGCATCACGGCAATACCTGGAATTTGCAGAGACGCTCAAGTCTCGATTCTTGGACATCGTTGAATCCCTCAAAGATTTCAGGCCGACAGGCAAGAAAAACGAAGAGAACAATCCAAAGAAGGAATAGGCGATCATCTCATAATCTACCCGACAACCCCAAAAATAGAAAGGAGCAACTGATCATGCGAAAATGGACAGAAATCGTCAAACTCTTCCCTCAGATTCGAAGAAAGCGCCCGTACAACGTTCGTATCGTCGATATCAGAAAAAACACTGCAACCAACACAATGGAGATCACTCTTGAATTTCTGGGCAGCGACCAACTCGGGCGTCGAATTACAGTACACGTTAATCTGCCGATACGACCCCACGGCCTGACGGCCGATTACTTCCGTTCATGTCGTATCGAAGTCAAGCCTCATGCCAGGATCTCACCGCGCGACACCATCGGCTGTGAAATTGTTGCCCGTTTCGAAGAAGCTGTCGATGGTGATTGGCAGCCCACACATTTTGAACCCATAACCCAAGAACAAGGAGAAGAAAATGAGCCCATTCAATCTCAACCTGAATCCACAGAATCTGGCCCAGACGTTTTCACAGTACATTAGAGCGTTCGTTTGGCTCCTGCTCTGGGCCGTAATCGGCCTGGCATCCCTGGCCGCAGCGTATGTTGCGGTCCGGGCCATCTGGGTCGCAGTCCAACTTGCAATGAAGGCCATTGGCATATAAGGAGATTTTGAAGATGTGCGATCAGACGAATCCTAAAATCACCGGCAGGAAAGAGACAACAAACAGAATCAGAGACTTTGACGGCAACATCATCCTGGAGATAGGGCAGGAAGAATACACCGTTCGTCATCCAGACAAATCAATCACACACCACCGCCTCAACGAGAACATAAGACTCGTCTGCGGGACCCTATGGAACGCATCGATGATGGGCAAGATATTCATCGGAATATGCCCCCAGTGCCGTGAGCCGTCGTTGTTTAACGGCGGCACTCACGGCATTGTCGCGATGAACAGGGCCAAACTCTGTGTGGACTGCGGGATCCTATGTTGTCCTCGCCACAGGAAACTCCATGAAGGTCAATGGAGATGCCTGAAGCACCATAGGCTTCACAGGCTCAAGAGACTCAGCCGTCCCATCTTTTTCGAGCGAAAGGAGGGTTGATTGTGGGCAGATATAGTGATGAGCTCATCAACATCATCAGGCATAACAGGCTGCATTTTCGCTTTCCGCAGTGGGAGGAACATCTTTTTCTACTGGAAGAAGGATTTTATTCCGAGGACTTTTGTCGCGATGTTCTTATCCCGGAGGCGAGACTCGATGCCGAAAAAGTTCGAGATCGGGGCAACTTCCTGTGGCGTCCGTCTCGCAGTGAGGAGCTTTACGCCGACGGCAAGCCGGATATAGAACTTGGCAATCTTGTCGAAGGGAATAAGCTGCGAATCGGGATTAGATTCAAGGGACGCCCAAGGAATTGTCTTATTATAGCGGGAGCCGGGGGAGGCAAGACGGTGCTGGGCAGGCTGATCTGTACGAAAGTCGATGCATTGAATCAGCAGTGCCCTAACAATCCAACGCTCCTGATCATCATCGACCCCAAGCCCGATTACCTGGACCTCAAGTTCAAATTGAGGGGAAAAGTCAAAATTTATTCACCTCATTACAACCTTCGGATCGGCCTGAACGGGCCTGCTGATGTTCCCCCTTTGGTCTGGATCGGACAATTAACCATGTCAATCGCTGGGCGCCTCGGATTGATTGTCTCGCGCACCTGTCTGGCCGGCATAATCATCCGATTGCTCGTTGCTCTAAATACAGGCATTACCCAAAAAGATCTTGAAGACGGCAGCGTTGCAAAAGATCTGGTCTGGCCACCGTTGAAAATGGTACTCGATGTGGCCAGGAATAAGGATTTTCTAAATATGTTCACTTCCAAGGCGGATTACGGTAAGAGTCTTATCCAGGCGCTGGAGGGCCTTATCAGTGATTCCGGCAGCCTCTTTGATTGTCGTAACGGCCTGGACATGAACGCCGAAATTCTGCAGGCCAAAAGTCACTGTATATTCAACGTCTCCAACACGCCGGCCTACATCACACATTTGATCACGGATATAGCCATGAGCCAGGTGATGGTCAGGAAGCTTCACCTCAATTACAAGTGCGATCACACCGACGAGATCTTCCTTATAGATGAGTGCGATCTGCTGGCCGAGTCCGATGTGGCTAATTTCCCTGATGGGATGTCCCCTTTGGACAAGCTGCACAGACTGGGCAGGGAACTGGGACTGATGTCAATTATTAGTATTAGCGGGATTTAAAAATGCTTAGTAAACACATAAGACGAAACACGTTTTACACGTTCGTATTTAACCTTTCCGACTCAGAGTCCGTTACGGCGGCGAGTATGCACCTGCAACTGGATCCTCGCTGCCAGCGGTTGTTGGGCTCTTTGAGTCCCGGAACATGTGTCATTCGCCAGACCCAGGCATCCTGGACCAACGCGATGCTTTGTCAGATAGACTACGTAGAGCCGGCAAGAGACATCGGGCCGGTTGAGTATGAACCTCACCCATATATGCGAGCCGTAACGCTTGCAAAGTCGCCTCAGGTGCTTGCTCATCTGGATGCAGCTCTTAAAGAGCATAAAAAGACTATGGAGCGCCAAAGCCCCGGCAGAGAATCCCGGATCGAGCAATTGGCGATGAAATTACTTCGATTAGCTGCATCCAATCTTTACGTACCCGTGGCTCGGCTCTTCGAAAGACTCGACCTGCCTAAGCCAAAGACGCAGATAGCGGTAAGGCAATACCTGGAAGACAAAGGCTATGCAAAATTTGATGAGCCTCGTATTGGCCGCTCGAACAGGCTCCTGATAGAAATCGCTCCGGAAGGCTATAAGGCGATGAAACTACCTGTGCCAAATGAGAATAAGGGGCGAGGGGGAGTTGCTCACCGTCACTTTGCAAATTGGATAAGGCTTTATTTGGAAAAACAGGGGCACCCAGCCCATCTCGAGTGGAACGTTCCCGGCACGAACCATCCTGTTGACGTTGCGGTGTTGTTAAATAGCGAGTGGAACGTTTTTGAGATCTGCGTGACGTCATTAGACATCGTACCGCATATTAAAGCATGCTTTGAGCACTCCGATGTTGTCCGGGGCATGACCATTATCACAGGCACGGGTACCAAGCTCAAAGAGGTAAAAAAGGCAATTCGATCCGATCCCACGATGATGCAATACGGGGCGAGAATACGATTCGAGGTTATTGAAAGCTATATGCCCAAGGAGCTAAAAGATGAAGGCAATTAAAATAACGCTTATCCTATTAGTCGCTGCAACAACCCTCGTGTTCGTAAGGTCGGACTTGGCCTTCCATATAGCCAAATCTCTTCCCTTTTGTTCGGGTGATCCCATTGACTGGGACTATGCGTCGGGAGCTTTGGCGATGCTGGTTCTTTTTGTTCTTGGCCTGTATAGACTGCGTCGCAACCAGCGCGATGATGACTGATACGAATAAAGAATCGTCATTACCCAGGCAGACCTCGCTGATCTGATCCACGATATTGCCTGACATTCGATAGTCAAAAATCGGATATCACCGGGCTGTCATCTATCTCTCACTCACAAATTCTTTTTAGCCAATTACGGTGTCACCCGGAGTGGCTCTGCGCCGGTTAAGCTTGGGATAGCGTCAAAATGAAATCAAGAAAGGAGCTTGAAAATGTGTGCAATACAAAGAAACGTACCGCCAAATCAAGAGCAGCAACAACCCAATCAGCAGTTTCGGGAACCGCCCGAGCCACAGTACCGGTTCCGATGGGGCGTTTTCGTAGGAATTCCGATCGTAATCCTTGCGTTTCTATGGCTGCTAAAAGGTATCGAGCCGGCGTTCGAGTTCGAAGATATCATGCAGTATCTCGGTATCCTTCACAAGGACAGATACGTTCGCCTGACCTGCCTTGGGATTGTGCTAATCACCGTCACCCTGATCGTCAAGGTCCTGACCAAAAGGGAAGACTGAGCATCTCCGCATGAAACCCTGATTTGAGGAGCCACCCATGTGCGCGACGGAAGACAATAAAGGAGCAGATCAATCCCTGAAACCTTTGATAGTGCAAAACATCTGCCTGGACCTTCGGCTAAAGGCTGAAAGCTATCGCAAGGATTTCGTGAATTTCCTCGATACGAATCGCTCGGGATTCAACTTCAATGGTGAAGAAGATCTCGCCGCACCATATCTCGAAAGAGTCTGGCCGAACGGGGCGCCGGGATCAATGATTGTATCCAATGCTTCATTCGACAAGTTCGAAAGATGGAACCTTCGGCCACCGGTTGATGGTCCGATGGCCGAAACATTTGCCGTCAACGGGCTGGTCCCCACTTTCGGTGGATATCGCAGGCAGGGGACGATTGTCATCGACACATTTGTCCCCACCGACCATGTCCCTCCCAGGCGGTTCGAGAGATATGTTACCGGTGCGATTCATACGAATCTGTCCGGTGCCTCGATGAGCAAATCCGACTTTGCGGTTCTTGCTCAGCTGCCAAACCAACGACTGCAGGTCAACCAACAGCTTCAAAACTGGCGCGACTGTCTCGATTGGCGAAGGCGACTCGTGTCCATCGGCCAGCTTGCATTCAGGTATGACGGATACGAAGTCGGTGATGATGGCAATATCCGATTTCTCGTCCGGGCCAACGGAAGACTCGGCCGCATGGCGGGCCGAAACGGCATGATAATCCTCGCGGCGCCTCTGACCAGCTCGCTGTCGCCGGATAAATGGACGCCATCACCAGATACGCGACCAAGCTTCATCAGAGTCGGCCAGGTTATAAAAGTGCGCCACTCTGAAAAGGCAAGTAATCTGACAAAGCAGCGCGAAGCAGAAGAAACAGACGAGACTCCGAGAATGGCCATCGTCACGGTCAGATCCGACCGCAATGGCGATGAGCTTTTTGGCGAAGCCGAAGTACTCCCTCAAGAAGGATTTTTGCTCTCTGCTGTTGGCGGGGATATGAAACCCATCAACAGCGAGCAGCGTGCTCTAAATCGTTTGAGCAAGGGCCTGAGCCACAATCTTTATCTTCCCGATTTCATGTTTGATATCGGCAATATAGCCGTCCCAACCGAATTAGTCGATGTTTTTGCCGATGCCCCGCCTGTGATCAACCTCAATGACCAGCAGAGACGGGCTGTTAACAAGGCTCTCGCCGCTTCTGACTTTGCCCTTATCCAGGGACCGCCTGGGACGGGTAAAACAACCGTAATTGTAATGCTCTGCCATCAGGAGGTCAGACGGGGCCGCAGGGTTCTTGTTGTCAGTCAGGCCAACGGCGCCGTCGACAATGTGCTGATACAACTGAGTAAAGACCCGGCCGTTCGACCATGGAGGATAGGCAAGATTGGTCGCGTGGAAGAAGAGGGAAGGATTTTTCTTTCGGACAAAGCGCTTGGACCATGGCTTCAAAGCATCGTACACACGTGCAGGCAGCGGATCCACGTGATGGCAAGTGCCCAGAAAGCAATAGAGACGGCGGAAGCTGCATTCACCCGGCTGGAGGGCATCCTGGACAGATCGCAGGAGATATCATCTGAAATAGAACGCCGTACCGGCCAGCGAACCGAACTGGCGGACCGGCGCGATAAACTGACAGCACAACGAGAAGAATTGACTGCCGCACTCGATCAAAGCAGTCGGCTTCGAAGTGTTCTGAGCGAGCTATCCAAGATAACAAATGGAGGAGGGCTACAGGTCCAATCGCCCGAGCTGCTGGCAGATACGAAAACGGCAGCACTGGCTGTCAAGACAGTTAAGAAACTGACGAAGATCCTGTCTAAATGCCACTGGTCGATTCGGTGGCTAAAGGACTCGGAGTCATCTGACTCAACCAACTTGTTTTCGGTTCTGGGATTAGGCATAGAATCGACTCAGGCGGCAGAAGCTCTCATAGAGCCTGTTTGCGAAGCGATATCGCTTTGCACCGGCAGGTCGGAATCGGTTCAGTCGCCGGAGGCCATACAAATCGCCGAACTGCTCAAACAAAGAGCGGTGCTTGTCAATTCCGCCGACGATAGCGATCTGCTCGAAGTTGCAGGCATTAATCGCAGGATCAAACAGCTTCAAGACAACAGCTGGGGCCGAGTCTGCCGACTCATTCACGACCATTTGGAGACAATCTTTGGGAAGGATATCCCCAAAGATCTCGATCACCTGACCGCCTCTTTACAGCCGGACGATGGGCAGGTCCCTTTATTAAAGCACCTCTCGGAGTTCTGCGAGTGCCTTGCCGGTCCCTGTCGAAAGACACTAAGAAACGGCCTGGATCGAATCAGCGAACAGACAAGGGGTGAAGTAGCAAGAGTGGACACCGAAATCCACAATCTCAAAGAACAGATACGCGAACTCAATGACAGCATTGATGAACTGGACTATAGCATAAGCGAACTTGAGCATGAGTTCGAAGGTTTGCAGGCACAGTACGAGGAATTCTTGCAGAGATGGTCGCGGTTCTGGCCTGATGCATGTCCCGACCTGAACAGCCCTCCGGATGCAATCCGTGAGATAAGCACCGCTTCTTTGCAGGAGCGACGGGAAAGCTATGACGCGTGGCTTCAAGCGCATGTCGAAACCAGACAAAGGTCGGAAAAATGGAGAGACGTCCAGCAAGACTGGATCGAGTTTTTGGAAAGGCCCGAGACCGCTGAAAACAAGGAATTAAGTGGTCTCTACGTTGCCCACGCGAATGTGGTAGGTCTAACCTGTCTGGAGTCCGGCCAGAAATCCTTTTACCAGAGCGATGATTTCAGGCCGTTTGACACGGTGATCATCGACGAGGTCAGCAAGGCAACGCCCACCGAACTGCTTATGGCCATGATGCTGGGCCGAAAGGTCATTCTGGTGGGAGACCACCGGCAGCTGCACCCTATGTTCAGAGAGAAGGAAAACAGCTTTGTCGAGGCCATTGAAGAGGGTCTGATAAATCCTGAGGATTTCGAGCGATTCCGTAAGTTGATAACATCGAGTTTCTTTCAGAATCTCTTCGAGGCCGCCCCCGAGTCGATCCGTCAATCTCTTCTGGCCCAGTACAGGATGCATCCTCAGATCATGACCATTGTAAACCAGTTCTATGACGGCCTGCTCATCGCCGCCGGCGGGACCGAGTACCTCGACAGGCTGCGCCAGCACCATTTATTCATCAGAGGTAGACGTGGCGGCAGATTTCTTGAGCCCCATCAACATGTTCTCTGGATAGACTCAACCAAAAGAGCCAACGGTAAAGAATTTTTCGAAAGGCAATCCGGCAGTTCAAAGATCAACCTGCTGGAGGTGGAGCTTATCATCGCGGCGCTGCTGCGCCTCAACGAAGCGCTCTGCAAGAGAGGGTACGGGCCGGTCAGAGAAGTTGAGGCCAGCACCTTGGAAGAGGGCATCACTTTACAGACATGGATCAGGGGAATCCTCTCTCGCTCGAAACCCGAGACCATCTCCGATCTGTTCAAGCGCGGTCAGGTAAAGGTGAACGGTCATATATCTGTCGCTGACTATGTTGTCAAAACCGGTGACACGGTTCGCATCGATGCCCGGATGCCGATAGGAATCATTACCTTCTATGGAGCCCAGTTAGGTCAGATCAGAAGCAGGATAGCGCAGCTTATCGTCAAAGATCCTCGCTTGTTGGACGCCTGCCATATCCAGACCAACACGGTCGACAAGTTCCAGGGCAAAGAGATGCCGATCGTCTTTGTCAGTCTGGTTCGGGCCCCACAAAATCGGCACGTCAGCAAGTTCGTCAAGGAATACCGCCGTATCAACGTTGCTTTTTCCAGGGCCCAGAACCTGCTGGTCATCGTGGGCTCGGAACGGACCTTCCGCAATGTCAAGGTTGAGTTGCCAAGTATCGAGGATGGCACGATCAGACAAATCCCCGTCTACAGAAACATATTCGATTTCGTCACCCAATTTGGAGGAAGACGCTATGCCAGAGACTTACTCAAATGGTAAATACAATACCGATAAAAATATAGACACGCCGCCATGGTGTTCGCTCAACCTGGATTGGCCGTTTGAAACGGTCGTCGTTGAAGCCGAAACCATAACTTCAAGAGAGCCCAATCCGCTCGAATGGGCTGTCGTAAGAATCCTGCAGGAATTTCAAGATGAGCCACCAAGTTTGGCCGAGGCCGCCGAGGAACTCGGCATTAAAGATCCGATCTTTCTTACAGAGACGCTCGGCAGCCTCCTCGAATCAGGCGCCATTGAAAAGCGAGATACCGACGGCAGCCTTGTTTTTTCCAATTGCCGTCTGACATCCGCCGGTGAGGCTTTTTTAAGCAGTCAGCGGTCGAGCAGTCTTGCAGAGCGGCACGGCATGGAATTCTGCTTCGACGTCGTGACCGGAGAGCATATCGTTCGCTTGCCAAAAGGCTGCCGCTCCGAGCCGAGCAATCCCATTATCCCTATCGAGCAGTTGCCCGAGCGAAGAACCAACATCGGCCTTGATACCGCAAGAAAACTTGCCAAGACCCAGGATGAACCGTTTCTGACAGCCCAGTCGAAACTCACCGACGTTAGTGTCCAGCAGGAGCAGGGCGAAATTGCATGGCGCAGCTATGAAGTGAGGCTGGTTATAGATCCGCGAGGCATCATAAGCAGCTTACTCCAGGGAGGAACGGTAAGCCAACAACAATGGCTCGATAAACTCGATCTCAGGCACGAGCTTATTGAAAGACTCCTGTCCTCATCGATAGACCAGCCGGATGTGCATCTACCGGCTCCGGCAAAACAATACACCCAGTGGCAACAATATGTAGACCGGCTTCTCAGTCCCTTGCACATGACCAGTGAAGCGACCGCAATTGTAAGGTCAGCCCGACGGCAGATCGTGGCGCACATGTACTGGCTGACCCTGACGGAAGTCAAAAACGAACTGCTTCGAGCAACAGATCGAGGTGTGCATTGTATGTTGTTCGGCCAAAGCCCCGACTTTGGTGAAACTCTCAATGGTCTGAACGAATCCATCGATGTGCTTCAAAGGCCCGAACCGGCAGGGTTGCATGACGAGATAGCGATCCTAACAGATGAATCCAAAGGTCTTTCTATCGATAGAGTGGAGTTGACCACTGCAGCCAATAGAAAGACAGAAATCATCGTGGCATCATCTCTGAAAGCCAGCCGCACCATAGAATTGAGACAAGGGCTGCAGCCTTAAATCGAAAGTAAAGAACATTTATTAACCCTATTTTTGAAAGGAACAGATCATGAGTTCAACCGGTTATAGAAGAGCAGAATTGGAAAGGCAGCGTAAGGAGCAGCTGCGACGCCAGCAGTTGAGGCAGCGTGCCACCGGCTTGCTCGCCTCATGCCAGGAGACCATAAGGGCAGTCACCGACCCGGCAGTGCAACAAGTGGTGGCAAAGGATCTGCGGGAGATCCAGAGGACTCTAAGTGACATATCATCGCAGATCAGCTCCGCCCCGGAGCAGGCAAATAAGCAACTGAAGAGAACCCAGAAAGACCTAAACAAGGTCATAGCTAATGCTGAAACCGCCGTCAAAAAGTGGTCCAAACAACAGGCGCAGGCCAAGGCCAAACTCGAGGCAGTCCAACAGACCCTTCAGGCCGAGAAACAGTCGACAAACAAAGGCAGCCAGCAGACCCTCGTCGAAGCCGAGCGTCAAATAAGGCAAGCCGCATCACTCTACCGTGAAGGTCGATACGACGAGATGAACTCGCTGTGCAAGCAGGCCGACGATCTAATCGAAAAGGCTGGCCAGGAATCCTTCGACGAATCCGTTCGTAAAGAAGTGGTCGGAGGACTTCTAACCACGTTGACGAACATGGGTTTTGCTGTCGAGCCGCCCAAGCTCGAGGCAAAGGACAATACACCGGGAGTCGTTACTCTCTTCGGCCGAATGCCTTCTGGGAAAATGGCCAGGTTCGAGGTCAATCTCGACGGCCGCTTGAGTTTTGACTTCGATGGATACGAAGGAAGGGCGTGCGGCAAGGACCTTGAGAAGATCAATCGCACCCTCCAGGAGCAATTCTCCGTCAAACTCAGCGGATCCCAAATAACGTGGAAGAATCCCGACAAGATAGCAAAAGGCGCCCGCAACATGCCGTCAAGTGGCTACCGAACCGGATGCTAAAGGAGAACAAGAAAATGGAACAGAACCAGACCAATAATCAAAATTCTCCCGAATGGGTACAGGCACTCGTACGTCAGGCTCCTATCAGCCGTGCGTTGGTGCTATTCGGTAATGTTCAGGATACATTCTACGATCCGGAGCAAAGGCAGTATGTCACGTTGCCTGAACTGCTTATCAGAATCTTTACGAGGAACAGGACCTTGGGTTACTCGATGGCAGGTGTCTGGGACCAGGTAGATGGACTACGGTTCCCGGATCAGCAAATGCTAAAAAAGTTTCGAAAAGCAGCCGCAGGTAAAACCACCGGTAATGACAACGGCGGTCAGGTTTATGACGTCGGAGAGAAGAACAGTACTCAATCTGTGAACACGAATAATCGGCTTTACCCGGACCCGGCCGACCTCATGGCCGCCATCAGGCCGCTGATCGACAGTCCGCACGAGCGACCGGTCTTCATCATGGACTACAGCCAAATGCTCATAACACAGCCGGATCATCCGGATCCGACCGAGCGAAACTGGATGCTACAGATGGCAAAGGCCGTCACCGGCCCGAATATCGTGTCTATGAATTCGGACCATTTACGGCATAACGGAGGCCTGATCGTGTTACTGACGACAAAACTCGGCAAGATTCCACCTATACTCTATGAGGGAAATCCAAACGTCAAAGTCATCTCGGTTCAGACGCCAGCCAGAGCGGAGCGCAAGAGTTTTTTCCTTAGGCATACTGATGATCTCAGATGTCATAGGCCCACATCAGCCGGCACTTCTCCTGTAGCTCAGGCCGTGCATGCCGGTCAGGCGGAACTGGCCGACACGCTGGCAGACCTGACTGATCAGATGAAAACCAACGATTTCAAACAGATACTGAGCTTGTCTTTGAACACCGAGACGCCTCTTCCACCTGAGAAACTGCTCAATCTCTATAGATTCGGAGATCAGAGATCACCATGGGAAGAATTGGACCCGGAAAAGCTCAAGAACGTTGATGAGATTCTAAAAAAGCGAGTGGTCGGACAGGATGTGGCAGTCGACCATGTGGGCACTACAATCATCCGGGCTTATATGGGACTGGCAGGCCTGCAGCATTCCGGGAAACGCACCAAGCCCAAGGGAATGATGTTTTTCGTTGGGCCCACCGGTGTGGGAAAGACTGAACTGGCCAAGGCCTGTGCGGAATTCCTCTTTGGCGACGAATCAGCGTGTATTCGCTTCGATATGAGCGAGTACAACCATGAGCACAGCGACCAGCGTCTGGTAGGAGCCCCTCCGGGTTACGTGGGCTTTGAGGAAGGCGGGCAACTCACAAATGCGGTGCGAGAGCGGCCTTTTAGCACCTTTTTGTTTGATGAAATTGAAAAAGCCCATGGCAGAATCCTGGACAAATTCCTGCAGATACTCGAAGACGGACGTCTTACCGATGGAAAAGGTGAAACAGCGCATTTTTCAGAAAGCGTGATCATCTTTACCAGCAATATCGGCGCTTCGGATATGCCGCAGACCGATGATCCGGAACAGATCAGAGAGCATTTCCTGCAGGCTGTTGAAAACCATTTCGTCAATGAGCTCAAACGCCCCGAACTGCTGAACCGGCTCGGTGATAATATTGTTGTCTTCAACAAAATCACCGATAGAAGCTTCAGACTCTCGATTCTGGATCGGAAGCTCGCGCCTCTGAAGAGTTATCTCAGAGAACGCTTCGGAGTCAATTTGCATCTCTCGGAAGAGACGGCAAACGGCTTCCTCAATGGCTCAAAGGCCGAGCACGGCGGCAGAGGACTGCTGAACATCGTCGAACGCCAGCTGATCAACCCGCTGGCGAGATTCCTGTTCGAAAGGACACATCAGCTTCGCCGCGGCAGGACTATAAACGTCACCTTTGAAAATAACCACGTCCACTTTGAATTACAGGAGGGCACAAACAATGTCTGAGATTCTACTTAACGTCGCCGACATCCGTCACAGGTCCAAGGTCAACGGTCCGGGGCTACGCTCAGTGGTATGGGTACAGGGCTGTTCGCGAAGATGCCCCGGTTGTATTAATCCTCACACACATGCACATGACCCCATCAAGCTGCTTGATCCCGAAGAGTTGGGACAGAAGCTGGCAGATATCGAAGACACCGTCGGTATTACCTTGTCCGGCGGTGAACCGTTCGAGCAGGCGCAAGGATGCGCCATCCTGGCCGAAACCGTAAAGGCCACTGGAAAGTCCGTCATGGTCTTCACGGGATTCCCTTTCGAAGAATTGCAAGAATCGACAGAACCGTCCGTGCAAAGACTATTAAAGGCAATCGACCTTGTCGTCGCCGGGCCTTTTGTTCAGGAACTCAAGTGCGAAAGTAAGTTCTGGCGGGCAAGCAGTAACCAGACCGTTCACTTTCTCAATGGCACTGGCGAAGACATGGTCGAAAGTGAGACGCCTGAAGAGCCTGTCATTGAAATTCAAGCAGACGGTGACAGTTTTTCGTATACGGGCTTTCCCGAGAAAGAGGATCTTACATGGTTTGACCAACTGGGCAAGCCGTTGCGGGACGATTTATCGTGAGTGTCTATCAACTGGGGTGCGTGTCCCCAGTTGGGATCAATATAAACCTTATTTCAGAAAAGGAGCACTATCATGTCACAGGAAAAATCCAAGCCGATCAAAGACTTCAGATCCGGCAACATTCAAGCCAGCATCTGGCGCAACGAAGTCGACAAGGACGGCCAGACAGTGGTGCGTCACTCTGTGCGGATTCAAAAACAGTTCCGCAACGATGAGGGTGACTACCAAGAGACCAACTACTATTTCAGGGATGACATCCCGCGGTTAATCCTGGTCGCCCAGAAGGCGTTTGAATTCATCTCACTCAGCGAAAGTAAGGAGGCCGAAGAATCCATTCCCGTCTGAGACTCCGCGGCCGGTTGTGCCTTTCACTGCGAAAGCCCGTCAGCAATGGCGGGCTTTTTTGGAGTACAAAGGTCAAAATTGTTTGCCTGTGTAACCGTTTCCATTAGACTATAACAAACGGTTGCATGGGGTTGTCGATATATTGAATCTAAGGAGGAACAAACATGTCAACGATTACAAAAAAGGAATTTGTTGATCGGATTGCCGGCAGCAATGGTATCAATCAGACGACAGCCAAAACTTTGGTTCAGTGTTTTCTCGATGAAATTACCAGCGAACTCGCCAAAAGGAACCGCATAGAGTTTCGCGACTTTGGCGTTTTTGAAACCAGAGAGCGTGCGGCGAGAATGGCCCAAAATCCCAAAACCCTGGAGCCAGTTGAAGTCCCGGCAAAAAGAACGGTGAAATTCAAGATGGGACGGGTGATGAAAGAGAAGCTGAACGGCAAAATTGCTCAGCCATGAGTGGTGTTTAGTTACTCCAGTTAGGTGTTATGAGATTGAATATTCCGCAAAGCAGTGCTATGCTTTCTTGTGAGCGCTTGAAATACTTAGACAGAATATAATCTGATTTGAGGACGAATCGATCATGAAAACAATTGGCAAAACAAAGGGATGGGAATTTCTCAAAACACGAACTGGCCAAATGGGCGGATTGCAGGTAATTGGAATTCTGGTAACAGCTATCATCATGGTTTCGGACGGCAGCTATGGCGCTGCAGCGAGTGCTGCAAAAGTCGTCATTTATCCTGCTCCGGCTGGTGAGGTTTTGTCAGCCGATTATGAAGTGCATGCGGAGGGCCAGAAGGTTGATGTATATATGGCTCGGGTTCTCGATCCGCCCTTTGCAGGGAAGCGATGGGATCATGGGGGTTCGTATTCGTTTGCCAACTTCGATATGTCCGGACGTGTCGAAGTCCGTATTGTGTCCAAACAGTCGCTTCGGAAGGTAGCGATCCGACCTCAGTCGTCCGGAATACAATCCGTGTTCGTGGATGACCATACATTAAAATTAACGCTGGACCAACCCCATAAGATCAGTGTGGAGCCAGATGGCAAGAAGGCCCCTCTATTGCTGTTTGCAAATCCTCTGGAGGAGAATGTGGCAAATCCCGACGACAAGGATGTTGTCTATTTTGGCCCTGGTGTACACAAGCCGGAGAAGATCGTGTTGCAGAGCAACCAAACACTTTACCTCGCCGGAGGCGCTGTCGTAAAGGCTGAGGTATTGGCTCAAGGGACGAATATGCGGATTTGTGGCCGTGGCATTTTGGATGGTTCGGATTGGGAATGGCGTAAGGGACCGGTGGGTAATCTGATTGCTATTCGTCACAGCGCGGATGTTGAGGTTAACGGCATCACATTACGCGGCTCATCTCATTGGACTATTGTGCCAAGGAACTGCCAGCGAGTAACGATCCGGAATGTGAAGCTTTGTAATTCCCG
>Ga0180432_10005479_pt1 | contig 16870 bp, 21 predicted proteins | sample SS_ome_10_FD_132414 | JGI IMG/M metagenome (GOLD analysis project Ga0180432, IMG submission 132414) | Hypersaline lake sediment archaeal communities from the Salton Sea, California, USA - SS_1_MS_2 metaG | ecosystem: Environmental > Aquatic > Non-marine Saline and Alkaline > Hypersaline >... | reverse complement strand
TCCCAGTATAGTTCGTGAGATCCTCAAGATTATCAGTAGTTCGTCTGAGGTGTGCAGCCGCTGCCCACTCTGCCATCTCCGTACCCTGAATGTCGTCAGGATATACAGCGAAGCCTAGTACCTTAGGCGGTGTTGTGATACCGTTATACTCAAGGAGCGCACCTGTGTAGATGCGGACTTCTTCGCTGAACACATTTCCGATCGTCTCATCAATAGGCGTCATCATGAGCGCTTCTGTCACACCCCAGACGAGATCAAAGGGATCTGGGGGACTATCTTTATCAAAGAACGGATCGTCATCATTAAACGTCTTACAGGTAAACCCAAACGGTTCGAGATATAGAAAGAACTGGTTGGTAGCATGGAGCGCTATCGCCGCCCCAAGCTTCGAGCGGACCAACCTACCGAGCTTAATATCAAATACGCGCTCTACTTCTTCAATAGAGGTCTCGATATCATATTCGATTATTTCGCCGCCCATAAGGCCGTAAGCAACGCTAAATACCGTTGTGGCTAGGCAAAATGGCTGACTTAGAAGGTCCGCTAGTTCTTTCATTATTCGTCGAATTCCTCAACACCTGGGTCTGGTTCCATCATCATGCCTGCTATTTTTCTTAAAGCTCTCAGAAACTCATTTCGAGTATTCTCTGAAGCCTCTTGGAACGCGTTTGCTAAAACTTCAATATCAGCAACCTTATCCATATTCATCATAGTTAGAGGATCGATAGAGAATCTTGAGATAACTTGGCTATATGGATGGGCGCTCCCAATTACACCTGCCCCGATCATGGGGAACATATCTTCGTTTAGGTTTGCCTTCTTTTCTTCTACTAGAGTCTTTTTCTTCTTCTTTTCTTTCTTCGGAGTAGAACTGTGCGCCTTACACTTAGCGCTTTTAATAATCTCATCCTCTATAGCGTCTCTTAGACTTATCTGTCTTTCCGTCTCATCTGAAACTGATTGGATTTTGTCTTTAGCAATTTTGTATAGTGCCGCGGTAACATCATCTTCAATTCCATAGAACTTCGCGGCCTTTTGCAGCTTTCCTCCAACTTCTCTTTCATAATCACTTGTTAGCGCGTGGCGGTCTCCATAAAAACGAACGCTTGAAACGAAGGCCGCAGCTTTGTTATGATAAGGATAGTCGAGGTTAACAGGGTCGGCAAAATACTTAGGATTTAGTTCGCCTTCTTCTACAGTCTCCGACGTGACATATTCAGGGACTAAATCAGCCTCAGCTAATTTACATACCATCTCTGCTGCTTTATGCAACTCATCATTACCAAACATCTTAATCAAATCTGACACTTTAATGCCTCCTACGAGGTGGGAAAAAGAAAACACTTCACTTACCCCCTATTATAGCATTTTGCTTGACTCCGTCAAGAGGAAAAACACATGTATAGGCAATTAAATGCCCGCCTGAACGTTCCTCAAGTTACTTCACGAATCGGACTCCCACCTATTAAAGATATACCGTGTGTTGTTGATTGTCCACGATGTGGCGATAAATCAACAATAGTTCCTCACCCTTTTGGCGGGCTTTCAATACTGTGTTCGTGTGGGAACAGAACACTTGCTGAAGAATATGTTCGAACCGGCAATACTAAACAAAGAATAGAAGAACTTGCTAATGCGGGAGTTGTGCCGAAGTATGTAGCCAATAATATCAAAGGATACGTTGAAAGTTTAGCTCAACAGTTTGTTGTGAAAGACTTATTGGAGAAAGGTAGAGAGGGAATACTCCAATCTAGTGTCATGGAACCGATTATTGGTCGGTTTAATGTGTGGCCGAGGCTGTCGGAAAGCTTTCTTGAGATGTTATCTACGACTGGGTTATCAATAGTTGAGCGCGCTCAACTTTTTAACATCCCAAAAATCAAATTCCCAAAGCTGAAATCAGAAGTATGCTTATTAGTACCATTTGAAAGTTTCTATGGAGACGTTAGTGCGCTTCAGGTTATCCCCATTAATCCTGATGACCAAATTTTCTCTGTCGATATCCTGCGAAAAGATGGCGGTTTGTTTTGGTTTAGTGATGTAGACGTTCTTTTCACTGATTTTCTCGACTTCATTCTCGCTGTACTTGATGTATATGACTTTAACCACGAGCTTCTAAACGCTGGAATTGTATACGGTAGACCTAATCGCATTTGGAATACGGTCAAAGAGCTAAAAAATACAATAATTTGGGGTGATCAGCCAAAAAACTCTATAGAAATAGGGGCGATATCAGAAAAATCTGTCATCGATAGCTCTAATTACCGATCTTCGAGGCGGTCTAACCCCGTCCAAATGGTCTATTCAGAATTCTCAGCGATTCCGTGGTACGAATATACACTTAAATTTACAGATAATGACACGATGATGACCTCTCTTGAGCTTGATAGTCTACAATGGCAAGCCTTAGAGGCGCGGGCGACACCGCAACAGAGGTCAAAACTAGCTAAGTATCGGTCGATTATCGAATCTTGTGCCTATTCTGAGGTGCTAGTCAACAGCTATAGGGTTCGAGAGAGGTCAGATGGGTGGTATGTCCTAACTCAACAGGGTGAAGAGCTACTTTCAGAGGCCATCTTGCGCATTTATGAAGTAATCGGAGTGGGGAATGACATCATAATGCGAGGCTCTGTCACGATTAACGGCAATACAATCGAATTTACAGAGCCAGAAAGCAAGTTAAAGAAGACAGCAGCATGGATTAAGCAGTTTGCAATGCGCAACAGTATGCAATACCCCATTATTAACGCCTCTTGGTCATCAAAATATCTCCAAATCGCTATGTTGTTTCAACGACCGAGGCAAATCACTGCGTCAGACTTACTAAAATGCGAAGAGAATACTATATTTACACCTACTTTAGAGATAGGACAGGGTATAAGGCACATTTCGGGGTCTGAATTTAGTGATTTGCCGTTTGGAATCACTGAGACATCAATTTTAGAGGACAAATCGGAGCTTGATTCGATAACAAAGTCTGTTGTCGCGGCCCTTTGTTGGCTTAGTTTAGCTAAAAACACGCAAGATGCCGATGAAACTAGTCTAATTGTCGTCGGGACGCCGCTTTCGAGGTCTTGGGAGTCGTTAGAGGACACTGTTAGCGCTCTAAACTTAGATCATAAGCTTTCTCCGGTCCAAATTTGTCCTCACTCCGGCTCTTTAATGCTAAAAAGACTACAAAAAAGCGATTTAGCACCTTGGTCAGTGTTACAAACATCGTTGATCCAAGCATTAGGCTTCGCACAACGGGTTAATGCGGTCTATATACAAGATTTTTCGCCCCCTGCGCCCTCTAAACTTGAAAAAATCAGGCAATTTGCGCTTGTTTGCCTTATGAAGCTCGCTAGAATGCCGGAACTGAGGAAAAATATTGAATCTTTCTTCGATTCTTTGAGCAGATGGGGGCTGGAGGGCGCAAATTTCGGTTCGCCACTGTCTGTTCACTCTCCAGGCCTGTCATTTTTTGCATATTTACACGCGTTGGACTCCGAAAGGAGTCTAAAGCTCAAACAAAAGAAAAATCCGCTGATAATTGAAGACGGAAACGGAATTTTGATGTATAAAATGCGAATTTTGCAAGAATTGAAGAAGAAAAGCCTACCCTATCCCGATTTAGACGAAGTTGAACGGGATTTGGCGGAAAATAAGGCCTTAATCGACCAAAATGACACTACGGTCACTGTTTTGAAGAAATATTTCTATACTTCGGTGGGACTTTGGGAAAGGCAGAGGGCTTTAGTACTAAATAAGTACAAAAACCTCGATCCGACGGGCAGAATCATCATGACTTCCGCTAGAGCCTAAGTTCCTAAGAATAAATCCAGTCCTGGCGTCTTTCCGTCGTGAACAACTCCCCATAGGTCTTCGTCGATGAAGTAATTCGGGTCAACATCGACTGTCGGGAACTTATTTGCCGCGTGCCAGCAGGCTAGACAGGCAAATGTGACGGCATGAACGAAGTCATCCGACCCTTCCACCTCTTTTGAGATGTAATACACCTCAGACCCGTCTCTCGGCTGTGTCCACTCTTCGAGAAGAGTTAAAAAGTCGGAAATGGCCGGCTCCATGTATTTAACATTCGGAAATCGTATCTGTTTATTCTTAATGAGGCTAAGAACAGTAGCAATACTACGAGCTTTATTGGCTCCGTAGTAACTGATTACTCTGTCCCCGCTTGCCTGCCGAAAAGTTACAAGATCTCTACCGGGGCGGTTTGGCTCGTATGATAGGGGCATAATCTGGTTATTAGGCAGGCGTAATGACCGTAAAACGCTATGACGAACCATACCAGCGACAGCAGTATCATGTGCGAATATTTGTGCTGATGATTGTTGGAATAACCGAACTAAAGTATAGCATTCTTGTACCGGGTCAGTCGGGGGAGCGATTCTTCCGAATATAACGTCAATCAGACCATTCACTTTTAACCCAGCAAAGGCAACCGCAGTTCGAGAAACTCCGGATTGTCCTCCTCCGCTCCAGTCAACTCCCATCGCGATTTTTTTATACGACCCAGCAAGCCTTTTAACGTCCTCGAAGTCATTTTTTAGGTTGTCGAGGATACAAGCGGCCTCCAGTTCGGCTCTTGTGATAGGCTTAATTCCAAGATCGAATGGTTCGCCAAAGATTTCGTTATAGACAATAAATTTCGGGAGATTAGTGATGTCGAACAGTAGTTCATTCCATCGACGCTTACTACTGGCCGTCTTTATCGACATAATACGAGGAACGTGAAAACCTCTGTGTTCCTCCTTCCGGCTTGGATAGCGATCTACCCATACTGCTTTGCGAACATTTAGATCGCTTCCACATTTCCAACAAATGGGGCCCTCCGGTCCAATCATCTTCAGCAGGTGGTATTCTGTGTGAGGAATATTCCATTTTCCACATCCACAACGTATTCCAAGTTCTGCCGCTGAAGAGAACTTCATAAATTTATGTGCCAACACATTTTCTGAACTCAGCGGCGTTCCGCAATAAGCTAGAATACGGAGATCAGATTCGTCTAAAATTCGATTGATAACTGGCTCGAACTCCGGGTTGAAGTTCTGCATTTCGTCATAGAATAGGATATCCGCAGAAAGACCACGAGTTCGAACAAGATTCAGCCATGCGTATGACAGATAAATACTGCTTCCATTAGAAAATACCTTCTGAAGCACACTGTTTGAAGCCCCTGAGTGTTTATCAAATAGCTCATCGTACACGGGGGATTCTTGAAGAAGCGGCTGTAACCTAAGACTGGAAAAACGCTTAGCTGTTTCGAACAGAGGGTTCATTACAACAAAACTTAGCCCCGGCAAAGCAACACTTAATGTAATTGCAGTCGCCGCGCTGGTCATAGATTTAGCCATCTGCCTCGCACACATCCATGTAGACCTAGCCGGGACGTTCCTATCGAACATCGGATAGAAGTGGAAGTAGTTGCGGAGGCTATACGGCGCGTTATCTAGTTTCAGGATAGTACTAGCGATAGGGAGGTAGCTATCTTGTCTTAAGCACTCGTCATGAATGCTTTTACTGATTTTTTTAGCAGTTTCCCGCTCTTCTTCTACTTTTGAGTAAGGTATAATAGAGGCAGATGACATTAAAAATCCATTATTTATGGCTTAATATATAATGTAGAGCCGTTATAGAGGTTTTTTATTAGTTTCTCGTGGCCCTATTAACTTCTCTTTAGTTATTGTAGCATACACACGCAATGTCAGACAACACAACAATTAGATCTCGTTCTGCTCAAGACTATCTGGACTTGAAAAGGGGTACAGAAGAACGCCGACATACGTACATCACAAAGGTCTTAGCGGAACATAGTAGACAGAGGCACGACAAATAATGGTAGTCATAAGCGAGGCACTAATTACTCAAATGCTCAGGGATCCAGGATTTTATGACGCGATCCCATCTTTTCGCAGTCTTATGCCGACTTTTATGCCGGCTGCGAATATGAAACGTAAAAGGGGATGTTGCGGGAAGAAGCGGCACCCAAATTCTGGTCCTATTCAGTCGATGAAGCGTAGGCTATTCAATGAATTTCTTAATAAGACTGGAGTAGTGGAACAACTACGACAGTATCTAAAGCAGCGGGGACATGATTCAGATTCAATGGTAGTTTATGCGTTAATTGGTAACAAGCATCGTAAAATTGAAATGTGAAAAAACCGCGAAATCGGACTAATATATAATGAGTTCCCGGCTTACCGTCTAATCAGGAGCCGAGAACTATAACGCCGTCGGCGTTTTTTCTTTTAGGTATTGTTATGCCGAGCTATATCATAGACGATACATTTGATGTTCTTACGTCTGTTGAATCCATGGAAGGTGACACTTCTTGTTCTTACCGATATGGTATATCAACAGACCCGGATACTTCACCATATTTGAATGGTACCCCGCTAACACTATATGAACTTTCTACTGAGCTTTCAGGTGAGACCTTTCAAAGAATTAGAATTGAAGTTAGTTGCGCAACTGACCCAATTCCCTCACTTGAAATTTCCTACCATCCAGAAGGAGAGTTCATACAAGATATCTGGCCAGTGGGTTCTTCTCTAAGAGTGGTAGTAGAGAAGGACGTTAAAGAGCCTGATACATGGCCGCCAACTCCTGGGGGGACTTGGCTGGCAAATTACGGGTTGCATAATATTTTTCGTATGCGAATAACTGTGTATGTTGATGATGATCCATTCCCAGTATTCGTTTATCGAAAAATAGAGACCCAGACTGACAGATACCAATGGACTGCTAATCTATATGACCTCAGCTATATACCTGCGGATGATACGCAGGCGCTATATCGGTGGCCGTCGGTAGATCTTATCTTCGACGACTACGGTGACTTGCTAGAAGCCGAAGGCTACATCTTGGCAGATTTGCGGACACTCGCTAGCGAATATGAAACAGCCGCGAATCTACCAGAGTCTCAAACTTATTACTTCGACTAGACTAGTCACTTAAAAGCGAGGCATAATTATGCAGAACGTCACTAACGACGTTTATCAGATTCCCTTCGAGGAATTTTTGTTTAGCGTTGGTACGATGTACAAATGGAAGGGGCATTATCTTGCCGTAATGGGGAGACTAGGAAATCACTCCGGCGAACCGTTACAATTCAGTTTTACCTTTTTCGGGCAGCGTTACGTAGTCATTTCCGGCTACGTTGAAATCGGTTCTTACGCAGACGTGTCAACGATTATAGGCATCCCGTTTGACAAAGTTATTTTTGACGAGATCGAAGACTTCGGCGAAATCAAGATTGACGAGATGCCGCCGCAAGCCAATATTCTGACTTCGATACTGAAAATCAAAAATAACGAGGTTCTTCCGCCGACTCCGGCCTACTATTCATCAGAACAATTACGCCGCGTCTTTTACATCACCCCGAACTGGCTGATGTTCGATAACTCCATCGTTTATGGTGTTATCTCCCCGCCAGCTAGACTGTTATTTCAGTGCGTGAATACTCTATCGTCAACGACTCCAATTGAGATCACAAAAGATCGAATTGAACACATCGATTGGTCAGAAATAACAGAGTTTCCGTTCGAACTCGCGAGCGTGAAATTGGAGCAGCGCGTTACCATCAATCATTTGCCTAACGGTATGGCTATTATGGAAACTGATATCGAGAAGCTGCGTAAGCTTCTTGACGAGGATGGTGTACAGGGACTTGACGCACCTAGCATCGAGCCGGGAAAGGTTTTAGCCAATGCCGACTAACGGGTTTGATTACGATGAAGAATTCGATGCAGATAACGATATAGTAGACGTAACAGATCAATCGAACCCCAGGACGATAAAGAAAGCGGCACCGCAGTCAGGGATAAAGAACGTCAAAACTACAAGGCCTATTAAGATTCAGAAGCCGGTCAGAGTTTCTGTGGGGCCCGACGGTAGTGTTAGTGTTCCGGAAGTTGATGAAGAAGCCGAAGAAGAATCAATTGTTGTCGAGCAGTCTGAGAAAAAGATTGACGTAAACGTTGATTCTAGTCCCCCGTCAGTGGCGCAGAACAAACCGGAACCGATTACGGTTAAAGTAATCATCGACTCACTAAGGGTTGAACTACCGACGTTCTCAATTATCCAGCAGGAAGAGTGCGTCGTAATGAAAACGGCCTACATCTGTAAACTTCCTTATGGGAGATGTAAGATTGTAGGACCTACTGATACGTTCGATGTAATTTCAGTGGGCGCATCATTTGGAGACGGCGACTCACATTACATTGTTTTTGTTAAGATTCCAGAAGATGCTGAAGACGTATCGAGCGACTGACAATCTGCTCGACTGGAATGCGATACTCCCTCATGTTACTCCTGATACGGCTTACGTAATCGTAACTGACGGTGCGGGTTTACAGTTACGAGACCAGGGCGGATATGCCGCTATTATTTACCAGATTGCTTCCCGTCAATACGGGATCAATTTCGGAAGCTGCGCATATACAACAAACAACCGGATGGAGCTTCAAGCGGTTCTATCTGGTGTTTTCTTCATGCACAATATCTTTAAAGCTGCGCATGGAGACCGTGCCTTAATTTTATCTGACAGCGAATACGTCGTTAAAATCGCTTTAGATGAATGGACACGTAAGTCGAACGGCGATTTATGGCTCCTCTTTGACTATTGGAGGACACGATACACTCTCGATTTCAGACATATTAACAGAGATTCAATTGCGGCCCCGGACCATATTTCTAAATGGGCGTCCAGGGACGCGAGAGAGCTCAAAAGATTTCTCTTGTCTGATAGTGTACTCCAATGGGAACAGGAGGAGCGAGACTGGAGATCTCTAAGAGACGCAATCCAGGCTGGCTCCGAATAAATGATTCAGAGCCAGCCTGGACCTTTTTGCGCTATTTTAGCGCCCCATTTACTTTAGGTATTGGACAAATATCCCTCTATACGCGGGCGCGAGGAGACATAATGAAAAGACCCAAACCAGGGGAACCTGTGTTTAAAGTTACAGAAGAAGAACAAAGATACTACGAAGAGATCATTCGAATTAATAATGATTTTTTCCGATTAAATAGTAGAATCAAAGGTCGTGAATGGGAGATTATTTTTGTTGGCCCCAATACTTTTTGGTGCGGCAATTATGAAACTATAATAAATGTCGCGCGACGTATTATTAATAGAGAGTTCCGTAAAATTGGCTTAAGGCCAGAACTGAAACTGACGTCATTAACGGTTGAACAGACATATGGAATTAAAAGATTATTAATACGAGACGGGATTATCAGCTTTACTGTGGAGTCTTTTACAAATATCTTACCAAATATGCTTCCTGAGCACTTTGAATCATTTATGCCACCTAAAGAGTTTTATCCAATATGTCAATAGAAATGGGAGAACTCCAACAAAGATTAACTAGGGCGCTTTCTTGGTGGGCTAATTTTATTAATACGGACTATCACTGGTTTAATGAGTTGCGAGTAGAATACCACGATCTAGATTGGACTCTTGACTCACCTACAGCGTTACTATCAAACAGAATATTTACAACCGCTGTGGTACATAAAGAAATTGATTGGTTGTTACTTGCGGGTCGATCGCCTAGTAGTTTAGAGATTCTTATATCTCTTTATATTGAGAGCATGGGAGACGAGCTTAGCGCCTTTCTAGCTAAAAGACAGGCCGTGGTTGGGACATACCCCAATTTTTATTACAAGTTTGACGCGTTTAGACTTTATTTAACGCTTAAGATTGACTGCTATTTGATAGAGGAGGCGATGGATAAATACCCATTAAACAAAGCATTCTTTTATTCTATCTCATCTTTGATGACAAAAGATCCCCCAAAACCAATGCTTAAAGGAGTCTACGATTAGTGGCCAAGTCAAAAACCAAGACCAAGAAAACAAAAAAACATACAGACATAATCCAGAAGAAATTTAATCATCTATATAGTGAATTATCACAGCTGCACGATTACGATGAGAATCACAGTTTTCGTAGTCGTGTGGTTGATATTCTTTATTATATTGATATAAAATCCGACTGGTTGGTTCCATTTTTGGATGTTGATCCGAAATTACTACTGTGGGCAGCATATAGCTCAGTTGCTTTCCGCAAAGTTTCTTACCAGTTATATGAAGAAGATACAGAAGATGAATTCACTTTAAGTAGAGTAATAGGCGATATGATGTCGGAATTTGAATATGAGGGTTCTTCAGTCGCCTACTATGATGTTAATATAGATCCACCAGAGGATTCTGAAATAACTTTTTACCTATATGAATGGGATAAATTGCCGACAAAAAGGATAGGCAAAAACCTTGAGCAGATTTCAAAAAGAGGAGCGATAGAGATAGCTGGTTCGGCTAATTTAGATAGCTCATTTCCAGTATTCGCTAAGGGGCAAGAGATATGAACCTAGCAGAAGTAATCGCCTACAACCGGTTCAAATTATCAGCAAATATAAAAAGTCCCACGATCTCCTATTACCGAAGGGTTGATGTACCGCTAAATATTGTGAATCTAATGCGTATAAACGGGGAGTATGGCGATATGTTAACAATTTGGCTTGAAACCATACACCTGCGATTGTGGGATGAACTCAGGCGTAAACATGGAACGATTTATAATACTTGGGATATGTCTAAATTAGTTCGCGATAATAGCCAAAACGGTGAAATTGGATATCTCTTTTTCGAGTTTAAAGTGGCCTTCCGAAAACGTATACCCGATAAAGAATACGATGCTCATGTCAGACACGCATACAAGATCCTGGGTAGATCTATTGCTAGCGAAGTATTACAAACTGCCCCAGTACCAATTTTAGGCAAATGTTGAGCGCGCTCAACTATTTATTAAAAGAGGAGTTTATTATGGGACGTCCAAACAAGATTCGTCTCCGGTTTCAAGCTGACGATCGGTCTACTCTTACGAAAGAAAAGTATATTTCTGAAGGTATTGAAATATGCGTAAAGCAGGGGATGCGGTCTCCTGCTATTAATACCGATGTTATTTATCAGGACGGTGGCCGATGGACAAGGGAAATTATCTTTCTAGAAGAATTAACAGTCTTAGAAGGATCAATCTCATCGCCGCAAGGCGGCTTTACAACGGTCGGAAAGTTCCCGACGGCTGTAATTCCAAAGAAAGAGCAATAAGCGCTTTTCTTCTTCCTCCTCATGTTCGAAGGAGTGCTGAAGAAACTCGGGATATTGAAGTCGAGCTCTGATCGAATTTCAGAGATGCGGGAAAAATGTTCGGAGTTCTATCCCTATTTGAAAGAGCTTTCGCTTTCTATCCCAGTTAACGTATCAGCGCAACCCTCCTATCTAGCGATGTATCCTGGGAAGATTGATCTTAATCTTTCTGAAGAAGACATCAATAAACCAGGATTAGAACATCTCTTTGCGCACGAGCTTCATCATATTGTTCTCGGACATACGGTAGGATTAATCGAGCGTTTAGCTCTTGAATACTCTTTGCCGGTTCGTCTTGTTCAGTACATACTCGATTTAGAGGTATCGTTTTTCGTTCCTGTGAATCGGTTATCGTCTTTTAACCCTGTACCTGTTGATGAAGCTTATTTCTACGAAGACGTATACGGGAAGGAAGCTGAAGAAATAGCTGAGTATGTATCGAACTTATATCAAACCAAAGAATGATTAGTTCGAAGAGAGTTAAAGAGTACGGTTGGGGGGCCGCTTGCGGCCCCACAACCGTTCACAATATTTCTCGCGGAGCGAAGCGAAGCGAGAAATATTGTGAGGTAAATAGCGTACTTCACTATCCGGAGCAATTTTTATTATATTAGCACACATATGATCCGACGCTATCTTTCTATTTAGGGTTGCCCACAGACTACGGTATTTCATCATTGGGAAATTGCCGTTTGTAATATATATCGAAGATATATAATTGCAAAAGGCATTCCAAAGACGAGAAATACGGTAGTTTCTGTAGGGGGCAATTCCCAAATAGACCCAAATTGCATTTGAAAACTTTAATAATTGCACTTGCTTTAAGCCCCGGATTTCACTCTTTTTTGCCCCCGATACTTCGTTTTTTAACGAATATTTTTTTGGAGGGATGATAATGCGTTTTGTGTGTAGAGCGATTGAAATAACAAATGAGAAAAACGTCCCTATTGATTTCATTAAACAGATTGTCATAGACAATGCTCTTCCTCTTGCCAATATAATTTTCGAATTCGAATTCGTCATTAGAGATTCCGATGGAAGAGTTCGACGAGTGCAGGACTTATTCACCATTAGAGATCTAACCTTCGGAGCAATTTCGGATGTTGTTAATGAAATGCGGTGGCCGGGGACGAAAATTAAATTAATAAACTGCCATACTATGTTGGCAGATATTATTACTTATGTCTCCATTTCAGTTGTCTCCGTTTCGGTGCGTTTTTCGTACCCGATCCTGGCTATTCATAGTGTTATTATCCCATGGTTTAATGGAGAATACAAGTGTCAATTTTCCGAGCTGACCTAACATGGAACGATTTTGATGATTTTCCCTCAGAAGACATAATTGATTTTGTACTAGAAAACGCTAGCATCGGACTTGTGGCGGAGTTTCAAATCGATGTCACATTTTATTGGCGTGCTGGTGATCCTGACCGCGATACTCTACTTGACGTGGCTAAGACTAAAGCTAAATTGGCATATGAAATGGCTGTTGCGCGGTGTTCTTATAATGCCTCACTCGGTAGAACCCTTTTTGATGAAGAGTCAGAAGAATTTGTAGACGATGACGGCGAAGAAGTACCTCTTCATAGATTTTATTGTGATGCCAATATAGTTTTTAGTTTTTCTAAGAGTTGGACGTGTGATGATATCGTTAGTCTTATCAATAACACAGCTGGAAAATACATTCTTTCGGGAGTGTGATCTATGAGTATTTTAAAAAAACGTGTGTATGTAGTTTGGAGTGTCCCCGAGGAGTTTCCTGAATATGCTATCGCAGAGGTTATGTTTAAAAATATGCAGATTGGTGCAGCAATTCGATATGAAATAGACATTACTTGTCTTAGTAATGTAAAAGAACATTTCGGACACAAAGAATATAGAATGCTTGAGGTTACACGATCAGAGATTTTAAAATGCTATAAACGACTGGAAGAAAAATGCTTAGGCTGGTTTCCGGTGATACACAAAGATGTTGATTGTTCGATGGGGTCTAATTTGATCTTTTACGATGTAACAATCAGTCTTGCGATGAAGGCTTCACATATGTATTTTGGTTCATGGTTGAATAATGATGCGTCAACCCCAGTATTAGAGGGCTTGTCATTATGACTAGGGTTCGTTGGTATGAAGAAGATGATTTTCCAGAAGAAGATGTGTTAGCAGTTTTTAAGTACCTTAGCATCCCTCAGTTACGATATACCGATGTTGCTATTAATGTTATTGTTTATTTTGAAGATTTAAGTGAGTTGGTTTTGAGCTCGGCAGAACTACGTAATGTTCCTAGATATGTTGAGCTTGGGAATTTTGCTATGACAGAATCGTGTAGAGTATTGCTCAGCCATCTTCGTAGTAAGTATTACGAAGACGCTCGCGTCACAAGTACTTTTACCGGGCTATCTGCTACTACTTTAATTAGTAATTCTGAGGAGCATAAAATAGGTCTTCTTATCTCAGAGGATATCGAGCTGCGACCTGGGTATACTTCTGCCCCGGCTAAATTTGTGTATTTTCCTTGGGATCGTGAAATAACCTTGTCAACAGAAGGGATAGAAAATGCGGGAAATAACAATTGAAGATAGTAATATTACATATTTAGTTTCTAGGATGAACCAGGTGATTACGCGGTTTTCTTGTCAGGATGAGACGTTTTTAATTCATTTAGCCCATTTTAGATATATCCGCCCAACGAGATCACATATAGATAGACTCGCAGAAAAAATGCTGGCGACTGAAAAGAAGAATATAATAGCGGCGTTAAGGTCTCGTAATAAAAGCCCGAACTGTAAAAAATTCTTTTTTACTTGTGAATTTGACCCCGTATATGAAATTAACCAGTTTGGGGGGATGGTAATAAGGAGGGCAGACGTATTGGCGAAGTATATGTATTCTTATATAGCAGAAGAAGTGCTTAAGATGGATGGAAATTTATGGACTCAATCGCCCGGTGTGCTTTTTCCGGGGGTATAGAAAGTTGAGCGCGCTCAACATTTTTGTTGTTACTTAGGAGAATTATCATGGCATTTGTTGCTGTATCTGACGTTCATCTTGGAGGTTCTTTTCGTGGGATTGACGCCGACTATCCGTCAGCGTATTTATGCGGCGCGGCAGAACTTGCCAATGAAATGAGACAGCCGCTTGTTATAGCTGGGGATCTTTTCGATAGTAATCGTCCAGATTCAATGCAGATCATGCAGTGCCGTACTTGTCTCCAGCAATATTTTGATAACCAAGAATATCTATATTTTATTGAAGGGCAACATGATCTGGCAAATCCCCCGTGGCTGATTGCGGAATATGGTCATAGGGCGGTATGCTTAAGCGGGAGAAGGATAAATAATGTCGGAGGTTTAAATATTAAGGGTCTTATGCACTCTTATAATTTCGTTGAGTCTTATCGTGGTATTGATACTGACGGGGTGGACTTTCTGATTATTCATCAGTTGCTCGATGGACTTCAGATGAGACACGACGTCGAAGTTTCGTTTCTTGAAGATGAGTTCCCAACGAAATATGGGTATATCCTTGGCGATTATCATGACAGGATCTCAAGAAATCGTTGCCATTATCTCGGCTCATGGTATAATTACACTCAGGAGCCAGCTTACGCTATTGTTAAAGATAATGGCGATATTGAGTGGGCGAAAACAACCATCCCCCCGATCCAAAGGATACACGCAGAAGATGTCGCAGGACTCGAACCAACCGCCGGAACAGTCTACGTCGTCTATGCCTTCCCCTACCAATCCGCGGAAGCTGCAAATACGATGCGAGAAAAGAATGCGACTTTTACCATCAAAAAAAGATCTCTCCAATCCCTTATCAGCGGACGAGATACAGGGAACGACGAAGTCGACGAACGAGCATCGAATATTGATCCGCAAGAAGCAGTGAGGCAGCGGCCGGAACTAAAAGAAAAAGAACGCAACCTGATTATCAAGATGTTCGAATCGGATAGTTCCGACTGGCCGCGTTTATTAGAGGAGTTTATATCAGAATGTCTTTCTTCATCAGAGGCGTCCGTCTAGAAAACGTCTGTCAGTTTGAATCTATCGAAAAAGAGTTCTCACAGGGAATTGTTGTCGTTACTGGTGAAAATGGTGTAGGTAAGACCAATTTCTTAAGGGGATGTGAGTTCGCAGTTATTGGCGACTGTGACATTCCGAAGAAGAGCTTGATTCGTCGCGGCTGTAACAAGATGAATACAGAAGCTAGAGTATGTGTCAATGACCAGCCGATGACAATTAAACGAGAGTACCCAGGCTCAGTTGTTGTAGTAGAGAAGGGCGGAGAGACAAAGAATCACGCCTTTACTAAATTTCTGGCTAATATGAATAATGACGGATATGATCTTCAGTATATCTTTCGATATGCTTTAATCCGTCAGGGACAACTGACTAGAGTTGTTGAGGCCACACAGTCACAACAACTTGCAGAATTCGAAACTCTTTTTCAACTTGATAGATTCGAGAAGATTGCCAAGACAGTATCATCAAAGACGCCAAGTATCACACCAGTCTCTATCGGTCCAATTCAGCAAGCTCTCGAAGGAGTTCCGACTAAAGCTCAGTTAGATGAGAAAGAAGCGCAATTTTACAAAACTTGTGATCTGATCAAGCCCGGAGAAATAGATAAGTCTTCTCATGACATGTGGGAGTTCGAGCTCGAAACCACGGAAAATAAGTATCAGTCCATGCTCGCCCATAATGAGTTTGTTCGTACTTTTGAGAATGCCATTGGTATATCACAAGAGTTAATAAGATTGTCTGAAATCGGAAAGCAGTTCAATATCTCCTCGGAGTTAAGAGATATTCTCGATACTATGACCGCCTTATCCGCGCAACTCATAAAGGATGTGAATAATATTTGTTTTAAGTGGGACGGGCAGGTGATAGACACCAAAGAAATTGAGAACAAGATCAAGGCCTTGAAAGATATGGTCGCGGCTCCGTATCGTGATCTGTCTAAGGCGAAATACCAGATTGATCTTTTGAGGGCCGAACTGAATGCGATGCATCAGGCCTATCAGAGCTCTGAGAGGCTTCGTAAGGCTTTTGACGAGGCTGTTGAGACTCATAGGACTAATGAGAAGCTTTTGCCCGTTGTAGACGCCCTACAGCGCGTTTCTGCGGCTTGTAGGAAGGACGGCATACCTGCTAGTATCATCTCAGCGAACAGCAAGCGCATTTTACGCCAGATCAATAATTACTTAGAGATGTTCTCCGCAGATTTTAGAATGAATAGATTTCTAGATTCTGCAATCGTAGCTGGAGAAGAGTACTCAACGAAATCATTATCTGGTGGTCAGAAGATTACTTTAGGGCTGTCTTATCATCTGAGCGTGAATGATTTATTAACAGACGGAATGAACTTTATCGCGCTTGATGAGCCAACCATTTATCTTGACCAGAGGAGAATTGAGCAGCTTGCCGAGATTTTGAACTGCTTGGCGGCTGAACATCCCGAATATCAAATTATGGTAGTCACTCACGACACAGTATTTTCTGAAATGCTACATACTGATCAAGTTCTGGAGCTATAGTGTCAGAACAGGAAATACCTGTTAAGATATACGGCCGCCTACTACATATTCCGAAATCAGTAGGTCATCTTATCGAACCGCACTTATGCTACGAGCATGTTTACGTAGACTATGAGCGCGGTAATTACAATACGTATGCTGTAACTAGAAAAGTGTATAGCAGCAAAGGTGATGACATTG
>Ga0180432_10005478_pt1 | contig 16871 bp, 11 predicted proteins | sample SS_ome_10_FD_132414 | JGI IMG/M metagenome (GOLD analysis project Ga0180432, IMG submission 132414) | Hypersaline lake sediment archaeal communities from the Salton Sea, California, USA - SS_1_MS_2 metaG | ecosystem: Environmental > Aquatic > Non-marine Saline and Alkaline > Hypersaline >... | reverse complement strand
CGCTCTGGCAGCCCTGGGCACCATCGCCGACGTCGTCCCGCTGGTCGGGGAGAACCGCGTGCTGGCGTGGTTCGGCCTGAAGGGTCTGGCCGCCACGCAACACGTGGGGCTGCGCGCGCTTCTGGCCTCGGCGGGGCTCGCCGGGCGAACGCTCGATGCCTTCGACGTGGGCTTCAGGCTGGCCCCGCGCCTGAACGCCGCCGGGCGAATGGGGCACGCCAGGGACGCTGTCGAACTGCTGGCCCGCCCCACGCCGCAGCGCGCCGAGCGGATCGCACGCGGCCTCGACAGGCAAAACACCGAACGGCAGGAGGTCGATCGGGCCACCACGGACCAGGCGGCCGAGATGGTCGTCTCGGCCGGGCTGGACTCACCCGACGCCCACGCCATCGTGCTGGGCAGCGACGCGTGGCACGGGGGAGTGATCGGTATCGTTGCGGCTCGCCTGGTCGAGCGGTTCGACCGCCCCGCGGTCCTGGTCAGTTTCGATGGCGACCTGGGGCGGGGCTCCGGACGAAGCGTCGAGGGCGTGAACCTGGTCGAGGCGCTGAGGGCGTGCTCGGAGCACCTGGTGAGCTTCGGCGGGCACGCGCTGGCCGCCGGACTGCGCATCGAACGGGCCAACCTGCCCGCCTTCGCACAGGCCCTGGACGCGTACGTCCGCGACCGCCGTCGCGACCGGCCCGGGCGAGCCGTCCTCGACATCGACGCGGAGACCGCCCTGGGGGCACTGAGTTATCCGGCCGTGGCGCACCTGGAGAAGCTTGCCCCCTTCGGGCCGGGCAACTCGCCCCCGCTGGTCGCCGTCAAGGGCTGCCGACTCCTCGGCACCCCGCGCCGCATGGGACGCAACGGGCAGACCGTTGGCCTGACGCTCGCCCGGGATGGCGCGACGCTCCGGGCCGTCGGGTTCTCGATGGGCGACCTGGCCGACGCCCTCGTCGGCGTGAACACTATCGACGCCGCCGGCCAGCCCCAACTGAACACCTACAATGGCCGCACCTCCGTCCAACTCCAACTCCGCGACGTGAAGTGGACGTGACAGGCGGGTGGCCGCGCATTCATGGCGCATCCGGTCCGGGCGTGGTAGAATCGCGTTCTACGTAAGCGACTTGACCCGCTGTTACAAGGAGTTCCGGCATGAACGCACACGCACATACGCGTCGCAGCTTTCTCAAAACGCTTTCCGTCGGCGCTGCGGCGGCCGTGGCCGCACCGCGGGTCCTGCTGGCACAGGCTCCCCGCAAGAAGCCCAACGTCATCATCATCATCACCGACGACCAGGGCTACGGCGACTTGGCCTGCCACGGCAACCCGTACATCAAGACGCCCAACCTGGACAGGCTGCATGCGCAGTCGACGCGGCTGACGAACTACCACGTCGGGCCGACCTGCGCGCCCACGCGGGCCGCCCTGGTCACCGGGCGGTACTGCAACCGCACGGGCGTCTGGCACACCATCATGGGCCGCTCCATCCTCCGCAAGGACGAGAAGACCCTGGCCCACATGTTCGCCGCCGGGGGCTACCGCACGGGACACTTCGGCAAGTGGCACCTCGGCGACAATTACCCGTCCAGCCCGCAGTACATGGGCTTTGAGGTGGTCCGGCGGCACGGGGGCGGCGGGGTGGGCCAGACGCCCGACTACTGGGGAAACGACTACTTCGACGACACCTACGAGCACGACGGGACGTTCGTCAAGCACACCGGATACTGCACCGACGTCTGGTTCGACGAGACCATGAAGTTCATCAAGGCCTCCGCCCGGGCCAAGAAGCCCTTCTTCGCGTACCTGACCACAAACGCACCCCACGGGCCGTTCAACGTGCCGAAAAAGTACGCCGATATGTACACGGGGAAAAAGGGCGTCCCCAACGCCAACTTCTATGGCATGATCACCAACATCGACGAGAACATGGGCAGGCTCATCAAGCAGCTCGATGACCTCGGCATCGCCGACGATACGATCCTGATCTTCACGACAGACAACGGCACCGCCGCCGGGGTCGGCAGGAGAAGCAGAAAGGGCGGCGGGGGCGTTACCGGTTTCAACGCCGGCATGCGAGGCACGAAAGGCAGCGAGTACGACGGCGGGCACCGCGTGCCGCTGTTCATCCGCTGGCCCGGGGGGAAGATCACACCCGGCCTCGACATCGCGCGCATCACCGCCCACGTCGACATCATGCCCACGCTGGCCGAACTGTGCGGCATCGCCACGCCCAAGGCCAAGCTCGACGGCACCAGCCTCGTCCCGCTGCTTCGCGGCAAAGACGCCGGCTGGCCCGACCGCGTGCTGGTCACCGACTCACAGCGCGTCGAGCACCCCGTCAAGTGGCGAAAGTCCGCCGTCATGACCGACAGATGGCGACTGGTCAACGGCAAGGAACTCTACGATATGCCCGCCGACACAGGCCAGAAGAGCAACGTGGCCGACAAGTATCCCAAGGTAGTCTCCCGCCTGCGGAAGGCCTACGACGCCTGGTGGGCCGACGTGTCGAAGCGCTTCGGCGAGTACGTGCCGATCATCATCGGCTCCCCGAAGGAGAACCCGACCAAGCTGACCGCGCACGACTGGCACGGCCCGGGGGCCAACAGGACGTGGAACCACCGCCAGATCACCGCCGGCGGCGGGCTGAGCAACGGGTTCTGGGCCGTCGACGTCGCCCGGGCGGGAACCTACGAGATCACGCTGGCCCGCTGGCCCGTCGAGGCCAAACGCAAACTCCGCGAGCGGTTCATCGATGTGGCCAAGGCCCGCCTCACGGCCGCCAACGTGGACGAGACCATCTCCATCGGTCCCGAGGCGAACGCCGCCACCTTCAAGGTCGTCCTCCCCGCCGGCGAAACCAGGCTCCAGGCCTCGTTCATCGACGCCCAAGGCAAGACCGCCGGCGCGTACTTCGTCTACGTCAAGTACCTCGGCGCGTAGCCCCCCCGAGGGGCGGAACGTCGGGTTAGATAGGTATATGTTGAGAAGGATCATCTCCTCAGCCGCGTTGGCCGTCTGTCTCTCCGTTGCGCAAGCCGCGTCGGCCCTCGGGCCGGCCGAGGCACTGAGGATGGCGATCGAGGACCTGACGGCGACATACGGGGCGCGGTATCCCAAGGGCAAGTCGTTCCTGGCCCGGCTCGACGCGCTGGCGCCCCAGGTCAAGGCCGGCCGGGCAGCCGAGCAGTTCGCGGCCCTTCGGCGCGAGGCGCTGCTGGCCAATCCGCTACTGAACTTCGACAGGCTGCTGCTCGTCCGCCGCCGTCACGCAGGGCGGCTGGGCCTGATGAACAACTGGCAAGGCAATGCTTCCCTGCGCGCCAGGCGTTTCGACAACGAGATCGCCGTCCTGTCGCCGGTCTCGCCGGCCGGCAAGATCACCACGCTGTTCAAGCCTACGGCCGGGCAATTCGTCGGGGATGTCGACCTGCATTTCGATGCGGACAGGATGCTGTTCTCGATGGGGGTCGGACCGCACGGCCCCTGGCGGATCTGCGAGATCAAGGCCGACGGCAGCGGGCTGCGGGAACTGCCGCTGATCAAGGCACCGGACGTCCACAACTACGACGCCTGCTACCTGCCCGACGGGAACGTCATCTTCACCTCGACCGCGGGGTTCATCGGCGTGCCGTGCGTCAGGGGCGGATCGCACGTGGCCAACCTGTATCTCCTCCAGAGCGCCACCGGCAAGATCCGCCGGTTGAGCTTCGACCAGGACCACAACTGGTGCCCGACCGTGCTCAACAACGGGCGGGTGCTCTACCTGCGATGGGAGTACTCCGACCTGCCGCACTTCGTCTCACGGATCCTGTTCCACATGAACCCCGACGGGACGGACCAGAAGGCGTATTACGGCAGCAATTCGTACTGGCCTAACTCGACGTTCTACGCCCGTCCGATCCCGGGCGACCCGACGAAGTTCGTCGGCGTAGTTGGCGGGCATCACGGCGTGGGGCGCATGGGCGAACTAGTCCTGTTCGACACCGCCAAGGGGCGCTTCGAGGCCGACGGCGTGATCCAACGCATACCCGGGCACGGCAAGGAAATCGCCCCGGTCACCCGCGACCGCCTGGTCGATGCCAGTTGGCCCAAGTTCCTGCATCCGTATCCGCTGAGCGCCAAGTACGTCATCGTTTCGGCCCAGCCGACCGCGCGGTCGCGGTGGGGGGTCTACCTCGTCGACGTGTTCGACAACATGCTGCTGCTGAAGGACCTGCCCGGACACGTTCTCTTCGAGCCGATCCCCTTGCGCAAGACGCCCCGCCCGCCGGTGGTCCCCTCGACGGTCGACAGGAGCCGAAAGGACGCCGTGATGTACCTGGCCAACGTCTATACCGGCCGGGGCCTGGCGGGCGTGCCGGTCGGCACGGTCAAGGCGCTTCGGCTGTTCACGTACCAGTTCTCGTACCAGGGCATGGGCGGGCAGCAGGACCGCGTGGGCCTGGACGGGCCGTGGGACATCAAGCGCGTCCTTGGCACGGTTCCGGTTGAGGCAGACGGCTCGGCCCTGTTCCGCGTGCCGGCCAATACACCCATCTCAATCCAGCCGCTCGACGCTGACGGGCGGGCCATGGCCATCATGCGGTCCTGGACCACCGCCATGCCGGGCGAGACCCAGTCATGCGTCGGCTGTCACGAGCGGCTGAACGACGCGCCGCCGGCCCGGCGCACCGCGGCCGCCAGGCGGCGGCCGTCGAAGATCACGCCCTGGTACGGGCCGACCAGGGGCTTCAGTTTCAAACGCGAGGTGCAGCCGGTCCTCGAGAGGTACTGCGTCGGCTGCCATGACGGCAAACCCAGGAAGGACGGGAAGGTCATTCCCGACTTCCTCGCCCGCCCGGAAGTCCATCCCCGGTCATGGAACAACGCGTACGACCAGGCGGCGCACTTCACGCCGTCCTACATGGCGCTGCGGTCCTTCGTCCGGACCGCGACGATGGAAAGCGACATGCACCTGCTGGCCCCGTACGAGTTCCACGCCTCCACGACGCGCCTGGTGCAGATGCTCGACAAGGGGCACCACAACGTGACCCTCAGCGCCGAGGCGTGGGACAGGCTGGTGACGTGGATCGACCTGAACGCCCCGGCCCACGGCACGTGGCGGGAGATCGTCGGGCAGCAGAAGGTGATCCACCAGCGGGACCGCCGCCGCGCAATGCTGAAACGCTATGCGGGCATCGACGAGGATCCCGAAGCCATCGCTCCTCCGGCCAAGAAGCCGACGTTCATCATGCCGGCGGCGCTGCCAGCCTCTGCCGCGCAGGAGGTAAGCGCGGCCGGCTGGCCCTTCTCGCCGAAAGAGGCCGCCAGGAGGCAGAACGCCCTGAAGGCCCACGAAATGCGCATCGATCTCGGCCGGGGCGTCACGCTGAAGATGGTCTGGATTCCGCCCGGGCAGTTCGTGATGGGCAGCGCCGCCGGCCACCGCGACGAGCGGCCGCGGACGAAGGTGACAGTCGCCAGGGGCTTCTGGATGGGGTCGACCGAAGTGACCAACGCCCAGTACGCCCGGTTCGACCCGGCCCACGACAGCCGACTCGAACACACCGACATGCTGCACTTCAGCGCCGCCGCGCGGGGTTTTCCGCTAAACGCCCCCCCCCAGCCCGTCTGCAGAGTCTCCTGGAACCGTGCGATTGAGTTCTGCCGATGGCTGTCGAAGCCGGCCGGCCGCACCGTCACGCTGCCGACCGAGGCGCAGTGGGAATACGCCTGCCGAGCCGGGGCGGCCACGCCGATGTGGTATGGCCGCCCGGACGCCGACTTCGCCGCCTTGGCCAATCTCGCCGACAGGAATCTGCGGGCAAGCAGCCACGGGTGCATACCCGACTGGAGGCCGGCGATGGCATCCGTGAACGACGGGCATCGCGTCTCGGCCCCGGTCGGCAGCGTCAAGCCAAACCCGTGGGGCCTGTACGACATGCACGGGAACGTCGCCGAGTGGACTCTCTCGGCCTACAGGCCATATCCCTACAAGGACGACGGCCGCAACGCCCTGACCGGCACGTCCAGGCGGACCGTCCGCGGCGGCTCATGGTCCGACCGCCCCGCCCAGGCGACTTCGTCATTCCGCCTGCGCTACGAGCCCCACCAGAGAGTCCACAACGTCGGCTTCCGCGTCATCCTCGAACCCCAATGAGCCCGCCGGGTGCTTTGTGCGAGGAGGCCCCGCTGCGATCTCGCACCCACAAGCTTCGCTTGAGGGTGGTACCCGGGGGGGTCACTTCTTGCGCGACTTGCGTCTTCCCCGCGGGGGCCTGGCGGAGCCGCCGAGTTCCTTCAGCCATGCCTCGTGACGCTTGGCCAGCTCGGCGACCTTCTCGGGCATCCTGGCGGCCAGGTTGTGCAGCTCCGTGCGGTCGGCCTCCATGTCGTAAAGCTCCCACGGGCCGTACTGCCACGAGATCTTCCACTTGCCCGCCCGCAGGGCCTTGTACCGCGAGAACTCGAAGAAGATATCGTCGTGCCCGCGCCGCTGCTTGCCCTGGAAGACCGGCAGCAGGCTCTTGCCGCGCATCGGGCGGAGCTTGTGGCCGTTGAACGTTTCGGGGTACTTCGTCCGGGTGATATCCAGCAGGGTGGCCATGATATCGACGAGGTGCCCGGCCTGGTCGGTGATGGTGCCGCCGGCGATCACGCCGGGCCAGTGGGCGATCAGCGGGGTGGCTATCCCGCCCTCGTGCTGGTTCTGCTTGTACAGGCGGAAGGGGGTATTGCTGACCTGCGCCCAGCCCTTGTGGCAGGTCCAATACGAGTTAGCCGGACCCGGCGGGATGTTCCGGGTCCGCGTGCGCTGGAACGGGCAGCCGCCGTTGTCGCTCAGGAACAGCAACAGCGTGTTGTCGGCCACGCCGAGCTGCTTGAGCTTGCCCAGCAGCCTGGCGATGTTCTGGTCGACGCGGTCGATCATGGCCGCGTAGACGGCCATCGTGAGGTCCTCGATCTTCTTCTCGTCTTCGGACAGTTCGGCCCACGGTTTGACCTCGGCGGCCCGGGGCGCGAGCTTCCACTGGGGCTTGAGCAGGCCCATCTTCAGTTGGCGCCGGTGGCGCTGCTTGCGAAGCTCGTCCCACCCTGCCATGAACTTGCCGCGATACTTGGCGATGTCCTCGGGCCAGGCTTGCAGGGGATAGTGCGGGGCGTTGTAGGCGATGTAGAGGAAGAACGGCTTGGCGTGCCCTGAGCCTGTCGAAGGGCCGCCCTTGGTCACGGCCTCGGTCAGGAACCGCATGGCGTAGTCGGTGTTGGCGTCGGTGGTGTAGAACCCCTTGTCGGGCACGTTGAAGGGCTTGTCGTCCAGGCGGAAGGTCTTGTCGCCTTTGAAGAAGTTGGTTGCCCCGCTGAGGTGGCCGAAGTAATGGTCGAACCCCCGCGCGATGGGGTTCGCGCCCAGGTGCCACTTGCCGGTCATCAGCGTGGTGTACCCGGCGGTTCGCATGGCCTCGGCCAGCGTGATACAGTTGGCCAGGCGCTTCTCGCCGACCTCCCGGTGGTAGCACCCGGACAGAAGCGACGCGCGTGTGGGGCCGCACTTGGCGGTGTTGTAGAACTGCGTGAACCGCATGCCCTCGGCGGCCAGCTTGTCGAGGGTCGGCGTGTTGATCTCCCCGCCGTAGCAGCCCAGGTCGGCAAACCCCATGTCGTCGACCATGATGAGTACCACGTTGGGCCTGGTGGGGGTGTCTTTGGCGATGGCCCGGCGGGCGGTGCCGAGAGAGAGTCCCGCGGCTCCAAGAGCCGCTGTCTTCAGGAACTGGCGTCTGTCCATCCGCTTGACCTCTGCTTTCTGTTGTGTGGTTCGCGAAACCGCCTTCCTTTGCCAAGGCTTCGGAGGGTCTTCGACAAGCGGTTCGGCCTACATCCGCACCAGGGCCGACGCCCAGACGAAGCCGGAGCCGAAGGCGACCAGCAGGACCAGGTCGCCTTCCTTGACGCGCCCGGCCTTACGGGCCTGGTCGAAGGCGATCGGCAAACACGCCGAGGCCATGTTGCCCAGCTTCTCGACGTTGATGAAGACCTTCTCCATTTCGATGCCGATCTCGGCGACGACGGCCTCGAGCATGCGCAGGTTGGCCTGGTGGGGGATGAGGATATCGATATCGTCCAGCGTCAGGGAGTTGACGTCGAGCGACTCGATCGCCGCGCCGGCCATGCCGGCCACGCCGTTCTCGAAGACCGTCCTGCCGTCCATTCTGAAGTGGACGCGGCCGGCCTCGACGTCGTCGGCGTCGATGAAGGAGGCCTTGCCGAGACCCGTCCCGGGCGCGGCGGAGTACAGGGCCTTGGCCTGGCTGCCGTCGGCGTGCAGGATGGTCGAGAGGATGCCGGTATTCTCGTCGTCGGCCGGCCCGACCACAGCGGCCCCGCCCCCGTCGCCGAGGAGTATCCCGATGTTCCGCCCGTCGTAGGACCCGTCGATCCGCTTGGACAGCACCTCCCCGCAGGCGATCAGCACGTGCTTGCACGTGCCGGCCTTGACGAAGTGGTCCGCGATCGCCATGCCGTATATCAGCCCGGCGCATTGTTCCTTGATGTCGAAAACGGGGATGCCCTTCAGGCCGAGCTTCGGCTGGAGGAAAAACCCGCAGCCGGGGTCGTGGTGGTCCGGCGTGATCGTATTCATGATCAGCATGTCGATCTGGTCCATCTCGAGCCCGGCGTCCTGGACAGCAGCGCGGCAGGCCTCGGCGGCCAGGTCCGACGCGCTGACGTCCGGCTCGGCGTGGCGGCGTTCGTGCACGCCGGTCCGCGTGACGATGAAATCGTCGCTGGTCTCCATCATCTTCATCACATCGAAGTTCGTGACGACCTTCGGCGGCAGGTAATGCCCCGTACCCAATACTCGCGACCCAATCATGTTTGTCCTCTTTTCTGGAACGGCAAACAACGATAACGGCACGCAACGACAACAACGGCAACGGCTTGGCCACAGATTACACAGAGTGCACAGATTTCAAAACAACAACGTTTTTTTGTCTTTTCATCTGTGAAATCTGTGTAATCTGTGGCCAAGTCGTTGTCGTTGTTGCTGTTGTTCTCGTCGTTATTCTTTGGCGCTGAGGCCGGCGTGTTTCATGGACTGTTTGACCATCAGGGCGCAGTTCTTCTGGAAGAAGTCGACCGGCAGCAGTTGCGTTCTGGCGTAGACGTCCTCGCCGAGTTGGGCGGCCAGCTCGTCGGCGGTGCGCCCCGAGCCGATCTCCTCGACGATCCGCCGGTGATACGTCTCGGTCGCCGAGATGGCCCCGTCGAAGAACGCCCGGATGTCGGCCTGGCCTTTGACCGCCGTGTTGTGCCCCAGGCACAGCACCTCGGCGTCCAGGCCCTTCAGGCGGTGCAGCGAGTCCATGTAGGCCGGATAGCTCGTGAAGTAGCACGGCCACCAGATACCCGCCTCGACGAAGTAGTACGGCGTGGCGTCTGAGACCACCAGCACGCCGGCGTCCGCGTCGTGGAAGCTCAGCCCGCAGTCGCTGTGCCCGGTCGTCTCGATGACGGCGAAACGGCCAACGGTATCGCCGTCGCCGATCGTCGTGTCGACGGGGATCTTCATTTCGGACAGCGGCTCGGGCTTGTGGGACTCGTCGATGGTCCCGGCTTCCAGGAGGGCGGCGGTCAGGGCCTGGTCGATCTTGCAGAAAAAGCTGATGGCCCTTTCCGTCCCCATCACGCCCGCGGCGACCTTCGAGGCGCAGACGGCGGCGTTGGGGAAGGTTCTTCGCAGCGCGGGGATAGCCATCACGTGGTCCGGGTGGGCGTGGGGCACGACGATCGTCGCCACGGAAGCCGGGGCGATCCCCAGCGCGGCGATCTGCTGGCTGACGAGCGGCCCCATGGGCCCGATGCCGCCCTCGAACAGGATGGACTTCTCGCCGTTCCTGGCCAGGTACATCGGGTAGAGGTTCGTCCCGAGCATCACGAGCGAATCGGTGATCTCGACCGGGGGGTCGTTGACGAACATGGCATCAGTCCTTTCTGTACTGCTATCGGTTATCTTCCTCGCGAGGTACCAACTCTTCTGGCACGAACGGCAACAGCCAGAGAGACACAGCGCGGGCTTCGACCGCAACCAAAGTAATCGGTAATCGGTAATCAGTAAACAGCCGTCGGCAGCCGGGCACCCTCGTCCGGGCCTCTGGCCGACGACAGCTTGCTTCTTCACGGTCGTTCCGCGATGAGCAACCAGCAACGATCATCCTCGCAAATGCGATAATCCTGCCAACTTGCGATACAGAGGAACAGAGAACAACTCTACTAAAGGCTCTGTTACTCTGCGTCTCTGTGGAGGTCATGGTCGTCCGGCCGGTGGGCGCCGGCCTGCTCTCGGGCGAACAGGGCGGCGCCGAAGGCACCGGCGAGTTGCGGATCGGGCGGCATCCTGGCTTCGGTGTTGAACGCCTCGCCCAGCAGGCGCCCCAGGCACGGGTTGTGCGCCACGACCCCGCCGGTCAGCACCAGTTGCCCGGTTACCCTGTCCATCTCGACCACCCGCTTGACCACCGAGGTGAACGCGCCGCGGACGATGTCGGCCACCGCCTCCCCGGCGCGGATCTTGGCCAGGACCTCGGTGGCGGCAAAGACGGTGCAGAAACTGCCCAGCGGCACGTCCCGGGTCGACTGTTCGGCCAGGGCGTTCATCTCGGAGACGTCCAGCCCCAGGCGGTGGGCGATCTCCTCGATGAACGCGCCCGTGCCGGCGGCGCACTTGCGGTTCATCTTGAACGCCAGCCGACGGCCCTCGGCGTCCAGGTGAATCACCTTGCTGTCCTGGGCGCCGATGTCGATCACCGTGATCCGCTCGCGGAAGTGCCAGTGGGCGCCTCGGCCGTGGCAGGCGATCTCGGTCATCTTCCCGTCGGCCCACGGCACGTTATCGCGGCCGTACCCGGTGGACACGGTGCGGGCGATCTGCTCCCGCGCGACCCCGGCGGCGCGGGTGACCTCGTCCAGGAGGTGGGCGGCGGTGGCCTGGTAGTCCACGCCGCTGAGTTGCATGGCCTTGGCGACCATGTCTCCGGCTTCGTCCACGAGGACGGCCTTGGCCGTCGAGGCGCCGATGTCAATCCCGCAATAGTACGCCATCACCAACTCCAACGACAAACAACGACAAACAACAAGAACAACAGACAACGACAACGGCTTAGTCCACAGATTACACAGATTGCACAGGTTTTGAGAAACGGCAACTACAGAACAACAACGACATGGGGCTCCACAGAGCCGCAGAGAGACAGAGAAGACACCTAAGAGACATCTCAAGCCTTTTCTACTCTGTTCCTCTGCGCCTCTGTGGCAAATGCCGTTGCCGTTACGCTTCGGCCAGTTGTTCGATGAAGGCCTCGATGTTCGTACGGGCCTGCTCTTCGGAGTAGAGGCGCAGGTCGTTCAGGTCGCCGTGGACGACCAGGAAGGGTTTGCCGGTCTTGTCCTGGATCCGCTGCGGCATGTGGTAGCGGTTGTTCGAGTTGTAGGGACAGGTCTTGGCGTCGTGGTAGAGCACGCCGTCGATCCTGTACTTGTCGATCATGGCCTGCATGTACTGTTCCTTGTATTCCTCGCTTCGGCAGATGAACAGTTCGGTGTAGGCCCGGGCCATCCCCTCGAAGGGCTTGTCCGGGTCGAGGGCCTCGAATATCCAACTGTTGCAGTACGTCGAGGCCGCCAGGCACGCGCGAAGCTCCAGGAACTGCGTCGACAGGTCGCGCAGCTTGCCCCAGATGGGCATGCCTTCCCAGTAGATCCGGTGGTGCTCGTCCTCGACCGCCCCCACGCCGTCGGCCACCCGCTGTTCCAGTTCGGCCAGCAGCACCTGGTAGTAGTCCACTGCCTCCTGCGTGCCGCGAAGAACCACCGCCGGGGCCATGTGAATCGTCGCGTCGAAGAAGGTAATGGGCGACGGCACGTTGACGGCCGTCTCCAGCACCGCCTTCCACAGCCGGGTGCATTCCTTCGACAGGGCCGTCACCTCCCGCAGCCTGTCCATGTCGAACGTCTGCCCGCTGACGGCTTCGAGGGGTTTGACGAGGGCCTCGGTCTGCTCGGCTACCGACCGGACGATCGTCGGGGTGACCTCGCCGACAGATCGGGCCGTGTGCACCCCGACGCACGGGACGTCCCACTGGCGGGCGTAGAACTGGAACCAGTCCTTCACGTCGCGGCACTGGTTGGTGTTGAACACGAGCACGTCGGCCTTCGGGGGCCCGGGAAGCTCCATCTTCTGGAACGGGCTGACGCCTTCGAGATACGCACCGACGTCGCTGGTCAGGTACGAGCAGATGTCCGGTGAGAAGCCCCGCGCGTTGGCCGACGGGATCAGGTCGGTGGCCATCCGGGTCGCCCCCAGCATCGCGCCGTGGTTCTCCGGGAAGTAGACGTCGAAGCCCATCGCATACAGCAGTTCGGCCGGGCCTACGCTGGTGCACCAGGCGACCTTCCTGTCCTCGCGGTCGGGGCCCACCAGTTGGGCGTAGTATCGGCCCATCAGGCCCTTCATCTGCTTGGCGGCCTGGATCCTCTTTGGTGCGGCTTCTGCCATCAGGGTTGTCCTTTCAGGTCTCGTAACATCTTACACGCGGCAAACCGCGGGCCGAGCGCTGCGGCCAGGGCGTCCAATCTCTCGACGATCGTCTCCGGACCCGCGTCGCGGGCATACTTCAGCGCGCCGCCCCGGAAGTCGGGCCAGCCGATCCCGAGCACGGTGGCCGCGTCAATGTCCGACTCGCGCTGGGCGATGCCCTCCTGGAGCACGCAGGACGCCTCGGCGACCATCCGCAGCACGAGCCGGTCGGTTATCTCTTGGCCCGATACGTCGTACGGCTCGATGCGGGCCTCGGCCCGCACGTCAGCGATGATCCGCCCGGCGGCGTCGCTGTCGTGTGGAGTATACTCGCCGCGCTCGTACCTGTACACACCGCAGCCCGTCTTCTGCCCGAGCAGCCCCGCCTCCACCAGCCGGGGCACGATCGGCGAGAGCGGCCCGTGATGCTCAAAGGCCTCGACGAGCACGGCGTCGGTCGCCGCCAGAATGTCGATCCCCGCCATGTCGATGAGCGCCAGCGGGCCCATCGGGAAGCCGAACGCGACCATCGCCGCGTCGATCTCGCGCGCCTCGGCGCCGTGTTCGAGCAGGGTGAAGGCCTCCTTCAGGTACGGGATGAACAGGCGATTGACGATGAAGCCCTCGCGGTTGCGAACGAGCACGGGTGTCTTGCGGAGGTCTCGCGCGAATTTCATGGCCGCCGCGGTCACGGCCGGGTCGGTGCCCTCGCGGCGGATGACCTCCACCAGAGGCATCCGGTGGGCCGGGTTGAAGAAGTGCAGCCCCACCAGCCGCTCGGGGCGGGCCATGGCCTCGGCCAGCAGGTCCAGCGACAGCGTGGAGGTGTTGGTGGCGATGACGGCCTCGCCGCCGCAGAGGGCCTCGACCTGCGCCAGGACGGCCTGCTTGACGGCAGCGTCCTCGTAGACGGCCTCGATAACGACGTCGGCCCCGGCCAAGTCCGCCCAGTGCGTGGTGGTCGTCAGCAGGGCGAGCATTCGCTCGGCCTTGTCGGCGGGCATCTTGCCGTCGTCCACGCGTTTCCGGACGGACGTGTGGATGCGCCGCTTGCCGCGGTCAAGGGCCTTGGCGTCTTCGTCAAAGGCAACCACGGGTTTGCCGGCGATGATCAGGGCGTGGGCTATGCCGGTGCCCATCGAGCCCATGCCGACCACGGCCGCCCGCGCGAGAGACGCGGCCCCGATGCCCGCCAGTTCCGGCACCTTGCCGGTCTTGCGCGTGGCGAAGAAGACGTAGATCTTGTTCCGCGTGGCCTGCGTGGCCATGCACTCGGCGAAGATCTCCTGCTCCTTGACGAGCCCGGCCTGGAACGACTCGGCCAGACCCGTCCGGACGGCCTCGATGATCCCCTGCGGGGCGATGATCTCCCCGCGCCCCTTTGCCGCGTGCTTGGCGGCCTGGACGAGGGCCTGATCGTTGGCGGCCGCGTCGCCAATCTTGTCGGCGAGCCGGCGCGTCGGTCTGGGTCCTTCGGCCCGGGCAAGCAGGTTGCGCGCGGTCCCCAGCAGGCGATCGGTTTCGCAAACGGCGTCGACGAGCCCAAGCTGCTCGGCCTCGGCGGCGCCCATGGGCCGGGCCGTCAGCATCATCCGCAGCGCCGCGGCCGGGCCGAGAAGGCGGGGCAGCCGCTGCGTGCCGCCGGCGCCAGGGTTGATCCCGAGGTTGACCTCCGGCATGGAGAAGGTCGTCCGCAACTCGCACACGCGGTAGTGGCATGCGGCGGCCAGCTCCAGCGCGCTGCCCATGACCTTCCCGGCCAGCACCGCCACGACGGGTTTGGGCGAAGCCTCGATTGCGTCGAACGCCTCCTGGAACAGCCGCGACGTCCGGATCGCGTCGTCCGCCGTGACCAGCGAATCGAAGATGTTGATATCCGCGCCGGCGCTGAAGTGGTCAGCCCGGCCGAGTATCACGATGGCATACACGTCACTATCGGCGCAGGCCCGCTCGATCTCCCCCCGCAGCTCGTCCAGCAGATCGAACGTGACGGCGTTCAGCGGGGGATTGTCCAGGCGCAGGAAGCACAAGCCATCGGAGGCGGTGTAATCGATCATAGGGAAATTCCAATGTCCAATTCCCAATTGGCAATTGGAAATCGTTTCACAGTTCGAGCGTGAGCTTCAACGAATCCTGGGCACAGCGGGCGTACATTTCGAACGCTTCGACGGCCTGGTCCCAGGGCATTCGCGGGGTGACCATGCTCGCAAGCTCGCTGGCGCGAGCGTCGGCCACCATGTCGGCGGCCGTCTGGAAGTACGCCCCGCACTCCGGGCCGACGCAGTTGATGATGCGAGTCTCGTTGCGGAACGTCGCGTACCACGGGAACTTCTGGTCGTTGTAGTCCGGCATGCCGAACACGAACAGCCGCCCTCGTTGCCTAACGAGCGCCGCGGCGGCATTCAGCGCCTCGGCCGGGGCCGCGGCGCTGACGCTGAAGTCTATCATCTCTCCGCCGGTGGCCTCGCGGACGGCCTCCACGATGTCGGCCTGCGAAGTCTTCGACGCGTCGAGCACCACGTCGGCCCCGTAGCGCGTGGACCATTCGAGGCGCCAGTCCAGCAGGTCGGTTGCGATCACCTGGCTGGCGCCGAACAGCTTGAGCACGTAGGTCCACACCAGCCCCATCGGACCCTGCCCGATTACGGCGCAGCGGCGGTTGATGATCGGGCGGGTCTGGTCCAGGGCCCGCAGCACCGTGGCCAGTGGCTGGGCCACGATCAGCCCCCCCACGTCTTCGGCGTCGGCCGGCAGGCGGGCAATGCCCGGCGGGCAGGCGACAATGTACTCGGCAAAGCCGTAGTACCCCTCCGGCTGGGCCAGCACGAGGTCACCTTCGGCAAAACCCTCGCAGCGCGATGCGACGACCGTGCCGATGTTCTCATGGCCGGCCCATCCGGTGGGGTTGGGGAACTTCAGGTCGCCCCAGACGCCCTGACCGGTGTACTGGCCCATGTTCGACCCGCACAGGGCCACGTGACTGCACTTGACCAGCACCTGCCCGTCGGTTGGCTCGGGCACGGGGGCGTCGTCAAACATCGCGACTTTCCGCGGCTCGGCTATGTGGAGTGCTCTCATGTCATTCTCTCTCAATGTGAAACACCTCGCGCAGCTCGCGCGAGACGGGACTGTTGTCGGGGTTTGACGGCATGATTTCGCGCATGTGGGCCCACCACTTGCGGCAGATCTCTGTCTCGGCGATGGCCGCCCACCGGGCCTCGTCCTCGATCTCGACGTAGCCGAACAACTGCCGCGTCTGCTCGTCGAGGAAGATCGTATATGTGCCCACGCCGTGGTCCTTGAGCGTCTGTTCGAGTTCGGGCCAGATCGGGCGGTGGCGGCGTTCGTATTCGGCTTCCTGGCCTTCGTTAACGCTCATGATGAATGCTTTGCGGATCATAGGAATGCCCTGCGTGGTGGCTCCACAATACCTTAGTAGGAACGCCATGATACCCGACGTTTGCACGGCAGACAATGAGTGCGTACCATGTTCCGCCGGTGAACAGATGAAGCTCTGCATGATCGGATGCCGCGGGCACAACGGGTATGTGCTGGCCGGCCTGCCGCGACGGCCCCACGTCAAGATCGTCGGCGTGTGTGCCGGTGCGCCCGGAGACGATGGGGACGGGCTGAGGACTTGGGCCGGCGCCGGCGGCCATGACGCGAAACTCTTTGACGACTATCGCCACATGCTGGACGAACTGGAGCCGGACACCGTTTCGGTGGCCGGACCGTGTGAGCTGCACGCGCAGATGAGCATCGATGCGATGGACCGCGGGGCGGCCGTCTTCTGCGAAAAGCCCGTCGCCACGACGCTCGAGGACCTCGAGCGACTCCGCTCGGCGTGCGACCGGACCGGTCTGCACCTGGCCGGCATGATGGGCCTGCGGTACGACCCGGCCATCTTCACCGCCTGGCGGGCCGTGCGGGACGGGGCCGTCGGGACCGTTCGCATGCTTACCGCCCGCAAGTCGTACAAGCTCGGCCGCCGGCCGGAGTACTACCACAGCCGAACGCACGGCGGGACCATTCCCTGGGTCGGCAGCCACGCCGTCGACTGGATGCTCTGGTTCACCGCCCAGCGGTTCCTGGCCGTCAGCGCGGTCCATTCCTCGGCCCACAACCGCGGCAACGGCGAACTGGAGATGACCGCCCTGTGCCAGTTTGCGCCCCCTGATCCCCATCCCCCGGACATGTTTTGTAAGTGGAGGTTTTTCTTAGAAGAATGATGGTTAATTTGAGGGGAGGGGAGAGGCGTCCATTGACCCTTGGCCCCCTCCTCCGAAGTCATCCTTTGTCGGCCTTCACCACCAAGACGGGGCAGGGG
>Ga0180432_10005477_pt1 | contig 16872 bp, 16 predicted proteins | sample SS_ome_10_FD_132414 | JGI IMG/M metagenome (GOLD analysis project Ga0180432, IMG submission 132414) | Hypersaline lake sediment archaeal communities from the Salton Sea, California, USA - SS_1_MS_2 metaG | ecosystem: Environmental > Aquatic > Non-marine Saline and Alkaline > Hypersaline >... | reverse complement strand
AGGACCAGAAGGACCAGAAGGACCAGAAGGACCAGAATGACTGCCAAATGGATTAGGAGGACTAGTACTTTCTGTAGTACTTTCCGTAGGCTCGCCAAAATCAGTATAAGTTGTTCTTTTAATGTAAGGAGATTTAAGGGTAGTTTTATGTAATGGATGTTTTAAACCGGCAACGTATAAACAATATGGGCTTGTGCAGAATTTTTTAACCACACTAAGAGGGAACATATAGTTACTAGTTAAACCGGGTTGTAAGAATGTATTAACTACATTCCTTGGACCTAAACTTCCAAATGCGCATAGTGTTTCATGGAAAGCCGTATTATATGGATTCATTATAATACTATCACCACCACCACCACCCATAGCAGGAGTTAACATTAATTTAGTTGATTGTTCAGTTAAGTATGCTAATATATGAGTGCCTAATGTCGCAATGTATAAATCAGAATCTAATTTTCTATATAATTTGCGACTTTTACTAGAGCGGAATTTATCATCACTTTCAATAGCCATATAATTATCAATAATGTAAGCGCGTTTTTGTTGTTCAGTAACTTTAGGGTTATCCATCATTTCAATCATAGCTGTAATATTTGGTCCTAAGAAAGAATTAATAATATTACTACTTCTCATGATAATAGGAATAGTACCACCATCCATTTTAGCTTCCTTAGCACCGCCGCCTAAAGTATATAAATTAGCTTCTTTAATTAGAATGGGATCGGAAGCTAACCAATAAGGAGATGCGATCCAATCATGTAAGATAGAGTCAGATACTAAATATTTATTAGAATTAACTAATCTATATTGGAGAAGATGTTCAAGACCAACAATAGGATTCACAAATGGTTCATATACTGAAAAGAAGTCAGACATTCTATCTCTAAGATATAAAACTAATGATGAATAAGCCCATGAATAAAAGTTATAATCTTCCATAGGAGACCAAAGTTCAGCAGGCCATTTGCGGCGATAATGTTCTAAAATATTCCAACGTAAATCAATTCCACTAAGACCAGATAGAGATACACTAAATGGAATATCATCTGTAAGAATAGGATGTTCTACATATTGCATCGCCTTAAATCCAGTACCACCGAGTAATCTCATATTAGCACCTCCTTTAGAACTTTTCTTGGGAGCCTCTTTTTTGGTTCCTTTAGAACTTTTCTTGGGAGCCTCTTTTTTGGTTCCTTTTAAAACACCAGATGCTTGTAAGATAACACCATTATTGGCTTCTGCTAATAGTTTAACAGTAGCGCCGCCAATTTTAACAGTTTTACCATTTACTTCAACATCATACGTAGTATTCATACTGTGTACTTTACTGTTGTGTTTTAATTTATCTAAATCACAAGTCATATTAAAAATATGCGCTTTAATACCGTCTTTATTATCTAATTTAGAAATATCTTTAACAGGCGGTACAATAAGAGTTCTACCACGTTTCTTATTCATTTTCTTTGTTAATATAGAAGACATGCAATGTTTGGTCATTAAAACAACTAATTTATCATATCCTTTATCAGATAAAACATCTAAAATATTACAATAATTACTCATAATGTTATTTATATTACTTATATAGAAAAGTTTTTTAAAAAAAAAGAAAATTAATTATTCCCACTTGATTGACAATTCTACATCATTTTCGTCTTCTTTCTTAGTGATTTTTATATATTTCCTATCTGATGTGTATAATTGCGATCCCAATAAATTAAAATTATTCTTAATATAAGAAATAATATTATGCTCTAACGCCCATTTAAAAAAATTTAATTGCGCTAATGTTGTATCTAACTTTTTATTTTGATTATACTCTAAAGTAATTAAATTTGAACGTTTATAAATTTCAAAATATTCACCATGGAATGAACGTAACGTATTTTTATAACTATTCCAAATATAACAATGATTCTTTAGTTTTCCTTTTTTATTATATATTGGTAACGCTAAACTATTCTCTTTTGAATAAGAATTAATAAACCAATCAATAATTCGTAATGAAATATTGGACTTTCTTTCTATAATTGGCACGATTTCTTCAATAGTATTCGTTTTTTTATAATATTTTAATAACGCATACATTAATAATTTTTCTCTTGTAACTGGCGATGATAATACATCTATTTTATTACATGATTTATCTAAAAAACTAATATTTGGCATATTTATTATTATTAAATTTAATACTCTTTATATTAATAAAAAAAAACTGATAGATTTTTTAACTTAAAGTTTATTTAACATTTTAATAAAACAAAACAATCATGAACACCGGCTTCGTTACTCAACAAACTCGCACTTATCGCAAATCTCTTCCTTCTGTCGCAGATTTAGATATTAATAAAGTAACTTTCGGAACTAAGACTCGTAATAAAAGCGGTCAAGGTAATCATGTACCTATTTATTATGATGGTAAACCACTATCATTTCAATGTCGTGGGTTGTTTGTAACATTTGCTGGAACTTCCAAGAAAGATGATAATCTTAAAGTTCCTCCTACTAACCGAAGTTATGCTATTTTGGTAGATGCTGTGAAAGATAGATGCAAATGGCTTCCCAGTGGTGTTGGTGATGGTCCTGCACTTTATAAGTTTCAAAAAGACCTTGAAGATTTAATTGAAAAGAACGTCTTGGATGAAAAGACTGCAGAATCTTGGGGATGTCGCAATAAGGTCGGTAAGCAAAAGATGACAAGTATATTTGTTAGCTCTATTTCAGAAGGAACTGAAAAGAGAGATGAAAATGGTTCTCCAACTGGAGAGTTTTATAATCCATCTATTCGTCTGCCTCTTAGAATTTCCAGAGATAAAACTGGTACATTAGTTGATGCTTTCACTACTAATTTCAAGACTCGTCCTGAAAGTTTAGATTTAAGACCATCAACAATTACTACTAAAGATGGTAATCTTGTTCCTTATGGAACATTTGCTATCGTCACCATGTCTTATGGACGTATGTGGGTTGGTGATATGAAGTTTAAGATTACCGCATACGTAAATGATGTAACCTTCCAATTGCCCGAAAAGGTAGAATTAGAAGCAGATGATTTCCTTGCGACACCATTAGAAGAAACCCCTGTGGAAACCCCTGTTGAAAAAGACAGCGATGAACTTGATAAAGAATTAGATGAAATCCTTGCTGATTAAATCGGTTCACATATTTTTTTTGCTTTTCTATATTCCTCCTCAGTATGAGTCTTTTTATATTCCCATATTTTCATATTATGATATTGCATATTCGTATAATTTTCTGTTAAATAATCACATTTTAATCCAAATATCATAAATAATTGATTCCCCTTAGACGATGCAATCCCAAGAAGCTTCTTATCTCTTAAATACGTCTCTCTTGCACTAATTAGATTTTTAATCATCCCTTTAATATGTGCGATATAACTATTATCTACCTTCTTAGTTGACATGTTCTCCCATAAATGACCATAATAATATTTTAATAACATAAAGTAATTAGCTACTTTAATCTTCTTATTACGGTAATTATAATCAATATATGATACACACGCATTCGGAACCTCAAATATATCTAATATGTTATGTTTATTATAATACACACTAATTTTTTTATCTATAAAGGATACCTTATTATCAAACGTCTTAATACTTATATTATTGCCCAATTTTTTCTTTATTTTATCAACTAATTTATTACTATCAAATGATATTACTGATATCTTATTTAATCTTAACCATGGCTTTTTAACACATTTTTGATATAAATTATAAACAAAGTCGCCAGTAAATATGACACCATTTGCTACCAATAAATCAATTAATTCTTTTTCTTTTGCAATTGGTTTTCTCTTGGTTTTTATGTTTTTATTTGACCACTTTAATTCGTCACAATATTCATCTAATAATAATAACTTATTATATGAGTCTTTCCAATTATTATAATAATTTAATGGGTCTATTAGATCGTTTAATAAATTAATTTTTAATAGTAAGGGATGTATAATCTTTAACTGCTTGCCCTCTATAGTCGCCTTAATTCTATAATATTCATATTTGTTTACATGTAAAACCTCCAGTATTGGTAATTTTTTTTCAAATTCATTAAATGCAATAATACATTTAATACCAAAAGGTAAATGAAGTATACTCGTATTAAAATTAGCATATTCAAGCTCTCTTAATATTGTAATTATTTCAGCGATGTTTTTACGACCATTTAATGATATACATTGATAATATGAATCAACTTCATCTATTTCAATTTTGTCTTTTAAATATTCCTTTATAGCTAAATTTCCATATAATATTAAGTTATGAGAAATAATATAATTCTTAATAACATTCATCGCCTTTTTCTTATGTTCGCTATAAGTCTCATTTAATTTATTATTTGTATAATCTATTATTTCTTGCATTATATATGTGTATATATTATTATTATTATATTAATACTTTTGTCATTTTTTATTAGCAATAACCCAATTTAATTGATTTTAAATCATCTTTTATTAGTTTCTTTACCGTTTCTAATTCAAGTTCATGTTTCTCCGTATTATTAATCGGATAACATTCTTTCTTATTAGGCGTTTCTAATATAACTGGTATTTTATACTTTTTTGCATATAATAGTATTACCTTAAATCCCTCTAATGAACCACCTAATTTTTGCGATCCAATAAATCCACATCCTATATTATTATGACAATCTGTTCGCGAATTAAATTCAAATGATGAATCATTGAAATGAATGCATCTTAAATTATTAAATCCTATCTCCTTATTAAATTTCGCCAAAACTTTTAATGTACTATCTCTATTCCGAATATCATATCCTGCCGAAAATATATGACATGTGTCTAAACAAATACCAATCATTTCTTTATTCTTTATTTTTTTCTTTATTTGTCTAAGTATATCTCCTAATTCTTCAAACGTTATCGCATCTTCATTACCTTTTCCTGATGACGTTTCTAATAATAATTTGGTCTTTCCTTTATGCTTATCTAAAATAGTTATCGCATTTTTAATAATATTCTTTTTACACTTCCCAAGATGAACAACAACCCCTTGCGCCCCTAATAAATCTCCGCTTTTTAATTCCTTTAATACAGCATTAATCATTCTAGGACTATTATTACCCAATAATGTTTGATAATTTGAATGTATAAATAATTTTGAGTTTTTTAATAACATATTAAGTTTTTTTATCTCTTTTTCGGTCATATATTTCGTTATATCTTTGTTATTACGATTATGTCTTGGTCCTATAAATATTTGTAATGTGTTGTGTTTCTTTATAGTTTTATGATTTAAGGATTTAACATATCTACCAATATACATCTTATTTTATATATTATATAATGCTATTATTTTTAATATTACTCTTTGCATTTGTCTATTACTGTAAAGATCTACTATGGTACACAAATATATTAAAATGTAATAAAGAATTATTAGATAAAACTATCAATGAATTACAACTAAATTCATTTAGTAATATCAATAACATCTCTGAAAATGAATTCAACAAAAAAATATTATTATACAAAAAAATTCCTATTATGATATCCTTTGATAATGAACAATTATCATGCACTACTAGCATCTTTTTTAAAAACATATTAGATGAATTTTGTCAATTATTAATTACTAAAACTATTGAACTCCCCAGTAACCAAAAAATAATTAATATTTATACATTAAGTAATAATCAATGGAATATTGTATGTAAAAAACCAGGAAGACCCTTAGATTCTATATTTATGGATAATAAAATTAAATATAGTGTATTAACTGATATGAAAGATTTTTTATCTTCTAAAGATTGGTATGTTAAACATAATGTTCCTTATAGACGCAGCTATTTGCTACATGGTGCTACTGGATGTGGTAAATCAAGTCTATTATTAGCTCTATGTTCTGAATTAAATTTAAATATTTATTGGATTTCTCTCAAAAATAATAATATGGATTTATCTAAAGTATTTAATTCTGTTCCCAAAGGACAATTAATTTTAGTTGATGGTATCAATAACTTAAGTAATAAAAGCCGACTACTAAGCGCGCTTGATGGACCGATTGCTCATACAAATCATATTGTATTTTTTACCACAACATCCCATAAATGTTTAAATCCAGAATTAATTAGACCCGGTAGAATTGATTATGTGGTAGAATTACCAGAAGCAAATAAAAATACTATGATTGAAATGTTTAATCATTTTTACTCAGATAGTGAAGAAAATATTAAAGATTTAGCCGAAGATTTCTATATTACAAATGCAGACATTATCAAAGAAAATAGTGTACCTTTATGTGTTATACAAAATCACTTAATTAGATATAAATATGATCCGAAAGTAGCCAGTATTAATACAATTATGTTGAACTAAATGGATTTCTAGAATTTAATTTATTCATTATTTCTTCATCACTTAATTTTTTACCTTCTTTTCCTTCCATATACTCTTTTAATTTTTCAAACGTATTAAATACTTTCTTATCATAATACCATTTTTGAGGAGCTGTTAATTGTTCTAGAAAAGAAATATGATCTTCAATTTTATGTAGTTGTTGTTTATGCTTATTTTCCATAGAACGCGACATAATTTAAAGAAAATTAAACACTTATATATTATTAATGGGAATTAAAAATATCAATAGTTTACTAAAAGCAAAAAATCAAACAGGAATTATATCTAAACACATTAGCGATTATTCTGGTAAAAGAATTGCCATAGACTTTAGCAATTATATGTATAAATTTGTTTATCATATTAAAAAAAATAATTTACACAAATATCATTACATAGAAAATATGTATAATTTAGTAAAAACATTTAGACGTTATAACATTACTCCCATATTCGTTTATGATGGACTCGTGCCTAAAGAAAAAGAAGCAGAAGTACAAAGACGTATTGAACACAAAGAAGCAGTAAATGAAAAAATTAATACATTAATAGATTCATTGCCAATAAATGTAAATGTAAACTCTATTGATACTAGCGATTTTGTTAATGATGAAGAATTATTAAAAGATACTGAATTATATCAAAAAATAGACACAATTAATAAATTAAATAATCAAACACTATATGTCACTGAAAAACACAAAAAATATTGTGCGGCTTTATTTAGATATTTAGGTGTTCCTTACATATATTCAAAAAAAGAAGCAGACGATATGATGGGATACTTATATAAAAATGACTTAATTGATGCATGTTTATCTGAAGATACAGATATGTTAGCGCACGGTATTGGTGTCGTCTTAAGAAATTATAATATGTTTAACGGCACACTAACTGAATTTAATTTATCTAATATTTGTACAGATTTAAATTTAAATTTTAATCAATTTCTAGATATGTGTATCTTATGTGGAACAGATTATCATAAAATTAATGGTATTGGTCCCAAAAGAGCATATTCAATAATCAAAAAATATGGTTCTATAGAAGAATCTATGGAATATATTAAAGAAAAATTTATTAATAATGATGAATTCAATTATATTAATATTAGAAGCATGTTTAATGGATATAATAGCGATGATACATATAAAACTTGTATTGGTAACTTAGAAATACAAGAACAGAGAACTGAAAAATTAAAACAATTTATGAAAGTTTCCTGTTCTATTGATATTTAACAGTCCATAAATCAAAGCACAATTTAGGGTTTAATACATAATCATATGAAATAAATTCAACATCAATATCTAAATTATGTTTAACTTGGAATTGTCTGGTAGCATCATTATAACCAACAATAATCATTGGTGCTTTACCGATACTTTCGTTACCACGTTCGGGTAATGATAAATCATCATTAAATATACTACAACCAAAGACAATAGGAGTAGTAGTCATTACTAAACAATGTTTGATGTCATTTAAATTCTGCTTAATTCTACGATATTCAATATTATTATTGCTAATGGCGGCATCATATAATTCTTGAGTTGGTTTTACACCAATTTGATAACTATCAAATGGTAATTCGCTTTCTAAACAGAATCCATATTTTTTTATTCCTTTAAGAATACTACGAATAGTTTGCTTTTCAGTATTAGCATGAATAAATAAAGAAGATGGATTCATTTCAGTAAGCATATCTTTTTCATTTTCATATTTAAGTGTGTATGCAATCGTATTAGCTAAGGGAATCTCCGTATTCTTATCAAAACCAATATCAATTAAATTGTGTTTTCTTGGAAACATGTATTCGGTAATATAAAAGTGATGAATTTTATCACGATGATCATAGCAATCCTCTTCAAGATTAACAGTAAGAGAATTACCCATTTTATATTAATAATAAATTAAAATAATTTTATGTTAATTTCTTTTATGCGGTGGTAAATATGGTAAATCAATGAGTGAGAATAATTCTTTTTCATTATTGATAGGAATTTTCTTTTTATTTTTATATAATCCATATTGATTTAGTAGATACCCATTACGTCTATATTTTTCCCTCATAAATCTATTAAATCTTCTTGAACCCGTGAAATATACAATAGCAGTTATATGAGCATCATATGGATAGAATTTAATATCTACCTTTCGGTGGTATTTTTTAACTTTAATTAAATATTCTAAATTTATAGATTTCATTCTTGGCGTAACCCTTAATGAACCCGTTTTTAACTTTGCCGTAATGATATTTAAATTATCTATAAAATCTTTAAGATATGATACACCCTTACGTAAATCTTTTTGTGTCTTTATTTGAGGATGATATAATAACATATCAATATCATTACTACACATCTTTTTTCGCCGATAAGAACCCAATATTAATACCTTTAATTTTTTATCTATATCTCTGGCTACCCTTTTAGCCAGTTTCTCTACATATTGAATTTCTTTGCGAGGAATTTGACGGATTAGATCATCATAGTATTTAAGCCCAATTAATTGAGATTTTGTTAATTTTATTTTACTGGCTTTTACCTTTTTCTTCAAATCTTTGATGTCTTTAATATTATATTCAGCAATTAGCTTTTTTGCCTTCTTAGGACCAATATCACGCACATTAACTAACTGTTCATATGCATGTAATTTTTGAATACCATCTTGCGATATAAAATCTTCTAAAGTTGCCCCATTTATTATCTTGTTTATTTTATCCATAGAACGTTTTCCTATTCCAGGTAATTTATGCGTACCATCAATATCATATTCAAGTGATTCTAATACATCAATAGCCTCTCTATATGCTTTTACCCGCCAAATATCATTCTCTATTTCATAATATCTACGAAGTCCTTTAAAGATACTAATAATTTGGTCATTCATTAATTATATTTAATTTTAATAAAAAAATAATTATTTTATCATTCATCAATATATATTAATAATGGCTTTCGCTGATAATAATCTAAGTGATGATTTAAGAACCCGTATTATTGCTGGTGAAGTTGGTAGTTCGATGTTTCATACTTATCAAAATAAAAATGAAAATGAATATATGACTGATTCTGAGACACCAGTACCACAAATTCATATCGTATACGAAACTAATAAATGCGTTAAAACTAACCGTATTTTAAGCATAATCAATTTAATGCTTTTAGTACTACTAATTGTACTTACATATATGGTATGTCTTAAAGAATAATTCTTCTATAAGATAATATATTAATATCATTCGGATACATAATAACATTATCATTATCTTCTTCTTCTTTTTTTTCATTATATATATTTTCAATCAAATAGAAGGAACCAATCATTTCATTGTCTTCTGTAGGTTTATCAGTTACTAAACATATTTTAACATTAATATTACGATATTTGATTTTAACCTTTTTTGGGTCAATTTTATCAATATCTGGGACATAAATTGGATAGTTAATTACATTAAATGATGTAATACATTTATTATTAATATATCTCCCTTGTATTTTATATCTACTTACAGATTCGCCAATAAATTCTTTCTGGAATAATTCAAATATATCAAGCTTCTTTTTTGAAAATGTTAGCATACAATTGATTAAATATTCAATATTTTCTTTATTTATATAAATTTGCTTTAATATGTCACATATGTTAGTATACTCTGAATTTAATTCTTTTATTTGCATACAATATTTATATGTGTATAAATTCTTTAGTAATATGTTATGATTACTTAGTTTTACATCTAAATGTTTAATACATTTATATTGTGTAAGAACACCATAAATATTATGCATAACTAATAATGGAAATTCGTTTAGTAATTCTTTTTCATTATCGGCTGATGTGAATGAACCTTCGGATCGTTTAACTAATTTTATAACAAATGTTTCTGGAATAAAAGATACATTATAACCAGTATATGTATCCGAAATTATATAATAATCGTCTTTTAATTTATTATCCACTAAATACGTATTTAATTTAACATATACTTCATCTAAATATCTACGAAAGTTACCTTTATTTATTAAAAGTTCAATTATAGGTGTATCATTAAACATATATTCTTTAATATCTTTATGTGTAATATTAAATCCTTTATTAGTTAATAAATCAAACATACAAAACGCCAATTTACCAGCAACAATAGAATCATTAATACAATTATCATAAACATATTCAAAGAGTTTTTTATCTATTTTTGTTTTTGATATATGTTTATCTCCCTTTGGTGACGGGTAATACTTAATTATTTTATTTAATCTATTTAAATCTTTATCCCAACGATATGTATTCACTATTCTAGAGAATGATTCATACATAGTAATTTTCATAAATTCTGGTGCAATATATTTAACATTATTGTATTTAATAGTAGGAATCGCATCATAATGACCTTTATCTAAATAATTTATATCTGCAATATAAACATTGAAATCAATCTGAATTCTAATAGTATGTGGGTGTAATGCTGGAATACGTCTTACATATTTATATCCTGCATCATATAAAGTATTGGCGATGATAATAGAATCTTTAATGAAATCAGGTGAAAAAAAGTCATAATCGGGAAATTCATTATCATCGTAAATCCCGTCATTTTGTAACTTTAGAGCAGCATCAATCGCCATACCACCATATAGAATTCTATTATTTTTTTTAATAAATTCATAAACTATCTTATTTGCTAATCCATATTTATTATTAAGTATTTTATTATGATGTTCATCTAATGTTTCTATGATATCTGGTATTTTATCTAAAACTTTTATCTGTCTATCATGTCTAATTTTATTCATAACCTAATTATTATATTACTGTCAATACAAAATACTTTTTAAATCAATTTTAAAAAGTGACATAAAAATAGCCACTAATTTAATTATTAGATTATTTAAAATGCATTTTGAATATGATATGATCTCTAATAGAGAAAATTATATAAAAGAAAAATCAAAGTTGGTATTAGAAGACGACGTCTTTGACCAATTTAATGACCTTCAAACTGATGATGACATTACTACTATGTTAGCTGATGAATATGTTGAATCAAAAGCATATCAGGCAAAATTAAAAAATATAGATGTAAATGAATGTAAAGCATGTGGGTCGAGTGACGTATATCCGCAAGAAGATATCGGTTACATGGTATGTGGAACTTGTGGTGAAGATAATGGTAGTATTAGTAGTAACAATAAAGATTGGAATAAAGATAAAACAACCTATTTGCAATCTAGTGATAGATGTAATAACATATCTACTAATAATATTCCAAGTGCAGGACCAAAATTAATATTAAAGGGACATAATTCAGAATCACTACTCTTTAAGATTCATAAATGGTCAAGTGTCACATATAAAAATAAGAATATGTGGAAAATTTATAAATATATGGAAAGTAAATGCAAAGACTTGATTGAAAATGAACGTCTAACATTACAGATAGTTAAAGATGGTTTCTATATTTATCAAGATGTATATAATTATCAGTTATTCAGAGGAAATATAAGAAAAGGTGTCATTGCATCATGTATATTATATGTTATACGGTCTAATAATGATGATTTAACTGAAGATGAATTAGCTCATGCATTTGGTATTACCGAAGCTATTGTCTTAGATGGTTATAAACGTCTAATCAATATCTTGCATAAAGAGAATATTAGATCCACATATATAAAACCATCAGAAGCTAATGATTATGTATCTAAATTTAGTATAATATTAAACATCACCGATAACGGACAAATATTAATTAATGATATCATTACTAAAATGCACGAAAATAATTTGGCAAGAGAAAATAATCCAAAAACACAAGTGACAAGTTGTATATTTCTCATTGCAAGCATTTATGGTAATGAAATTATGAAAGATGATAGCGTTTTAACTAAAAAAATAATCGCACAGAAATGTAAAATTAGTGAAGTAACTTTATATAAATGTTATACTAAATTATTAGAAAATTTAGATAGTTTAATTGACTTAAAAAAATTGACACAAGAACAAGTAGAAAACTTATCTAAGTTAAAAAGTAAACGCTATAAACGAAGAAAATGATTCAAAAACCTTTTTTAAAATGGGTGGGCGGAAAAAGTCAAATCATTGATAAAATTATGGCAAAATTTCCAGATACTATGGAAAATTATCATGAAATTTTTTTAGGTGGTGGAAGTGTATTACTGGCATTATTATCATGGCAAAAAGAAAATAAAATAACAATTAAAAGACATATATGTGCTTATGATATTAATAAAAGTCTAATTTCTGTATATAATCATGTACAAAAGAAGAAAGATTTATTATATGATGCAATTATAAAAATTAAAAATGAATATGATCGTATTCAAGATATAAATGGAAATAAAAAACCAACAAATAAAAAAGAAGGACTAACATCCAAAGAAAGTTATTATTATTGGATGCGAATAGAATATAATCGCATGAAGCGACATACTATAAAACGTTCTGCTATATTTATATTTTTAAATAAGACTTGTTTTCGTGGACTTTATCGTGAGAATAGTGGTGGTAAATTTAATGTTCCATACGGACATTATTATAACCCAAATATCATAGATAAAAATGAATTAGATAATATTAGCAATTTAATTAAGAATGTAAAATTTATACATAGTGATTTCACTGATTCAATGAAGCGGATTAATTGTGGTGATTTTGTATATTTAGACCCACCATATGCACCAAAAAACAAAACATCATTTGTTAAATATAATGGATGTGGGTTTGATTTAGAGATGCATGAGAAATTATTTAAGAAGATTCATGAATTAAATAATAAAAAAATAAAATTCATTATGAGTAATGAAAAAGTGGATTTAGTATTAGATAATTTTAGTTCTTATAAACGAGAAGATATTATTGCAAAAAGAGCAATAAACTCAAAGAAACCAGATTCAAAAACAACCGAAATTATTATTTATAATTAATTATTTCTGGATTACTTTGTTCTTTAATAGCTAATGGAATTTCATTATGTTCGCATTCCTTTCTATATCTACTGTTTTTTCTACTTTTCTTGTAATTACAACCGGGTGTACGCTTACATTTTTCTTTATTCAAACTCAAACCAAAACAATAACCATATAATTCGTTCCACTCATTCACAAGCTCATCTTTACTAATTTTTTCTACTGTTGTTTCACCGCTTTCATTTAAACTGTCTAGATTATTAAAAAATTTAATAATAATATATTCATCATTTAGATTTTTATCAATTGTTATACTTTTAATTATATCATCACTATATTCTTGTGGTATTTCAAATTTTAAATCTATAGGCAATTTATTTCTATTAATATTAATTTTTCTATGTATCTTAAATTCCGTTGGTATTTTATTATCAATTAAAAGAAATATTTTTTTTCCCTTTAATCTGTTTAAAATATATACTGTTTTTGTTTGACATCCATCTAATTCTTTTTGTAATGAAACTTTTTGTTCTTCAAGTTCTTCTATTTCTTTAATTAGATTTTTTAGACTCATATATATAAATATATAATATTAATTCCAAAGTTTATATGTACATCTTTTTTGTGATTCAATGTATCCACAGTTAGGTTCGTTCTTACATTTATCTCGGTCTAAATCCTTACAATTAGATTAATCCATATATTTCTTTATTTATTTCTATTTGTTGAATATAATCAGTAAATCCATTTTGTTGATCATAGCCGTAATCCCCTTTTACACTGTCATATAAAAATTTGGCATATTCATTTCCGTCATACGATTTGTTATCAAATAGTTTCATAAATTTATCAATATGATCAAAATGTTGTTTAATATCGTTTATAGAATTTTTTCCATTATAATAGGCTTCTATGTTTTTGTCTAATATTGAATTAAATTCACTTGCTTTAACTATTATTGTTGCTTTTACATTCATCCAATTCTTTTTGTAATGAAACTTTTTGTTCTTCAAGTTCTTCTATTTCTTTAATTAGATTTTTTAGACTCATATATATATATAAAATTGAGAGAATAAACTATTTAATTTAAAGTTATAATGATTAATAAAAAATTATGGAATTAAAATTACGTGATGTGTTTGATGATGGATATTCTAATATGTGCGAAAAAATAAAGAATAAAGAAATAGGCAAATATTTAGTTCATGCTTTTTGTGGTGTTGGTAAATCCAGATTTATATATAACTTAGGTTACAAAGCAAAATCACATAAATATTCATTAGTACTAAATGTGTTTCCTTCTCTTGCTCTTATTAATCAATATAACGACAAATATCTTAGCAAACAATTACATAATAAATTAACTGTATGTTCTGATGATGGTTATACAACAGACCCTGATGAAATTAAAAAATTCATTCAAAAGAATGGTTCTAAAATTATCTGTTGTACTTATCAATCTCTTGATATGTTTATAGAATGTTTAGAAGATAAAAAAGTTGATCTTGTATGTTTTGATGAAGCTCATCGTACTGAGGGCGATCAATTAAAAAATATAATTTACAATGAAAATCCTTTCTATAAATTAGGAGTGTTTTTTACAGCAACACCAAGTAATTATATGAAAAAGACTCTAAATAGAATTTCATATGTTCCTTATGCATTAGCATTAGAAAAAGGATATTTAAAAAAATTCGAATTACGAGTTGACATTGATAATAAAAAAGAGAAGATAGACGATACGATAACAACAATCTATAAATCAATAGCAAGAGCAATTCTCACAACTAGAAATGCCCGTGTTATGACATTTCATTCATTTAGTAATATAAATGATGGTAAAAAAAGCAGTGTTAATCAATTTACTAATGAAGAAAAATTTAAAGCTGCTTTTGAAGAAGTTTGTGAATCAGAGTTTGATAATAAAAACCCATTTAAAAACATTATCATGAAAGGTATAACGGCAAAAACAAAAGATAGAAATAAAATATTAGATAATTTTAATGAAACTAAAGATGATTCTGTCTACGTTTTATGTAGTTGCAGAACAATTGGCGAAGGTATTGACACCAAATATGCAAATATGTGTGTATTTGTAGATCCGAAACAGTCATATAAAGATATTATTCAAAATATCGGTAGAATTGTAAGAAAAACTTCTGAAGATGACAAAATAGCAACTGTATTAATTCCAACATTAATTGATTTTTCATCATATTGTGACGCAGAAACAAAAGAAGAAAAAGATACAATTTTAAGAGAAAATATAAATTCAAATTTAGATTATAATTGTATTCTTCAAATTGTTAGTGCTTTAAAACAAGATAATGAAGAATATTTTGATATGTGTCTTAGCTCTTCAAAGAAGAAATATGATAAAATTTCTTATAGAAAAGAGCAATTAAATAAAATATGCCAAATTAAAGTTCATGTTAATAAAGAATTAAAAGTTTTATGGAAAATTGATGATGCAGATAAAATTATAGAAGATTCTATCGTAAGCGGTGTTATTGACTGTGTTGTAGACCATACATGGGAAGATAAACTCCAAGAAGTGAAGGATTATATTGATGAACATGGAAATTTGCCTCCGAGAAGCAGTAAAAATACAGAAATTAGGTTCTTAGGGGAGTGGATTCATACTCAGAAGCAGAACTATAAAAATAAAACACACATAATGTCTAATCCAGAGATACGAGACCAATGGGAAGAATTTATTACCTCTGAAAAATATCGTGATAAATTAATGTCCAATGAAGAAAAATGGCAATATAATCTCCAACAAGTCAAGGATTATATTGATGAACATGGAAATTTGCCTCTGAGAAGCGGTGAAACCAAAGAAATTAGGTTCTTAGGAGTGTGGATTAATACTCAGAAGTACAACTATAAAAATAAAACAAAGATAATGTCTAATTCAGATATACGGGACCAATGGGAAGAATTTATTACTTCTGACAAGTATAAAAAATATTTCATATCCAATGAAGAAATATGGGAAGATACGTTCCAAGAAGTCAAGGATTATATTGACCAACATGGAAAATTGCCTCCTCAAGGCAGTAAAAATAAAGAAATTAGGTCCTTAGGAAAGTGGATTTCTCATCAAAAGGAGAACTATAAAAATAAAACACACATAATGTCTAATCCAGAGATACGAGACCAATGGGAAGAATTTACTACATCTGACAATTATAAAAAATATTTCATGTCCAATGAAGAAAAATGGCAAAAAAATCTCCAAAAAGTAAAGGATTATATTGATAAACATGGAAATTTGCCTCCAGAAAGCGGTAAAAATAAGACTCCCTTAGGAGATTGGATTCATCATCAGAAGCAGAACTATAAAAATAAAACACACATAATGTCTAATCCAGAGATACTAGACCAATGGGAAGAATTTATTACCTCTACTAAGTATAGTAAAACACACATAATGTCTAATCCAGAGATACTAGACCAATGGGAAGAATTTATTACCTCTACTAAGTATAGTAAAAATTTCAGGTCACCAGAAGAAAAATGGCAAAATAATCTCCAACAAGT